>WNFU01010440.1_pt1 | contig 10266 bp, 8 predicted proteins | sample 5400121 | NCBI WGS metagenome assembly WNFU01 (sample SAMN13153360, study PRJNA577476) | soil metagenome | isolation source: 100 cm soil or saprolite under grassland replicate 1 | place: USA:California | collected 2016-06-15
TCAGGTCGAGCAGGGAGATTCCATGGCCCTGGTACTTCTTCGCGATCGAGACGACCAGGCGGAGGTTCGAGTTGATCATCAGATCCTTCGCCTCTTTGTCGCCCCGCTCGATCCGCTTGGCGAGCTCGACCTCCTCCTGTGCGGTCAGAAGCTTGTACCGCCCGGCCTCGTTGAGGAAGAGCTGGAGCGCGTCGGTGGTCGCCACGGCGAGGTCGCCGTTCACGTAGACGCCCTCCGGGGCGTCGGGCCGCGCGCAGTCGTCGGTGAGCGGGATGTGTCGCTCCTCGAGCTGCTCGAAGAAGCCCGAGACCTGCTCCTCGTCGAGATCCGCTTCCTGCAGGAACTCGTTGACGGCCGACAGGTTGAGACAGCCGGCCTCCTCGCCCTGCTCGAGCAGCGTCTGAAGTCGCTCGTCGACGACCATTCCGTTTGGCTGTTCCCGCAGCCTCAGCCAGCGTAACACCGCCGTCCCGGTGGGCCACGAGCAGGGCTTTCCTGCGGAGAGAACGTTCGACTTTCGTCACGAGCTCGTCACCCATACGTGCGCCTGGGTCGCCTAACGTCGGGACGAGTCCGATAGGAGGTGTTCTGCAATGGAACGCTCGAGAAGGTGGCGACGCCTGCTCGGGGGAGCCCTCGCCGGCGGGTTGGCCGGCCTCGTGACAGGCGCGATGATCGCTGCCGCCGCGCCTGGAGCCCACGAGCAAGGGGAACCGGACGTGGCAGTCCGTTCGATCATCGACGCCGCGCACGTGCCGCCGTTGCTGACGGTGCCCGGAGAAGCGGTGACACTGCGGTACGCGATCATCTGTCCCGCCTCGGGCGACTCGCCGTTCGGCGGCGCGCCCTGCGACGCGAGCGGGGACGTCTACATCCGTGCCGGTTCGGCCGGCCCGTTCATCCGGCTGCCGCTCCGGCGGAACGACGACTCGGTCAACGGACGGTACGCGCTCGACGTGCCGCCTGCGATTGCAGGGTCGCGTGACGGCTTCTCGTACTACGCCGTGCTCCGTAACGACGCGACCGGAGCTTCGATCACGCTTCCCGCCGCCGGCGCGGATGCTCCGCAGCGGAGCCTGCCGCTCGCGCGCGCGGTCACGATCCACCTCGGAGCACACCGGTTCGGCGCCACGCGAGGGGCCGACGAGCGGATCGTCGACGCTCCCTGGGGCTCCGGTCTCGGCGAGGTGGCTCTCGGTGGGCCGCCGGGCGGGCTCCGGATCGGCCCGTCGTCGTTCGACGTCGCACGTCGTCCTCGACGGCGCCAACCAACGGCTCGAGCACTGGTCGCGCGGACGCGTCTCAGCCGTCCATGCCGACCTCGACGGCCCCGTTGACGACCTCGCGCTCGCACCCGACGGCTCCGCTTACGTCCTCGACGGGAGAGGGCGGCCGCCGCTGCTGCGCCATCTCGGCCGGGACGGTCGCCTCCTCGCCGGCGAGCCGCTCGCCGAGCGGACGTGGTCGCAGATCGACATGGGTCCCGACGGCCCGGTCGTCCACCAGGAGCCCTCGGAGCAATGGCTCCGCGCCGCTCCCGGTCTCGGACGGGCGGAGAAGGTGCGCTCGGGACGTGCCGGGCGCCCGCTTGCGGACGGCGGCGAGGTCGTCGTCCTCCGCACGGGCGTCGGCGAGGTGCGCATCGCGCGCGTCGTCGCCGGCAACGTTCGCGCCGCGTGGCGGATCCTGAGCGACACGCCTCTCGGCGAGGTTCAGCTCGCCGAGCCGACCGGAAACCGGCTCGTGGTCGTCGTCAAGGCGTTCACGGACGCGGCCGATGAGTTCGTCGTCCTGATCATGGACGGACGAGGGGCCGTGAGGCAGTTCTCGGTCCCGTCGGCGGAGTGGGCGGCCGCTGCGCCTCTGGCGCGGTTCCGGCTGGCCGGCTCCTCGCTCTACCAGCTCGGCTCGACGCACGACGGCGCGTTCGTCGACCGTTACGACGTGGAGGTGACCCGATGAAACCGCTCGTGCTCGCGTTCGCGGTCGCCGTCTTCGCGACGACCGCCGGCGGTGCCGGCGCGTACCACAACTTCTGGGCGAACTGCAATTACGCGACCGCGCAGCCGAACTACTCGCTCACACGCGACGGGGCGCAGACGTACTCCTACACGGCGGCCTACGAGGGCTATCAGTGGGGCGGCGGCTGCTGGAACAACAACGACGTCGACGAGGGCTGGGGCGACCCGCCCGGCGACGTCAGCCAGCACGGCGAGGGCGCGGACTGCTCCGGGCTCGTTTTCAAGACGTGGAAGGAGTCTGAGAACACCGGCGACGGAGGGAAGTACTACTGGAACCCGATCCGAAACGTCCACGGGCCGTACACGGCGTCATCGTTCAAGTACGGGATCGGCGTCCCCAACGGGCTCATCTCGAAGGCGTACGCCGGCGTCATGGACGGCTTTGCGAGCGACTGGCATACAGGGATGATCTTCTTCCGCGGTAGCGGCGGGTGGGATCAGATGATCGAAGCGAAATGCGAGTCCTGCGGGACGAACATCATGTCGGAGACGTATCGCTCCCAGTCCGCGTACGGTGGCATCCGGCGAATCGGATGGACCGGCTGAGGCCGTCCGCGGCCTTGGTCGTCGCGATCACGCTGCTCGCCGCGGGTGAAGCCGCCCGCGGCGGGCAGCCCCGGATCCGCAACCGCATCACTACCACCGTGCACGTCCGGCACGCCTCCGAGCTCGCGCGGACGCTTCGGGAATGCCGTGGCCGCGGCCCGCGCGAATGGAGGCCGAGCACGACCGTCGTCGACCGGCGGAATGGGAAGCGCCGCAGCCTGACGTTCCGAAGCGCGGACGGAAGGTCCCTGGCCGCATGCGACGCGATCGGCGTTCGGATCGAGGGGCGGCGCTGGTGCGCCCCGGCGACCGGGACGCTCTTCGGCGGCCGGCTGCGCGACCCCCGGCTGACACTCTGCCAGCCGCGAGGAGGCAAGCCGGTCGCCTTCATCTGGGTGACGCCGGGCCGTCAGACCCGGTGGATCGGGATCCTCCAGGGAAGGCGCACAGAGCTCTACCGCGTCGCCGCGAGCCTGCCCGTACGCGTCTCGACCGACCGCAACGTCCGGATCAACGGTTCGACCGCAACGTTCTTCGTGCGGCAGTACGACGGCCGCTGGAAACTCCTCGCCCGCCAGCTGATCGTGGCACACGTGGCCGGTTGAAACCGTTTCTGAGGGCGGCGCTAAACTGGTCGGACCGTGTGGGAGCTGATCTGGCTGATGGTGATCATGAAGATCCCCATCCTCTATCTCTGCTGGGTCGTCTGGTGGGCGATCAAGGCCGACCCGGGCAGGGAGGAAGGCGCAGCGCTCCCCGCCGTGCTCCCTTCGGACTCGCCGGCGCCCGGTTCCGGCTGGCGCTTCCGCGGCGCACGCCGGCCGCGTCCGACACGGCCGCACGGAGGCCCGACGCGCGTCTATCAGCGCACTGCCCGCGCCGCGCTCGCCCGCAGCCAGAGATAATCCCCCCGGGTGCCCCTCCAGGCAATGCACGCCGGCCTCTGGCCCGCGATCACGCGGCGCGCTGCCGCGTCCTCAGTCGCGCCCATAGCTTCGGCTATGGGCGCTCTCGTGAGCGCCGAAGGCGCGAGCGCCATTGCATCGCTTGGTGCTCGCGACCCAGAGCCTCGCCAGCATCACCTGAAGGGGCACTAGTGGTCGCCGACGTCGCGCGTGAGCCCGTCCGCGAGCGCGCTCCCCTGCGCGATCTCGCCCTGCTGATCTCGCTCGCGTTCCTGGCGGTCGGTATCGCGGGATTCATCCCCGGGATCACGACGCACTACGGCGATCTTCGGTTCGCCGGGGACGATTCCGGCGCGAAGCTGCTGGGGGTCTTCCAGGTCAGCATCCTGCACAACCTCGTGCACCTCCTCTACGGCGTCGCAGGGGTCGCGCTGGCACGCACGACCGCCGGCGCGCGGGCGTTCCTGGTCGGCGGCGGGCTCGTCTACCTGGTGCTCGCCCTCTACGGCGTCTTGACGCCGCAGGAATCCGGCTGGAACTTCGTCCCGCTCGACCGCGACGACGACCTTCTGCACCTCGCCCTCGGTGTCGGGATGTTCGCGTTCGGCGTCCTACCGGAGCGCGGCCCCGGCCGTCCCGGCGAGACGGTCGCGGGCTTCCTGGCGTCGGCGGCGATCTTCTTCAGCGCGCTCGGGCTCGCGTACCGGCCGCTGCGCCTCGTCCCGTTCGCCATCCTGCTCGCGCTTCTCGCGGCAGCGATCGGCGGCCGCCACGTCCGGCTCGCGACGTGGGCGGTGTACGTCGGTGCCGCCTGCTTCGTGCTCGGGCTCGCCTTCGCCGTGGTCACCAGTCATCCCCTTTGGTGATCGCGGCGGTTCCGGCTCCCTTGCTACAACAGCACTGATGGCCGACGTCGATGGCCTGAATGCGGGCTACGCACGCGATCTGCTCGAGGAATACCTCGAGAATCCCGACGCGGTCCCGTCCGAGTGGCGGCACCTCTTCGAGAGCGGGAAGAGCGACCTCGTCGCGACCCATCCCGGCCTGAATCGGCTACTCGAGACGCTCGGCGGTAACGGTCACGCCGTCGCGGAGGCCGCACCGGCGCCCGAGACGGCAGCGGCGCCGCCCGAGCCCGCCACCGACGAGATGCTCGGCGCCGTCGCCGCCGCGATGGCCTTGATCAAGGCGCAGCGCATGCACGGCCACCTGGCCGCCCACCTGGATCCCCTGGGCAGCGAGCCTCCGGGCGACCCGGCGCTCGAGCCGGAACGCCTGATCCCGAAGCTCACGCCCGAGCTGCAGGCGCGCATCCCCACGTCCGTCCTTCGCCTCTACGTACCTGGAGAGACCCTCGCCGAGGCGCTGCCGCGCCTGCAGGCGACGTATTCGGGGACGATCGCGTACGAGATCGAGCACATCTCCGACCATGAGAAGCGGCTCTGGCTGCGCCAGGCGATCGAGTCGGGCAAGTACCGGAGGCCGCTCTCGGCCGAGGAGAAGAAGGAGCTGCTGGAGCGGCTCTCTCGCGTCGAGGCGTTCGAGCAGTACCTCCGGCGTGCATTCCTCGGGCAGAAGCAGTTCTCGATCGAGGGCCTCGACGTGATGGTGCCGATGCTCGACGAGACGATCGAGCTCGCAGCCGAGAACGGCGCGCATGAGGTCGTGATCGGGATGGCGCACCGAGGCCGGCTCAACGTCCTCGCGCACACGCTCGGCCTCGGTTACGACTCGATCATCCGCGAGTTCGAAGGCGAGCGGACGATCGAGGCTGTCGTCGCCACCGAGGAGGGCGGCACCGGGGACGTCAAGTACCACCTTGGCGCGGAGGGTACGCGCTCGACGCCGTCCGGCGAGGTCACGGTCACGCTGGCGGCGAACCCGAGCCATCTCGAGGCGGTCGACCCGGTCGTCGAGGGACGCACGCGTGCCGAGCAGACCGACCGCTCCACCCGGATGGGCCTCCACGACCCCAGCGTCGCGCTGGCCGTGCTCATCCACGGCGATGCCTCGTTCCCCGGTCAGGGCGAGGTCGCGGAGACGTTGAACCTGTCCGGGCTGGACGGGTACTCCGTCGGCGGCACCCTGCACCTGATCGCCAACAACCAGATCGGCTTCACGACCGACCCGAGCGAGGGCCGCTCGACCCGCTACTCCAGCGATCTCGCGAAGGGATTCGACGTCCCGATCATCCACGTCAACGCCGACGACCCCGAGGCCGCGATCTCCGCGATCCGGCTCGCGCTCGCATTTCGCCGCCGCTTCGAGAGCGACGTCGTCGTCGACCTCGTCGGCTACCGCCGCCACGGCCACAACGAGCAAGACGAGGCCGCGTACACCCAGCCGCTGATGGCGGCTCAGATCGCCGAGCACCCGACGGTGCGCGAGCAGTTCGCCGCCAGGCTGATCGAGGAAGGCGCAGTCACGCCTGAGGAGGCGGACGCGTTCGTAGAGCAGGTCGTTGTCGATCTGCGCGAGGCGCACGAGCACCTCAAGTGGTCCCTGGCTACGCCGCAGCCGTCCGAAGAGCGCATTCCGAGCTCGACCGGCGGCGAGGTCGTCACGGCAGTCCCGGCCGATCGCCTCCGCGATCTGAACGAGGAGTTACTGCGCGTTCCGGACCATTTCGCGGTCCACCCGAAGCTGATGAAGCAGCTCGAGCGCAGGCTCGAGACGGTCGAGGCGGGCGGGATCGACTGGGGCCAGGCCGAGGCGCTGGCGTTCGCATCGCTGCTCGTCGAGGGGATACCGATCCGCCTGACCGGCCAGGACACGGAACGTGGAACGTTCTCGCACCGCCACGCCGTCCTCCACGACGTCAACACCGGCGAGACGCACGCGCCCCTCCAGCACCTCGACGACGCGAGCGCCTCCTTCGAGATCTACAACTCGCCGCTGTCCGAGTACGCCTGCGTCGGCTTCGAGTACGGCTACTCGGTCGCCGCGCCCGAGGCGCTCGTCCTCTGGGAGGCGCAGTTCGGGGACTTCGTCAACGGCGCCCAGATCGTGATCGACCAGTTCGTCGTCGCGGGGCTCGCAAAATGGCGCGAGACCACTCGCCTGACCCTCCTCCTACCGCACGGCTACGAGGGAAACGGCCCCGAGCACTCGAGCGCACGGCTCGAGCGCTTCCTGCAACTCGCCGCGCAGGAGAACATCCGCGTCGCCAACTGCTCCACGTCGGCGCAGTACTTCCATCTCGTCCGCCGTCAGGCCCTCGATGCGGCCGGGCGGCCGCTGGTCGTGATGACGCCGAAAGGTCTGCTGCGCCTCAAGCAGGCGTCCTCGACCCTGTCCGACCTCGCCGAGGGCGGGTTCAGACCGGTGATCGACGATCCCGGCGCGGACCGGGACGCGGTCACGCGCCTCGTTATCTGCTCCGGGAAGGTGTACTACGACATCGCCGGCCACGAGGAGCGCGCGAACGCAGCGCAGGTCGCCGTGGCGCGGCTCGAGCAGCTCTACCCGTTCCCCGTGGAGGCGTACGCGGAGCTGATCGCGTCGTACCCGAATCTGCGCGAGGTCGTCTGGGCGCAGGAAGAGCCGCAGAACATGGGCGCCTGGCGGACGATTCGCCACCGCCTCGAGGAACCGCTCCGCGAAGGCGGCGTTCCGCTCTCGTTCGCCGGGCGGCCGTGGCGGGCCAGCCCGAGCGAGGGCTATCCCACCGCCCACCTGCGGGAGCAGGACCGGATCGTACGCGCGGCGTTGTCCGCCAAACCCTCCTAGCTAGCGGCGACGCCGATTACGTAGGTTCGACCGCGCCTGCAACGCTCGCGCGGCCACCTTCGGGCCATGCTTCCGGGCGAGGTCGAGCACCTGCTTCCGCTGCTTGGGCGGCAGCCGGCGCCAGATGTCCCATGCGGTCAGCGCGAGGCCGAACGGGCCTGCGCGCCGAAACAAGAAGCGGGGTCGAGCCACGCTCCTATCCTTCCACAGGGCTCACGGCCGCTGTTGACTCACATGGTGTCGGCCGGCCGGTGCAGACGGACGCCCGGCGGAGCCGGGCGTCCTGACAACGGCGCCGCAAGCGGCGCCTCAGTCAATCGCCGTGGGCATGGCCGTTTCCGTGGTCCTTGCCGTTGTCCTTCCCGTTGCCGTGCGAGGCGTCGGCTTCGTCTCCGTCATCTGCGGGGACTGATGCCGGTGCGGCGACGGGGGCGGGCGCAGCCTCGCTCTCCTCTTCTTGGGCTGACGGAGGCACGGCGTCGGCCTTCGCCTTCTGCTTGTCATGGCCCTTGGCCTTGCCGTTGCCCTTGCTCTTGCCGTTCCCGTGCGCGTTCGACGAGGCGAGCTCGCGCGAAGGCTCCACGACTGCGGGCGCTGCCTGCGCGGGCGCCGACGCGGGGGCCGCGGGCGGTCCCGTCACCGTCGGTGCGGGCGCAGGAGCCGGTCTAGGAGCCGCGATCGGCGCGGCGGCAGGAGCCTGAGGCCGGGACGGTCCGTTGCCGTGGTCAGCCAGCCCTCGGTGGCTGCCGACGCTGGCGAAGGCCGGCGAGCGCCGGCCGATCGAAACGTGTGTTCCCGTGTTCGTCGGGTTCGGCCGCTCGCTCGCCGCACCTGTGTGGACGCGGACGATGCGCTCGAGCGATGACGGTGGCGCGATCAAGGCCCGGGGCTCGTCCGGCCGGTCTCCGACCAGTGCCGGCAGTGCCAGCGCCGTGGCGATACCCCCCGTCATCAGCACGGCGGCTAGGACGCGCGCGCAAGTTCTACTCATGTTCCTCCCCTTGGAGGCCGACAACCCTTACGAGAGGACTATCGGCAGGGGAGGCCGGGAGCTGAAGGACAGCCGTCATGGGTAGTTTCAGAGTCAAGCTCGTCGCATATTTCTTGTTGCTGTCGCTGTTGCCGCTGGCGGCTGCGTTCTGGGGTTTCTCGACCGTCGCCTCGCGGAGCGAGACGCGGCGCGTGGACGCGTTGCTTCAGGCGGGCCTTCGGGCGACGATCGCCGGATATCAGGACGAGTTGCGGGCGGCCGATCGCGAGGCAGCTGCAATGTCCCGGAATCCGTCGTTCCAGCGCGCGCTGCTGGCACGCGACCGCGCGACCCTGCAACGGTTGTTGCTGGGCCATCCGCGGCTGACGGTCGTCGCCGGGGATCTGCGGGTCGGCACACGCGTCCCGCTCGCTGCCACGCGGCAGGTTGCGGTCGTCGGGCCGGCCGGCTCGCGCGGCCTCGTGATCGCCTCCGTCCCGCTGAACGGCGGTCTCGTCCATCGGCTCGAGCTCCGATCCGGCCTCGGCGAGAGCGGCCACGTCGTCCTGCTGAAGGACGGGCGGATCGTCGCGGGGCCGCGCGGGATCTCCGGGCGCCTGACGACGCCGGCCGGCCGCACGGCGACCGTGAGGCTCGCGGGGACCCGCTATCGGGCGGTCGCCGCCGGCACGCTGCAGGAGCAGCCGTCCGCGACGCTGGCCGTGCTCAGCCCGCAGGCGAAGATCGACGCGGCGAACTGGGCGTCGCAGCGGCGCCTCGTAATCGGCCTGCTCGCTTCGCTGGTGATCGTGATGCTGGTGGCCTACGTCGAGGGCCGAGCGATCGTCGGCTCGATCAAGCGGCTGGTCGATGCGGCGCGCGCGATCGCGCGTGGCGACCTGCAGCAGCGCGTCCCGGTTCAGGGCCGGGACGAGCTCGCACTGCTCGGCCGCGCCTTCAACGACATGGCCTTGCAGCTCCAGGCCCGGCTGGAGGAGCTCGCGTCGGAACGCGCGCGACTTCGGGAGGCGATCGACCGCCTCGGCGAAGCACTTGCCGCGACGCACGACCCCGAGCAGCTTCGTCGCGTCCTCGTGGAGACGGCGGTCGAGGCGACCGGGGCAGCCGGCGGCGTCTTCGTCGGCCCGACGAACGAGCTCGTCGAGGTCGGATCCCCCGATACGGGCCGCGCGCGGATCGAGCAGCCGCTCCTGGCCGGCGAGATCAGCTACGGCTCGATGATGCTGTTCGCGGACGAGTTCTCGGACGAGGACCGGATGACGGCAGCCTCGCTCGCGGGCCAGGCCATGATCGCACTCGAAGCCGCCCGGCTCCATCGGATCGTCTCCAGCCAGGCGCTCTTGGACGGACTCACGGGGCTCGCGAACCGCCGCTCGTGCGAGGAGACCCTCAACGCGGAGCTCGCCCGCTCGGAGCGATTCCCCGGCCCGCTCGCGCTGGTCATCACCGACCTCGACGACTTCAAGGAAGTAAACGACCGCTACGGTCACCAGGCCGGGGACGTCGTCCTCAGGGAGTTCGCAACGCTTCTGCGCGAGAGCGTCCGCGACATCGACCTCGCCGGCCGGTGGGGCGGCGAGGAGTTCCTGCTCGTCCTACCCGGGACTGATCTCGAGGGCGCCGCGCATGTCGCGGACCGCATCCGGCGAGCCCTCGCCGGGCGGATCGTCCTTTCGGTCGACGGTGAGCCCATCTCGGTGACCGCGAGCTTCGGCGTCGCCGCCCATCCCGAGGCGCAATCGGCTTCGGCGTTGTTCTCCGCCGCGGACTCGGCCCTCTACGAGGCCAAGCGGACGGGAAAGAACCGCGTCTCCGTCGCGTCCGAGTCCGTCGCCGGCTCCCAGAGCGCCTCCGGCTAGCCTCCGTTCCTTTGTGGAAAACGCCGGTGGAGGGGCTAGAATCGGCCGCTGTACGTCGCCCCCACCTGTTTCCACCCCAGGAGGCCCCATGCCGGTTGAGACACCGTCGTTGTTCGCGCAGGTCATTCAGGATCACCTCGAGCTGAGAGAGCGGAACGCGAAGCTCGAGCAGACGATGCCGCTCACGCAGTACAAGAGCGACGACCCCTTCGACA
>WNFU01014209.1_pt1 | contig 10266 bp, 11 predicted proteins | sample 5400121 | NCBI WGS metagenome assembly WNFU01 (sample SAMN13153360, study PRJNA577476) | soil metagenome | isolation source: 100 cm soil or saprolite under grassland replicate 1 | place: USA:California | collected 2016-06-15
ATTACCAACAATTCATTTTGTTCGTTGAGATATTCAACGACCGGGATACCTGCGCCGACCGGTTCAAGAGTCGGAATAGGTGTTGAGGTTGGCAAGGTCGGTTGTAGTGATGGAGAGATTGGTAGTGATGTGGGTGTCGCTGTTGCGCAGGCTGTCAGAATTACGGTAAGGCAGAGACCAATAATCGATTTACATAGGAGATTTTGCATAGGAATACGTCCTCTTCTTAAAAGTACACCGCCTGCAAAGAGAAAGTTTCCATAGTTACTTTCGCAAATTAGAGACCTTCGAATGACTAGTTTACGAAGTATACCATTCCCTCTCCATAAGCAAAAATGCCTATCATCTTCATAGCCATCTAGCGCAAGACGCGCATCCTTGAAGCGACTATCATGAGCAAAAGGAAACTAATTGTGAGACGTTATTTCATTCCATTAATTGCTTTTCTGTGTGGTTCCTCACTCATTGCGGCCGTTTACTTTGGCATTCTCACCTGGGCGCAGGGCTGGCAGTCTACTTTGAGTATTTTCCTGCCAAATCGTTGGTACGTTATAACAATTTGGATTAGCTTTGGAATTCAGGCGGCATTGTATTCCATTCTGCGTTTTCGGCTGTTCATTCCAACAACATCCAGAGTACCCACAGTTGCACTAATGGGGACTAGTGGAGGTACATCAGTTACTGCGATGGTTGCCTGTTGTCTCCATCACGTGATGGATGTCTTGCCTGTCTTGGGCTTAAGTGCTGCTGCAACCTTTCTCACACGTTACCAGCGTCCGTTCATGCTGGTTGGTCTCGGCATGAATATTATCGGAGTAATCGTTATGCTTGTTGTCCTTTATCGCGAACGCAAAAAATTAGAAACTGTTCAAAAATTACAGCCTGCTTTGGAGATGAAATGAAACGTTTTGTTTTGCCTATTCTTTTTGCTCTGACTTTTATTCTTGCGGCCTGCGCTCCCTCGAAAGTCAACACGGATCTGACTGCGTCTTCACCTGCATCCGGGCCAAGTATCACTCCTACCCCGGCTCCTACGGATGATCCTGCTCTTCTTCCAACACTTTCTCCAAATGGGGAAGGCAATCGTGAACTTACTCGTACAGATGAACAGGGTGCTGTTGTCTTCGAGGTCACTCCGCTGAATCTTGGTACACCTACTGACACCCTGGAATTCGATGTTGCCATGAATACTCACTCGGTTGATCTGGGTATGGACCTAGCCACACTTGCTACTCTAACTACAGATACAGGAACAACCGTCCAGCCTACGAAATGGGATGCCATTCCCGGGGGACACCATGTAACCGGTAAATTGATCTTTCCTGCAATGAAGGACGGCACGGCCATCCTCGACGGTGCGCGCAAACTGACACTCACCATCGTTAACGTGGATGCTACCTCGCGCGTATTTGAATGGGAGTTGAAATAACGCAAGGAGGTTGTTGTGTCTCGATCAGATCAGAATCAAATCAGCCGACGCGATTTCATTAAAGTAACTGCTGCCATCGTTGGAGGCTTTATTGGGGCGTTGATCTGTATTTCATCAATAGCTTATTTACTTTCTCCGGCAATGAGGTCCGTGAAGAATGATGCAGTGATTGCGTTAGGCCCACTGGAAAATTATCCAATCGGAGTTCCAACCCGTTTCGATTTCACACAGACCAAAGTCAACGGCTAGGAGCGAACGGCGACGAACCATGGTCTATATATTGTAAGAAAAAACGATGATCAAGTACGCGTCTTTTCCGACATTTGTACCCATTTGGGTTGTCGCGTCACATGGCATCCACATCAGGAAAACTACATCAGTCCTTGTGATGACGGACACTTTGACATCGTCGGCAATGTGGTTAGCGGTCCTCCACCACGCCCATTAGATGAGTTTGTAACGAAAATTGAAGAGGGCAATTTATTCGTGCAGTTGCCAGCGTTCAAGCGAACTTCCTAGCCACCATCAAAAGAAACAATGATCACTCGACGTGACTTTTGTAAATTGGCTGCTCTGAGCACAGCAGCACTAGCCTTCCGTCCATTCAATAGGTTAGCCTTACCCACTTTTCCACAAGCTGACAGGCTTGGACGTATCACGGCCGGAAAGTGGAACAAAAGTTATTGTAGAGGAGAAAGTAGTTTAGCCTTCTATGGAACGATTGATACGCGAGGCTAGACGAAAACATCCAGAAACATCGATGAGAAAGATACGTTCGGAGGATCCCACAGTAAAACAAATCCATTGGGTAGAGTCATCATCTGAGCGGCAGGGAAGTACCCTTACATTCACGCTACCAATTGCAAAATAAAAACAGCGGCGAGGTTCAAAACCTCGCCGCTGTTTTTACTCTTTTTGCTTATGGTCCCCAATCGGACAGAACATGTACTAAATAGTCTGAGTTCTTGGGATCATTTGTCTTGAGGTGGATCGCAAAATCATGCTTTCCATCCATACCTTCATGCATCATAAAGTCTGGAGTTTGAAGATAGGTACTTTCACCGGGTTTGAGTGTCATTGTGCCAATAGTCAGTTGCGGAGGGCAGCACCCTTCTAACACTTCAATATAAGGTTGCTCCTTAAAGCGAAGTGTGCCATCCCCTGTATTTGTGACTTTGATATTGAGGGATCTATACTCACCCAATTTGATATAACCCAAGTCTATGTTTGGCTCTTCGACGGCAATGCTGGGAGTTCCTCCGCTGTCCGCAGTGCCTCCCTTGGCAAACACAAATATCGCGGCAATGAGTAGAACACCTCCCAATGCCACGAGCGCCCAGGAAAAACTCTTCTGTTGTCTCTTCTTTTTCGTTTTCCTGCTCATGGAACCTCTCTTTCACAATTCCCGTTGTATTGAATTTTCTTGCTGATAGAGCTGATCATAATGGGGAGGCTCGAGAATCTTTAGCGCAGAATGGCGTAGAAACCAACAAGCAAAATGGCTTATGATAAATGTAACTGATGAATTTTCTAGGAAGTAATCACCACCAAAGTCCCATAACCAGGAGAATAAACACGATCTTGTTCATGCAAGGGACGCGCCCAGCGGAATAGCCATTTGGCATCATCGATACGCATATTGATGCAGCCGCGACTCATGGGAGTGCCGAAGTTATCATGCCAGTACGTTCCATGGAAAGCATAACCTGCCTCGTGGAAAAAACATGTCCAGGGAACGCCGGGCAATTCATAATCTTCGGGGCTGGCAAAGAGGTTTCCATTGCCCATATGCTTGGACGGGTATTTTGACAGAATACGAAACTCTCCGGTGGGAGTTTGAGTTGAGAGAGCTTTGCGATCTTTTTGAACTGTAGCGATGCCCGATGAAATGGTTGTCTGGAGCGCAACCTGCTCATTCTCGTAAGCCGTTAAGACCTGCTTGCTTAGGTTAACTTCAATGCGTTTTTGTTCGAGGGGCACCTCGGGGGTAATCGCTGCCCACTCGTCAAACGGAATCGGTCGCAGGTGGATTGCTGAAACGTGATAAGGATAACCTATCAGTTCATCGAAGATGCGATACCAGGCATCACCATCTGGACCTTCATCGATTGCATCGATCCAATGGACAGAGCCATAATAAAGTCGCAGATTTGGCTGCCATCCATAGGTTCTTGTGTAGCGCATAGCCTGTGTATATGGCACAGTCAATTCCGCCACTTGACGTGTTCCCTCGGAAATAGCTGTTAGTGGTTCATTGAAAAGAACCTTGACCTTCTGCAAGCGCCCGCGGTGCAAATACCCGCCCCAGGTACGATACCAAATAGGATTGTAAGCTGGGACTCCAGAGTCCACCTCTTTATAAATATTCACCAATTCATCTCGAAACCACTGTCCAGCTATAGCGCTTTGGTCGTTTGGAGCGCGATACACACTCACGGACTTGGTTGCAACACGCGCCTGGAGTGAATCATCAAATGTTCCAAAACCAGGAATGAACGGAGAAAAGCCCATACCGGCAATCGCTGATGTCCCTAGTTGAAGAAAATCGCGGCGAGAGATTTTAGACATTGATTCATTCACTTACGGCAGATATTCCAATGGATTAAAAAAAGAGCCGCCATAAAGGATACGGAAGTCCAGATGCTCACCACTGGAATTTCCCGTGCTGCCTGATTCAGCATTCTGCTGCCCCTGATAAACGGTTTGACCTACACTTACCAGAAGAGCTTCATTATGAGCATAGTATGTTCGATAGCCATTCCCATGATCGATGATCACCAGGTTGCCATAGCCAGTGTTGTCCCAGCCTGAGAATGCAACAGTTCCACTGTCGGAGGCAAAGATAGGTTGGCGGAAATATGTATCAATATCAATCGCTGGATGCCCACCCCAGTATTCTTGCGTGAGGTTATAGGGGGGCGCGAGTGGCCAGACAAAGTACCCTGTCCCAAGGTTGGGGTATTCGCCCGAATAACTTGCATTCGCAGCCGCGCCAGGGGCTTGCGCCTCCGACCAAACGATGGGACCAGTCCCATCGGGGACGATGATCTGCTGGCCTGCTGTCATTGTGGAGTCTGTGTGATGTCAAATTCATTACCAAAGTATTCAAAGATTTCCTGGGTAGGAGTTCCATGAAGGCGTTGAAGTGTTTCTAACGTATCTCCATCTTTCACGTCGTTGCCCCAGAGAATAGTTTCCGGGTTCAAATTAAATTTTTGGGCGATGGACCATAATGAATCGCCGCTCCGCACAGTGTATTCAGTGATTTCATAGGATATATCATCTTGCAATTGTGTTTGAGTTACTTTTTCCGAGCGATCCCTTTGTCTAAATGTTGCTCTAATGAATCCGCAGTTAAAGCTGGCAGAGAGAGTGGAATAGTAGTCTCATTCTCCACAATTGCAGCATTCGTGGTTCCTGCTGGCTTTACGGAAAATATAAAGGCGGCAGCCACCGATACAACGCAGCCGACTACCAGAAGAATATTGAATGTACGACTCATCTTATTCTTTGCATATTGCAAGTAGGGATGTGATCAAATCACAATGGTTTGGTAATTGTTGCCCTTGATGATATTGTTTCCACTAACAAATAGCCAGCGCCATTTTGCTGGTCAATGCCATAAGCAAAATGGCGCATCAGGTGTTTGGTTGATTCAAATGGAAGAACTAGTCTACTCCGTTTGGATTGCCTTCTCTCGTTCAACCGACGTGCCGCAGACCGGATCAATTGCCACACCTGCACGGGCGGACGGTGTCTGTGTTGTGACCGTTTCTTTGAATTCTCCATCCTCAAGCCATAAGACACGGTCTGCAATATCCTTGATGCGCTGGTCGTGGGAGACGATGACAACGCTGCGTCCCTGTTCTTTGGCGATGTGTCTGAGGAGACGCATGATCTCGTAACCAATCTTCGAGTCGAGATTCGCCGTCGGTTCATCAGCCAGGATCAGCATGGGGTCATTGACCAAGGCGCGGGCGACGGCGACGCGTTGTTTTTCTCCTCCGGATAATTTTTCCGGCAGAAAATTCAAGCGTTCGCCGAGACCGAGTTCGGTCAGAAGTGAAGCGGCTTTTCGTCGTGCGGTGCCAGAGTTTGCTCCCGCGAGTTCCGCTACGATGGCAACATTCTCCAGCGCAGATAACGCCGAGAGTAGGTTGAAATCCTGAAAAATGAAACCGAACTGCTTCAGGCGAATATCCGGGAGGCGCTTTTCTGCTAAGGCGCTGATGGTCGTACCGTTCAACCGGATCGTGCCTTCGGTTGGCTTGAGCAAAGCGCCGAGCATGGATAGGAGTGTGGTCTTGCCTGAACCTGAAGGACCCATGATCAAAACGATTTCCCCCGGGCCGACGGCTAAGGATACGTCATGAACAGCAGTTACTTCTGTGGTGCCAGATCCATAGCGTTTGCTGACATGAGAGATTTGCAGTGTTTTGTCGTTCAAAGAGTTAATCATATTCACCTGCCTCGAAATACCATTGCCGGATCCAGCCCTGCGATCTGACGAATCGGAATCATTGCTGAAATCCCAGCAAGCAGAATGGAAACAGCACCTACCTTGATCAGTGAAATCGGGTTCATTATCATTGTCAGACCAGTGCCAATGAAAGGGATGATAAGCGTCAGCAACCAGGTAATGGCTAACCCAAACAAAAATCCCAGCATTACGGACATTATTGCCTGCGCAAGGACTGTGAGATAAAGATTGAGGTTGCGCGCACCAAGCGCTTTCAACATGCCATATTCCCGGCGGCGCGAGAGCGTAGATGTGTACACGGTCAGTGCCATCACGGCTAACCCAATCAGAAAGCCAATCAAGTTCATGATGGTGATCAGCTCCGTGCTCATATCCTTGACTACCTGACGCTCCTGCCCGGCGAATTGAACGCGCGTTTGAACGGTTACATCTCTGACCCGCGCCTTTATACGCTCGGCAACGATGTCTGGTGACTCACCTTCGAGAACTTTCACCAGCAAAAAGCTAATCGTCTCATAGCTGCCGCGCATCGTTTCAAAGTCTTTCTGAGAGATGAAGGCAACCGAGTTAACCAGGCTTGCCGTGCCTTCCGAAAGTCCAATGACTTCGAATTCTTCACCGAGAATCTCAACCTTATCACCCAGTGCAATACCGAATTTCTCAGCCACGCTTCTGTCCATGACCGTTTGGCCTTCACCAGGAAGGTTGAACCCGGAGGAAACCTTCCATGGAATCCCAAGTTCAGCTCTCTTAGGCAAGCCGATAATGTAGGCGAGATTTCGTTCATCACCCACAGTCACATTGTTTGTGAAATACAAAATTGGTGAGACGAAGGCGACACCAGGGACAGATTTTACTTTTCTCGCAACAGCATCTGGCAAGGAAGAAGAGGCCATATGCATGTTCAATACATCTGCTTGCGAAACCCAAATATCTGCACCGCTATAGTCTATATAAGCAGTGATCCGTTGCTCCACACCGGTAAAGATCGCATCCAGCGCAAGAATCAAAAGGAGTGCAAGCGCGACCCCTCCTGCTGAGATGACGAGACGGACCTTATTCTGGAACAGATTGCGAAACGCGAGCCGGATCATTTGCGGAAGACCTCCGCTGGCGCAAGATTGGCAACCACACGAGTTGGAAAGATAGATGCGATCAGTGCCATCCCCAGACCTGCAAGAAGCGCCTGTCCGCTATCCACTGGGTCAAAGATAATCAGGAATTGAGGCCGGGCAGACATGATCCATTGCGCTACGCTGTTCGCCAGCAAGATACCAAACGAAGACCCGGCCAAGGAAGCGAACAGTGCCTGTGTTAAGACGATCTGGTAGAGGAAACGATTCCTGGCTCCGATGGCTTTGATAACGCCGTACTCACGCTGGCGTTCGACCGTTGCGGTGTAAATGATCAGTCCTACGATCATCGTTCCGATAAGAAATGAAATTCCGACCATGAGCCTGATCGGAGCGGAAAAGACTTTTGCAAACAACTTGAGGTCGTTAGCAGTCATTTCCTTCTTTGTGATCGCGTTGACGCCAGAGAAATTATTCAGGCGTTGCAGGATACGATCGGGCTCCGCGCCATCTGCCGTCGTAAGTAGGAGGAAGCTGGTCGCGCCTGGGGAAAGCAACAAAGCCTCTGCATCCTTTTTGCGAATAAAGAAGAAACTGGTCATCCATGAAGTGGTGCCACTCGACAAGCCGACGATGGTGAAATCTCTTCCCATAACTTCGACTTGCTCGCCAAGACTCAGACCGTGCCGATCTGCAAGCACGCGGTCGAAGACAATTTCCTGCTTCGAGTTTGGTTCGCGTCCAGCAACTAATTTCCATGGCCCGCCACCTTTGCGGGGATCATAGCCAATCATATAGGCAGGCTGTTTCTTTCCATGCAGGTCGAGAATGATGAACTGTGAAAGGATCGGAATCACTTCCTCCACGCCCCGAATCGTTTCTGCTTTTTGGTCTGTTCCATCGGGAATTAGGGATGTTGCCCCAAGCAGGTTGACTACATCTTCCTCCGCCACAACAATTGAACCCGGCGAATAATCCAGGTACGAAGTGATCTGGTGATTCATGCCAGCTAGGAATCCTTTTAGGATCAGAATCAGCGTCATAGCCAAGGCGACTCCACCAATGCTTAGAGTCAGGCGAGTCTTATCTTGAAAGAGATTACGACGAGCTAAGGACATGGCCAGTACCTTTCCGAAATTACGGATTTATTTGCGATTCGTGCCTGGCTACTTTCTCGCCACGAAAGGAACACCGACGCGATCCAGGGAATATTGGTTACGTGTCAATCGTTGAAATGCAGTGATTGCTAGGTAGGTGGTAAGTAAACCAGTAGTAAACATGAAACCACTCATTACCCAGAAGACGCGACGCAGCCACATCAACAAGCCGGGCATGGTAGCCTGAATCTCAGCAAGGGTCGTACCTATGTAACGGTGATCTTCGGGCAGAAATGGAGGGCGAAGAAAAATAAAGTACAGCCCCAAGCCCATCATAATGATTCCGCTCAAGGCAAGGACGGATGAAGAATAGTGTCGTGTTTTCATTTGGATCCCTTCAATCAAGAAGGCTGATAAGCCTTGATGAGGGGAACTTTGCCAGAGGCTGTTTTGGGAATTTCAGATACGTGCTGAATCTGGATATAGGGTACGCGTGCACCTTCTTGAGCCAACGACTTGCTGATCTGATCGACAAGCGTTTCATCTGGCATCCTGTCGCGCGTGCCAGCGAGTAACACTATCAGGCCGTTATCGGCTTGTTCAATCACCTGCCATCCGCTCACTGGAACGATATCCATAATGCGGTTAAGCACAAGAGGCCGTATCGTTACTTCGCCACCGGAAAGAGAGGGCAAGGTAAGCGTGTCTTCCACTCGTCCCTGAATACTATCTAACACTGCAAACGGCATCCCACAATCGTGAGACTTTGTGCTCACTCGAATACTGTCATTTATTTCATAACGAATGAGCGGTTGCGTGCGGCTGAAGAGTGTAGTAACGAGTATCTTGGCGCCGTACTCTCCTGGAGGTACAGGTCGATTGTGTTCGTCTACGTTTTCGGTGATCACTAGGTCTTCAAAAAAATGCATGTGTCGGCAAGACTGATGTTCAGCTGCGATACTGGCAGTTTCTGTTGCTGCATATTGATTAAAAGGCTCATCACTCCAGGCTTCTGCAGCTCGTTTTCGGGTTTGGGCCGTCAGGACTTCTGATGCAACGTACACGATCTTGGGATTGATGTGCAGCCGGTGCGCAAGCTGTTCTTCAGCCAAGATACGCGCCATCGATGCATAGGCAATCAATACCTCAGGTTGCCACCCATTAAGTTCATCCACCGTCTTTGACAGGGGCTGGCTGGCTGGTACACGCAGGGAGGGTCGCCACCAGCTCTTCACGGTAGCAGATACTTGTGATGACATATGCCAAGGACTGATCGAAGCTACAGTTGCCATTCGCTGACGCTGGGTGAGGTTAATCCGCACTCCTGACCACTCTTGGCCGCGGGCAAACGAAGCCAATATATAAGTCCACTCAGCCTCATCGAAAAGAAAAAATCCGGGTTGACCACTACTGCCTGAGGTTGCATTGACCCAGTAACGATTCTTGTAGCTTTGCCCGGCCCCTCCTTGTGTTGCAAACGCTCGTACATCTTTCAGATGCAGAGATCGATCTGTCACCAGATCATCAAAATGTTCCATCATCAAAGCTTTAGTCAGTACAGGTAATTCATGAAGCGGCCGCCCGATCAGGCCTTTGTGGAACTTTTGGTAAAACGGAGATCTCTCATAAGCATATTGGCGTAAGTGATGCAGGGCTCCAGCCTGATATGCCTCTAATTGCTGGCGTGTCCAATTTTCATGTTTGCGCAGTTGTTCCAGAGTATGAAGTAATCTGAGCATGATTCGTATATTCATAACCGTCTTCCTTTCATTCACTTTCTCAGCTTCAAGATAACATTGAGTTGGTTCAGGGGCGAGCGCTGATTGGCGGATGATGCGTAGGTAAAACTACTTGCTTATCAAAGATCAGGGCTTCTAACCTTTGCTTGGAACTGGGATTTTTCTATAGGCCGAAATGCTTATATCAAAACAAGTCGAATGTCGCTGGTGATCCATTAGGTGGACTTATATACTTGAAATGATTTTCTGATAATCAAATCAATTTCACCCAACAAGGACTTGTCGATGACCCAACAGACTCAGTTAGCAGAATTGAGTAAACCAATTTCTACCGCAGCTGCTTTGGCAAAAAGAGTCGAATATATCGATATTGCAAAAGGGATTGGCATTATATTGGTGGTGATGGGACATAACGATTTTGCGCTGATATCACCTTTCGCTCACAAAT
>WNFU01010443.1_pt1 | contig 10262 bp, 11 predicted proteins | sample 5400121 | NCBI WGS metagenome assembly WNFU01 (sample SAMN13153360, study PRJNA577476) | soil metagenome | isolation source: 100 cm soil or saprolite under grassland replicate 1 | place: USA:California | collected 2016-06-15
GAGGTGGCCGCCCGCGTCCCTGCAGCACGCTATGGTGGCGCCGTCGAGATCCGCCCCTCGGAGGTGTATTGGTAGCGACGCTCGAACAGGTCTTCCGCGAGGAATGGGGCCGCGTCCTGGCCACCCTGATCGGCTTCCTGGGCGACTTTGACCTCGCCGAGGAAGCCGCGCAGGAGGCGTTCGCGATGGCCGCCGACCGATGGCCACGCGACGGCGTCCCCAGCAACCCGCGCGCCTGGTTGATCACGACGGCTCGGAACCGAGCGACGGACCGCATCCGCCGCGACCGGGCCCTCGCGACCAAGTTCGGCCTGCTCGTCGCCGGCAATCGTGCGGAGGTGCCGATGAACACCACGACGTTTCCCGACGAGCGCCTGGAACTCATCTTCACCTGCTGTCACCCGGCGCTCGCAATCGAGGCGCAGGTGGCGCTCACCCTGCGCACCCTCGGCGGGCTCACCACCGACGAGATCGCCCGCGCCTTCCTGGTACCGGAGCGCACGATAGCGCAGCGGCTGGTGCGGGCCAAACGCAAGATCAAAGCAGCGGGGATCCCGTTTCGCGTGCCACCGGTTCACCTGCTCCGCGAGCGTCTCGACGCCGTTCTCGCCGTCGTCTACCTGATCTTCAACGAGGGCTACGGCGGCCGCGACGAGCTCGCGGCGGAGGCAATCTGGTTGGGTCGCGCGCTCGCCGAACTGCTTCCGGACGACCCCGAGGTTCACGGGCTGCTGGCGATGATGCTCTTGCACGACTCCCGTCGCGAGGCGCGGTTTAGCGACGGCGAGCTCGTGCTGCTCGGCGATCAGGACCGGTCACGGTGGAACACCGAGCAGATCGCCGCTGGACGCGCCGAGCTCGACCGGGCGCTCGCCCTGCGCGGCCGCGGGCCCTATGTCCTGCAGGCCGCCATCGCCTCGTTGCACGCCGAGGTGCCGTGCGACTGGGCGCAGATCGCGGCCCTGTACGGCCAGCTCGCCCGCCTGACCGGCTCGCCCGTCGTGGAGCTCAACCGCGCCATCGCCATCGCCGAGACCGAAGGCCCCGAGGCCGGCCTGCGCATCGTCGACCAACTCGGTCTCGACGACTTCCGCTACCTGCACTCGACCAAGGCCGAACTCTTGCGACGCCTCGGGCGCACCGACGAGGCGCGTGACGCCTACCGACGTGCGAGACAACTCACCGACGACGGCGCTGAACGGCGCTTCCTCGAACGCCGGCTAACGGAACTGGCAGCCGCCACAGGCTCGGGCTAAGTTAGCCGACCACTGGAAAGCCAGAGGGAGCTGCCGGTGATTCGGCGGCCCCTCCAGCTCTGAGCGCGCAAGCTGACCGCGTTGGATGCCAGACAACCTGGTCGCCGTCTTGTCCGGGCGAAGCGCCGGGCGCGTCAGCCCGTTTCGCCTGCCCATGGCCGGATGATCGTCCTTCCCCAAGACGCGTCACGGCACGTCCGCGTCGGCGTTGGGCCGCTCCAATGGCGGCAAGCTGCTGGCCAGGACCTTCACCACCTTGCGCAGGTGGCGCCGCCCCACTCCCGGATCCAGGACACCCAGCCGCCCATCTGCCCTCGACCTCTACGAACTGGCTGGGGACATCAGCGGGGCACATCTGGGCGCCGACGGGCGAACCGTCACGCTGAGCTTCCTCAGCGCCTCGCGCCCCGGCGCCGACTACCAACGCGCGGAAGCGCTCGAAGCCGGGTCCGCCATCGCCAGATAGCCCGGAACGGGCGACGATGAAGGAATGAACGCCGTGTCGCGCCCGGCGATCACCGTCGCGCTCGTCGTCCTCCTCGCGGGCTGCACCAGCCACACAGGCCGGCCGACCGCGCATGCGACGACGTCCCCGTCACCGGCGTCGACGACCAGGCCGGTGCCGGCCTCCGGCCGGCCCGGCAACGGCACCGGCTGCGGCGACACACCGATCTCACCCGCTCAGCTACCGGGCTGGACAGCCGACGCGGGACTACCGCCCGACCTGCCCTACGCGGTCTCGCGCGAGGCGAACGTCGTCGCGGTGCTCTTCGGATACCCCTACGGGCCGGCCACCGCGAGGACGGACGCAGCAACAAGATCCTGTGGGACATGCGCGATCCCCGCGACGGCCAGCCGCTGCTCCTAACAGCACGTCCCCTCGCCGGTGGCCCGGCTGTGAATCTCACCTTCCCGGCGGGCGCCAGCCCCGGCGAGATCTACCCTTCCTCCGTCGACGTGCCCACGCCCGGATGCTGGCACATGACCCTGCAATGGAACGGGCACACCGCGACGATCGACCTGCCCTACGGCGCGTGACGCCTCTCAGGTCGCGCAAACAACGGGGCTCGTTCGGATCAGGTGCTTCCAGGCAGCCGGCGCATGAGTAACCCACGGCGTCGACGTCAGCCGCCAGAAGAAATCGTGACGTGGGGCATTCGGACAGTTCCAATACCCGACTCCACCATTATACGTCCATGACGGCCATATCGAGCGGGCGTGGGCGGCGTCGAATCAGCGGGTCGCCGCGCGGCTCGGCGAGATGGTGGGGTGAGCCCGATGCGATGGAACCTGCGGATGAAGGCGGCCGAGCGGGGGATCTGGAAGTCCACCGAGCTGCGCCGGCGGCTGGCCGAGGCCGGGTTGGAGATCAGTGCCGGCAAGATGTCGGCGCTGTGGACCGGCACGCCGACCACGATACGGCTCGACGACCTGGACGTCATCTGCGTCGTGCTCGACTGCACGCCGAGTGACTTGCTCATCTGCGAGCCGGAGAAGGTAGCCGCTCGCCGGCCCCGTACTGCGGCTGCCGCCGACGGGTCCCGCCCGCGCGCCATCACACCCCGGCTGGGCCGCAATCGCACGCTGCCTCCGGCATGAGCCCGCACCCGCGCCGCTGCCCCCTCTGCCAGGTCAAACCGGTTGCCCATCCGAAGGCGGTGTACTGCTTCGACTGTCGCCCATACCATCGCCGGCCTCCGCCGCCGTGCCGGCGCTGCGGCTCCCTGGAGGACTACTACACCAGCGGCCTGTGCACCCGCTGCCACAAGTACGCCCCGGCGCTGCCGAGTTCGTGCCCACACTGCTTGTCGTGGGGCCTGTTCAAGCACAGCGGCCGAATCTGCGGCGCCTGCAAGGACTGGCGGACCCGCAACCCCCAGCTCGGCCGGTGCGGCTCATGCCGGGACGACAGCGCGCTCAACCCGGACGGCGTGTGCCGCCTGTGCTACCGGCGGGCCCGGGCCCTCGCCCGCGCCGAAGCCGGCGACAAGCACGACACCCGGCGGGCCGAGGCCGCCATCGGCGGTCATCAGCTGTTCATGGCCGATTTGGAGCACGCGCTGGCCCTGAAGGTGCCCGGCCGCCGCCATCGGCGCCACGCGGGTACCGGGCGCAGGCCCGCGGCGGCGCCGATCCGCCCAGCCACCCACCGGCAAGGGCTGCTGTTCGACACCCCGCGTGACCTCAGCCGCATCGCCAGGACCGACATCCCGGTGCCTCCGGTGCCGGAGCTGGCCGAGGCGTTGGAGGCCGCCGCCGTCGAGCGCGGCCAAGCCTACGGCTGGCCCGGCGACGTCACCTCCGCAGTACGCCGTGCGCTGCGGCTGCTGCTGGCGATTCAAGACACCCCAGGCGCGGGCCATCAAGGCCAGCGACGCCACAGGGCTGCAGGCCTTCAATCTGCAGGCAACACCGGTGCTTGAGGTGTTGGCCAGCGTTGGCATGCTCGACGACGACCGGCCGGCGGCGATCGTCACCTGGTTCGCCCAGCAGATCCACGAGCTGCCCGCACAGATGGCAGCCGAGCTACGGGTCTGGTTCGTTGTCATGCGCGAGGGCAGCACCATCCCGCCTCGGATGCGAGCGCGCACCGACCGGACAACCCGCAACCATCTCACCTACGCCCTGCCGGCGCTACGGACGTTCGCCGAACGCTACGACGCCCTGCGCGAGGTCACCCGCGATGACGTGTTGCGCGTCCTGCCCACCGGAGCAACCCACCGCAAAGACGTCCTGTTCGGACTGCGATCGATCTTCCGGGTGCTCAAGGGCCGCAAGCTGACGTTCATCAACCCCACCGCCGGCATCCGAACCTCCCGCTTGCCCGGCCGCACACCGCTTCCCCTTCAGGTCAGCGAGCTACGCGACGCGCTGGGCCCCGCCAACCCGGCCCGCGCCGCACTCGCGGCGCTGCTGATCTTCCACGGCGTCCGGCCGCGTCACCTGCGCAGCCTGCACCTCGTCGACGTCCGCGACGGTCGCCTATACCTCGACGGCCGCGTCATCCTGTTGGCCCCAGCCGTGACGGACCGCCTCGCTGCTTACCTGGACTACCGGTCCACCCGCTGGCCACGCACCGCCAACCCGCACCTGTTCATCAACGCGCTCACCGCGACACGCACCACTGAGGTGACCTACGTGTGGGTCAACGACACCCTCGGCACACCGGCCCACCGATTCCGAGAAGACGGCATCCTCGACGAAATCCACGCCACCGGCGGCGACATCCGCCGCGCCAGCGACATGTTCGGCCTGACCGTTCCGCCACTGCTGCGCTACCTGGCCACGCTCAACCATCCAGACCTCGACGGCGGCCCGGGACACGGACAACAATGACCCTCCTTCCTGGCCAGCCGCACAGTCCACGATCGCGCCACAAGAGAAATTCACGCCGGCGGACGTCATGGTGCGCCACCCTCCATACTCGACTGGTGGTGGGCGGTGAGTACATCGATGCGATCGCTGATGCGCGGAACCGGCTGGACGGTGGCGAGGATCTCGACGCGGTACTCGCGTTGCTCCGTTCCCGAGGCGTGTCAACCATCCTGTGTATGGAGTTCGTCAGGGACCGGATCGGCGTCGGTGTCGGCGAGGCCAAGCGGATCATCCTGGACAGTCCGGCCTTCACCGACGGGCCTTCCGCCAGCGGCGGGTGAGTGCATGGGAACCCGGGTTGGTGCGACCGGGAAAAGTCGCCGGCGGGCGGCCTCCAAATCCCGGGGCAGGGACGGGCAGGCGACAGACTCCGGACGGCGTCGTACGACAGCGGGTAGGGCATGACGTCTTGATGCCCTTCGCGGGCCCTTTGGCGGAGGTACCCGGGAACTCGAGATGTCGATTAGCATTGCCGGCCATGATCGGGGGGAGACGACCGGTGCGGGTCTTCTGGCTGGTGATGGTGACACTTGTCGGGGCCACCGGTTGCGGGAGGCCCTACATGGAGCGGGGGCGCCCGTGGCTGGACCAGCAGCCGCCGGAGGCGGGCGACGGGCGCCCGGTCATCGCCGACCTGGTCGTCTGCGACAAGGCGTTCGTCGCGGTGGGTTCGACGCGGAGCCCCACCGGAGCCACCCACCCCGCCGTCTGGTACGCCGAGCCCGGCGGGCGTTGGACCAGCGCACCGACGCGACCGGTCTCCGCGGCCGGGCAGGGTCACCAACTCACCGCGGTCGGATGCTCGGGGGGCCGCGTCGCGGCGATCGGGATGGACCCGGACGGCGCGGCGGATCGCCAACAGGTCACCGTGTGGCGCGGGGCCCCGCGATCCGGCCTGACCGAGACGCCGACGGCTGGCTCGCCGTTCAACGGCGCGAACGCGGCACACCCCGGCCGGATCGCCGGAGGGCACGGCTTCGTGGTGACCGGCAACCGACTTGGGTCGTCCGGACCCGCCGGCGCGGGTGCCTGGTTCTCCGCCGATGGCGCCACCTTCACCCCGGTGGACCTGGCGTCCCAGCCGGACCGGGAAGCCACGACGTGGGCCGCCGACGCCGCCGCCATCGTCCCGTTCGTTGCGTGGTCGGCCAGCTCGCCTCCGACCACCGCGGCGGTACCCGATCCGGCCGCGCCGGTGACGCCGCGGTGGCTGATCGTCGGTAGCACCGTTCGTCGGACCGCGGCCGGCACCCGCTCCCGCGCGCAGGCGTGGTCGTCGACGGATGGCCGGCAGTGGACCGCCGAGGACGTACCCGCCGCAGACGCCGAAGACAGCTTCATTGAGCGGGTCGTCGTCTTGGCGGGGAAACGTCCGCTCGCGGTCGGCAGAGCCGGGGCCGGGTTCGCCGCTTGGGAGCGCGACACGACCGGAGCCTGGCGGATGGCGGGGCGGTTCGGACAGGTCAGGGGTTCCGGGACACCGGTGGTGGCGGCTCTGACGACGGGCGACCCGCCGGTGCAGCCCGCCACGTTCGTAGCGGCGGTCTGCGATGGTGAGAGCTGCGGCCTGTGGTCGAGTTCGCATGGCTCTTCATGGCGCCAGACGCTCATGCCGACGGCGACCGCCATCGCGGCGGGTCCCCGTCTACGGATGTTCCTGGCAGCCTCGGTCAGCCGGCTCATGTTGTGCGTTGAGGACGGTGAGCGGTTCCGGACCTGGCAGGCGAGCAGAGTCTGTTACACCGACGAGTTGGTGTGTTGACTGTCCCGACAGAGGTGCGTCGCTGATGTCGACGACGGCGCTCGCCACGTGCCTGTGCGGCGAGACCCTTGCAGGTCACGACCGGGTTCGCCGAGATCCTCACAACGGCGAACGCCTCGATTCCCGGATCACCGCCGGACAGGCCGACGAGCAACCCGGCCTTGGTGTTGGCGCCGGACTTGTAGAACCGCCCAAAGTAGTTGATCCAACCCCGCACCGCGCGGCCCCCTCGGCCGCGTCGTCGTTGCCATGCTGCTGATGTCTGGCGGTGGTGGCGGCGGCACCGGCGGCGGTGGCTACTGACCCCGGAGTGCGTTGCGACCTCCGGCATCGCGCCGCTTCAGAGCCGCGACACTGGCCGGGCGACCGCACTTCCGCCGCGTCGACCGACACCGCCGCACCGGCATGCCGTGTCTCTGGCATGCCCGCTGACTGCCTGAGGATCGGCGGCAACACACTCACGGCGGCATGGATCCCGGCCGATCGGGGTACAACCTCGGGGAGGATCCTTCGAGACGGGCGGGGGCCTATGCGGACTCCACGGGGACGGATCATCGCGGCGGGGCTGGTGCTCGCGGTGAGCGTGGTGTGCGGCTGCGGCGGGCGTGGCGGCGTGGCGGGTCCGGTCGGGTCGGGTTCACCGGCACCGGAGGCGGTGGGCTCGTCGTCCGCCGGTGCCTCGGGAGGGCCGGTACCGCACGGTTTCATCGCGAGGGACCTGACCTTCGTCAACCCGCGCACCGGCTGGCTGTTGGGTACCGCGCCGTGCTCCTCGCCTCCCTGTACGTCACTCGTGCGCACCACCGATGGGGGCCGTACCTGGGTGGGTGTGCCGGCGCCCCGGGCGGACCTGGAACCCCGCGGCCAGAGCGGGTGTGCCGACCGGCCGTGCGTGCGCGGGATCCGGTTCGCCAACGCCAGCGTGGGCTACGCCTACGGATCGACTGCGCTGTACCTGACCACTGACGGCGGGGTGACCTGGGCCAGGCAGCCGGGACAGGCGGACGCCATCGAGGTGGCGGGCGGGACCGCGCTGCGGGTCAGCCACGACACCGCCGGCTGCCCGCCTGGCTGCGTCTACCAGATCTCGACCGCGCCGCTCGCCACCGCGTCATGGCGCCCGGTCGCCGTGCCCGGCCCGACGCTGACCGGCAACGCGGTGCAGCTGCTCCGCACCGGGCACCGCGCATTCCTGGAGACCTACCGCAACCCGGCCGGGGGCGCCGGCAACGCCCAAGCCACCCTGCTGACCTCCAGCGACGACGGGCAGCGCTGGACGGTACGCCCCGACCCGTGCGGCACCGAGGCCGGGCAGGAGGCCGACAGTCAGCAGCTGGCGGTGGCCGACGACGGGTCGGTGACCGTGCTGTGCCGGGTACGGGCGAACGGGCCGGACTTCGTGGTCACCTCCCGCGACGGCGGCAACAGTTTCGGCCCGCACCACCGCACCCCGGGCGGCGCCAACGTCAACGCGGTCGGCGCGGCCAGCGCCAGTACGCTGCTGGTCGCCACCACGAACGGGTCGACCGCGACCCTGTTCCGCAGCACCGACGCCGGGGCCTCCTGGGACCCGGTGGCCACCGCGCCGGACGCGGCACGAGACGGCGACGGCGTGGCCGTGCTCGGGTTCCAGAACGCGCAGACCGGCCGCTGGGTACCCGGCTCGGCGGCGGTGCTAACCAGCACCGACGCCGGCCGCACCTGGGTCACCTACACCTTCGCCAGCTGAGGCGATGGGTCTGACTGTGGCGCGGAAGCTCGTCCGGGCGCATCTGGTCTGCGGGCAGATGACTCTGCCGGTGCGGAGATCGGGCTGCGCGCCGACCAGACGCCGACCCAGGACGCCACCGGCACGATGGTGATACTCGAACTGGAGGCCCTCGACCTGGACCGGGTCCGCACCGAGGCGTCGGTGCAGTACGTGGATCCGGGCCGCCAGCGCGAGCAGGCCGACGGCGCTGGCCAGACGGGTTACTGCCCGAGCGGCGAACGTCGACATGCGACACGCCTTCGCTTTGCGGCTATCCGGTGATCGGCGCTGCGCCCACATGCCGGCGACCACGGTCGGACACGTTTACATCAAACAAACGAGGTCACCGAGGAACGGCGATCTCGAGGAACCGAGCGGAATGGACCGCTGTGCGAGCGTTGATCTCCTGGGTGGACGTGCCACTTTGCCGATCAGCGGGTGTTGGCAGGTGGCGTTCACGTGACTGTCCCGGCTGCAGGCCCTTGCGTTTGCCTCTCTGGGCTCGCGAAGCACGCCTGACCCGCGCACGCCGTCGTACGACGTGCGCCCCGCGTGTGTCGGGTGGGTCCCTGGCGTCGTGCCGACCGGTCATAGCTGTTCTCTGGTCTTGACTAGCCAAGCGTGGAGCATTCGGGTGGTGTCCTCGCCGAGGACCTCCGCGGCCCGGTCGGTGAGGTCGGCCAGCTCGACGATCTGGTCAGGCGAGGCGTCAAGCGCCGGCAGCGTCAGGCGGCGCCAGCTCGGACTTGCGGCGTCGCGGGCCAAACGAGTGGCGTCGGCGATGGCGCGGCGAGCCAGGCGCGCGTCTGAATCGTTGGCCAGCAGCAGCGCTGCGCGTAACTGCTGAGGCAGCCCGCGCACACGAAGTAGGCGGTAGCCGGCCCGGCGCAGCTCGACCCGCCGTGGGTCGGCCAGCAGGTCCCAGGCCACCTGGTCGGACACGGCGCGGGTCAGCGGACGCAGCGCCGCGGTGGCTTCGCGGATCACTGCCGGTGACGGGTCGTGTAGCAAGGCGATCGACTGCTCGACCGGCACCGCCTGCAACTGGCGTAGCGCCCGCAGCGTTTGGGCGCGGACCTTCCCAGCGGGGTGGGCCAACAGGTCACGCAGCAACCGCGCGTCGGCGGCGCTGCCGGTTTCGGCGAGTCCGGCGATTGCGCCGAGCGGGGGGTCACTGGCAGTCACCGCAGCCCGGTAGTGATCCCGGACGTCGACGCCGGTCCGGCGGGCGGCATCGCGAGCGATCGCGCGGATCAGCGCCGCGGCGTCATCGAGGTAGCCGGCCACCTCCGTGTCGTAACCGAGCCGGACCAGCCCGGTCAACGCGACCGACCGGACCTGTGGCTTCGGGTGTCGGGCAAGCCGCCGCACAGTGTTGGTCTGCTGGGTCCACACCGCCGTCCGGCACACGACCTCGGCGGCCTGGGCCTGGGTACGCCGGTCCGGCTCGGTCACCGCGATCGCGAACAGCGTCTTGGGCGACCACCATCCCAGGCCCAGACCGAGGTCGAAAACAAATCGTCGCTGCGCGGTGTCCCCGTTGGCCAGTAGCTCGTCGCGCAGGCTCTGAGGCGCGTTCACCAGCGCCGCCAGCGCCTGGGTGTAGGCGAACCCGCCACGTAGACGGGCACGGGCCAACAGCGTCATGCCCAGCACTGCGGGCAGGTGCGTACGTGGATCGTCGGCCAGTAGCAGCGCGAGACCGGCCCGGGCACGGTCGCGGACCGGTTTGACCCAGTCGCTGGTACGCAACACCAGAAACGGCATCCACCCCGGGTCCGGCACCGCGAGCATGCGCGCGACCGCGGCCTCACGGACATGTCCGTCGCCGTGCGTGCTGGCCAACGCGATGGCGATCGGCCCTGCGATGTTGTCCCGGACCCGTTTGGCCGCCTCGTTGATCAGCGGCGCGTAGAAGTCCGACCACCACAACACCCGTCGGGCGTGCTCGTCCAATCGGGCAACCACCCGCGGCATCGCCTGCAATTGCGCCAGCGCCTCACCGGCCAGTTCGGTATCGCCCATACGGTCGAAGCCCACCAGGTGATCAACCAGCCGGTCGAGAGCCTGCCAACCGCCAGCGACAGCCTCGCTCGCCGACTGGACCAGCGCCGACAAC
>WNFU01010444.1_pt1 | contig 10262 bp, 11 predicted proteins | sample 5400121 | NCBI WGS metagenome assembly WNFU01 (sample SAMN13153360, study PRJNA577476) | soil metagenome | isolation source: 100 cm soil or saprolite under grassland replicate 1 | place: USA:California | collected 2016-06-15
CGAGCAGCGACCGCCGATCCTCAAACCGATCCCGACCCGAACGCCACCCGGCGACGCTCAGGTTCGCCGACGCGACCGACTCGGCGGCCTCCTGCACGAGTACGAGCTCGCTGCGTAGCGCTCCCCTCGTAACGACCGTGCGCCGAAACCCCCGAATCGACTGGACCCGTAACGACCGAACCGCGGCGGCCGCGAACAAGTTACCTACGCCGCGAGCAAATAAGCGATCGAAGGGCGTCACCGCTGCGACCGCTGACAACTCGATCGGCGACCTTTCGCCCCTGATTCAACGCGATTGAGTTTCTGGGACCTACAGGATCGTCTCGGTCGCGTGACCGAAGGGAACGACGATCCCGTTACCGCAGAGGCCGTCCGGAAAGACCGGGCAACCGCTCTCGATGTTCTGAACGATCGGCTCGGTGAAGGACATGCTGACCGAGACCGTTGTCGTCCCCGCCGCCGCCTGCTGAGCAAGGATGGCGAACAGGGCGACAACACCGAGGAGGAACACAAGCCGCCGCATACCACTCTCCCCTCTTTCAAGATCGCGCGGAAAGGCTGCGCGTGCAGCAAGTTTGTTCCGTCCTGAGGAATCGGTCAAGCGGGGCCGTCACTTTCACATCAAGCCTCTAGCGCCGACTCATCTCCTCGCGCCCCGGCGCACATCCTCGCTCGCCTCAATCGCGCACGAGCGTTTCTCGCGTAGACGCGAGGGCGTCCGATTTTCTGTGTAGGCGGTTCACTCGGGTAGCCGGTCGCCGAAGTGGATCTTGAACGCGAGCAGGGCTGTCGTCCAGTTGCGCGTTCGCGTCCACGCCGGCACGGCGTTGACGATGGCGAGGTAGATGAGTTTGCGGGCGGCCTCCTCGTTGGGGAAGTGTCCTTTCGTCTTGATCGCTTTCCGCAGCTGCCGGTTCAACGCTTCGATCGCGTTCGTCGTGTACACCACTCGACGCAGCTCGGGCGGAAACGCGAGAAACGGCGTCACGTACTCCCAGGCGTTCAGCCACGCCTGCGTGATCACCGGGAAGCGCGATCCCCACGTCTCGTCGAAGGCCTCGAGCGCCGCCTGGGCCGTGTCGGCGTCGACGGCGGTGTAGATCGGCTTCAGGTCGCGGGCGACCTGCTCCCGCTCGCGGCGCGGCACGTACTTGAGGCTGTGCCGGATCAGATGGACGATGCAGGTCTGCACGATCGTGTTCGGGTAGATCGCCTCGATCGCTTCCGGGAAGCCCTTCAGCCCGTCGACGCAGCAGAGCAGGATGTCCGACACGCCGCGCTGCTTGAGCTCGCTCAGGACCTGCATCCAGAACTTCGCGCCCTCGCTCTCTTGGAACCACATCCCGAGCACGTCCCGCTCACCCTCGACCGTGACGCCCAAGGCGAGGTAGCAGGCGCGTCGCTGCACCGTCCCGCCCTCGCGGATCTTGAGGACGAGCGCATCGAGGAAGATCACCGGGTAGACGTCATCAAGCGGTCGCTGCTGCCACTCGCGCACGTCCTCGACGACGGCGTCGGTGACGCGGCTGATCAGATCGCGGCCGACCTTCACCCCATAGATCTCGGCCAGGTGCGCCTCGATGTCGCGCGTCGACAAGCCGCGCGAGTAGAGCGCGAGGATCTTGTCGTCGAACCCCTCGAAGCGCCGCTGCCCCTTCCTGACGATCTGCGGCTGGAACGTCGCGTTGCGGTCCCGCGGCGTCTCGATCTCGACCGGCCCCCGCTCGGTCGCGAGCGTCTTCGCGGTCGAGCCGTTGCGCGTGTTGCCAACCCCGCCAGGCGGCTCCTGATGCGGCTCGTAGCCGAGATGCTCGGTCAGCTCCGCGTGCAGCGCCCGCTCAACCAGCCGCTTCGTCAACTGGCCGAGAACGCCACCGGGCCCGACGATCTCCTCCTCGGTACGGGCGCCGGCAAGCAACTCGTCGATCACCTCGTCCGAGAGACGATCCCGGACCTCCTGCGGGAGCTCGACCTCGGTCATCGGCGCGCCGCCGGCAGGTCGCTGCGCTCGCCCTCCGGGCTCGCTCCGCACCCCGCCGGCGCTGTCAATCAGCTGGTCGGTCTCGGTCTTGGCCTTCGTAGACATGACGCTCCTTTTCGGTCATGCCTACACAGAGCGTCGGACACTCCCGTAGACGCGCTTGCGAGACCCGCGCGCTCGGCTGGTGCACGCGGGCGGTTGAATATGCCGGTATGGATGCCGCTGCGCTGCTGGCCGTGGTGCGGGCCGAACTCGGGCCGGTCGAGCGCAGGCTCGCCGAGCATCGTTACCTCGCCGAGCTCGAAGCCGGGCGGGTGCCGCTGGAGGCCTTGCGCGCGTTCGCGGGTGAGCAGCGGGCGATCATCACAAGCGACCGGAGAAGCTTCGAGCACCTGGCGCAGCGGTTCCCGCAGCCACCGGCAGGCGCCTTCTTCCGGGAGATGGCCGCCGGTGAGGCGGAGGCGTTGCGGCTGCTCGAACCGTTCGCGGCCGCGGTCGTGCTCGGCGACGAGTACGAGCCGCTTGCCGGCTGCCAGGCCTATCCGGCCTACGTCGCCTGGCTCGCGCTCAACGGCTCGCCGGCGGAAGTAGCGCTCGCGTTCCTTGCGAACCTGGAGAGCTGGGGGCGTAGCTGCGCGCGCATGCGCGACGCGCTCCGCCCACGCTACGGCGCCGCCGCGGTCGCCTTCTTCGACTTCTTCGCCGCGCCGTCGGCAGCTTTCGAGGAGCAGGCCCTCGCGCTCATCGCGACCGGCAAGCCGGCGAGCGCCCGCCGCGCGGCCCGCCTGCTGCAGGCCTACGAGCTCCTCTACTGGGACACGCTCGCCGATGGCCTTCACTGACGAGCTGCGACAGGCCGCCGACCCGATCTGGTCGGCCGAGCACGAGCACCCGTTCGTATGCGGCATCGGCGAGGGGGACCTCGACGCGGACAAGTTCCGCCACTACGTCCGCCAGGACTACCTGTTCCTGATCGACTACGCGCGCGTACTCGCGCTCGGCTGCGCGCGGGCGCCTCGACTGGACGAGATGACCCGCTTCGCCGAGCTCGCCGGCGCCGTACTCGGCAGCGAGATGGAGCTTCACCGCTCCTACGCCGCCGACTGGGGCATCTCCAGCGCCGAGCTCGTAAACGAGCGGCCGACCGCGACGACCCGCGCCTACACCGACTTCCTCCTGCGAGTCGCGGCGCTCGGCGACTACGGCGAACTCGCGGCCGCCTTGCTGCCCTGCATGTGGGGCTACCACGAACTCGCCGTCAGCCTCGCCGAGCGCGGCCGCCCCGACAACGAGCTCTACGCCCGCTGGATCGACGAATACGCCGGCGCCGAGTTCGGCGAGCTCACCGCCTGGTGCAGGACGCTCACCGACAGAGCAGCCGAAACCAGCGACCAAAGCCGCATGACCGACACCTTCCTCACCTCGAGCCGCTACGAGCTCGCCTTCTGGGACGCCTCCTGGCGGGCAGAGCCACCACTCCGCGAACCCCGCACTCCGTCACCAGGCGCCTGAGAACGGGGTCTGCGCGTGCTGCGCACTAACCAGCCTTGGTGGACGCCGGCCGCGCGATCCCTTCTCACCGCGGACGCCAATCGCCTCACGCCCTGGACTCGCAGGCGTGCACTCTAACGTTGGCCCAGTCTTACTCGCTTGCTGATCCCACTTGCAAACTGGATTCCTCGCCGACAGAGCGATGACCGCTGGCTAACCCCCGAAAGAGCTGACACGAGCAGCGTGCTCGTAAGCGGAACTCCCGGGCCGTCTCTCGCCCATTTGCAGCGAGAACCGAGTTTACGCACCCTACGCGCTGTGAGTGCCGTCGTTCGCACGATATTGGTCTTTCTGGCCGCGTCGACGGCGGCGTCTGTCATCGCGGTGGCTGCACCGGGCGAGGCGCGCGCGACTTGGTGCTGGCCATCGCCGTACCCGAATTGCAGCGCGAGTTACGGGATCCTTGGCATCGGCACGACGACCGGGAACGGCTGCTGGTACGCCTACTCGGAAGTATGCAGTGGCTACAACTACTTCATCAATAACGCGATCGTCAAGCTCTGCTATCCGTGGCAAGATTGCCCGTTGGGCGACACAGGTTCTACGGCGTATTACGGCTTTGAAAACGCGGACAGGATCCGCGGCCGCTATACCTTCTATTCTGGAACGTTCAACATCCAGCCCACTGACGTAGGTATGGGTGGTTACTTAAGGGCCCAAGCTAAGTGGGATTACGGTTGCTGCGGCAACGACAACCTACTCCGTGTATCCGCGCTCACGTAATCAGCAGCGCGTGGATGCAGGGCCCAGGGGCTGGGCCGCATCTGCCCTCGTTACAATCACAGCTCTCGTCGCCGTGATCGCCGTGAGCAACTCGGCAGGCTCGACGTCTGGCAACCTCTCGAGCAATGGCGCCCTGTCACGAATGTCGAACCGCGGCATCCCGGTCACACCCTCTCGGCTTGGAGCACGAGAAATGCGGGCGATGCACATCCGCCGGGCCTTCCGGCTCGGAATTCGGGGTAAGTGGGTGTTTTTCCGGTTACTTCGCAACGCAGGAGGAGGTCCCTGCTTCAGCGTTAGTACCGTTGCTCGTGGTGATTTTGGCGGCGCTGCCTGTCCGAATGGAAACTTTCCGAGCCCACAGCGTCCGGTGCTTGATTTGTCCATCTATGAGTCAACGTCTCACACGGAGCGCGCGCTGACGCTTTTCCGGGCCGAAGGGGTGACTGCGGATGGCGTCGCTGACGTAGATTTCATCGCTGCGGACGGATCGACACTGGCGCACGCCGTCGTCGTCGCCAATATCTACTCCATCAATGCCCCACCCGCCGGTCAGGTACGCGGTCTGATTGCGCACGACGCGACCGGCCGGGTCGTCTTCCAATTCCGCTTCTAACGAAGCAGCAGAGCGCGTTGGTGAGCCACTGGCCCTGCTTGTCGAGGGCGGCCAGATAGAAAGCGAGTGCGCTTGTCGCGCACGAGATCCTGCGATCATCGACCAGCCCGGACGGGAGTTGGGCCGAGGAGCTGCGGCGGTCGCGATTGTGGACGGTCGCCGTCGCGTTCTTGCGCACGGAGACGTCGCATTTCGACTGGAATCGCTGACAGGTTGAACGACCGAGTCTCCCGTGGTGACGCGAAGTCCTGCCGCTTCGCCGCCACCTCCAGCCAGGCTTAGCACAGGGACACGCTGGCAACGCGCGCTCATTGCTCGGCAGCAAGTTCGCAACGATTCCCTATTCGTACGTCAGGGGGTTACGACCCAGCTGACCAAATCGGCGTGAAGACGGTCAGGATCCCGCTCGCGGTCTACTGGATCGAGATCCTCGGAACACAGAAGGTCGACTTGACACGAAGGTCGAACCGATCACATTCGAGTTCGCAGCGAAGCCTACCGGCGAGATCGAGATCGACCACATCGAATTCGGCTACTGACGAGAAGAGGCTGATCATGGCTGAACGCGGGCAGCTGCCCATCGAGCTCGACTCCTACGAGCTCGAAGAGGGGAGCGGGTTGGTGGCGGCTTTGGGGCGGCCGGCGCGCTCACATTCTGTAACGCGTGAGCGAGCTAAGCGCGGGCTGGGTTGTCGTGGCGGCGGCCGGCCGGCGCGCTACGCCCGTCCCTTCGATTACCGCCGGTATCGCTCTTGCTAGCCGCCTCCGACAGGAGACCGATCAGGTGGGCCTGCTAGGGCACGATCCGAAGCGTGCGGCGATCGGGCTGTACCCGGCTCGCCTTTCCGTAAAGCTCCGGAAGGCGTGGGGTGCACAAACTCGGTCGTACGCTGGATCCGCCCGATTTGCAGCGAGATTCTATTTATGCACCCCACGCGCCAGGTGCGCTTCCTGATTCACGATCGAGACAGCAAGTTCTCGGCGGCGTTCGATACGGTCTTCACCGGCGAAGGCATCCGGATCGTCCGCACGCCGGTCCGAGCGCCGAACGCGAACGCCCACCTTGAACGCTGGATCGGCACAGTTCGCCGCGAGTGCCTCGACCGGCTCATGATCGTCGGCCGCCGCCAACTCGAGCACGTCCTCCGCGTCTACGTGCGCCACTACAACCACGGGAGGCCGCACCGCGCGCTCGACCTCGAGCCGCCAGAGCCAACTGCCGCCGTCGCCGCCGCCCGCGGCGACCTCCCCGCGCCGCTAACGACCGTGCGCCGGCGCGACCTCCTCGGCGGCCTCATCCACGAATACGACCTCGCCGCCTGACCGAGTTTCCGCACCCCACGGGCAACGGCTCTGTCCACAGGCGCAGCAAGCGCTCGACCACCGTCATCGCGGTCAGCATAAGCCCGGTGTGAAGCTGCGCGCGCTCAAGCCCGCACGGCGCGAAGCACCCCCGGCTTCAGCGGCGGAAGCATGTTGGTTGCGCAATCCCGCACGCGCTGCGCCACGTGTTCACGTCCGAGCTCCTGCGCGCCAGCACCAACCTGCGCCAAATCCAAGAGCTGCTCGGCCACAAGCACCTCGACTCGAGGCAGTGCTACACGCGCGCGTCATCGCTCACGAGCTACTCAGCTCATCAAGCGTCTCCGCTTCGCATATCAGCGCGACTACGTCCCAGTCCGGCTGATCGACGATTACCTGAGCGACGTTCCCAGTCATCGTCGCCAGATCCACCTCGAGCGGGGGCAGGCCGTCGCGTCGCAAGGAATCCGGTGCACACGCTCAGCTCCGCGCTTGGCACGCGCAACGTCCAGCGACGCACTCGCGGGCTCGCGCCGGTCACCTCCAAACCCCGCTCGGCTAGTAACAACGCGACGCGCCCGTTCCGCAGCCCAGATCCAGCACGCGACGAGCGCCGAGCTACCTACATACACATCAAGGGTCGCTGCGGTCAGGGTCGAGCGCGTCGTAAAGTCGCCGCCAGCCGCGCGTCCTCAAAGATTTCGTCAACCACGCGAACGCCCCAACAGACTTAAGGTTGCGATGCGACTCGAGTCCCTCTTCGCATGGCGGTCGTCACATCGGCTCGAACCAGCGAGCGCGGTCGGCAGCTGGTTCCTCGTAGCGCTCCTCGACCCAGTACTCACGGCCACGCGTCAGCCGGTCCCCTTCGACCGTGAAGAACGAAAGCGCGTAATAGGGGCCAACCGTCGGGTGCGGGACGTGCACTTCCGAGACTGCCGTATTTCTCTGCGCAATGATCTGAAGCACCTCGATCGACCAGCCCTCCGGGTAGCGGCGGTTGAACTCGACGAAGTTCGTTCGACCGCGGATACGGACTCGGGCGTTCGGCCATTCGAGCACAAAGTCCTCGGCGATCAGCTCAGCGACGGCATCCCAATCCCGCGCCTGAATCCGACGCCAGAGCTCGGCGACGACGTCGCCCGGTTCCACGGCTCGATTATCGCTGCGCGAGAGTCCGTCGCCAGGCGGCTGTAGTGGCGGTCGAAGATCCTAATGCCGGTGCGGAGCACGAAAATGATGTAGCCCAACGGGCCCTATCGCTCGTCGTGCCGCTTAGCTGTAGTTCCCAGCCACGTTCGTCAGCTCGCGTAGGCGAGTGCCGGGTGGCTTGTGGCTGAGGGAGCCGTGTCGGCGGGTGAAGTTGTAATGGTTGAGCCAGCCGGGGAGGGCGGTGGTGCGTTCGGTTGAGCTGCCGTAGATGGCGCCGTAGGCCCAGCGGTTGACGAGCGTTTGGATGAAGCGCTCCGCTTTGCCGTTGGTGCGCGGACGGTAGGGGCGCGTGAAGAGGTGACGGATGCCGAGCTGGCGGCAGGCGAGCGCGTGCGCGTCGGAGCGATAGCAGGCGCCGTTGTCGGAGAGGATGCGCTCGACCTCGATCCCGAACGAGGCGAACCAGGCGATTGCACGACCCAGGAAGCCGGCGGCGGTCTCGCCCCGTTCGTTCGCCAGGACCTCGGCATAGGCGAGCCGTGTTGCGTCGTCAACCGCGACGTAGACGAACTCCCAGCCGAGCTCGCCGCGCGAACGTCGGGCGCGCCGAGCGTTTTGGCTGCGGCGGTCGCCGATCATGCGGTGCCCGGCGCCCGCGATCCGTCCCAGCCTCTTCGTGTCGAGGTGGATGAGCTCGCCGGGGCGCTTGCGTTCGTAGCGGTTCGGCGGCTCCGGCGGTATCAGGCGCGAGCGCTTGCCGAGTCCGATCCGCCTCAGCACCGCCGAGACGGTCGAGAGCGCCATCCCGAGCACCTCGGCGATCTCGGCCGCGGTCATGAACAGTTTGCGCAGCTTCGCGATCGCGTCGACCCGATCGGGCGGCGTGCGGTGCGGAATCGACTTCGGCGCCGAGCAGCGGTCAAACAGACCCGTCTCGCCCTCCTCGCGCCAGCGCTTCAACCAGCGGTAGGCCGTCCGCTCGCTAACGCCGGCGGCCTCGGCCGCCGCCGCCAGCGACCAGCTCTTGCTCTCGATCCGCTCAACGAGCAGCTTCCGACTCTTCGGACAGGTGCGGGCGTTACCGTGCAGCTTCATCCGGTGTCCTCCTTGGGGCTGGTGGCTTCAGACGTCCTGTGTCAACCCTGGCCTGCGAGCAGACGGTTGAGGCTGCCGTGGCGGTTGGGGTCGTAGGGTGTTCGGTCGTGCCAGAGGCGCCAGATGACGCGTAGCCAGGCGCGGCCGAGGATGCGGATCGCGTGCGGGTGGTCGCAGCCGCGGGCGATCGCGTCGGCGTAGATCTTGCGTGCCCAGGGGTTGTGCTTGCGCGAGCTGTCGGCGAGCACGGAGACGGCGTCGCGGAGGGTCTTGTTGCAGGCCCAGCGGAAGCTGGCGACCTTCTTCTTGCCTGACTCGATCGCGACCGGGCACTGGCCGGCGCGGGCTTCGAGGCGGGCGCGCGTGTCGTAGCGGTGCCTGCGGTCGCCGATCTCGGCGAGGAGCTCGGCCGCAGTGACGACGCTCCTGGGATCGCGGAAGAGCGAGCGGAAGATCTGCCCATCGGGGTGGGCTTCGACCGCGCCGCGGATCTCGCTGGTCAGGAGCCTGATCTGCTCGACGATCGCCTTGAGCACGACCACGAGGCCGAGCACGATCTGACGGCGAGCCTCCGTCTCGAGCTCGCCGCTCCTGCCGGTCGGCGCCTCGCGGAGCCGATGCAGTAGCTCGTCGCCGCTGCGCCGGCCGCAGTAGCCGTTGCGAGCGAGGAAGGCGCCGAGTCGCTTGGCGCCGAGCACGCGGGCGTCCTCGGGGCTTGGGTAGCGCTCGAGGAAGGCGAGTGCGATCGGCGAATCGACGTCGGCGAAAATCCGCGCGGCGCCAGGCCAGAACGCCTCCAGCTGCGCCCGCAGCTGGTTGGCGAGCGCGACCCGCTGCGCGACCAGGCCGTCGCGAGCACGAGTGAGCGCCCGCAGTGCGCGTGTCTCGTCGCCGTCGGGCTCGAGCACGCGCAAGCGGTGCATATCGGTGCGGGCGAGCTCGGCGAGCACGTAGGCATCGAAGCCGTCTGACTTGCCGCCGCCAGAGCGGTAGCGGTCGCGGGCGGCAGCGACTTGGTTCGGATGGATGGGCACGACGGTGATCCCCGCCTCGAGCAGCCGGTCGACGACGAGCCCGTTCGGCCGCTCGAGCGCGACGCGCGTCACGCGCAGCTCAAGCAGGCGCCGGACGAGCGCCTGCAGGCCGTCCTCGCTGTGACTGATCCGCCGTTGTTCGAGTGGGCGGCCGTCGTCGGCGACGACGAGGAGGCGATGCTCCTCGCTCGCCAGGTCGATCCCGGCGGTGCGGTCCATGCTGCGTCCTCCTTGGGTTCGGATTGCTGGAAGCGGGCCGACCGGCGAGGTACCGTGGCGGATGCTCATTGACGGGCCCTCGGTGGGGCGACGTCCTGTCGCCGCTCCGGGTGCCTCTCACGGCCGGGAGGCGCAGGTCTAAAGCGGGCCCTCTACGGGGCAAGCACCACTGGCGCTCTCCCGGCCGTGGTCAGCCACGGCGCGACGCTACGAACCGCGCCGGTCAACACTCGCGCCGACTGCGCGCGAGGCCGACTCTTCGTTTTCAAGGAACGAGCAAAACCAGAGACAAGGTTGACCAATGAGCACCACCACCCGCGCGTCGCGACGAAACCGCCCAGATCGTTCTTGGGCGAGTGACGCTCCGCGCGCGGAGGCGAGACCGCGTCTCGCCGGGAGCGCTACTCAACATCGGCCTTGGGGAGCCAAGAAGGAGGGGCCCCGCGGGGAAACCATGGGTTCCCCCGCGATCTACTCGTCGAAGCCGCTGGCGTCCACCTTGTCGGGCTCGATCAGAACCTTGACGCGCTGCTCCTGCGGGTTGCGCCATGGGTATTCGTCTTTGCCGAGGTACTTCTTCGCCAGCTTG
>WNFU01017529.1_pt1 | contig 10260 bp, 5 predicted proteins | sample 5400121 | NCBI WGS metagenome assembly WNFU01 (sample SAMN13153360, study PRJNA577476) | soil metagenome | isolation source: 100 cm soil or saprolite under grassland replicate 1 | place: USA:California | collected 2016-06-15
CCTAGAAGTTTAGAACTGAAATAACAAGCAAACATAAAGAAATAAAAACAATAACCTAGTGAATACAAATCTAGCTTAGGCATTTGAAGAGAAATCACTGGTATTCCTCCTTTAGAATGAGCTTTTATAACTGCTTTTAAAACTAATTGATTCAATTTATGAAGTGAGATTTCCTTTGTCTCTTTTGCAAATCCAGTTAATATCTGTTGATCAAGAACCAAATCTTTTTTAGTTTCAGAAAAATTGATTATCGTCTCAAACAATTTTCCTCTTTTTCCTTCTTGGATTAATTGACCCAGAGAATGAAGATCAGTTGTAAAAATAGAACTAATAGGCAAAAGACCTTTTCAGTTCTTCCCTTCGCTCTCGGCAAATAATTGTTGTCATCAGCCTAAAAAGAAGCGTAAATTATCCTCGTTACTTACAATAAGTTCATTAACAAAACCACTCTGGTGAAGAATGAACCGGATAATAGCATAAGTATAAGCAGGATTTTTAATCACATCCTCAATTGAACTCAAACTAGAGAAACAGTCTGATGCTCCTTTCAATATCTGATCTATCCTCACTCCGGCCATCGCCATTACGAACAATCCAACAGGCGTGAGGACTGAGTATCTTCCGGCCACATTTTCAGGCACAGGAAGTAAATGGTAACCTTTTTTTTTACTCTCATCAAGCAAAGCTCCTCCTTCTAGACTAGTAATCGCTACAATTCTTTTGGCTGCTTTTTCTTTTCCTTTTTGCAAAACTAGTAATCTCCTTAGGAGTCGGAAGATAACCATAGGCTCAAGAGTATTTCCTGATTTCGAAATCACACATATTCCAAACTCTTTACTCTGAAGATAAGCAAGGGTCTCGGCGACAGCCATCGAGCTAAGGTGATGTCCTAAAAAAATTATTTCTGGATTACCTATTTGCGCTAGTTTTCCTTTTGGAAAAGCAAAATCATTAATTGCTCTACCTCCCATATAAGATCCTCCTATTCCAATTGCAACAAGTACTTCAATTTCTTTTTTTAGATTAGTTGCTTGAGAGATTATTTCCTTGACTAAAGAAGAATCAAATTTTTCAACAAAGGTTCAACCGACCAACTCCTCTTCCTTTCCTTTTCGAGCTAATTCTAGTTCATCTCTTATCTCATTTATCCTCCTTTGGAAAGATTTTATTTTATCCTCAGAAATAGAAGGATGATATAGTTTAACTTTCATTCTTTGTAGTTTGTAGTTTTTCCTTTCTTATGGTTGAATCCACTCTCTTAACTATGATTAGCCAATTTCATTATCTACTTGCCGAGAAAATGGTTTTAAATTCTTATGCCCTTTAAAATCAAAATTAATCCTTTCATTCATTTATCGAAAACTACCCAAATTAAGGATTAAAAATCATCTTATCAAAAGAAATCCTTAATCCACTAAAAAAATTTATAAAAAAGACCACAAAAAAAACGAAATTAAATCCAATTGAATTCATTTTTTTTGCAAACCAAACCAAGAAACAATTATAACAACTTTTGATTTTTTTCTCAAGGTCAAATTGAAATCGCTAACACCTAAATCTTTCTCTTGTTATTCTAATAAATTTCATCAGCTTGTCGAAAAGAGAAGATAAAAATTCCTTCACCCTTTTATATATTTCAAAAAAATCGAAGTCCCTACTATAAAAATTCAAAAAAAGGACCCCACTTTTTCTTTTTCGCGACCGTCCGATCCAAAAACAAGCTAAAACCTCAAAAGGTAAGAAGAAAAAATTGATGAGCAAATTAACGGTAAATTAACTCCAATCTAATACAAAAAGAGTTGTTATAAAGGGTTACGAATGCTGCTTAAAAATTAAAATAAAATCTGATCCGAACCAGAAAAAAAACGCCACATAAATGGAAATAATAGAGCTTATCGCTACTTTATTTTCTTTACTTTATTAAATCTTTAGTTTCGGTTCCAAGGTTTTTAATTACGGTCATTGTCAGTTTGTATGTTCTTTTTTTAATTTCTCAGTTTATTAATTAAATGGAATTTAACGCAAAAAAAATGAAATTAAAAAGCAAAGCTAACAAAAATGAAACAAAATAAACAAAAAAAATCAAACAGTTCTAAAATAAATCTTCTAGCAATTTCAAAGTGTCCGGTCGGAATCGCTTCGAGTTACGCGGCCGCAGCAGCAATAAAAGCAGAGGCAAAAAAGCGGGGCATAGCTGTTAAAGTAGAAATCCAAGGAATTTCTAGTAAACAGAATAAATTTTCCCAAGCCGAAATAAAAAAAAGTGACTTAATACTAATCACCGCGGATATTCAGGTAGATACCAGCAAGTTTCCACCAGAAAAGTGTTTCTTTACTCCTCTACAAAAAGTGATTTATCAACCGCAAAAAGTTTTCGACGAAGTGGAAGAAAGAGTTTCAAAATTACGAAAAATAAAGAAGATTTCAGCTTCTAAAATAGAAGAACCAGAAGAAGGACAAAAGGAAGAGCTTCCCCTAGTAGAAAATGGATGAAACACTCTAAAACTCTCTAGCTTTAAGGAAAATGTCTATGAGGGAGTAAGAAGAATAATACCACTTATTGTTGGAGGGGGGATATTAATTTCCTTAGCCTTTCTTATTGATATCGGCATCGAAGGGCCAAAATTAGGAGAAACTCGCCCTCCTGCCCCTTGGTTAAAATCCATTGGTACCCTCGCATTTTCAATGGTAGTTCCGGTATTATCAGCTTTTATTAGTATGTCAATTGCAGGAACAAATGGTTTAGCAAGCGGATTGGTTGCCGGTCTTATTGCCAACGGTAACGGAGATATTTATCAAAAAAGCATGCTAAATAAGATTTTTAGAGGACTATTCTCACAGAACACTACTGTCCAATCAGGCTTTTTAGGAGGAATAGCCGGAGGGTATTTAGCTGGAGCATCAGTTTTGTTTATAGACTGAGTTAGCAGAAAGATATTTAAAAAAGAAAAAAAGGAAAATGCATTCTTTACAATGTTAATTATTCCCTCCCTCTCAATTTTGTTAGTCGGAACCCTAATGATAATTATTAACATCCCTCTTTGGTTACTTGCAGAAGCAATTGGAAGGGGATTAATTACTATTTATTCCAATAAATTAGCGAGTGTGCTTGTCGGAGTGATCATTGGACTAATGATGGGATTTGATTTAGGAGGACCAATCAATAAAATTGCCTATACCCTCGGAATTACTTCGATTAATCCTGTCGATCCTATTTACGACCATGGAGTACTAATGGCTTCGGTAATGGCCGGTGGAATGGTACCACCAATCGGATTAGCTCTTGCAATCTGACTTAAAAAAAAGAAATGAAGTAATGAAGATTTAGCTCTTGCACCAACTACCTTTTTCCTCGGCGGGCTATTTATTTCCGAGGCAGCAATTCCATTTGCAGTTCGATCGCCAAAAAAGATTATCCCCGCAACAATGCTAGGCGGAGGGCTAGCTTCAGGATTATCAATGCTCCTAAAACTATCTTTAAAAGTACCTCATGGGGGGATTTTTGTCTTTCCTTTAGTGGATTTTCTTTGAAGAACCAGCGGAACATCAGTAATCCAAACTCTGACATTAAAACTAATCGCAATTGGAACTTATGGATTAATTATTCTCCTTGGCGGACTACTAACAGCGATATTATGTAATTACTGAATTGACCCTGAAGAGATGAAAAAAAAAATTTAAAGTTAAAAAATAAAAAAATGAAAGAGAAAAAAATAAAGGCAAAGATTATTGTTGAAGAGAATATTCAGAAGATATCAAAAATCTTTTTTCTCCCCTCCCGAGAAGAAAGGCTCAAAGGTGTCATTTTAGATCAGCCAATGAATAAAATTAAAGCTTCAAAAAAAAATTTTGATCTTCTAAAAAAAGGTCTCGTGGAGTCAATTAATAAGCTCGCAGAAATTGAAGACGACCCTCTTAACCGCCAACTTCTCCTAAACCATATAAAAGTAATTCAGAATCATAAATTCTTTAACGAGTTCACCCGCAAACTAGATGAAGACAAAAGTCTCGTGGAGGAAATTAAAAAATATCTAACGGGTAAATTAGACAAGTATATCGAAAATCACTACCAACCCGAGTTTCGTGCCAACACCAAAGAGACTTTAGAAGATATCCTTAGTAAACTTCTCTTACAATTAACACAAAGGTCACTCAATCTAAAAACTATCACGAAAGAAAAGAATATTACCCTCTTAACAAAAACAATAGATCCTACCCAAGCGCTTTCTCTAGACCAAGACAAAGTAGACTGCGTCCTTACACAACAATTTATTTCTCCAACATCCCACGTGGCAATAATCACTTTGACCAAAGGGATAAAAATATTTCATAGTCTCTCCGATCGTGACTTTCAGTTATTAAAAAACCACCATCTTTCAACCGTTTTAATAGATATGAAGAAAGGAATAATTATCTTGAATCCGGATAAGAAAAAATCCTCACTTTTTTCCACGCCAGAAAAAAAAAATGATCGTAACGGAACATTTGACAGTCCCGACGAAATAGCAATTTCTGCAGACAAAAGGAGTAAAATTAAAATTTCAATCAATATTAACAACGAAAGTGATTTTAAATTTATCAAAGAAAGAAAATGACCTATCGGACTATTCCGAACGGAGTTTCTTTATCTCAATAATAAAACTCTTCCAGGAATCGACGAACAAAGAAAAATATACTCCGAACTGTTAGAAATTAATCAAGGTAAAGAAGTAGTGATTCGTACAATAGACATCGGAGGGGACAAAGAGTTATCAACAATAAAACTTCCAAAAGAGAAAAATCCTTTTCTGGGGTACCGAGGAATAAGATGAAACTTGACGGGAACAAAAGAGCAACAAAAAATCTTTACTGATCAACTTATCGCTCTAATAACTTCCAAGCCGATCAGTAATCTCAAAATAATGTTTCCGATGGTTACCACAAACGAGGAGTTAGAGCGGATAAATTATTTGCTTAAAAAGATAGCAAAAGAAAACAGCATCAACTATAACTCAATCAGAAAAGGAATCATGATCGAAGTTCCAGCAGCCGCTTTAAATTCCGCTTCTCTTGCGAGACAAACTGATTTTTTTTCTTTAGGAACAAACGATCTACTTCAGTATACCTTTGCGACAGACAGAAATACTAGTAATCCTCAGGTATACAAATTATTTCAGGAATTTTCTCCTGCATTTTGAAAACTTATTTATTTCTGTATAAACAATTCTCCAAAAAATTTCGAAATTTCTCTCTGCGGAGATATCGCATCGAATCCTCTCGCCCTTCCGTTAATTATTGGAGCGGAAATAAAAAGAATTTCAATAAGATACGGAAAAATTGAAACTTGTTTCAAAACTATCTCGAAACTGGATAGCAGAGAATGCCGAAATTTCTTCAGACGTTTCATTCTCGAAGAAACAGATCCAACACGAACCACCGAAAAATTTATCAAAGAAGCAATTAAAAAACAATTTTTCTCTAAAGAAAAAGGGTTAGATGAATTCTAGAGAAAAAGAAATGAGGAAAAATAAATAGTCCAAGACAAGAAGTAAGAGTAAGAACTTCCAGGTTATTCTGATGTATTTTAAATAGGAAAACCCGGTAACCGCTAAAAGAGACATAAGGATGGGACTAGTGGGAGAAACTAAATTTACCAATCCGTTACACAACGAGAAAGAAGAAACCAGGGTACTTAAAGTACCCAACTGAAGACCAATCGGAATTAGTAACGGAAGAACAGAAAAGGCAAAAGATACTGAAGAGGTAATCAGAATAGAAGTAAGAATAAAAAAAGGGAACAACAAAAATAAAAAAACTTCCTGTGCCCCCAAGGATTTTGCAAGAATGAAAAGACGCCGAAGTAAAAAACTTTTTAGTCCAGAAAGTTCCGAAAGAAAGGATATCCCAGAGGCAACAGCGATTAAAACTACCACTGGTAAGAAACCTATCATTCCCTCAAGGTAATGTTTAAAGAATAATCCATCTGGCTTTTGTTTTAGAAATAACGGCCATGAAATCACTGAGAAAAACAGAAACAGCACACTAAGATCACTTACTCCTCAACGGCCAATAGGATTCATCACTCGTGAAATGAATTTCGGAAGGGGAAAGATAAATTTATCAGGCCATGGAAATAAGCCAATTGAAACTAATAATAAGAGACCAAAAAACAAGAGCATAATTATCTTCTGATAAAGAGTCGGCAATTTTGCAGATCAAAGTTCTTTGCTTTCCGGGGAATTATCTCGACGATAACAATTTAACTTTCAAATGAAAAAAGCGGTCAGAGTGGTCAAAATAAACCAAACTACTCAACGGAAAAGAACCACTAGAAATGAACTTTCTTTAATTCCTGGCAAAGATAAAGCTACTTGAATAACAAAAGGGTTTAGAGTTGAAGCCATCACCCCTATATTAGCAGGAAGAAGAGTCAATAAAAGAATAAGCACTGGTGCTCAAGAAAAAATTGTACAAACTCTAACAATCAAAGGAAGAAAACCAATCATCTCTTCGCTAATTCCTATAAGGGTTCCGGAGAGAGAAAATAAAAAAACAAGAATGAATAAAAAGAACTTTTGCCGAGTTCTGAAACGAAGAAATAAAAGGTAGAAGAATCTCTCAAATATCCCTGAGGCAATAAAAATATTAAGCGAACCACCAATTATAAGCAAGAAAAAAATTGTTCTTGCGGCAATTATTGCTCCTTCGATAGGAGCAAAAAAAAAATCAAGGATTCCGCTTTTTCCAGTAATGACCCCAAAGATTGAGACACACAAAGAAAAAAAGAATAAAAAAAGAGAGGAAATTCGGTAGTTTTCCCATCCTCCGAACTGTCTTTTTTTCATTTAATGCTTTCCTTTTTTCTAATTCCTTAGGCGCCCGATTAAATTAAATTATACTTCGGAGTTATTTGCAGTCAATCACTGAATATCTTTAGTTGTCCACGAAAATAAAGAGGACCACCAAAAACATGCGGTGATCCATTTCCCGCCTTCGGATCACCGCGTTTCTTTTTTTAATTCCTGGCAAGAAAAATAAAAATTCTACCTTCTTTTTTTTATTACTACTCGAGACAACTAAATGTTTTTTACCTATAACTACTACTCCTAGACTTTTTCAAGAAATATTCTGATTCCTTTTAGATCTTCAGATAATAACTTACTTGTTTTTTCGTCTTCTTTTTTCGAAGATGTTGATACTTCTTTAGAAAAACTAATATCTAGAGTAACAAACTTTTTACTTGCTAGTTCCTCTTCTTTCCCTTCAGCTTCTATCTTACTAAAAGAGAAAGCAACCGTATTGTAAAGACCATCATTATTTATCATATCGTTAAGAGAAAAAGTATCGCTTTTGTACCCAGGAAAACTTGCGTCATAAGCATAGTAATTCATTTTCTTTTTTCCGATGTTTAAAATAATCTCGTCTCTATCACTAGAGCTAAGTTTTTCACCAACTTTCGGTTCAGAAGAAACATCAAATTTTTTTCCGTTAAGGGAATATTCTACAGACTTGAGTACATTAACAGCAAGAGCAACATTAATATCAACCGTTTTTTCAGCGATAGTAGTTTTTACCAACTCTTTCGCAATATTATTTCCAAATACCTTTTCTTCTTTCTTTTCATTCAACTCACCTTTTACTAGTTTTAGAGTCGGGTGAAGAGTAAAGTAAGAAATACTGTACTTGGAACTTTGTTCTCCGGTATCACTATTTGTAAACAAAAAGCTATCTTCAGTTTTAGAAACAACAAATTTGCTCACTAAAACCTCCTTATCATCTTTGTTTTTCTTAGTTTCTAAATTAATTTCTATTGCCGAAAATCCTAAAGATACTTCATCCTTTTTAGTAATGCTTCTTAGGGAAGAAGATCACTTTCTCATCGAGATTTGTGAAATATATGATGAAATAAATTTATATTGATCATCTTCATTCACTTCAGCTTCTAATCCTTTTTTCTCACTATCCACGCTTATCTTCGTAGAATTAAGCTTCGAATAGGATGGAAAAAAAGCAAATCTTCAATCTGCGTTTTCAGAGGCGTAGCTATTGGAATCAAAAGCAGCTAACACTTCTTCTGCCGCTCCCATACGTCTTCATGCAAGGAGATTAAATACAAGTGAAATCACCAATAATCCTCATAGCAGATAATTAGCTCATCTCTTTTTTTTTGCTTCCATTTTTATTTTTTATCCTTTTCTAAATCTAAAATCTAAAATTAAAAATCAATTCCGAATAACCAAAGGGCCAAACAAACCCGAAAAAAATTCCATTCTACCGCCATAACCAAAAGACACCAAAAAAATGAAAGAAGTGAAAACCATTATAACAAAATTAATAAATTTATCTACCTAACCTGCGCAGGATTAAAGAATTTATTTCATCCCTTCAAGAACACAAATTGTTGAAAAAACGTACCGAGCAGCACACTAAAGAGTAGTCCAAGTAAGAAATTAAAAACCTCATCAAACAAAAAAGTATGAAAAAGGAAGTAGAAAAAAGAAAATAAATTTAGATGATAAAAATCAAAAAAAATGTTAAAAAAAAACAAAACCGAAAAAAATGAATTATTCATATCTTAAACTAAATCCGGTTCTTTCTTTCTCTACTTCCCTGCTACTATTGGTACCCGGGGCCGGACTTGAACCGGCAAGAAAAGAAATTTCGGCGGATCTTAAGTCCGCTGCGTTTACCAATTTCGCCACCCGGGCAACTCTTTCTCGGACCCACCTGGAACTTAATATTATCAGAATTCTACCAAATTATTAAATGGAAAATATAATTCAACAAAAACAACAAGGAGGTAACCACGTTTTCCAGGAAAGACAATTCTTCTTTTCTTTAGTAAAGATATCTATTCCAGTAGTTCTTGAAAGCTTACTAGATAACGCTGTTCATCTGGTCGATGGTTTGATGATTGCAATTCTGATCTCAAAAAGAGGTCTCACAATCCTGGGTACCAGTCAACCTTTCTACAACCTCGTTTTCTTTACCTATTTAGCCTGATCAATTTTTGGAACTATAGTAATGGCACGTTTGATAGGAAAAAGAGATTACGAAAGAGTTCAAAGATTTTTCATTTTTCAAATATTCGGAGCAATGATGATCGGAATAATTGCCTGACTAGGCTGCCTCTTTTTCTCCAAGGAAATCATTTCCTTCCTCTATCACTCTAACTATGTATCCGGACAGACAAGGGGTGAAATTCTCCAAGAGGGAAAAAAATTTCTCCAAATTATCTCCTTCACATTCCCCTTTACAGGTTTCACTATTATTTCAATCACTTCTCTCTACCTTTCAAATATTTTTATTATTCCGATTCTAATATCATCTCTTTCACTAATTGGAAATGTGGCAGGAAATTACTTCTTTATAAAAATTCTTGGCTTCGGAGTCGAGGGTTCTGCTTATAGTACCGTAATAATAAGGTTAATAGAGTGAATATTAATCCTTACTTTTCTGATTTGGAAGAAGCCGAGATTTTTCAATCTAAACAAATTATCAATAAAATTCGACAAAGAATTCTATCAAGCGACCAAAAAAATGTTTCCACTAATTCTTTTTAATGAAATACAATTAGCTATCTCTATCTCGGCCCAGTTTATCATTTTTTTTTACTTCGGCGGCGAAATTCCTTATGCCGCTCATGTATTAAACATCAGTATTATCAGCATATTCTATTCAATATTTTCAGTTTGCTCAATAACGGTTCCATATTTTGTTGGGAAATCACTGGGCAAAAAAAGAGAAATCCTTGCCAAAATCCAGGCCGATAGAATTCTCAAATACTTTCTTATCCTTTCAATTTTAACAGGGATTTTTTGCTTATTATCTGCCCAACTTGTACCCCGAATTAAAAATATAAACCGGCAGACCGCTGAATTATCACGTTATTTTATTTCTTGGCAATCATTATCTATATCATGACAGTTAATTAGTACTCTTTTTTATTCGCTCTTTAGAACTGGAGGAAAAATTAAGTTTATCATTCCATTAAACGCGGCTCTTACTTGAATCCTCACTGTGATTTGTCCGATAATAGTTTTCATGGTTCTTGAAAATATTCTTTTTTTTTCTCCAATTTCAGCTAGTAAAATTGTCATTTCTTTTATAAGCTTAGCTGAAGGATTAATCTCATTAACCTTTTTCATTCTTTACAAAAAAACAAAATGAACAGGAAAAATAATTTAAAACCAATCAAAATTAGAGAACAAAAACAAATAGAACAAAAATTAGGCTGACCGACAGTTACAGCCATTACAATCGGAGGGATGATTGGGCCAG
>WNFU01023308.1_pt1 | contig 10259 bp, 10 predicted proteins | sample 5400121 | NCBI WGS metagenome assembly WNFU01 (sample SAMN13153360, study PRJNA577476) | soil metagenome | isolation source: 100 cm soil or saprolite under grassland replicate 1 | place: USA:California | collected 2016-06-15
GTCCAGCAGCGCCCGCAACAGGGCCGCGGTGGTCGGCTGCTGGTTGGCGTCGCAGTCGGCGATGTCGTCACGAAGCTGGAACGGGTCCAGGCCCGCCAGGTCCTGCTCGGTCAGCGCTGCCGCCTCGGCCCGTGCCCAGGCCTGGCGGCCATGCTCCCGCTCGGCGGCCATGAACTCCTCGAACGACTCGGTCATTAGGCCACCCCCTCGTCGGCGGCCGGGTCGGCGGCCGTATCGGGCCGGATGGGCAGCGGGATGGCGGGGGCGTGCTGCGACACGCCGGCCTGGGCGTCGACCGGCTCGGTGACCAGGCGCCGCAGCCGCCGGTCGGCGAACCAGGCGCGCAGGTGCAGCCGCACTGGCGGGAGGTGGCCGTAGAGCAGCACTGCCCGGCCGGGCTTGAGCTGCCGCAGCGCCTCCGCCGGTGCCAGCCGCCGCCAGGTCGTCGAAGCGGTCACCGAGGCGCGACCGGCCTCCCCGGTGGTGTGAGAGGTCTGAGTGATCGCCTCGTCGCCGATCAGCCGCGACGCCAGGTCCAGGGAGCCGAGGTCGGCCTGGCCGGACAGCAGCAGCTTGGCCCGGTGGCCGTTGAGGACGGTGGCGGCGCGGCGGCCGTAGCGGTAGGCGAGCTGGGCCTCGTCGTGCCAGACGGTGAGAAGTTGGATGCCCTGCCCTCTGGCGGTGGTGGCAAGCTCCGGCAGCTTGGACAGCGCCGCGCAGTTGCCGGCCTCGTCCAGGTCCAGCAGCAGCCGCGGCGAGAGCATGCCGTCCGGCTGGCGGGCGGCCCGCTCCTCCGCGGCGGTGATCACCACGCCGACCAGCAGCTCGAACAGCGGGCGAAGGCGGCTCTGCTCGTTGGCGGGTGCGTACAGGTACAGGGTGTTCGGCCCCGCCAGTAGCGCCTCCACGTCCAGGTCGCAGCCATCGGCGCTCTCGGCGATGGTGGGGTCGCCGAACACGTCCAGCAGCGTCTCGGCGGTACCGAACACGCTGCCCAGGGTGTTCTCCGGGCGCCGCTTGCAGGCCGCCCACGCGTCGGCGGCCACCGGGTCGTCCAGCTCCTCGAGCGCCTGGTCGACTTCGAGGAAGTCCTGGGTGTCGACCCAGCGGGCGACGTCGGCCATCGACCGGCCGGTGCGGGCCGCCGCGTACAGCAGGACCGCCAGCAGCTTGGCGCCCAGGGTGGTCCAGTAGTTGGCGTCGTCCTGCTTGAGACCGGACAGGTCGGCGGCGTCCGCCAGAGTCTTGGCGACCTTGCGGGCCTTGGGATAGGTGCCGCAGTGCGCCAGCGGGGTCCACCTGGCCGCGGGCGTCCCGCTCATGCCGAGCGGATCGTACACCCACACCTCACCGAGCGTCGTGCGGCGGTTGATCGTGGCGCGCAGCACGTCGAGCTTGATCGACGTCGCCACCGCCGGCCCCTGCCACTCCAGCAGCGCCGGGATCACCAGGGCGTTCGTCTTCAGCGAGCCGGGCGGGCCGAACACGATGACCGAATGGCACGCCTCGGCAGCGACCAGCCGGCCGAAGCGGGAACGGCGACCAAGCACCAGCCGCCACAGCCGAGCACGCCGCCGAAGCCGCAACGCGCGGAGCTGCCAGCCGGTCGCCCACCCCGCCCCCCGGCTGCGGGCCCGACCAGGTCGCACCGACACCACCAACACCAGCAGCGCCGCCGGCACGAGCAGGGTGAGGACCAAAGCGGCGTAGGCACCGACCGGGCCAGGCAGCGCCGCCCGCACCGCCGCCGGGAACGCCAGGCGCGGGTCGCCCGGGTGCTCGGCGAGCTGGAACAGCACCCCCGGCATGTCGGACAGCCCCAGGTGGACCGGGTGGTGGGCGCCGAACACCAGCGCAGCGACCTGCGCGGCCAGCCACACCAGCCCACTCGCGGCCAGCGCCAGCCCGAGCACCAGCGCCACCAGCGTCTCCCACACGTCACCGTGCGGCGGGTACAGCATCGGGTCAGGGGTGACGGGACGCTCACGCATCAGCGCTCACCCCGCTCGCGGTGCGGCTCGGCGGGATGCAGCAGCCGGGCGGCGCGATAGTGGCGGCCGAACCAGGCCACCGCCGCGCGGATGGCCTCGGTGCGAGGCCGCGGCTTCCCGGCGCTGATCTCGTGCCAGGTCTCGCCGGCGATCTCGGCCAGCCGGCCGGCGGCGCCCTCTAGCTGGCCTGCCTTGTCATACAGGTAGAACCAGTCGCCACCATCGATCGCCTGCGCGCAGCGGGACACGAAGTCCAGCACGCTCACGTACTGCTCGGCCAGGCGCACCTCAGCGTCGCTCAACCGAGGGGGCTGTGTGGGATGGGCGCCCATCAGCGCTCACCCCCCTCGCGGTGGCGTTCGCCTCTGGCAGTCGGCGCAGGCACCCGGATCTCGGGCGGGGGCTGGTAGACCTCGGCGCGGGCGGCCTCGCCCTCAACGCACTCCAGCACCGCAGCGGCGTGAGCGCGCTCGCGGTCGTAGTCGTAGGCATAGCCCTCGACGTACAGGCCGATCGCGTCGGCGGCGAGCTGCCGGACCCGCTCGCGCGCCACCGTCCAGTCCCGCTGCCCGGCGGTCTGCTCGAACTCGGTGACAGCGCGATCCGCGGCATGCTCTACCGTCTTCGGGTCCTCCACCGGCGGCCACAGCGCCTCGCCGGCGGGGTGGCCGTCGCGGGTGAGCTGCTCGTAGCGGTCGATCGCCTGATCGGCTAGCCGCCCCACCAGCTCGGTGGGGATCGGCTCGGCCTCGGTCAGCGTGCGGGGACGGTCGAGGTCGTGGCGCATTAGCACTCACCCCCGCTCGCGCGCCCGATCCGGCGGCGTGCCCGAGCGATGCGGGCGCGGCAGGCGCGGCAGCGACGCTCCCCAGTCGGCGTGTAGTAGGTGTTCTCCGGGCTGAACGGGTGGCCGAAGGCGCAGTGGGTCTTGTCGGCGTGGGGATGGCCAGGCGGCACGCGGCGGGCGCGAGGTCGGCCGGCGCGGCTGATCAGGCGGCGGATCTCGCGCTGGGTCTTGCCGCCCCAGATGCCGAACATCTGCGCGGTGTTGACGGCGTAGGCCAGGCACGCCCGCCGGGCAGGGCAGATGCCGCACATGGCCAGCGCGTCAGCCTCCGCCTCGGGTGTGTCGGGAAAGAACGGGTCGTAGTCGGCGGTCGCCACGCCCTCACACACGGCCCCGTCGAGGGGGTAGGCGACGCTCACGCAGCGTCACCCCCCACCTGCCCAGCCCGCTTGGCGCGCCTGGCCTCGACCGCGGCGAGGGAGAGCCGAATGAAGTAGGCGCGACGGGCATGCTCGGCCCGCCGCCGCCGCTCGGCAGGGTCGAGCACCCCGGCAGGGTCGACCTCGCGCTCGAACCGGGCGAGGAACGCAGCCCGGCCGTTAGCGGTCGTCTCACGTGGATCACGCCTGGCGTGCAGGATGTGGGCGGCCAAGCGACCACGAAGGCTCTGCTCACCAGGGCTCACGTCGTGGGCCTGCATCTGGGGCCTCACCTCCTGTTACGAAAGGGATGCGCCGTATTCGGCACACTATGAGCCTAATATGGCACACCGTCAAGCCTCTTTCGACAGTTCATATGACGAAACCGACATATTGTGAATGCCGGTTACGTCCATCACCATGCCGTCATGGACATCTCCGAAGTCATCAGGTCCCGACGCGCCGCGCTCGGCCTGTCACAAGCCCAGCTCGCGAAGGCTGCTGGCGTCAGCCTTCGCCAACTCGCGCGCTACGAGGCAGGCGAACAACAACCCGTCCTCTCGGCCGCCGTGGCCCTTGCCGACGCACTCGGCATCTCGATCGCCCAGCTCGCCGGGAAGGTCAGCTACGACCTCGACCTCTCCGGCGACTGGTGGTGCGCCTGGCAGACGTGGAAGGACGGCGCGCCCCGGATCGACACCCACCCACTGGAGGTGCACCAGCGAGGGGAGCTGCTACAGCTCGACGCCGAGCGTGCGGTGCCGGTCGCGGAAGGCAGCTACCGCTGGCGGGGCGAGTTGCGCCTGTGGGACAACGAAGCGCTCATCGGCTGGTACCGCTCAACCGACGCCGCCGTGCGGTCGAAGGGCGCCATGTACCTTGCCCTACACCCCCATGGCACCCATGCGTGGGGCCGATGGGTCGGGATGAGTTACGACGGTCCCGTGGTCACCGGTTGGGGCGCCATCGCCCGCACCGAGGAGCAGGCCCACCAGGTCGTGGTCGACCTGATCAAGTCCGAGCGCTCATGACTCACCACCGTAGCCGCCTCTGTCACTTCGTCATCGACTGCGACGACCTCGACCGCGCCGTCGAGTTCTGGTCGGCCGCGCTCGACGCCACCGAAGAGCCGCTCTCCGAGCGGAGCCGCCCCATTTACCGGCGCCTGCGGCTACCGGATTCCGAGATTCGCGTGCTGCTGCAGCGCACCAACGACGTGAAGGTCTCCAAGGAGCGGATGCATCTCGACCTTGAGACCGACGATGTTGAAGCCGAAGTCCAGCGCCTCGAAGCGCTCGGCGCCACCCGCTGGGACCACCAGCAGGAGCGCGGCTACGACTTCTGGGTACTCCGCGACCCGTGGGGCAACGAGTTCTGCGTGCTCCAACCCAACTTCCCGGAGCTGCTCGCCCAGCGTCGCCCCTGGCGTAGTCCTGCCCTGGCGGATCGTGTGGGCGACGGCGAGCACGACTAGCGCGACGCGGGAGCCGAGCACGGAGCCAGCGTCCTTCCAGCACTTTCGGCCCGGCTTCGACCTAGCAGCCAAGCGGCTCCGCCGCGAGCAAGCGGACTTCCCCGAGCACTTCGACAAGCATGACCTGTACCCGAACGCGCGCCCTTACCTAGAGAAGCTGCGACAACTCAACTTCCTAGTACCGGTGGGGCGTCGAAAAGCCGTCCGCAGGGTTCTTCCAGCGGATCATCGCCGAGTGCGGGTGCACGCCGAGCGAAATTGCCTACGTCGGCGACCGGCTGGACAACGACGTCCGTCCCGCCCTCGCCGTTGGGATGGTGGCCGTCTTCGTGCAGCGCGGCCCGTGGGGCTACATCCACGCGGCACACCCTGACATCGCCCAAGCGCACATCCGCATCGAGTCGCTCAATGAGCTGCCTGAACGCCTAACGATGCTTCGTTAGGCCCCCTGGTGTCCACGAGGAGCTACGACGGCTGAATCCTCGTACCCCAAAGGGTTACAGGGTGCACAAGCACCACCAGTTCCTGACCGTCGATACAGGCAGCAAGCACCTTGATCGGCAAGTCTCAACCGTGACCACCCTCATGCGGATTTCCGACACTAAGGAGCAGTTCGAGAGGTTGTTTGAGAGGGCGTTTCCACCTCTTCAGCCCCGACTCCCCTTGGTGATCGATGTATCGGGCGAGGTAGAAGATTGATCTCCTCCGAATCCCTGGCTCAGAAACCGCTCTACAGTTGGAGACCCACAACCAGAGCGGCCGAAATGTCATCCATGACATCCGGCGGAAGCCGGAGCCTGAATGTGGAAGGCGGCGCTTCGGTTTTCTGGATCGTAAAGACCCAGCGGCAGTCGATCACCGTATCGTGCAGAAACCCTTGGCTCTGGCCGACCAGAACCTCATACGGCTGTAGTCCACTGGCTCGTCGCGTGTAGGTGGAAGCGACGACGACCGCAACGTCCGTCTGGTTAGCGAAATCTGGACCGCCCTGAAGGCATACGACGTACTTCAGTCTTGGACTTGTGCCGGCACCGCGTACCCGATCCGGAAGATGCAGGTTAATTTTGTGGGTGTCTCCTCGCTCCACTTAGGCACTCAGTCCTCGCCGCCCCAGATTCTGGTTCGCGTCTGCATCTGGAATAGAGCCTGATGTTCGATGGATCGCTCGGCAATCTCAGCCGCCGTTTCCTCGTAGAAGGGCAGCAGCCGAACGCGACGGGCCGCACGTTCTCGAAGCATCGTTAGCCTCTGCCGGGCTTCCGATCTCGTGTCCGGAGCGGGGATTGCTATGGATGCTGATTCCCTGATGGCGTACTCAGTTGACGACTCATCGGAGAAGACGAAGAATCTGGCCCATTCTTGGAGGCTCGGAGAAGCCGCAGGAACAAAGACCCGGATGCTTCTCGCCGTAGCATCGGTAAGCGCCGGCGGGGCTGAGGTCACTACTCACCTCCGCTGTCTTCCAGCTGCTCCAAGCCGCGGGTGAGAAGGTTTACTAACTCTCTCAGTCGCCTTGGCGACATGCTGAGACGGACAAGCGGCCGCACCAGCACCTCCGACAATTCGGCTACTTGAGATGCTTGTTCCTCAGGTGTTCCAGTAATTGCCGGTGGGCTTGCATGGCCGAAGGTCAGTAGGATCGAGTCAGCGGCCGCTCCCACCGCATCCATCTGCAACAGCGCCTGGTTCGACGCCAAGACTGGGAGGGCGTCCAGACCATCCCACCTCAGGGGTATCGAACGTATCTGGTTGCCGAACGGTTCAGGTTGCGCAGTGATGATTCACCTCCAGGCCGGGCGCAGTTCTCGCCATAGTCGCACAGCGGGGCGTCTTGTCGATAGAGCCGGCTTGGGCGAGATAGCTGAACGATCAGACAGCCTCATTGTCACACCCCCAGCATAAAATTGCAGGTGAGAGGCATTAAGTGACCCCCGCGAGGTTGGCGCCTCCGGGGGTCCGGACCAGGAGATGTGACCTCCGTGGTCGGACAAACGGTACCACCGCGCTCCGACGCGGTACAGCTTGCGGGGCTGCTCGACACTCGCGAGATCGGTCAGCTTGTAAGCGAGCTTGAGGCGACCCGCTGGACGGGTCGGCCCGGCTACCCGATCCGTTGTCGCCCCCCGAAGGAGAACCCCTGACAGGGAGGACCGCCAAAGACGACATCGACCTCGCGGTCGCCGAGTCGTCCACGCCTTCTCAGGCTGTCCCCCGTGAGGTCATGCACGTCTGCGGTGAAGGTCCAGCAGTTTGGGAAGTTGAGGCGGTATACGCCGGTGTTCAAGGCATCGTGATCGGTCGCGCAAGCGACCTCGAAGCCAGCCTGCTCGAAGCCGAGGGACATCCCCCCAACGCCGCAGAACAGGTCGACCGCGATCGGACGCCCGCTGCCTTCGCGGTCGACTCCGACCAATCCCTACCTCCTGATGGCCGCTGACCTGCGAAACTACAACGGTGTAACCGATGCCTGTCAGCATTGTGTCTCATCCCGATGCTCCCGACTAGTCCGTGCATCGCAGGATCGGAGCCGGTGATCAACACGCTGCCGGGACACTCGGTACTGCTGCGGCGCGCGTCTGCGCGTTGCCTAAGCGGGAGGCGCCCAGCCACTCTCGCACGGCTTCGCCTGGCGGTGGGCGTCCAGCAGGATGATATCCACCAGCAGCGGCCTTCCTTCTCGCTCTGGCGGCGATCCTTGCGCATCGGCCCTAGCGGTCGTGAGGTGACCACGAACATGTAGGGAACTCTGCCGGTCCTCAAGCTCCACCTCGACACCCGGTCGGATCTTCCACGCGATGCGCTCAGCGGTCCGCTGCCGCTGCCCCTCGATCAGGTACTGCCAGCCCTTATAAGCCGATACGGGCAGTACGCCAAGGATTCCCTGGACGATGACCAGCCAGAACAAGCTGTCTCCGTAGGGAGCGATGGCGCTGAGCATCACGCCTCCTCAACGAGAGCGGTCTGCCTGCGCCGATGCTGCAAGACTGCCAGGGTCGCCGCTCCGGCAGGGCAAGCATTGGAAGGTCCCATAGCAAGGCAAAGCTATGATGGGACATGGCAAGTGCAGATGCAAACTTGGCAGATGCTAGGTTGCAGATGCCAAGTGCAGACGCGCGTCCGGCCTGGCCGCCCCGGCGGAATGGCAGACTGTGCGGCGAAGCGTGGGCGATGGAGGTGGACGTGACCGAGCTTCAGGCGGGGAGCGGTCCGACCGTCCGCCGCATGCTGGTCGGCGCGCAGCTCCGCCGGCTCCGCACCGACAAAGGGCTCTCCCGCGAGCAGGCCGGCGAGGCGATCCGAGCGTCGGAGTGGAAGATCCACCGGCTGGAGAACGGCCAGGTCGGCTTCAAGGAACGCGACATCGTGGACCTGCTGCGCCTCTACGGGGTCGACGACCCCGGCGAGGTCGCCGAGTTCCTGGTCCTGGCCCGTGAGGCCAACGCCCCCGGCTGGTGGCACCACTACGGCGACGTGCTGCCGCAGTGGTTTCGTTCCTATGTCGACCTGGAGTCGGCGGCGACGCTGATCCGGGCCTACGAGGGCCAGTTGGTCCCGGCCCTGCTGCAGACCGAGGACTACATCCGGGCGGTGGTCGGCGGCGCCCACCTGGAGGACCGGCCCGAGGAGGCGGAACGGCGGGTCGGGCTTCGGCTGGGTCGGCAGCAGCTGCTCACACAGGAGACTCCTCCCCGGCTATGGGCGGTGGTGGACGAGGCGGCGCTGCGACGGCCGGTTGGTGGGCGTGAGGTGATGCGCGCCCAGCTGAAGCGGCTGATCGAGGCGACGGAGCTGCCCAACGTCACCTTGCAGGTCTTACCATCCGATGCCGGCGCGCACCCGGCGATGATGGGCGCGTTCAGCGTCCTGCGGTTCGGCGACCAGGCGCTCCCGGACATCGTCTATGTCGAGCAGCTGACCAGCGCGCTGTACCTGAGCAAGCAGGAGGACGTCAACCAGTACCTGCACGTCATGGAGAGCATCTGCGATCGCAGCTCGGCCCCGGGCGAGACCGCGGAGATCCTCAATCGCATCGTGGGAGAGAGCATGGGCGCGTGAGCCGTGCAATGGCGAGCGAAGTGGGCAAGACGACCATCACCCCCTGATGTTCGGGCCACACGGAGCTTCGTCGCGCACGCGCCTCGCCTCACTGACTATGTGCGGATCGGTAAGTAGCGCTCCTTCGTCGGATCGGGAGCGCGGTCCTCGGCCTGCTGTACTAGTCACCGCTGCCACACGCGGACACGGAGGCGACCGCCTCTCTCACAGCCGATCGGCGGGCGACAGGCGCCGGTGGGCCTCCCGAGCGCGAGCGTCGGCCGCCGACGCTCCGTAGCGCTGCAGCATGGCACGGGACTTCCAGTCGGCGATGCGCATAAGGTCGGCCTCGGTGCCACCCTGGGCGAGCCACTCGTGGGCAAAGGTGTGGCGGAGTTGATGGGCGTGCAGCCCCGGCAGGCCAGCCTGCGCTCCGCGGCGCCGCAGCATCATCCGCAGCCCGATGTCGGTCAGCCGGCCCTTCTGCCCCAGCCACAGCCACGGCAGCGCAGCGTGCTTGTGGCGGGAGCGAGCCCGCAGGTAGCGGTCCAGCGCCTCGCCGGCCCGGCGGCCGAACGGCAGGGTGCGCTCCCGGCGGCCCTTGCCAAGCACCACGAGGACGTCCAGGTCCAGGTCAAGGTCGTCGAGGGTGAGCCCGGCCATCTCGGCACGGCGGGCGCCGGTATCCAGCAACAGCGTCAGCAGTGCGGTGTCGCGGCGCGCCTCGAAGGCGCTGCCAGCACAGACCGCGAACAAGCGCTTCAGCGCATCCGCGGACACGATCGGGACCGGCTTGTCGGGCACGATCGGTGGGCGCAGCCGTGTCATCGGGTCGGCCGGGATCTCCTCCTCCTCGACCAGCCAGGCGTACAGCAGCTTGAGCACCTTGTGGTACGTCGCCACAGTGCTCGGGGCGCGGCGGCCGAGGAGATCGGCCATGAACGCCTCCAGGTCGGCACGAGTCGCACCCTCCAGCGTGGTGCCGTGGGCGCGTAGGAAGGCGTCCGCCTGGCGCAGACCGATGAGGTAGGTGGCGATCGTCCGCTCGGAGCGGTTGAGAGCGCGCAGGTGCCGCTCGAAGGAGCGGACGAGGAGACTTCGCGCGGGCGCGTCCATGAACCGAAACGTTAGACAAGGGAAGGGTTCTCCATCCGGTATACGCACCGTCGAACCGGCCTCGAACGCGAAGATGACCAGCGTTTGCGCTGGTCATCGGCTTGGTGGAGCCCCCCGCCGGAATCGAACCGGCGACCCCATCCTTACCATGGATGTGCTCTGCCGACTGAGCTAGGGGGGCGCGGACTGCGTCTTTGCTGATGCTCTCTCGGGGCCTCCTCAGCAGCTGAATCCGACCCGAGGAGGCATGGTACATGGCCTGGATCGCGGTTGTCCCGCCACTCCCGAGCGCCGCCAGGGTCTGCCACCGGCCGCCAGCGGCAGCGCTCCGCAGGAACCGGACGCTGCTTGGCTGCGGGTCGGTGACCCTACCCGCCCCGGCGACCCGCGAGGCGCCGCTCCGCGTCAAGGAGCCGGTGCAGCAGCAGGCGGCGGTC
>WNFU01010451.1_pt1 | contig 10257 bp, 8 predicted proteins | sample 5400121 | NCBI WGS metagenome assembly WNFU01 (sample SAMN13153360, study PRJNA577476) | soil metagenome | isolation source: 100 cm soil or saprolite under grassland replicate 1 | place: USA:California | collected 2016-06-15
GCAAGATCGTGTCCACTCCCGACCTCGGGATCATCGGGAACTTCTCGCTGAGTCTCAAGGGGGTCGCAATCGGGACGGCGATCGCGCTGGTGGTCTCGGTGATGCTTTCCGACTTCTTCGACACAATGGGAACAGTGGTCGGCATCGCCGGGGAGGCGGGGCTCCTCGACGACAAGGGCAACCTGCCCGGCATCCAGCGGGTCCTGCTCGTGGACTCACTGGGAGCTGCCGCGGGCGGCGCAGCGTCGGTCTCCTCGAACACCACGTACATCGAGAGCGCTGCGGGAGTCTCGGAGGGTGGCCGGACCGGCTTGACCTCCATTGTGACCGCGTTGCTGTTCTTCGCCGCGCTGTTCCTTGCGTCCCTCGCCGGAACAATTCCGAACGAGGCGACGGCGCCCGTCCTGATCATGGTGGGCTACTTCATGATGACCATCGTCAGGGACATGAACTGGGCGGACGCGGACATCGGGATCCCTGCGCTCCTGATCATCCTGGTTCAGCCTCTCACGTTCAGCATTACGAACGGCGTGGGTGCCGGTTTCATCGCCTACACGGTGATCAAGCTGCTGCAAGGCAAGTGGAGAGAAGTGCATCCATTGATGCTCGTGGTCTCGGGTGTCTTTGGCTGGTACTTCTGGCACGGACTCCTGGCCTAGCCTCATCGATCGGGTTCGAACGAAGGGGGCGCCTGCGGGCGCCCCCTTCGCCACAGTGGGTGAACCGAAGCTCAGGCTCGGGAGATCAGGATGCGATTCATCTTCCGAAGCTGACGGACCTCGGCCATCCGGACGAGGAACCAGGTGACGACCAGCGCGGCCAGTCCCCAGAGCCGCCACTCTGGCGCCTCCATCTTCGAGGAAACGCCTTTCGTCCACTGGTCCGACAGTTCCTTGGCCCGGTCGGGCAGCTTCTTGGCCACGGCCTGAGCTCGCTCGGCCGCCGAACGCTTCCGCCTCCGAGACCGCCGGGCCAGGGCCAGCGCGGCTCCGGTGCCTCCTGCCGCCGTGAGCCCCGTGAGCAGCTTGGTGCGCTGCCCATTCTTCTTCTCGATACTCACGTACTCAGTTGAATCCCTCATGGCTCGCCCCTCCTTTTGGACGCGGGACCCATCACATCAGTCCTTCCCTGCAAGGCCCAGCCTCACCCCTCCAGGGCGCAACTTGCAAACGCGTGGATAGGGGGAGCCCTGTCAAACAGGGTGGAGAACGCGCAGCGCCCTCGGCACGATCTCCACAACCAGGCGGTCAGTAGCCTCCCCGATCTCGCCATCGAGCGAGAGGAGCCGGGGCCTCCCCTCCAGATGGATCTCGAGCTGCCGCCCTTCGGTCCGCACCAGACGACGGCCTCGCCACGCCCGGTCTCGCAACACGGCCCAGGCCAGCTTGGCGGGGCGTCGCCCTCGCTCCACAGCGGTGAGGAGCCACACGTCCAGGACCCCTTCGTCGAGTCGCTCTCGCGTACCGATACGACCGGACGCGGTGCCGAACCGGTTGTTCCCAGCCAAGAGGATCCAAGCTTCCAATTGGCGGGCATCGCCGTCGACCGAGATGGACCCCATGAGAGGCTCTGCCCCGCGAAGTACCCGGATCGATGCTCTGAGAGCCGCCACCCACCTGCCCAGCGCTTGCTCCGAGCGCTGCCGCTCCCGCACCACCTCTGGGTACAGACCCAAGCCCGCGTTGTTGACGAAGACCCTGCCGTCCGCCCTGCCGAGATCGACCGCTCGGGGTTCGCCTCGCCAGAGCGTCTCGAGGGCCCGGTCGGGGTCTCGGACACCGATGTCTCGAGCGAAATGATTCAACGTGCCGCCAGGAAGGATCCCCAGCGTCCCCCGCGCCACCAGATGCTGGGCTACGGCGTTGACCGTGCCGTCGCCGCCCGCGGCCACCACCACACGGTCCTCCAGCAGGGCTCTGTCGATGGCGCCCGCCAGGTCGGCCCGAGGTTCGAGATCGAATGAGTCCACATCGGGCAAGCGCCTCCGGGCCTCGGCCGCAAGCTCCTCGTCCGCTTGCGAACCGGACCGAGGGTTGCGCACCAGCAAGTATCCGGCCATTCGCCTTCTGCCCTCTCCGCCAGCCGTCCTCTCCTCGGTCCCTCTCGCAGCAGGCTCAGGCCCAAACCCGAGCACCCACGGGGTAGTTTCCTCCCCATCCGTGGATCCGCACAGCCCCGCCGAAGAGACATCCAAAGCCGGAAGCACATCCCAGAGATCGGCGCTGGTCCTCGGTTGCCTGGTCGCGTTTGCCCTTCTCGCCTGGAACGCCGGGGCGGAAACCGGCCTGGCTCGAGTGGACCCCCATGTTCAGGATCTCGTCGTCCGGCACCGGGCGGGATGGTTGACCGACGGCTTTCGCGCGCTCACCTGGCTGGGCTCGACCACGGTTCTGACCCTGATCCTGGTCGCCGCCGGAGCCATCCTTTTGATGACCCGGCGGGACATACTGGGGGCCGTCCTCCCCGCCATCGGCCTGGCCGTCACCGTCGTGGCCAAGAACTCAGCCAAAGCGCTCATCGAGCGCCCCCGGCCGTCGCCGACATCGGCCATCGGGTCGAACACGGGATTCGCCTTCCCCTCCGGCCACGCCGCCGACTCCCTGGCCGTGTTTGCCATGCTCGTCCTGATCCTGTCGGCTGGTCGAAGCCGCCGTGTGAGACTGACCATGAGCTTCGCCGCCGCCATCCTGGTCCTGGCCGTGGGTGCATCGCGCGTATACCTGGGCGCGCACTGGCTGACCGACGTACTCGGGGCCTGGGCACTTGCGGGGGCGATCGTGGGGTTGCTTGCCTGGGTCTTCCCCCTTCCCCGTCGCCCCCTTCCGCAGGACTCGCCGCTCAAGCCTCGAGGGGGACCAGCTCGAACCTGACGGTGTCCACAAGCCCGCGGTCGGTGATCTTGAGCTCGGGGATCACCGAGAGAGCCATGAAGGACATCGTCATGAACGGAGCCGCGATCCTCGCCCCGAGGTCGTGGGAGGCCGCCTCCATCTGCTCGACCTCGCCGGCCACTTCCTCGGCCGGCCGGTCGGACAGCAGGCCACCGATGGGGCAGGGAACCTCCGCCAGGACCTGCCCGCCGGCAACGGCGATCTGGCCGCCACCGATCGCCGCCAGCCTGTTCACCGCGGTCGCCATGTCCGTGTCGTCCACTCCGACGACCACCACGTTATGGGCGTCGTGTGCGTGGGTCGAAGCGAGGGCCCCTCGCTTCAGACCGAATCCGGAGACGAAGCCCAGGCCCATCCGGCCGGTCTCCTTGTGTCGTTCGACCACCGAAATCTTGGCCAGGTCCCGCTCAGGGTCGGCCACCGCCTGGCCATCTCGCCGGGCAGGCTCCGTTACCAGCGCCCTAGTCACGATCTGGCCGGCGTCGACTCCGATCACTCGGACCCTGCCGTCGGCTCGGATGGCGAAGTCCTCGGCAGTGAGGGTGCGGATGCGGACGCTCCCGCGCATCCAGTCCGGCGCGGTGACCTTGGGGATGTCGACCGCCCATCCTTCCATGGCAACCATCCGTCCGCGCTTCCACACCGCCGTCGGCCGGAAGTGCTCCAGGTCCGGCACGGCCACGACGTCGGCCACGAAGCCGGGGGCGACGGCGCCATGCTCGTACAGGCGGTGATACCGGGCGGCGAAGAGCGTTCCCATCACCACGGCGTGATAGGGCGGGCATCCCAAGGCGACGGCCTTGCGCATCACGTCGTTGATGTGCCCTTCCCGCAGGAGCTGGTCGGGCTCGCGATCGTCGGTGCAAAGGAGGCAGTTGCCCGGGCCGAACCGCTTCACCAACGGAAGGAGCGCCTCCAGGTTCCGCGCCGCCGACCCCTCGCGGATCATGATCCACATGCCCAGCCGGCGTTTCTCCAGTGCTTCCTCGTAGGTGGTGCACTCGTGATCGCTCCGTATTCCTGCGGCCAGGTAAGCATTCAGCTCCTTCCCGGAAAGCCCCGGGGCGTGCCCATCCAGGTGGAGCTTGCCGGCTCGGCGGGCAGCCTCAACCTTCGCCAGCGAGGCCGGATCGCCCGCGACCACTTCGGGAACGTTCATCATCTCGGCGACGCCGATGGCCCGGGGTTCCTCAGCCAGGAATGCCGCGATGTCGTAGGCGTCCACGATGGCTCCGTTGGATTCGAAGGGGCTGGCCGGCACGCACGAGGACACCATCACGTAGAAGTCCAGAGGGATTCGGTCCGCCGCCGCCAGTAGGGCCCTCACGCCGTCGAGGCCGAATACGTTGGCGATCTCGTGGGGGTCGATGACGACGGTGGTGGTCCCCCAGGGCAGAACGGCTCGCGCGAACTCGTCGACCATCAGCTTGGTCGACTCGATGTGCATGTGGCCGTCGATGAATCCGGGCAGCAGGATGAGTCCGGACGCGTCGAACACCTCGGTGCCCTCGTAGCCGGGACCTACGCCAGCGACGTGCTCGCCGGCCACCGCCACGTCGACCTCGAGCAGCTCCCCCGTGAACATCGAGAGGGCCCGGCCGCCCTTGATCACCAGGTCGGCGGGCTGATCACCTCGAGCCACGGCCAGCCTGTGGGCCAGATCCTCCGTGCTCGATCCGCTCCTCATGCTGGCTCGTGCTCAGTCGCCGGACCGGCCCTTGGCTTTCGTTACCGCGGCAAAGGCGTCGAGGCGCCCCTCGCCCCAGACGTTGTTGTTGCCGGGGTTGCCGCCGCAGCTGAGGTCGCTCACGTCGATCGCTGTCTGGTCGATGATTGCCCGGGTGCCGGCGATATCACCACGGAAAGCGGGCGCGCCGGTCCAGATCAGCGCCACCGTCCCGACGACGTGCGGGGTCGACATCGATGTCCCGCTGAATATCGCGTAGCTGTTGGGGGGCACGCTGCTACGGATGCTCACTCCTGGAGCCGTGACGTTCGGCTTGGTGATCCCGCCGAAGGGTGATGGCCCCCGGCCGGAGAACGATGCGATGCTGTTGTTCATGTCGAATGCCCCAACCGCGTAGCTCTCCGGATAGCTGCCCGGAGCGCCCACCGTGCCGCATCCGGGGCCGGCGCTTCCGGGCGAGAACGCCGGGAAGATTCCTGCGGCGACCCACGCCTGGACGGTGGCCCGGTAGAACGGGTCTGACCCGTCCGCTGTGGCCCAAGAGCCGTTCACCGCTTGCGGACGAAGGTCGGGCCGAGGGCTGGAGCCGTCGGTCTTTGTGGGGGCCAGTACCCACTGCCCTGAGGACAGCAGGGCGAAGCTTGAGCACGTGTTGGCCTCGCAGCCCTTGGCCGCGATCCAATGCGCCTTGGGAGCTACCCCGATCTGGTTGACCCCCCCGTCGTCACCCACGATGGTGCCCATGGTATGGGTCCCGTGGCCGACGTTGTCACACGGCGCCCTTCCCTGCGGGTCGCAGATGTGGGAGGGGTCCCACCAGTTGTAGTCGTGCCTGACGGTGGTCCCGACCGTGCTGATCCCCCGGTACTGCCTCTTCAGGGCCGGGTGGTAGAACTGAACTCCGGTGTCGATGTTGGCTACGGTCACGTTCTGGCCAAAATCGCCGTACGTCGACCACACCTCTGGGGCGCGGATGCGCTCGATGTTCCACTCGATGGCGGCCACGTCGTCGGTCTTCTGGACGTTCGGGATCCTGGCAGACCAATCCGGCACGACGCTGGCAACCTCGCGCCGGGCGGCCACGGCCTTGAGGGTGGCTGCCCCGGACTGGATCCGGATTGCGTTGATGATCCAAAACGGCCTGAACGAGACATTTCTCTGGCGCAGCAGGGCTCGTAGTTCTCTCTGGCTGGAGCCGGCAACGGACTGCAGCCGGTTCACCACGAACCATCCCCGAGTGGTCCAACCGTGGATCGAGCTGGCGGCGGACAGGTCGGCTCCTTTGTGCAGGATGGCCCAATAGACGGCCGTCCTTCCTCCCTGGACCGCACGCACGACCCGGGCGTCGATCTTCTGAAGCCCGATGCGGAGACCACTGCCGGAGCTGCCGCCCCTGCCAGGCCCGCGGTCAGGACGAAAGCAAGGAACGTCACGATGAATGGACGGTGCCCGCCGCCACGATGTCGATGCACCTCACCCTCCTTGGTCGGGCGACCGGATGGGTCGTACGCGTAGGTTGCCACGTCGGGACTCGGCCTGCGTAGTCGGCCGCTCAACAAGGCCGGTTGCTACTGGCTGCGCACATGGCAGGCCTGGTGGGTGGCTCCCTTCCACCACATCCACCGCCCGCGAAGCCGAAACCGGGCCAGGAGCTCAGAGGCAAGCACGATGGCCACTATGGTGCCCTGGAGAGTTGCCACGACCCAGGCAGAGGTGGCCATGTTCCGCAGCGCGAACCCTCCGACCAGGAGTGCTCCGAACGGAATGGCGACGACCATCACGCCGAGCGGCGAGAATCGGCTCAGGACGGCAACCAGAATCCCGACATAGCCATAGTTCGCCGAGGCGTCTGTCCCAAGGCGGTGGGTCACACCGGAGACCTCTCCCATTCCGGCGATGCCAGCCAGCGCGCCGGAGGCCAGCATCACAGGTACGATCTTCCAGGTCCCCGGCATGGGAGCATCACCGGCTTCGCGGCGCTTGGCGGTCACGCTTGCGAAGTGCCCCAACGGGAACCACGAGGCAGCAATCCACAGTAGGAAGGCCGCGGCCAGGGCTATCAGGAGTCCGGCGTGCACCGCGGTTCCAAAGAGCGCAGGCATGGTGCTGTTGCTCGATAGCTGCCGGGAGAGAGGAAAGCCCAAGGCCAGGGGATCTCGCCATCGCCCGTGCAGAAGGTAGTCAACCAGAAGGATGGCCACGAAGTTGAGGATCAAGGTCGTGATGATCTCGTTGACTCTGAGGCCGACCTTGAGCAGCGCTGGGCCGAGCGCCCATGCGCCCCCCCCAGCGACCCGGCTGCCAGCATCACGAGGACCAGCAAGGGCCGGGGCCAGTTCGGATACGACTGCGCGACTGCCGTGGCGAACGCCGCCCCCATGTAAAGCTGACCCTCGGCCCCGAGGTTCCACAGCCTCACCCATCGGGCTACAGTGACCGACAACCCCGTCAGGATCAGCGGGGTGGAGGCCACCAGCGTCTGCGCGAGTGAGCTGGTCGACCCGAAAGCTCCACTCCACATGGCCCGGTAGGTACCAGCCACGGGAAGGCCGGTCGCGACGAAGACGAGCGTGCCCCCAGCGAACGCCAAGGCGATCCGCCCGAGGCGAAGCAGTGCCCACGTCCACCGTGAAGTGGGTTGGGGGCGATCCAGTACTTGCAGCCCTCGCCAATTGGCGCTCATCACTTACAAGCCAACCACGTGCGAGGGTGGAAGCTACAGGGCCCGCCGGATATCCGGCGGGCCCTGGGTTCCCAGATGGGTCCTAGGGGCGTAACTCAGTCGTGGGGGAAGTCGACCGCCACCCGCAGAGGCTTCTGGAGCACGTTCACGCTCCAGCATGACGAGCTGTTCAAGCCGAAGGCCCAGGAGAGCGTGGCCTCGTAGTCGCCTGTTTGCCTTGCCTCGGCGAGTCCGATGTACCCGGGTCGGAAGTCATGGGGCCCCGAGTACGTAACCGTGTATTCGTCTGCGGTCATGTCGACGCCGGAAGCGCCGTGAAAGACGATGACGGCATACCGGCTGCCATCCATGGAGACCGGGTCGCCCGAGCCGTCCTCCGTGATCGGAGGAGTGGCGGGGACGAGTTCGTAGCGAGGAAGGCCGAAGTACTGCCCGTCGGAGGGCGAGGCGAACTCGAAGGTGACACGGTCGTATCCGTCATCGGTCCCGATCCGGACGTCGACCAGCTGCGCGACGGAGCCCTCGGTTCCCCCGGTCAACGGCTGACAGGACTTGGGCTCCGAGGCAGGATGCTTCCGTGCTTTTGGGGCCGTCTTTTCCGGCGTCGCTGCCGGAGCATTGGAGCGAACAGTCTTGGGAGAGGTGTCACCGTCACGCTGCCCGCCCGCAGATGGCAATGAGGCGGAGGCACACGCCGAAAGCACGAGGCCGGCCGCCACTGCAAGGATCAGGAACCTCTTCATCTCGTCCTCCTCTCGACTGGACGAGTTGAGAGTGACTCGGAAGCGTCACGGGGCCTTCGCCGCGCCGTAACGATTCGATTTCAGGCTCAGCCCTTGCCGCCCTCGCCGCCGATCTCCTGCTGCCCGGCTCCCAGCCCTGCGTAATGGGGGACCGGCTTGGGGCCGGGCACGTGGGGAGCGGGGGGTGGGGGCCCCTTCGGCCTCAGCGGTGGGCTCAAGCCGACAAGGTCGTCAGGCTTCACTGGAATGCGATTCAGCTCTCGGTCGGTGGCCGCTCGGAGCGCGGCGGCGATGGCCGCCGGAGCCACGATGGTCGATGGCTCGCCCGCGCCCTTGGCCCCGAAGGGCGTGCCAGGCTCGGGTTCCTCGATGATCTCGGAGACGACCGAGGGCATGTCCAGGATCGTGGGGATGAGGTAGTCAGTGAAGGAGGCGTTTCGAACGGTGCCGACCACGACCTGGATCTCCTCCATCAGGGCAAGGCCCAATCCCTGGGCCGTACCGCCCTCGATCTGGCCCCGGACGCTCTGTGGATTGATGGCCCGTCCCACATCCTGAGCCGCGGCGATCTGCACCACCCGAACCAGGCCGAGCTCCCTGTCCACTTCCACGACCGCCCGTTCGGCGGCGAAGGCGAAGCTGAAGTGGATCTCTCCCTGGCCGTTCTCGTTCATGGCTTCCGTGGGCCGGTGATGAAACGTGCGCGTCTTCTCGATGGGCTCGTCCAGAAACTCCTGGATCCCGGCAATGGGCTGGTCGTTCATTAGTACCTGTCCGTCGCCGAGGCTCGCCATCCAGCCTCCCTCCGGGCGCACCCGATCTACAACCCGGCGTACCAACTCCTCTTCGACGGCCCGGCAGGCGAGCTCCACCGCACCGCCCGACATCACGGTCTGGCGCGAGGCAGAGCTGGACCCTGCAGAGCCGACCTGCGTATCACTCGGATGCAGGATCACATGCTCGACACCGAGAACGGTCCGGGCTATCTGGGTGAAGATGGTGTGCACCCCCTGGCCCACCTCGGCCGCGGCGCAGTGCACCTCGGCGACCGGTCCATCCGGTCCGGCCGCCAGCCTGACCCGGGCCTCCGACGAATCGTCGAACCCCTCGCTGTACGCGACGTTCTTGTAGCCCAAGGCGAATCCCACGCCCCGCGTGATGGACTCTCCCCGTCCCACGTTGCCTGCCACGCCGCCGGGGAGGGTGATGGGATCCCGCCTGCCCTCATTCGACGGCGGGACTTCGGGCGGCAAGGGAATGGCCGCGCAGGCCCGGATCACTTCCCGGACGGGAGCGGCGCCCTGGATGACCTGGCCGGTCGGGAGCACCGAGCCCGTGTGCAGCGCGTTCACGAGCCGTAGCTCCACCGGGTCGATCCCCAGGGCCGCGGCCAGCTTGTCCATCTGGGACTCGTAGGCGAATCCAGCCTGGACCGCCCCGAAGCCTCTCATCGCGCCGCACGGCGGGTTGTTCGTGTAGACGCAGGTGCCTTCGATCAGGGCGTTGGGCACCTCGTAGGGTCCGCAGGCGAAAGTCGAAGCATTACCGATCACCGCCGAGGAGCTGGAGGCATAGGCCCCACCGTCGACGATGAGCCGAGCCCTCACGTTCACCAGCCGGCCGTCCCGGCGGGCACCATGGCGCATCCAGACCCGGGACGGATGACGGTGGACGTGACCGAAGAACGACTCCTCCCGGCCGTAGGACATCTTCACGGGGCGGCCGGTGTAGAGGGCAAGCATGCACGCATGGATCTGCATGTGGACGTCCTCGCGGGCGCCGAACGCGCCTCCCACACCTGCCAGATACAAGCGGACCTTGCCCTCAGGGAGATTGAGGCAAGGGGCGATCTGCTGGCGATCGACGTGCAGCCATTGCGTGGAGACGTACAGGTCGATGCCGCCGTCCTCGGCCGGGATCGCCAGGCCGGCCTCCGGACCCAGCGGCGCCTGATCCTGCATCCCCGTCTCGTAGTAGCCCTCCACCCACACGTCCGCTCCGGCCTCGGGATCGCCGTGGGCGATCCGCACGTGGCGAAGGACGTTGCCGAAGTCGTGGATCTTTGGCGCGTCTGGATTCAGGGCGTCTTCCATGTCGGTCACGGCCGGAAGGACCTCGAAGTCGACGCCGATCCTCCCTGCCGCTCGTCGGGCCAGCTCGGGATGCTCGGCCGCCACGATCGCCACCGGCTCCCCCTGGTAGCGGACTCGATCGGCCGCCAGGACCGGCTGGTCGGAGAACTCCAGGCCGTAG
>WNFU01025968.1_pt1 | contig 10255 bp, 9 predicted proteins | sample 5400121 | NCBI WGS metagenome assembly WNFU01 (sample SAMN13153360, study PRJNA577476) | soil metagenome | isolation source: 100 cm soil or saprolite under grassland replicate 1 | place: USA:California | collected 2016-06-15
TGGAGATGATGTACTTCGATGGGAAGACGCAGTCGGTCATCGCCGGAGAGCTCGGGCTGCCCTTGGGCACCGTGAAGAGCCGGACGCTCCTCGGCATGCGTCGCCTGCGAGCCTCGCTGCTGGAGGAGGCCCCTTGAGCTCGCGGCTGCCCCACGACGAGCTCGAGACCCTGATCGTCGCCGATGAGCTCGGCGGCCTGGAAGATGCGGAGCAGGGACGGCTCGCCCGCCTCATGGCCAGCCATGGACCCGACTGCGCGGAATGTCGGCGGCTGGTGACCGAATACACCGAAGTGGCGGGGCGGATCGGGCTCCTGCTCGAACCGGAGCCTCTCTGGGCGGGGGCCGAGGACGCGCTCGTGGCGGCTGCCCGGGCACAGGAGCCATCGTGGGTCGAGGCGCCGCGAGGCGGGCGCCCTGCTCGCCGATGGATCGCGGCCGTGGCCGTGGGCGTGGCCGCGGCGGTGGCGATCGTCGCCGGCGTCGTCGGCTATGCGCTGGCGCCGAACCAGCCAGGACTTCGCACGATCACCCTTCAGGGAACGGTCCCCGGCCGGGTGTCGCTCATATACCAGCCGGGGCAGAGCGATGCCGTCCTGGTGGCGGCCGGCTTGCCGGATCCCGGCGAGGGCACGGTCTACGAGCTCTGGTACCGCACCCGCCAGGGTAGGAAGCTCCTTCGTCGTGGTGGCCGTGACGATCGAGCCCGGCCCGGACGGCAGCCCGCAACCGACGTCGAATCCGATCTTTTCCGCTTCGGTCTGACGAGGCGGGCCCGGCCATTGCCGCCAAGCCAAGGCGACTCTCGGTTAGACCCAACCAAACTGGTCGCCCGTCTCCGCCATGTCGTCCACGCCGGGAGTGTCCTGGTTCCAGAACTGATCGTTCGCTGAAGACAGCCCCAGCAAGGTGCCGTATAGGACGTTCACAGCCCCCGCGTCGTCGAGGGCCTGGCCGAGGCCCTCGAACGGTACCCCGACCGCCAGGTCCGATGCTCTGTCGCCGTCGTAGTCCCCGCCTCTGAGAGCCTCACCGAAGAGGTCGTACTCCTCGACCGCGTCTTCCACGCCCGGGGTGTCCTGTGTCCATAGCTGATTGCCGGTCGCGGAGAGTCCGGCCGGAGATCCATACAACACGTGTACCGCCCCCCCCGCGACCACAGGGCCGTCGTTCTCCAGGTCGGCCGAGATCGCCAGGTCGAACATGGCGTCCGCGTTGTAGTCAGCTGGAGCCAAAGCCCATCCGAACTCGTCGTAGCGGCCGGCCCGTTCCTTCACCCCCGGACTGTCCTGGGTCCAGAACTGGCTTTCTGCCGACGTCAGGCCGGCCACCGACCCCGGAAGGACGTGCACGGATCCAGCATCCGGAATCCGCCCCACGTCCTCGAGCGGAGTCCCGACGGCCAGGTCGGCGAACCCGTCTCCGTCAAAGTCGCCTGCCGACAGGGTGAGACCAAAGGAGTCGAACCTCTCGGCCCGATCGGGCACTCCGGGACTGTCCTCGGTCCAGAATTGGTTCCTCGCCGCTGTCAATCCCGAGCTCGAGCCGTAGAGGACATTCACGGCGCCGGCATCGTCGACATCGCCCACGTCCTCGTAGATGACTCCCATCGCCAGGTCCCCGAACCCGTCTCCATCGAAGTCCCCTGAGCCCACCGACCACCCGAGGAACTCGTCCACGGCAGCGGAATCCAGCACGCCGCGGCTGTCCTGGCTCCAGAGTTGATTACCGCTCGAAGAGAGCCCACCATTCGATCCGTACAGAACGTTGGCCGATCCCCCGCGAATGCCGTTGGGAAGGAGATCTCCAGGGACGCCTAGGGCAAGATCGTCGAACCCGTCCCCATTGAAGTCAGAAGCGGTGACGGCCTGGCCGAAGCCATCGGTCGATCCTTCCTCGCCACGGATGCCGGGGCTCTCCTGAGTCCAGTCCTGGGCTCCCCCCGAAGACAACCCCCCGGCCGAGCCGTACAGGACGAACACGGCACCACTGAATGAAAACTGGCCCGACTCGTCGGGAGCCCCGATCACAAGGTCGGAGTAGGTGTCCCTGTTGAAGTCGCCAGCCGCAACTGTTTCTCCGAACCCGTCGTCGGCCTCCGCTGCATCGGGGATGCCCGGGGTGTCCTCCGTCCAGAACTGGGTTCCTGCCGCCGCAAGGCCCTCGGGCGACCCGTAAAGGACATGGACGGCCCCCGCATCCTTGACCGTCCCTACATCTTCGGAGGGAACACCGATCGCCAGATCACCGAAGCCATCGCCGTTGAAGTCCGACCCCAGACCCCCAACACGTGCGCTGGGGGCCGAACCTTCGGCCCACGCGGTCCGCAGCGGGGCGAGAAGCGCTCCCAGAACCAGCGCAGCGAGGGCCGCGCGGACGATGAGTCGGGTTCCCGTCCTCGACCTCATCCCGCCTATCCCTTCGTCTGGCGGGCTCCTTGAGGATTTCTTGCCTTCTATGGCCGCCCGGCCTCGCCGACGGAGTCTAGTATCGAGTTGCGCAGCAAGGAAGGGGCTGAAGCGGCTCTCCCATCGTCCCCTCATCACTAACCGTTGCCGGTCTCTCCTAGGATCTCGGGGCCCGGCCCCGGGATCGATCGTTCTCCCGTCCGCTGCCGCATTCTGCGCACGCCGGCCAGGCCGACGATCCCCACGAGCAGCGTCGCGACAGCGGCCAAGGCGAGCGCGTCCCGGGGCCCGAAGCGTTCGGCGATCCAACCCACCATCGGACCCCCGATCGGGGTGCTGCCCAGGAACACCAGCGAGAAGAGCGCCATCACGCGGCCCCGCATCTCCGAGCTCGCGTTCAACTGCAACAGGGAGTTCGACGTGGCGATAAACGCCGTGCTGGCGGCGCCGATCGGCAGCATCGCCAGCGTGGCCAGTCCGAGGTTCGGAGCGGCAGCGGCGAGGCCGATCGCCACGCCGAATCCGACGGCCGCGGCGGCCAGGAGGCGGCGTGAGGGCCCAGCCCGGGCCGCGAACACCAGGCCTCCCAGCACGGCGCCCCCGCCCATGACCGAGAACATCCCGCCATAGGCCCGGGCGCCTCCGCCGAACGTGGTCTCCGCCAGCAGCGGGAGGACGACCGAGAAGTTGTACGCGAGCGTCCCCACCACGGCCATCATGAGCAGCGGGCCTCGCAGCTCGGATCGGGACCAAACGTATCGGAGACCCGCCCGAAGCTGTCCGGGCCCTCGAGCGACCGGCGGGGGGCGGTTGAGGCGGGCCGTGTCGACGGCGTGGAGCCCGGCGATGACCGCCAGATAGGAGGCCGCGTTGATCAGGAAGCAGGGGGCCAAGCCGACGGACGCGATCAGGAGTCCTGCGACGGCCGGCCCCACCACTCGCGCTCCGTTCACCACCACGCTGTTCAGGCTCACGGCGTTGGCCAGGGCTTCCGGTCCCACCATCTCGAAGACGAAGCTCTGACGGGCCGGCAGGTCGACGAGGTTCACCACGCCGAGGAGGAACGCCAGCACGTAGACGATCCATAGCCGGACCACGTCCTGCAGGGTCAGCACCCCCAGCACCAGGGCGAGGGCTCCGGCCGCCGATTGCGTCCAGATGATCAGCCGGCGTTTGTCCACACGGTCCGCGATCACCCCGCCCCACGGACCGGCCAGCAGGATCGGTGTGAACTGGAGGGCGGCTGTCGTGCCAAGCGCCAGCCCGCTGCCCGTCAGGCGCAGGACCAGCCAAGCCTGGGCCACCGACTGCATCCAGGTGCCGGTGAGGGAGACGATCTGGCCGAAGAAGTACAGACGATAGTTGCGGGTTCGAAGCGAACGGAACGTTCGATCCAAGGCGCGAGACAGCCGGCCCATGCCGGGCTACGACTCCCCCTTCCGGGCGCGCGCCTGGAGGATGGCCTCCTTCCTGGCCAGGCGGGCCTGGCGGCGGAGCTTGGCCTCACGCTGTCGCTGTTGCTGCTCCTCGGTCTCGGCGATGACTGGAGGAACCGGCCTGGGCTTCCCCTCCCGGTCGAGAGCCACGTAGACGAGGTAGGCGCTGGAGGTGTGCACACGCCGGCCACTGGTCACACTTTCGGCCTCCACCCTGACCCCCACCTCCATCGATGTTCGCCCCGAGTCGTTCACCATCGCTTTCACCGTGACCACGTCGCCTACGTACACGGGCTCGAGGAACGTCATCTCGTCCATCGCGGCGGTGACCACCGGACCGCCGCAGTGCCTCATGGCGGCCAAGCCGCCCGCGTTGTCGACCAGGCGCATGATCGCCCCGCCGTGCACGTTCCCGAGGAGGTTGGCGTCGGTGAGCTCCATCGGCACCGTCAGGGAGATGGCAGAAGCCGAAGCGGGCTTCGGGCTCAAGTCCCAGTCCCCCGGTGGAAAGAGATCCGTGTTCACGCGATGATCCCCTTGAGAATCTCACGGGCGATGACCACGCGCTGGATCTGGTTCGTGCCCTCGTAGATCTGAGTGATCTTGGCGTCGCGCATCATCCGCTCGACGGGGTACTCGCGCATGTACCCGTAGCCGCCGAGGACCTGCACCGCGTCCGTGGTGACCTTCATGGCCACATCGCCCGCGTAGCACTTCGCCACGCTGGCGAAGTACGTCATCCGTGGGTCGTTGGCGTCGACCAGGCTTGCGGCCTTGTACACGAGCAAGCGGGCTGCCTCGATCTCCATGGCCATGTCGGCCAGGAGGAACTGCAGTCCCTGGAACTCGCTGATGGGCTTGCCGAACTGCTTGCGCTCGGCGGCGTAGCGCACCGCGAAGTCGAATGCCCCCTGTGCGATCCCCAAGGCCTGTGCCGCGATGGTGGGCCGGGAGTAGTCGAGGGTGCGCATGGCGTAGCCGAAACCTTCCCCATCCTCCCCGATCAGGCGGTCCGCCGGGATTGCCGCGCGGTCGAAGTAGACCTCCCGGGTCGGTGAGCCTCGGATCCCCATCTTGTGCTCGAGCTTGCCGAAGCCCACGCCCGGGTCGTCGCGGTGAACGAGGAACGCGCTGATCCCCTTCGCCTTGAGTCCGGGATCGCGGGTGGCGAAGACCGTGTACAGGTCGGACACGCCGGCGCCGGTGATGAACCGCTTCGTGCCGGAGAGCCGGAAGCCGCCCTCTTCCTTCTCGTACCTCGTGCGCATGGCCGCCGAGTCGCTGCCGCTGTCTGGTTCCGTCAGGCAGTAGGACATCTGGTGTTCCCCTCGGGCGATACCCGCGACCACCTCGCTCTTCTGTTCGTCCGAGCCGGCCAGCATGAGCGGGATGGCCGCGAGACGGCTGACCAGCGGGATCAGCGCACACCCCGCCGAGAGGCGAGAGATCTCCTCCACCAGGACGGCGAAGGTGAGCGATCCACCCCCCGCTCCCCCGTACTCCTCGGGATAGCCGACCGCCATCAGCTCGTTGTCGACGAACAGCTTGTGAACGTCCGAGGGGAACTCGTCGGCTTCGTCGATCTCCGCAGCCCTGGAGAGCCCGATCTTCTCCTCGACGATCTCCCGGACCAGCCGGCGGAACTCCTCGAGCTCTTCGGGAAGCCCGAACCGGCTCTCGTCCACCCGGGGGTTCAGCGAGCTCGGCGGATGATCAGGGCGTCGCCCTGGCCGCCTCCGCCGCACAGCGCCGCCCCGCCCAGATCCACGCCCCGCCGGCGCATCTCGTAGGCCAGCGTCAGCACGAGCCGGCAGCCGCTCATCCCGATGGGGTGCCCGAGGGCGACCGCCCCGCCGTTCAAAGGCCTCGTTGATCTCGATCAGGCCGAGGTCGTGGACGTCCTTGCCCGCCTTCTTCAGCGCGTTCTGCATGGCGATGGCCGGAACGGTGTGCAGGTATGCGTACCGTTCGGCGCTCATGCCGTGCGACACGACCTCGGCGAGCGCCGCGGTACCGAACTGCTCGGCCCGTTCCTTCGTGGTCACGATGACGGCCGCCCCGCCGTCGGAGATCTGGGAAGCGTTGCCGGCGGTGACCGTGCCGGTGGGCCTGAAGGCGGGCTTCAGCCTGGCCAGGGACTCAGCCGTGGTGTCGGGCCGGATGCCCTCGTCGCGGGCCACCACAACCGGGTCGCCCTTCCTCTGCGGGATCTCCACCGGCACGACCTCCTCGGCCATCCGCCCTGACTCCCATGCCTGGTGGGCGCGCTGGTGCGACCGGGCCGCCCACGCGTCCTGCTCCTCGCGGCCGATATGCAACTCGGTGTTGACGTCGTCGGAGGAGTCACCCATGTGCTTGTCCGTGAAGGTCGACCACAGCCCGTCGTAGATCATCGAGTCGACGATCTCGGTGTTGCCCATGCGCTGACCCCACCGCGCGCCCGGGATGAGGTACGGCGCCTGCGACATGGACTCCATCCCGCCGGCCACCACCACCTCGACTTCGCCGGCCCGGATCAGCTGGTCGGCAAGGGCGATGGCGTTCAGCCCGGACAGGCAGACCTTGTTGATGGTGATGGCGGGGACCTCGCGAGGGAGGCCCGCCTCGATGGCAGCCTGGCGGGCGGTGATCTGGCCGGCCCCTGCCTGGATCACCTGGCCCATGATCACGTAGTCGACCTGGTCGGGGGCCACGCCCGCCCGGGCCAGAGCTTCCCTGATGGCGTGGGCTCCCAACTTCACGGCCGGGAGGTCCTTGAACCCGCCCCCGAACTTCCCGATCGGCGTGCGGGCCCCGGCGAGGATGACGGACGAAGTCATAGCGAAGGCTCCTGTCGTGTTTGTCCAAGAGCCATTCTACGGGGGGCCGGCGAGCCGGCAGGCGGAGCTGTGTTACTCAGTCCAGCGTGGGCGATCCGGCCGGTTCGTTCGTGAGGTCGATGACCGGATCCGGTTCGCGGCGGGCCAGGGCCTGGTGGATGACCGCGATGATCTCCTCTCCCACCAGCTCGTCGCGTGCCAGCAGGGCGTCGCGCAAGGCTTCGACCAGGTCCCGGTTCTCGGTCAGCACGTCGCGGACGCGCTCTTTCTGCTCCTGCAGCAGCGCCTCCACACGGGCGCGAGCTTCACCGTCGCCCAGCACCTTTCCCACCAGGTTCTTTCGCGACATCATCCCTTCGGCCACGGCCTCGTAGGAGATCAGCGAGCCGGCCATGCCCAGGGCACCCACCATCAGGGCGGCCGTCTGGGTCGCCGAGGAGAGGTCCGAGCCGGGCCCCGAACCGCTCTCGCCGAGGAACACCTCCTCTGCCGCCATCCCGCCGAGGGCGATCGCCACCATCGCCTCCAGCTCGGTCTTCGATTGGGTGAACCGTTCCTCCATTTCGGCGTGGGCCAGCAGGCCCAACGTGGCGCGACGCTTGATGATCGAGAGGACCTCCAATCGGCGCCCCTTGCCCAGCACGTATGCCGCAGTGGCGTGGCCCGACTCGTGGGTGGCCACGGCCCGCCGCTCGGCCTCGGAGTAGGTGACGGCCTGGGCCAGCCCGACCTCCTCGTTCAGTTTGGCCTGGTACACGTCCGAGATCGTCATCCCGTCCCGCCCATCCCGGAGCGCCAGCAGCAAGGCCTCGTCGAAGAGGTGCTCGATCATCACCGGCGTGTAGCCCAGGGTGTCGTGGGCCAGGCGCTCCCGCTCGGACTCCGTGTCCAGCTCAGCCCGGTGGGACTTGCGGGTCAGGAAGAAGTCGATGAGGTCGCGCCGACCGTGTTTCGTCGGGAGGTCGAAGTAGAGCTGCCGGTCGAAACGACCCGGCCGCAAGAGCGCCGAGTCGAGCACGCTGGCTCGGTTGGTGGCCGCGATAAGCAGGACGTTGTGGTAGCGCGGATGTCCCACCCGGATGCTGCGGCCCTCGGGAAGGTAGCCGTTCACCCATTCCGCGATCCTTCCCAGCACTCGCTCCCGCCACAGCGGCTGGTCGAAGGACTGGAGCTGGATGAGCAGCTCGTTGACCACACCGCTGGTACCGGGCGCCGCGAACCGAGAGATGCCACGCGGCGACGCCGGGCGGGCGTCCATCGACAGGCCGCCCCGGTCGGATCCGATCGCGTCGATCTCCTCGAGGAACCCGATGGCCCCACCCTCCTTGCGGGCCGCCTTGCGCATGGCCCGGAAGAAGGCCCGGATCTTCACGCTGGTCATCCCGTACCACATCGACTGGAAGGCGGGCGCGGATGCGAACAGGAACGGCACGCCCGCCTGCTTGGCCATGGCTTTGGCGAGGTAGGTCTTTCCCGTCCCGGGAGGCCCCTCGAAGAGGATGCCGCGCCGAGGGTTCCCTCCGAGGACCTCCCGGAACGTGGCATAGCCCAGGAAGACGTTGAGGGAGCGGATCACCTCGTCGACCTGAGCGTCCAGTCCGCGGACGTCGGCGAGGCCGACGTCGATGTGCTCGGGACGGATCTTGACGTGGGGGGAGCGGCTGCTGCCGATGAGGGGGATGACGAGCACGAGCCCGAGGAGCACGATCAGGACGAGAGCCGGCGCGAACTGCACCCAGTCGGGAGGGAGGTGAGGAAGACCCGGGTGGAGCGGCCGTCCGCTCGAGTATCGATACCACAGGTAGACATCGAGTCCACCGATCACCACGATGGCTCGAAGCAGGCGACGGCGACGGGTGCGGTCGCGAACCCGGTTGACGTCGGCCACGCCGGCCTGCAACAGCTTGGACTCACCCAGCGCGGCGATGGCCCTGTTCGTCTCGCTCATCCTGCTCTTCCTGCTCCTTACTGTTCGATGAAGCAGGTAGGGAACGGTGTCGAGTGGCGCTCGGACGCGAGCATCCTACCCGGCCCGACCAGGGCCAACCATACGTCGAAGGTCCCGGGACCCCGCCTTTCGGCCCAGCGGCGTGAGGCAATGGCCGTCAACAGCCACACTGTCAACGCCGGTTCTCTGACAAATCCATCCCGAGGGGCTATGGTGGGGCTACCCCGCACTGCCCTCCTTATCGTTCGTTCGAGGAGGTTCGATTCGTGCCTCGGAAGAAACAGGAACCAGTTGACACGGAGGTGGCTCGGACCATCGGCGGACTGCTGCGCGACCTTCGGCGGACGGCCGGATACCGGGCGGTGAAGGACGCTGCGTCCGTGCCGGGGTGCCCGGCCGCCCAACAGACGATCTACGCCTACGAACGCGGAGGGCTGGTGCCTTCCCTGAAGCAGTTCATGGAGCTGGTCGAGTTCTACACGCTGCAGACCGAGCACGCGCCGCCGGCGGCCCGGTACCAGGGCGTTGCGGCCATGGTGGCCGCGCTCTCCAGCCCGGCCTATCACCTTCCCGAAGCGATGGACCTGATCAACCGGCTCCAGCCGGCGCCGGCAGCGGGCCGTCGACGGCGGAAGAGGTAGTGGTGTGGGCGCGGACGAGGTGCTGCTCGACGTCGACCACATCGGCATCGCGGTGAACGATCTGGCTGCCGCCGTCTCCGAGTATCGGGCAGCGCTGTGCGTCGAGCCGGTGCATCGTGAGGTGGTCCAGGATCAGGGAGTGGAGGAGGTCTTCTTCGGCACCGGCTCGTCCTTCATCCAGCTCCTTGGAGCGCTGGGCCCGGACACGCCGGTGGGAAGGTTCCTGGCACGAGGCGCCCCGATGGGGGTCGCGCGGGACGAGGATCGCCTTCGTGCATCCGAAGGTGTTCCGGGGGGTCCTGGTCGAGCTGGTGCAGGGGCCCGCGGTCGAACCGAGAGAGGCCTAATTCGCCGGGAGGTCGGTCAGCCCGCGAGAGGGCGCGCAGACCAGCGCCGCCATGTTTCCCTTGGGATGTCGGTTCTCCGACATGAGCTGGTGAGCCATACCGATGCCCTCGAAGTCGAACGTCTCGGACAGGCACGGGTCGATGCGGCCCTCCAGCACGAGGTGGTTGAACGCGGCGGCCTGTTCGTCGTTGGCGAAGTGGGAACCCTGGAGCCGCTTCTGGCGCGTCCACAGGTAGCGCAGGTCAACGACAGCGCTGTACCCGGAGGTCCCGGCGCAGATCACGACCATCCCGCCGGTGTGCCCTCGGCATCGCCCCAGTGGGGGGGCACCCCCCAATGCGTGAAGTCCTTCCGATTGACCGTCCCGACGGCGCCGAGCTTCAGGCAAAACTCGGACTTGTCCTCGGAGGACACCACGGCCACCGCCTTGCCACCGAACTCGCGGACGATCTGGATGGCCATGGAACCTAGGCCGCCGGCTCCTCCCCAGATCAAGACGACGTCTCCCTCCTGGACCACGTGGGGTGGCCACCCCCGCAGCATGCGGTACGCCGTGGCTCCCACCAGGGTCGGCGCCGCGGCCTGTTCCCACGTGAGGTGAGGGGCCTTCGGAAGGCACTGGTGGGCCTGCACCTTGGCGAATTGGGCAAACGTGC
>WNFU01011296.1_pt1 | contig 10253 bp, 9 predicted proteins | sample 5400121 | NCBI WGS metagenome assembly WNFU01 (sample SAMN13153360, study PRJNA577476) | soil metagenome | isolation source: 100 cm soil or saprolite under grassland replicate 1 | place: USA:California | collected 2016-06-15
TCGTGTTGAGCCATGTTGCATCTGCGCAATAACGGTCAAATGTACGGTCAGCGGCCGCGGTGGAAGTCGTCGCGGGGCCAGAACGCCCAGGCCAGCGTCACCACGGCGACGGTGCCGATGATGCCGCACCAGCCGACCACCGCACCCGGGGACAGCTTCAGGGAGGCCGCGACGCCGGCGCCCAGCATGGCCAGCCCCTGCAATGCCTGCACGCCGGACTGCGCGACCCCGAACGCCCGCCCGCGGTACTCGGTGGGGACGGCGCGCACGAACAGCGCGTTCAGCGGCGTCGCGAAGGCGCTGCCGAACCCGGCCAGGAACAGCAGCAGCAGCACCGCCGGCAGGCTGTCCGCCATCAGCGCCGGCACCAGGGCGCTCACCGAGAGCACCGCGAATGGGATGAGCAGCCGCATCCGGGTCTTCGGCCCGAGCGCCCGGGTCAGCACCGGCGCACCGATCGCGATGCCGAGCGGCCCGGCGGCCAGGATCATGCCGGTGACGCCTGCCCCGCCGCCCAGGGCCTTCGCCCACGGCACCGCGATGCCCTCGTAGGCGTAGGTGAACGCCGACGCCACCCAGAACAGCACCACGTACGCGCGCAGCACCGGGTCGGCGAAGACGATCCGGACGCCCCCGGCGGTGTCGCGCAGCAGCGAGAAGCGCGCGGTGCGTTCGTTGGCCGGGGGGACGTCCGGCACGCCGCGCACCAGCACCAGCGCGGACACCGCGAACGTGGCCGCGTCCACCAGCAGGGCGCCCTGCGGGCGTAGCAGCGCGACGCTGACGCCGCCCACCAGGAAGCCGACCACCTGCGAGGACTGCCGGACCAGGCCGTCCACCCCGTTGGCCACCACGTAGGCGTCGCCCTCGAGCAGGTCCGGCATCATCGCCGCCCGCGAGGAGCTGAACGGCGGCGCGAGCAGGTTCGCCACGAACAGCACCGCGATCAGCGCCGGCACCGGCATGCCGGGGATCGCCAGCATGCCGACCATGCCGCAGCGGGCCACGTCGCAGGCCACCATCACCTGCCGCCGCGGCAGCAGGTCGGCGTAGGAGGACAGCAGCGGGCCGCCGATCACCCACGGCACGAACGCCACGGCGTAGGCGACCGCGGCCAGCACGGGCGAGTGGGTGCGGTCGAAGACCAGGAACGACAGCGCGACCTTGGTGAGCTGGTCGCCGAGCTGGGACAGCAGGTTCGCGGTGAACAGATGCCGGTAGGCCCGGACGGAGAACACGTCCCGGTACGTGGCGGCCCGCTCACCCGCCGGCGGGGCGGGCGGCGGGGTGGCCGGCACAGCGGCGGGCTCCTGGTCGGTGGACCGGCGGCTGGCAGGCACCGTTGCGTCTACCGGGTCGTCCCGGGTCGAGATCTCCGGCTCGCCGGGCCGGGCAACCGTTGGCCGGCCCGACGGGTTTCTGTCCGCGGGCTCGGCGGGGTCGGACGGCGGCGGCTGGCCGTTCTGCGCAGGGGCGCCCTGCGTTACCGCAGCTCGTCGTCCCTGCCCGTCGCGCACAGTAGATAGTCTGCCCTATGCTCGGCGGTTGGCGCAGCCTACGACGCCTGAGCGGACGTGCCGGTGATAGCCAAGCTGGCCGATAGGGGCACGGAGAGTCACGGCTATGTCGCTGGCCGTCTAGTTAGCGGCCGTCTGCCCGGTTTCCCCGGCGCGCTCGGTTCGCATGAAGATCTGGCCGGTACCCACCGCCAAGTCCACGTCCGCGGCGTCGAAGCGTTCCTTGATCCGCCGCCGCAGCTCCCGGCCGACCCGCCACTGCTCGCCCGGCCGGGTCTTCACCGTCAGCCTGAGCACCACCGCATCGGCCGTGATCTGCTCCACCCCGAGGTACTGCGGCTCGTCCAGCACGACATCCTGCCACTCCTCGTCCTGCCACAGCTCGTCGGCGGTGGCCTTCATGATCGCGCCGGCACGGTCCAGGTCAGCCCGGTGTGACAGCGGCACGTCGAGCACCACCTGTGCGTAGCCCTGCGACTTGTTGCCGACCCGGACGATCTCGCCGTTGCGGACGTACCACGCGGTGCCGTACACGTCGCGCAGCCGTGTGACGCGCAGCCCCACCGCCTCCACGGTGCCGCTGGCCTCGCCGACGTCGATGATGTCGCCGACCCCGTACTGGTCCTCCAGCACCATGAAGATGCCGGACAGGAAATCCTTCACCAGGTTCTGCGCGCCGAAGCCGAGCGCGACGCCGACGATGCCAGCGCCGGCGATGATCGGGGCCAGGTTGATGCCGAGCTCGCCCAGGATCAGCACGAACGCCAGCCCGAGCACGGCGAACGAGGTGATGCTGCGCAGGATCGAGCCGACCGTCTCGGCCCGTTGCCGGCGTCGTTCGGACAGCAGCGCGGTGTGCTCCAACACCGGCAGGGCACGCTCCCGCAGCGGCTTCAGCAGCCGTGGCGTGGCGCCGTTGCCGACCTGGGTCAGCCGGCGGATCGACCGGCTGACCAGCCCGCGGATGACCAGCGCCGCCAGCAGGATGAGCAGGATCCGCAGCGGCTTGACCACCAGGACGTCCCGGTGCTCGTTCAGCCACCGCGGCTGTTCGATCAGGACCAGCGCGAGGTGCGGCATCCGCCCAGCCTGCCAAACCGGGCAGCGGCCGGATCACCCGGGCGGATCACGTGGCGGGTCAGCCGGGCGGATCAGCCGGCTGAAGCGGCGGCCGCACAGCGGTAGCCCTACAGCGGTAGCCCTACAGCGGCAGCCCGAGCTGGGCGGCCAGGAAGGCGAGCTGGTCGGTGGCCAGCCGCACGGTCCGGCTGACCGCCCGCTGGCCGTGCCCCACCTCGGTCTCCCGGCGCAGCAGCACCGGCCGGTCCGCGCCCGTCCCGTGATGGTGCGCCGCGGCGTACTGCAGGGCGGCGCACATCTTGCGGGCGTGCATCGGGTCGACCCGGGTGTCGGAGTCGAAGGTGGTGAACAGCACCGCCGGGTACCGCTCGCCGTCCTGCACATGGTGGTACGGCGAGTAGCCGAGCAGCCAGCCGAGCTCGGTCGGGTTCTCGGCGGTGCCGTACTCGTCGTTCCAGGTACGGCCGAGGCCGAACTGCTCGTACCGCACCATGTCCAGCAGCGGCGCGCTGCACACCACCGCGCGGTACTGCCCGGGCCGCTGGGTGAGCGCCGCGCCGACCAGGAGCCCGCCGTTGGAGCCGCCGAAGATGCCCAGCCGGTCCGGGGTGGTCAGCCCGTCGGCCACCAGCCCCTCGGCCACCGCCGCGAAGTCGTCGAACACGTTCTGCTTGTGCTCGCGCATGCCGGCGCGGTGCCACTGCTCGCCGTGCTCGCTGCCGCCGCGCAGGTTGGCCACCACCCACAGGCCACCGGACTCCGCCCAGGTGAGGGTGGACGCCGAGTACGACGGCGTGAGTGCCACGTTGAAGCCGCCGTACCCGTACAGCACCGTGGGCGCCGGCCCGTCGGCGGCCCCGGTGCGGCGGATCAGGAACGCGTGGATCGGGGTGCCGTCCGGGGACGGGTAGTGCGTCTGGGTGACCTCGATGGCCGCGGTGTCCACCGAGCCCGGCGCGGTCGCCCAGGTGCGCACCGTCTGCGCCTCGTCGGCCGACCAGGCCAGCACCATCGGCGGGGTGACGAAGTCGGTGTAGCCGATCCACGCCTCCCGGCCGCCCTCGGGGCGGGATGTCACGCCGGCCACGCTGCCCACGCCGAGCCCGGACACCTCGGCCAGCCGCCGGCCGTCGGCGCCGAACAGCGACAGCCGGTCGGTGGCGTCGTAGCTGTGCGCGGCGAGCACCGCGCCGCCGGCCAGCACCGCGGTGTCGGTCAGCGTGCCCTCGGCCTGCTCGGGCACCACGTCGCGCCAGTTCCGGTACGCCGGCGCGGCCGGGTCGGCCACCGCGAGCCGCCCGCGCGGGGCGTCCCGGTCGGTGTGCAGGTACAGCAGCCCGTCCCGCACCCACGCGTGCAGGCTGGCGTCCACCCCGACCTGGATCTCGCGCAGCACCGGCGCGCCCGGCGTGCTCGGCTCGCCAGGCGCGCCGGCCGCCAGGTCGGCGATCCACACGTCGTCGCGCGGCGCGGTGCCCGCGGAGGCGTCCACCACCAGCCAGCGGCCGTCCCGGGACACCGACACGCCGTAGTAGTTGGTCATCTCCAGGCCGGCCCCGAAGACCTCCGCGTCGTCGGTGTCCGGGTCGGCGCCCACCCGGTGCCGGTACACCCGGCGGTGGTACTGCCGCTCGTCGGCGGGCACCAGGTCCGGCGCCAGCCGGCGCACGTAGAAGTACCCCTCGCCGCCGGGCAACCAGGCCACCGGCGAGTACCGGCACCGGCTGATCGGGCCCTCGACCTGCTTGCCGGTCTCCACGTCCAGCACGTACAGCAGCGCCTCCTCGTCGCCGCCGTGGGACAGCTGGTACGCCAGCCGGTCGCCCTCGACGCTGGGCGTCCAGGCGTCCAGCGTGGTGGCACCGTCCGGGTCGAGCGCGATCGGGTCCACCAGCGCGCGCTCGGTGCCGTCCGGCTCGCGGACCAGCAGCGCCGGGTGCTCCCCGCCGGCCTCGCGGCGGGTGAAGAACGCCCGCCCGCCGCGCCACACGGGCACGCCCACCGACCCGGCGGACAGCAGATCGGTCAGCCGGGCGCGCAGCCGGTCCCGCCCGGGCAGCGCGGACAGGTACTCCGCCGCGAGCCTGTCCTGTCGCCCGGCCCACGCCACCGTGCGCGGATCGGCCGGGTCCTCCAGCCAGCGGTACGGATCCGGGACACGCTGCCCGTGCAGCTCGTCGGCGATGTCGAGGCGGTCGGCTTCGGGGTACGAGAACGGCGTCACACGCTGATCGTAAACACGTGCGCTTTCAGGATTTCTCCGGTTGACTGTCACTCGCGGAGGTGAGCCCGTGGCCCGAACAGCCGTCACGCTGCTCCTCAACGCGACGTACGAGCCGCTGTGCGTCGTGTCCTCCCGCCGCGCGGTGGTACTGATGTTGACCGAGAAGGCTGTCCCGGTGGAGGCCGGGGACGGTGTGCTGCACGGAGTGACCCGGGCGGTGCCGGTGCCCAGCGTGGTCCGGCTCACCCGCTTCGTGCGCGTGCCGTTCCGGATACAGGTGCCGCTGACCCGCAAGGCGGTGTTCGCCCGCGACGGCGGACGGTGCGCCTACTGCGGAGCGATCGCCACCAGCATCGACCATGTCGTCCCGAAGAGTCGGGGCGGCTTGCACGTTTGGGAGAACGTCGTCGCATCCTGCGGCATCTGCAACCACACCAAGGCGGACCGGCACGTGGCCGAGCTCGGCTGGAAGCTGCGGGTAGTCCCGCGGGCGCCGAACGGCGTCGCCTGGCGGGTGCTCGGCAACCGGTCGCTGGACCCGCGCTGGTCGTCCTACCTCGGCGTACCGGTCAGCGAAGCCGCCACCGCCTGAGGTAGCCACCGCCTGAGGCCGCACCGTCTGGGATCGCCGCCGCCTGAGGCCGCCACCGTCCAGCGGCCACCCCACCGCGACCGGGCTGGTCGGCGCGGGGCTGCACAGGCCGTCACCAGCCGGGGCCACCTCCGGAGCCGTCACCGCCCAGGGCCGGACCGCTCACTTGAACACCTCGCTGGCGCTCGGCGTCCGCGTTCGCGTGGCTGCTGTGCTCACTGGTTCGCTCGCAAGCTCGCTCACGTGACCCGCGCCGGCTCGGCCGGGTAGTCGTGGTGCGCACCGGCCGCCACCAGCTCGCGCAGCCGGGCCAGCCCGTCGTGGACGTCGACGAACCGGGTGTAGAGCGGCGCCGGGCCGAGCCGCAGCCGGTCCGGGGTGCGGTAGTCGGCGACCACCCCGCGCTCGGCCAGCGCCTGGCACACCTGCCACGCCTGCCGGTGGTGCAGCGACAGGTGCGAGCCGCGCCGCAGCGCCCACCGCGGTGACGCCAGCCGGAACCCGATCGGCGCCAGCCACGCATCCGCCAGCTCGATCAGGTACGCGGTCAGCGCCATGCCCTTGGCGCGCAGCCGGTCGATGCCCGCCTCGGCGACCAGCCCGGCCCCCTCCGACACCGCGTACGCACCCAGCACCGGCGGCGTGCCGACCGCGAACCGGTCGATGCCCGGGGCCGGGTCGTACCCGCCGCCCATCGCGAACTGGTCCCGCTGCCCGAACCATCCCCAGATCGGCTGCCGCAGCTCCTCGGCCAGGTCGGAACGCACGTACTGGTACGCCGGGGCGCCGGGGCCGCCGTTGAGGTACTTGTAGCTGCACCCGACGGCCAGGTCGGCGCCCGCGTCGGCCAGCCCGACCGGCACCGAGCCGCCGGAGTGGGACAGGTCCCACAGCGTGAGCGCGCCGGCCCGGTGCGCCGCCGCGGTGATCGCCGGCAGGTCGGCCAGCGCGCCGGAGCGGTACGCCACGTGCGACAGCGAGACCAGCGCCACGTCGCCGTCCAGCGCGGCGGCCACCGCCGCGGGGTCGATGCCGGCGTCGATGTCGGTGTGCACCAGCCGCAGCTCGCGGCCACCCTCGGCGGCCAGCCCCTGCATGACGTACAGGTCGGTGGGGAAGTTGTCGTCGTCGGTCACCACCACCCGGCGGCCGGGGCGGGCGGCCAGCGCGGCGGCGGCCAGCTTGTAGAGGTTCACCGTGGTGGAGTCGGACAGCGCGACCTCGCCCGGGCGGGCGCCCAGCAGCCGGGTACCGATCAGGTCGCCCACCCGCCGGGACAGCTCGATCCAGTGCGACCAGCCGCGGATCAGCTCGCCGCCCCATTCCAGCTCGACGGCGTCCCGCAGCCGGTCCACGGTGGCTCGCGGCAGCCGGCCGAGGGAGTTGCCGTCCAGGTACACCAGCTCCGGGTCACCGATCACGAACCGGTCCCGGAACGCGGCCAGCGGGTCCGCCGCGTCCAGCGCCTCGGCCCGGCGGCGGCTCACCATGTCGCCCACCCCGGCACGGTAGCGCCCGCGGGGTGGGGCGAACGTCACCCGGATGGCGCGGGCCGGGCGCCCTACCGGCGGGTAACGGGGCGGTAGCGTGCCGGACATGACGCAGCTTCACGACATGTCGGCACTGGAGCAGGCAGCGGCGGTACGGCGGCGCGAGGTCAGCCCGGTCGAACTGGTGGACCACTGCCTGGGCCGGGTCGATCGGCTCTCCGACGAGCTCGGCGCATTCATCACGGTCACCGACGAGGCGGCCCGCGCGCAGGCGAAGCTGGCCGAGCGGGCGGTGACCGCCGGTGCCCGGCAAGGCGACGCGGAAGGCGGCGAGCTACCGGTGCTGCACGGCGTGCCCACCGCGATCAAGGACCTCAACCTGACCGCCGGGGTGCGCACCACGTTCGGCTCCAGCGTGTTCGCCGACCTGGTGCCGCCGGTGGACGACTACCTGGTCACGAAGCTGCGGGCGGCCGGCACCATCAGCCTGGGCAAGACCAACACCCCGGAGCTCGGCCTGCCCTGCTACACCGAGCCGCCGGTGGCCCCGGTGGCGCGCTGCCCGTGGGACACCGGCCGGTACTCCGGCGGCTCCTCCGGCGGCGCCGCGACCGCGGTGGCCGCCGGGCTGCTGCCGTTCGCGCAGGGCAGCGACGGCGGCGGGTCGATCCGGATCCCGTCCAGCGTCTGTGGGCTGTTCGGGATCAAGCCGACCCGCGGCCGGGTGTCCGCCGGCCCGATCCGCGCCGACGTGAGCGGGCTGGCCATCGACGGTCCGATCGCGCGCACCGTCCGGGACGCCGCGGCGATGCTGGACGTGCTGGCCGGGCCGATGCCGGGCGACATGTTCACCGCGGTACCGCTGCCGGCCGGCGAGACGTACCTGGCCGCCGCGGACCGGGAGCCGGGCCGGCTGCGGATCGGCCGGTACCTCGCCCCGTCGGTCGCCGAGGTGCCGGTGGACCCCGACGTCCGGGCCGGCTGGGAGGCGGCGTCGGCGCTGCTGGCCGACCTCGGGCACGAGATCGAGGACGTGCCGCCGCTGTTCCCGCCGGAGCTACTCAGGCCGTTCGAGGTTCTGTGGAGTGTCGGCGCCTGCTCGTACCCGATCGAGCCGGCGCAGGAGGAGCGGCTGCTCCCGCTGACCCGGTACCTGCGCGAGCGCGGCCGGTCGGTCTCCGCCGCCGAGTACGTGCAGGCCCGGCAGTCGCTGCAGGTGGCGGCCTGGGCCGGCAGCGCGGCGATGGTCGGGTACGACGTGCTGCTGGCCCCGGTCGTGTCGGCGCCGGCCCGGCCGATCGGCTGGTTCCGCGCCGACGGCGAGGGCGCGCCGGACTTCGAGCGGCAGAAGCAGTTCGCGCCGTACTGCGCGGTCTACAACGTGACCGGGCACCCGGCGGTGAGCGTGCCGCTGCACTGGACCGCGGACGGGCTGCCGGTCGGCATGATGCTGGTCGGCCGGCACCATGACGAGGCCACGCTCATCTCGCTGTCCGCGCAGCTCGAGGCGGCCACCGGCTGGCCGGACCGGCACCCGCCCATGTGGTGAGCGGCCCGCGGTGCCGGGGCGCTGGCACCGTCCGCTAACGTCTTCCCGTGAGCGAGCGAGCGAACCGAGGAGCGCAGCAGCCATGCGGACGTGGACACCGAGCGCGGCGCGGTGATCCCGTGAGTGTCGTCCAGCGAGCGACCGAGGAGTGCAGCAGCCATGCGGACGTGGACACCGAGCGCGGCGAGGTGATCCCGTGAGTGTCGTCCAGACCGTGCTGGTCTTCGTTGGCATACCGGCGCTGGTGTTCGGGCTGGTGGGCGTGCTGGTGCTGGCGCCCGGTGCCGCCCGCACCCCGCGGCACCGGCCGGGCGAGGCATGGGACCACGAGCCGGTCTGGTACGTCCCGCAGCCGAAGCGCGTGCGCACCCCCTCGGCCGGGTCGGGGTACGCCGCGCTCGAGCGCGGCCACTCGACACCGGCACTGACCGGGTCGGACGCCGGATCGGACCCAGGGCCGGATGCCGGGTCGGACGCGCCGGACACCCCGCCGCCGGCTCCCGCCCGCACCGCGAGGGGTGGCGTCCATGACACCTGGTGAGACGGAGACGGTCGCAGTGCCCGCCACCGATGACGAGCCAAGGCCGCGGGGTGTCGGCTTCGGCCCGCTCCCGCCGGACCGGGCGCCGTTCTCGCCGCGCCAGCTCTGGCGGCTGGACGAGGCGCTGACCATGTCGACCCGGGAGACCGGCATCACCTTCAGCGTGTACGTCGGCGCACTGGACAACCCGACCCACCAGCACGCCGAGGCGCTGCACGCCCAGCTCGGCGAGGTGGCACCGGACGCGGTGCTGATCGCGGTATCGCCCGGGCAGCGGACGCTCGACATCGTGACCGGCGAGCAGTCGGCCAGGCGGCTGCCCGACCGGTCGCTTGCCCTGGCGGCGCTGTCGATGCGCGCGTCGTTCTCCTCCGGTGACCTGCTCGGCGGCCTGGTCAACGGGCTGCGGATGCTCGCCGACCAGGCCGGCCGGGCGGACTGACGCCGCCCGGGATGGCCCGGCCGCGGAGTGTCGCTGGGTGAAGCCCCGACCGCCGGGCCGTTCCGGCTCGCGGTCCCTGACGGTTCCCCGGGCCGGCTCGCGGTCCCTGACGGTTCCCGTGCCGGCTCGCGATCTGTGGCGACGCCCTGGCTGGTGATCGTCGCCGAGTTTCCCCGCCTCCGGCCGTTGTACCGTGGCGACGATCATCGAACGGTGGGACGGGCGGCTGGGTTGCCGGGCCCGGGTTGGCATGGAGGTTAGCCGTCGTTCCACGGCGACGATCATCGAACGGTGGGAAGGGCGGCCGGGTGCCGGGGCCCCCGGGGGGTGGCATGGAGGTTGCGGCAGCCACCGATGCCGCCGGCCGCCCGGCTCGCGGTCCCTGACGGCGCCCGGCCCGGCTCGCGTCCCCTGACGGCGCCCGGCCCGGCTCGCGTCCCCTGACGGCTCCCGTTCTGGCTCGCGATCCGTGGCGACGCCCGGCCTGGTGATCGTCGCCGGGTTTCCCCGCCTCCGGCCGTCGTTCCACGGCGACGATCATCGAAGGGTGGGACGGGCGGCCGGGTTGCCGGGCCCGGGTTTGGCATGGAGGTTGCGGCGGCCACCGATGCCGCCGGCCGCCCGGCTCGCGGTCCCTGACGGTTCCCGTTCCGGCTCGCGATCCGTGGCGACGCCCGGCCTGGTGATCGTCGCCGGGTTTCCCCGCCTCGGGCCGTCGTTCCACGGCGACGATCATCGAACGGTGGGCGGGCGGCCGGGTTGCGGGGCCCGGGGGTGGCATGGAGGTTGACGCCTCCCGCCGTGGTTCCACGGCGACG
>WNFU01010918.1_pt1 | contig 10252 bp, 11 predicted proteins | sample 5400121 | NCBI WGS metagenome assembly WNFU01 (sample SAMN13153360, study PRJNA577476) | soil metagenome | isolation source: 100 cm soil or saprolite under grassland replicate 1 | place: USA:California | collected 2016-06-15
TTGAGATCCTGGTTCAGTCGCTGGAACAGATTGAGGACTTCCTGGCCAGTCTTCGTATCGAGCTCTCCGGTGGGCTCGTCCGCAAGGAGCAAGGGCGGATCGTTCGACAGGGCGACCGCGATGGCGATCCTCTGTTGCTCACCGCCGCTCAGCTCGTCCGGCCGATGGCGCGCACGTTGGGCGAGGCCGACCAGCCCAAGGAGTTCCCTCGTCCGAGCCTTCCGGGCCGTGCCGTTTTTGGAGGCGAGGCGCATCGGCAGCTCGATGTTCTCCTCGGCGGTCAGCGTCGGGACGAGGTTGAAGAACTGGAAGACGAAGCCCGTCTGTCGCAATCGATAGCGAACGAGTTCTCCGTCGCTGAAGTTGACGAGGTTGGATCCGTCCACCTCGATTCGACCCGCGGTCGGGCGGTCGATCCCGCCCAGGATATTCAAGAAGGTCGTCTTGCCGCCCCCCGAAGGCCCTCGAACCGCCACGAGTTCGCCGTCATCGACGTGCATGTCGAGGCCGCGCAGTGCGATTACTTCCGATTTCCCCGTTCGATAGACTTTGATCAAATCCTTCGTCAGGATTCTTGGCACGTTTATCCACCTCGTAATTTGAGGACGCGTCCGATGTCCATTCGCGCAACTCGAAGCGAGACGAGGAAGGACGTGATGAACATCGCGATCGGTGCGGCAGCGAGGAGCAGGAGCGACGTCACCGGGATGATCAGGAAGAGCGGCACTAGGCTCTCCCCGGCACTCGAGGCGACCAACGTCGTGGAAAGGTAGGCAGAGAGGAGGCCTATTCCAGCGCCAATCGCCAGCCCGACGAGCATGATCGACGACGCCTCACCGACTAACAGGCTCGCGGTCTGCCATCCGCTGGCGCCGCGCGCTCGGATGGCCGCCAACTCGACCTCTCTCTCAAGGGTCGCCGCGTATAGGATGAGCCCGAGTCCCGCTGTAAGGATCACGACCATGAACGCCATCTCCAGCTCCATGAATCCAAAGAAGGCCCGGAACAGCGGGACAGAACGCAGCTGCTCGACCTCTTCGTCGGCGACGCGAATCCCGCTCGCGCCCAGGCTGCGAATTCCTTCCTCGGCCGTTCGCCAGTCCGCCCCGGCACGGAGGTCGACGAGGTATCGCTCCGGGTCGATGTTCTGGGACCTGGCCAGGTCGATCAGGGGCCCCAGAGTGTCGTAACTACCGTAGACCGCCAGAGGCACGCCAGATCCGACCGCAGACGTTCCGGGGAGCCCACGAACCGTCCCACCGATCCTCGAGTTGATCACAACCGTCTCGAGATGACCCGTTTCGTCGCGGACTTGCCGTGTGAGGGTCAACACGTCGCCGACCGCCAGGAACGCGCTGTGCAGCCACCCTTCCGTCACGAGGACATCTCCGGGACTCGCGAGCACCTGTTGCACCGCAGCGCTGTCAAAGTCCCGGAAGTACCAGGGTTCTGGCTGCGTTACGGACAGATACGTTTGGGGGTCCAAGGCGAAAAGGTCCGCATAGAACGACTGCGGCGCAACGTACACCCGTTGAACGACCGTAAGGCCGTCGACTTCTGGGAGGGCCCGGACACTCGCTGCGAACCCCGGATCGGAAGGAGGGGCGTCAACGGCAATGTCCGCGCCGATCCCGGCACGGAGCTGGCCCTCTTGGTACGCAAACTGAGAGGAGAAGGTGACGAGGGTGAACATGCCGAACGCGAGGCCAAGGGCGATGATGACCGCTACGTTTGCAGCCCGCCGGGGATTTCGCTGCAGGTTCCGAGTGATCACATGGTGCAGGTTCTTCGCAAAGGGCTTGTTCACGCGGGAAGCGGCCTCGTAGACCCTGCTCGTGGACCTGGTGAGGAGGCGGCCTGAGCCGACCATGAGGAAGATTGGCGCCAGGGGGAGGAGGACGACGAACAGCGAGCCAACGAGGAAGGTGACAAAGTCGCCCGGGTTTTCCCGACTGTACAGGACCATGCCATAGGTCAGGACCGCCAGCGTGACGAGGAGCGCGTCCCACGAAGACCGGTATCGGATGTGGGTCTCACCGGGGGCGTAGTATCGAAGCGTTTCCACGATGGGGAGGTCGGCCGTCCGCCGCGCGGACCGGTAGCTCGTCGCCGCCATGAAGAGGACGCTGAGGCCGGCAACGGTTGCGACGGTGGCGGGCGAGAGGACGACGAGTTCGTATTGCGGGGCAGAGGCCGTGCTGAAGAGACTGACGAAGGACAGGAGGAAGCGGCTCAGGCCGACGCCCGCCACGAGGCCGATGAGGGCGGCAACGACACCTCCGAAGACCGCCTCGAGCACGAGCAGACCTAGGGTCTGGTCTCGCGACGCCCCGCGGGTCTTCAGGACCGCAAGTTCCCGACGACGCTCCGCGTGGCTCAGGTCGATGCCTATCGCTCCCAAGTAGATGCCAAGCAACAGGACCGGTGTGGATAGTCCCAGATAGAAGATCCGTTGGATGATCAGGGCGCTCTCGAAGCTCGAGAGCGCATCCGGGATGTTGTCGGAACTTATGTGACCCCCGAACAGACCCAACACGGTGTTGATTTGGCGCTCAAGCCTCGCCAAGTTCCCTCGAGACGCTTCGACATTATACGGATCGAGCACCTGCGCCCGGTCGATTCGTATCTCGCCCGTGAGTCCGTCCCCCACGTATACGTAGCCGAGTTGCTCCTCATACCAGGCGGCATCGTCCGCATGCACGACTGCAAGGGGCGGGACGACCGTACCACCCCCAGGACGCACGCCGCCAAACACGGCGGCAACCGTCACATTTACCCGCGGGTCGGTCTGATTGGACGGGTCGAACGAGGAGAGACGGAAACTCACCGTCGCGCCGGTGGAGACATTCAGTCGCGCTGCAAGGTCTTCGGACAATGCAGCCTGCCCTCGCGGAAGGGAGAAACTACCCGAGATGACCGTGATTTCCTCGAGGGCCGACGGAAGACGATTCGGCTCCACCCCAACGACCAGGGCATCGACTGGACTGGAAGCCGCACCCGATTCGATCTTGCCGATACCCGTGAAGCGTGTGACGGCAACACGGAGGACTCCCGTGATATTCTCGACCGCCTGGCGGAGCTGGGTGCCGTTGGACGAGGCCCGCGCGTCCAAATTGATGTCCGACGGGAGGTTCGCAAGGAACGCATCGAGCGTTGCCCGCGTGGACGAATCGATTGCGATGAACGTGCCCGAGACGAACGTTACCGCCAACAGGACTCCAATCATCGCCGTGATGGTCCGCCGGCGACTGCGAATGACATTGATCGCCGCGTACCGAATCAGGGCCACAGCGGTTTCCTCCGCCCCACCACTGTCAATGACCCACACCATATAAGCACATCGCGGGACAATCCGCAGGGAAGGCCGGTCGAAAGACCGGAACCCTCAGAGACTGCACGCCGGGCTCCTGTCAGCGACAGGATGATGATACAGTCCACGCCTCATGGCGACATGAGGGCCAACGTGAACAAGGTATCTGTAGGGGAACCTGCAGATGGATCACCTCCTAAGAACGCCATCAGGCGAGGAGGTCTTGGCAAGGTAGAAAGGGCCTCTGCTTCCCGATCGCGAGCGTCTAATCCACTCCTTTCTTGGAGTGACTATACCGCAACCGAGCGGACGCTCTCGACACAGGCCCGCCGCCGGCATCCCGGACCGTGTCTCCGGCCACGGACCTCATTTCCGGGCGGTCACGATGACGCACTCGCAGGGAATTTCGATGCTGCGGCCTTTCCGCCATTTCCGGAGGTTCTCCCTCGTCCGCGCGAGGATCTTCTTCTGGACCGGCGGGTCCTCTTCTTTGAGTGAATGGCCGATCGGCGTCCCGCCCAAGATTGTCTCGAGATAGTCCGCTTCGTCCTTCCAGACGAACGAATGCGTCTTACGATCCTCCTTCGCCTCAGTGAAGCCCGCATCCTCGAAGAGCTTCACCATCTCCCCCGGTCCGCCGAGTTCGTACGGCGTCGGCAGATATCCGGTCTCATCAGGCTCGGCGAACTCGAGCATCGGCCCCACAATCACGTGGAGCGCGGCCGCCTTGTCCGCCGTACTCCACACGGTCGCGCCGATTCGGCCCTTGGGCTTCAACACTCGGTAGGCCTCCGCTGCGACCGCCTCCGGATTCGTGAAAATCTGGAAACCAAAGCGGCTCGTGGCGAGATCGAACGTGTCGTCGGGGAAGTCCATTTTCTCCGCGTCCATCACGCGGAACGCGGCGTTCGCGATGTGCCGCGCTTTCGCGCCGTTCGTCGCTCGCTCGATCATCTTTTCGGAGAGATCGATGCCGACGACGTCGCCTTCAGGGCCGACCATCCGGGCCATCGACAACGCCGGTTCTCCGGGTCCCGTGGCGATGTCGAGCGCCCGCTCGTGGATTTTCGGGTCCACCCGGGCGAGCAAATCGAAGCCGTACGGTTCGAGCCATCGAAGGATCTTCGAATAGTTCTGCGCGCTTTCGTTCCACGTGGTGCGCGTGTACTCCTTGTACGACTCGTCGGTGTACTTCCACGGCGCCATCTGCGTCCCCCGTCCTGCATCGACGTCCCGCTATTTCTGGGCCGCGTGCGGGTGTCCAAGCCAGCCTTTCCGGCGCATCCACACCACGAGCGCCAGGGTCGGCACGATCATCAGGGCGAGCGCGAGGTAGAGGCCCTCCGGCTGGTTGAATCCAAAGAACGCCACGTTCATCCCGAAGGCGCTCGAGACGATCGCGATCGGCAGCGTCACCGTGAAGAGGACCGTCAAGACCTTGATGACCTCATTCACCTCGTTCGAGACCAGGGTCGCCTGGACTTCCATGAGGCTCGCGGCGATCTCCCGGTTCGCGTCGAGCGTGTCCAGCGCGCTGATCATGTGGTCTTGCACATCGCGGAGGTAGTTCCGCGTCTCCTTGTGGAAGAGAGGGATCTCGAGACGGCTCAAGACGCCGAACAGGTCTCGCTGCGGCCGGAGCGCATTGCGCAGACGGACGATGTCCGTCCGGAGTTCGTGGAGCCGGGAGATGCCCTCCCCGCTCGGACGCCGGACGATCTCGTCCCCGAGCTGGTCCAGGAGGGATTGGAAACGGTCCAGGTGCGGGAAGTACGAGTCCACCAGGACGTCGAGGATCGTGTACGCGAGGAAGTCCGCGCCCGCCTTCAGCATCCGCGGGTTCTTCTTCCGCAGTCCGATCCGCACGTCCTCGAGCTGCGGGAGCACCTTGTCGTGGACCGTGACCATGAACTTCCTCCCGAGGAACAGCGAGAGCTGGTCCGTGTCGATGTCTTCCGCCCACACGATCGTGCGGGCGACGACGAAGACGAGATCCTCGTACACGTCGATCTTCGGGGCGAGGTCCTGGTTCTGGGCGTCTTCCAGTGTAAGCGGAGGGAAGGCGAAGAGCGTCTCCAGTTCCTCGAGGGTCCGCGTGTCCGGGTCGACGACGTTCACCCACGTGACCGCGTATTTCTCCAGGAGCTCCCGGCACCGGCCCACCGTCACGTCGGCCTCTTCGACGACGTCGGTCGGCGTGTAGGCGATTACCTGGACGCGGACCATTGCGCCGCGAACCGGTCGAATGCCCTTTAACATTTGTGCGGTCCGCCCCATGCGAAACTCCAAATGGCCCGCATCCCTTGCGGCCCGCGTTGGGCCCATGAAGGTCGTCCGCCGCAAGGCCGCCCAGGCTCTGAAAGGGGACAAGAGCCTCTCCTACCAGCTGATCAGCCCGAGCACGGTCGGCTCGCGGAAGTTCATGATCACTCTCGTCGACGTCCGCCCGGGCGGGAGCACGCCGGTCCACGAGCACCGCATGGTCGAGTCGATGTACTTCATCGTCGAGGGCCGTGGGGAGGTCACCTCCGGCCGCGAGACGAAGGTCCTCGGTCCCGACACGGCGGTGTACTTCCCCGCCGGCAGTACGCACGGGATCCGGAACGTCGGCCGCACCCGCTTGCGGTACCTCTCGTGCCACGCGCCGCCGTACGAGATCGAGGAGCTGTACAAGAGCTGGCGGGAGCACGAGGGCCTCGTGATGACAGGCGGCTGAGCGCCGCCGGCACGGCGCAAGGACCCGCAGTTTTAAGCGTCCTCATCCGCATATTACACCTCGTTCGGTCGACCGGGGCCGAGGCCGGGAGACGCGGGGCGAAGGAGGCGTCGTGCCATCGACGCCGAACGCGGCCGCGGACCCGGAGGGTACCGGGGTGAGGAGCGATGACGGAACTCACGGAGCAGCTGCGGATCGATACCGCACAGAGACCCGTGTCCGGCGAAGAGGAAAGCGACGACAACCTCGTGCGGCTGTGGCAAGACGAACTCCGTGAGGCCCGGGAGAAGCTCGATATGTACCGGTCCGACGCGTCCGCATCGCGGGCGTTCGGCGCGGACGTCCGGCACACGCAGGCGGTCCTGGAGAGCCTGCCGGCCCGCATCGCGACCCGGCGTGCGGAGATCGCCTACGAGCAGTGGGCCCAGGAAACCCTCGCCGGCCTCGAGGAGATCCCCGTGTCCTCGATGGACCGCTCGTTCGCCTCGATCCGGAAGGAGTACCTGACCGTCCTCGCGCCGGAGCTCGCGATCGCGATCCCGAAGAAGTCGCATCTGTGGGCCGACTGGTCCGTGTGGAACTTCAAGCGGCATCGGCTCGATCGCGCGAAGGCGCTCCCCGCCGAGGCTGTCCACCGAGCGCGCGGATCGCTGACGCACTTCGACCGGCTCGAGGTGTGGCAGGCCGTCGGAACGGCGGACCCATGGCTCGTCGGCATCGTGCGGACCCCGACCGGCCGCGAGCGCTTCTACCTCGTGTACGACTGGGGCGTCGAGACCTCGGCGGGGCGGGACGCGCTCCGGTAGGCCAACGTTTATCCGGCGGGCCCGAGTGAGAGCGCGCGATGCGACTGGTCCTCGTGGTCGTCGGGATCCTGTTCCTGTTGGCGGGCCTCGTCTGGGCCTTCCAGGGCGTCGGAGTCTTGCAAGGCTCGTTCATGTCGAACAATCCGACCTGGACGTGGATCGGCGGGATCACGGCCCTCGCGGGATTCGGGATCGTGGTCCTCGGTCTAACGACGAGGGCGGCGACGAAGAAGGCGTGAGGCTCAGCCGGCGAGCAGCGTGATCGAGTCGTAGCCCGCGGAACCTTTCGGGAACGGCGGCGCGGGCGTCGGGTCCTGCGGCGTCCCGGTGCCGTCGACGGCACGCGCGACGACCCGGAACGAGCCGCTCGCGGGAGGCGTCCAGAGGAAAGTCCAGAGCCTCCAAGTGAGGCCTGATTTCGCCGGATACAGGTTCGCGGCGGTCCACGGGCCGCCCGCGATGCTCAGCTCGACGGCGGAGATCCCGCGGTCTCCCGCGAACGCGACGCCGCCGATCGTCACCTGAGGGCCGACGACCGAGCCGTCCCGCGGCGTGGCGATGATCGCGGTCGTGTGGATTCGCCCGTTCTCCTGCCCATTCACATCGAAGTCCGAGTTCGTCCAGCCCTTCTGCTGCCAGTATCCGAGGTACTCGCCCCGGGTGGCCTCGATCTTCGTCAGCCACTTCGCATGGAACATCCCGTACAGGCCGGGCACGATGATCCGGGCGGGGTAGCCGTGAGCGGAGGTCAGTTCGTTCGCGCCGTTCATTTGGAACGCGACGATCGTGGCGGGGTCCATCGCCTTCGGCATCGGGATCGCGGCGGTGTAGCCGTCCGCGCACGTGAACACGACCCAATCCGCGGTAGGGTCGACCCCGGCGGACTGGAGGAGGGCCGAGAGCCGCACGCCCGTCCAATCGGCGGTGCTGATCAGGTTCCCGCCGACCTCGTTGCTCACGCACTCCAGCGTGACGAACTCGTTGACTGCGGCGAGGCCCGTGAGCTCCCCGTACGCGTACGATGCCGGGTTCGAGACCATCCCTCCGACGGTGAGCCGCCAAGTGCCCGCCCTCACGTCCGGGTGGAGGTCCGGGTCGATCAGGTTCTTCGTGACGACGTAGAACTCGGAGGTCGGCGTGACTTCTTTCGCGAACATCTCCTGGATCGACGCGAACACGAGCCGTCCCTTCTGGGCGGCGAGGCTCGCCAGGCCGTAGAACGCCAGCGCGGTCGCGAGGACGGCGAGGACCGAGCCGACGAGGAACTGCCGTCGGGAGAGGCTGAATCCCTCCGGATATTCCGCGGCGACGTCGATCAGGATGTGGTCGAGGACGGCGGCGTAGATCCACGCGCCGAGCAGCTGGCTCAACGTCGCAAGGGTCGGGCCCACGAACGTCGCGGACCCGAAGAAGCCCGCGCCGAGGAGCGGCAAGATGAAAAGGAGGACGACGGCCGCCGAGCTGAGAGTGTAGAACGCCAACACGTACCATCGGTTCGTCAGCCATTTCTGGATCCGACGGAAGAAGACCGCGTAGATGCCCGGCAGGACGAGGAAGACACCGAGCGCCGTGAGCAAGGCGAGGAACTTCGCGCCTTCTCCGAGGGTGTGGATGAAGAACGACTCGATCGCGCCCGGCGTGCGGCCGACCGCGAAGTCGACCGCGATCTCCGGCAGGAACGCGCCCAGGGCGAAGGACCGCATGAGGAACGTGACGAGCAGGCCTGCGCCTCCCGCAAGGACGCCCGCGCCGAACCGGTACCATGGGAGCCTTCGAAGGAACGTCCGAACCGTTCCCCACCGACCGGCCACATCCGGACAGAGATGGCTCGTCCCTTTGAATTTATGCCACCGCCGATGATTCGGACCCATCCTTTTATCTAGGCCGACGCGCGTCCTCGAAATGCGGTGAAGTTGTCTCCATGACCGTAAGCTCCCAAGCCCGGGTCGGACGGCGCATCGTCCTTACGGTTTTCTGGACGATGCTCTTGATCGTCGGCCTCACGATTGGAGTCCTCGTGCTCGTCCCGGGAATCCAAGACGCGATCCAGAAGGCGTCCGGTGCGGTGGCGGGTGGGGCCTTCGCGCTATCGATCGCGGTCGCTCTGGTCATGCTCGGCCTCTGGGGCATCGCCGCAAACAACCGCAACATGAAGCATGCGGTCGACATGATCGCCGAGGTCGATCGCGCGCGGAAGGAAACGATCCAGCTCGAAAGCAGCCGGTTCATGCCGAAGTGAGTCGCACCGCCCAGCGACCGAGTCGAGCGTGGAAATATGCGCTCCCGCGGCATGCAGTCCTCCGAAGAGGCCCGTGCATGAGCGTCGAGCGTCAGAAGATTCGCGCCGCGGAGTGGCTGTACCGTTGGAGCCTGAGCAATAGCATCATCGGGATCGTCTTCACGATCCTCTCCTTCATGGGGGTCTTCACGCTCGTCCTCGGGCCGCTCTTCACCGAGCGGTTCGGCTTTTCGTATCTGGTGACGGCGGTCCTGCTGTTCCTCTTCGTCCTCGCCGTCATCGTGGGCTTCGGTCTCTACCTTGACAAAGTCGTGCACTTCTGGTCCGCGCAGGCCACCGTGGGCACGGTGCGCAACCCTTACCTCGTCCAACGACTCTATCAGAAGGAGCTCCTCTCGCTCATCTACATCCAAGTCCCGCTCCTCAAGAGCGTCCGCGCGATGGTTGAGGTCCAGCCCATCGACCCGGCGGCGAAGCGCGGGTACCTCGAGGATCTCGATCGGTCCCTCGCGAAGGTCGAGCAGTCCATCCGGGACAAAGAATGGCCCATCGAGCCCCACGAACGCGTCTACTGATCGCCTAGGCGGCCGCCCCTTCCGTCACGATCTTCCCGTCCCGGATCTCCAGCACCCGGTGGGCGATGTGCGCGACGCGTCCGTCGTGCGTCACGACGATGATCGTCCTTTTGAGGCTCTGATTCAGCCTCTGGAAGACGTCGAGGACCTCCTGGCCGGTCTGCGTGTCGAGCTCGCCCGTCGGCTCGTCCGCGAGGAGCAGGGGCGGGTCATTCGCGAGGGCGACGGCGATTGCGATCCGCTGTTGCTCGCCGCCGCTCAGTTCGTCCGGCCGGTGGACGGCCCGCTTCTCCATGCCGACCCGATGTTCTCTTCGGCGGTGAGGGTCGGCACGAGGTTGAAGAACTGGAAGATGATGCCGACCCGCTCGAGGCGATACCGGACGAGTTCGGGATCGCTCAGGTCGACGAGGTTCGAGCCGTCGACGTCGATGCGGCCGGCGGTCGGCCGGGCGATGCCGCCGCCGGGTGGGCCCTGATCGCCCGTCGACTCCCACATCCGAGAGGACCGCCGGACGACGGTGCCAACTAGATACGCCGCGTGGTCGTGCCGCGTCGCATGAAGTACCGCTTCTACTATGCGGGCATCCGAGTGAGGAACCTTCGG
>WNFU01010460.1_pt1 | contig 10250 bp, 5 predicted proteins | sample 5400121 | NCBI WGS metagenome assembly WNFU01 (sample SAMN13153360, study PRJNA577476) | soil metagenome | isolation source: 100 cm soil or saprolite under grassland replicate 1 | place: USA:California | collected 2016-06-15
TGCTGTGGGCAGGGGCGACCCGTCCGGGCCGCATGCACGACGCCACCGCCGTGCGCACCGAAGGCATCGAGGACTTGCTGCGCTGCCACCCGCAGGTGAACGCCGAGGTTGACTCCGGCTACCAGGGCCTGGCCCGCGAGCGGTGGGGCGCCCGGCACGCCAGGCGCATGTATAACGCCACCACCAGCACCAACGCCTCACACGCTGACCCTCAGGGGCGGCTTCGCTGTCCTCGACCCCCAGCAGCAGCGCCTCCACCACCACGCTCGCGCGCAGGGGTACAGCGACCTTCACAGCTACCTCCAAGCACGCTGCCAGCAGCGGGCCAGCCCCGCGCAGCTGGCCAGCGAGCTCGGTGTCACAGCCGACGTAGTCCGCCAGTTGTTGGGCACGGCAGGCATCACCCCGCCGCCCCGCCGGATGACCGCCGCCCACACGCGGCGCAGCAGCACCGACCAGCAGCTCACGACGAGGGCGGCGGAGCTGGGCTTCGCCTCGCTGCGGGCATACCTTGCCGACCGGGCGATAACCCGGCGATGGCCAAGCACCAGTATCGCCAGCGAGCTTGGGGTGCACCCGGGCACCGTGCGGGACCGGCTCGACCAGCATGGGCTGCCCCGTCAGCGGGCGACCATCCGGCCCCACCGGGCGGTCCAGCGGCAGACCGCGTGCTGGGCGGCCAAGCGGCAGGCCCGCCTGGCTGGCCTGGGGTTCGGAGATGTGGAGGACTACCTGCGGATGCGGCGGGTCGGGCAGGGCTGGTCGCTTCGGCGCATGCTCGCCGAGCTTCAGGTCGGTTCCGCATGGCTCAAGGACCAGATGCTTCGGCGCGGGATCCCCTGACCTATGGTTGGCGATGGCGCCCCGCCTGCGCGCGGGCCGCGTCATACGGCTTCGGCTCGCGCGATGACGGTGATCGGGCCGCCGGTGATGCCATCAGTGGGCGTTAGCCCCGGGTTCGACTCGGTTCCAATGATGCTGTCACAGCGCGTCCGCACCTGGCTGACAACGGGGCTGATAGTCGGTCACTGCCCCGGCAGCGGGCGACCCGCCGGCCCTGGCGGGCGATCCAGCGGCAGACGGAATGTTGGGCGGCCAAGCGGCAGGGCCGCCTGGCCGAGCTGGGGTTCGCCAATGTGGAGGACTACCTGCGGGTGCGGCGGGTCGAGCAGGGCTGGTCGCTTCGGCGCCTGCTCACCGAGCTGCAGGTGGGTTCCGCGTGGCTGAAGGACCAGCTGCATCGCCTGCGCATCCCCTGACCCACGTCCGCTGCTTGGGGCGCTGGGTGGCGTCATGCGGCCTCCGCTGGTGTGATGACCGGGCATCGGGCCGCCGGTGATGTTGTCAGCCGGCGCGAGTCAGGCACCGACGGGATGCCGATGATGCGGTGTGACAGCGTTCCCAATCTGGGCGTCAGAGCTGACAACGGCGCTGATGGGTCGGGGTGCTGGTTGGCGCGACGCGAGGAGCTGCAGGTGGTGCGACGCAGGGAGTGGACCAGATCCCTGACGGGCCATCGGCCCGCCTCACGGGGAACTCCGAGCTGTTGCCAGGGCACCGGCACGATCATCACCGGACGCCAGACCCGATCCTTCACTGGAGTCATTCCGGTCACGGTGGGGGTTTGTGTCGGTGGTGCGTCACCAACCATTGGCATACCCTCGCCTGACCACGACGCTGGCGCTCTGAGCAGCGGCGACGGCCAACGACGACGCATCATGGTGGCCGCTGGAGCGCGCTGTCAAGCGGCAATGAGGATTGTTTGCTTCGCTGGGAAGCCGTCTGACAAGACTCTGACAGTGCTCCGACAGGAACGGGGAGACGCTCTCTCAGCGCTCCAATCGCTCTTCAGCGATGCCTCTCGGCCTCCATCACGGGTCGGCACCGTTTGGTCCTATCCCGACGCTCGGCATAGATTCGCTACATGCAGAAGGACGGGCGCGTCTTCCAGGCGGGAGAGGATCTCATCGAGGAGATCACGTCGCATGCCGAAGCCTTCGCTGTCGAAGCATCCCTCGAGGGCGCTGTACGGATCGCTCCGGCCGCAGCACTGATGCGCAGCGCCCACCTCCTCGACGAAGCAATCGCGTGCGCGCGAGTTGGAGCCGCCGAGGCGCTCTGTCTGGCGATACGAAGCCTCGTCGAGACAACGCTGTACGGCCACTACCTCCTGGCTGAGGGACTCGACGCATTGCAGCGCATGGCTGCTGAGCAGGCCGACCAGATCCAACGGATCGGCCGACGACTCGACAGCTCCCAGGAGAAGATCACCCAAGCCGTCGAAGGCTTGGTTGGCCTGCCTGGCCCGCACACTCTTGCCACGATCGCCGAGCGGGTCGATCGCGCGGCAGGGGTTCCCGAAGGGGTGAAAGGGCTCGCACAGCAGGGGTACGACACGCTGTACGGGCCGCTGTCCAACCTCGTGGCGCACGGCGGCCTCGGGGTCCTCAACGACTATGTCAACGACGAGGACTCCCACCTTCGCGTCGATGTACGCGCCGTGCCGCTGATCGATCCCGGCGAGGCCGTAGCGCTCGCCGCCGGCCTGGTCGGATCGCTCGCCATGCGGGTGTTCACAGCGTTCAACCTCGACACAGCCAGGCTCGAGACGCTTGCGGAAGACCTCTCACCCGCCGACCAGAGCACGCCAGCGAAGACGCCGAGCGATCTCAGCTTCGCGGTGGACAGCTGGCCGCCGGCCAAGAGCGAGGCGCTGTCGATGCTCGGCCCCAATCACCCCCATGCCCCACGGGTGCACAGCTTATTGAAGGCCGCCCAAGCCGCCATGCAGCAGACTGGCTGGACATCAGTGGAACTGCCGGTCGGGCTTGATGTGGTCGTCTCCGCTCCGCCTGACAAGGACCCCTGGGATGCCACGAACTACCTCGGCGGTATCGCCGACGTCCTCCAGGACAAGAGCCGGCCACTCAGAGGCCTTGATCTGACCCATCTTGGGGAACTCCGCCAAGTCGCCGTCTACCGCAACGACCGACAAATCCGCGTCGTGCGCTACCGTCACGAACTCGGCCAGAAAGCCTGCTATATCGTTCGCATCCACGTGCTGGGCCGATAGCCGCCCTTCCCCGTGTTGGCTAGGCCGCGATCAGTCCTGTGCGGCCAGCGGCTCACGGCGACCGCGAAGGGTCCGAGTCGCTCCTCCGCTCGATCCTTCTCCCCTCTGCAGGGTCGATTCCAGATGGGAGCGCGAACTGCTGATGGGCTGTGAGTCTCACGGCCAGTCCGGCCGTTGAGGCTCCAGAGCGTCAGCCGCCGGGCGATATGGAAGAAGATCGGTACGCAGTGGATGCGTATGATATGGTCAGGAGGTGAAGATGAGGTTCGGTGAGGTCATCAAAGACGCTCGGTCTCGGCAGGGCTGGGACCAGGCGAGGTTTGCCGAGTTGCTGGGTGGTGTTGGTCAGCAGACCGTGAGCCGCTGGGAGCGAGGCTTGTCGAGGCCGCGGCGGGCCGTCGTAATTCGGCTGGCAGAACTCCTGGAGCTCAACGCCCGCGATCTCTTGACCGCCGCCGGCTACACCGAGACGACCGACAACGTAGGCGATGTAGCGCCGCCGGTGCAGCCACGATCGACGACGCTGCCGCTCGACAAACTCGCGCCCGAGGTGTTCGAACAGTTCAGCGCCGACTTGGCGCAAGCCTTGCATCCCGACGCGACGGTCCACCGCTACGGCAGCCAGGGCCACACCCAGGGTGGGATCGACATCGAGGTGCGACGCCCGACCGGTAAGCCGATCGGCATCCAATGCAAGCGTGAGACGCGCTTCGGCCCTGCGAAGGTCGCGAAGGCTGTCGCCGCGGTCACGGTCGATGTGGACGACTGCTACATCTATCTGACACGGGTTGCCAGCCCCCAGGCGCGCCGGGAGATGGACAAGCACGTGAGCTGGACGCTCTGGGATATCGAGGATCTCTCGCGCGCGGTTCGGTCACTGCCCAACCGCGATGCGGCACTGCGAATCGTCGATACCTACTTTCCTGGCTGGCGGGAGCCGTTCTTGGGAGTGCGGGCGCCCGGGCCGTGGCTCACCTCCGAGGAATTCTTCCGTCCGGTAAGCGGAGATCGGATCTATACACACGACTGGCAGTTGGTCGGACGCGCGAGCGTGTTGAGCGAACTGCGCGTGTTCGCCAGCGCTTCCGGCGGGGCGATTGCCATGATCGTTGGCCGTGGGGGCATCGGCAAGACACGTCTGCTCCGCGCACTAGCAGCCGAGGTCGAACCGGAGAAGTTGACGCTGCGGTTCCTCGCGATAGGCGCCGCTGTCGAGCCAGCCCAGTTCGATCTTCTTCCGCCTGATGACCGGCTTGTCGTTGTGGTCGATGACGCGCACGAGCACGATCACGCAGCACTCATCGGCGGCATTCAGCGTGTCCGACCAAACGCCAAGATCCTGTTGTCGTTGCGCCCACAAGGGCTCGGGCAACTCACCGCCGATCTTCGCCAGGTCGGCGTTCATCCCTCCGAAATTCCATCGTGGACGCTCAACGACCTCAAGCACAGCGAGGCCGAGCGGCTTGCCGGCGAGATCCTAGGTCCGGACGTCAATCGGGCGGTCATTCAACGGCTGGGGGCCGTCGCGCCAGACTGCCCCCTGTTGGTCGTGGTTGGTGCGACGCTGATCAAGCGGAAGCAACTCGATCCTCGTTTGCTGGAGTCAAGCGACTCGATCAGAATGGAAATTCTGACCCGATTTCGCGATGTCGTCGTTACCGACCGGGCCGCTGGCGGCGGCGCGGACCTGAGACGAGAGGCGCTCAAGGCAGTGGCTGCCATGCAGCCGTTTCGGATCGACAAGCCGGAGTTTCAGGAGGCCATCTCGAGCCTCACCGGCAGAGCCTTCGATCAAGTGATGCCGCACCTGCGGGGCTTGGAAGGCTCAGGTGTCCTACTACGGCGAGGGACATCGTTTCGAGTAGTACCTGACCTCCTCGGCGACGTCATACTGGCCGACGCGGCCATCGACGCCCTGTCAGGCACCTCCGTCGGATATCTGGAGCGAGTGTTCCGGGCCGGCGACGGAGAGGTACTGCAACACGCACTCGTCAACGCGAGTCGGGTTGACTGGCAGGTCCGACAGGATGGCAGCGATGGGGCATTGATCGAGCCCTTGTGGGCGCAACTTGCCGCCGAGTTTCGAGCAGCCGGCATCTACGGCCGGCTGTCGCTGCTCAAATTGCTCGAGAGAGTTGCCTTCTTCCAGCCGGATCGGACCCTAGCCCTGGTCCGCTGGGCAATCGCGAACCCGACCGAGACGATCGAAGAGATCGACCACCCACTGTCACCCCTTCTCCGTCCTGGCTACACGGTGGTGCTGGAGGAACTACCCACTGTCCTGAGGAACGTCGGCTACGACCTCGATCACCTGCCGGCAACAGTTGACCTCTTGTGGGAGCTTGCCCGCCACGACAGGCGTCCCACCAACCAGCACCCCTACCACCCGATCCGTGTCCTGTCGGAACTGGCTGCCTACGGCGTGGCGAAACCTCCTGTTTTCCAAGAGATCGTGACCGACGCGGTCCAACGGTGGCTGGAGCGAGAGGACATCACGGACTGGCCGTACTCGCCGTTCGAGGTCCTGGAACCGCTTCTTGCAACCGAGGTGGAGAGTCGCCGTTCGGACGGACTGAGCATCACCTTGTCCGGTCACGCTGTCAGAATCGAGGCGGTCGAAGGCTTTCGTAGCCGAGTCCTGGATCTAGCGTTTACGGAAGCCAGATCTGCCGATCTACGGCGGGCAGTCCACGCCGTACAGGCCCTTGGAACGTCGATCACCTACCCACACGGCATGTTCGGCCGTCACGTCTCCACCGAGGAACGCGACCGCTGGACCCCGCAGTTCGTCAAGACCGTCGATCGTCTGGGACAACTTGCAGCCAACGAGAAGCTCGATCCGGTGGTGTCGGTCGCGGTGACCCAGGCCCTCCGGTGGCACGCGCAGTATTCGGCTACGGCTACCGGCCCTGCCGCACGGGCGGCGCTCGCGCGTATCGCCAACGCTGTCGACCGCAGCCTGGCACAGGTCCTGCACGACGGCTGGAGCCATGCCGTCGAGTACTCCGACGACGTCGACGACTTCGAACGTCGCCGCTTGGCCCGGCTTGACGAGGTAGCAGCCGCAGTCACGAGTCATTGGTCTGACGAAAAGATCGTTGACCATGTCGCCGAGCGGCTGACCGCCAACCGCGCCGCGTACGGCCAGAACTCCGGTGAATCGGGTCCGTTCGTGTGGACGCTGGTCCAGAAGAACCCCACCATCGGAGAGATCATCTGCCGACGTGTCATCAATGATCCCACAAGCATTTTGCAGGAGCTTATACACGTTGTGCTAGGCGGGTTGACAGCGGCGCGTCCTTCGATCGCGATTGCCCGTGCCCATGATCTCCTGGCCACCCAGAACATCACGGTCCAGCGATCGGTGGCTCAAGCCTTCGGCTGGGGCCGCGGAAACCGCGAAGGACTCCTCGAGGGCGAAGCGGAACTTCTCAGATCACTCATTCGATACGACGATCCCGTGGTGCGGCGGCTAGCCGTGGCGGCAGCCCGATCGCTCGGCCACAGCCAAAACGCCCAGGGGCTGGAGTTGGTGACGGCAGTCCGATTCGCCGACGCTCCAGACATCGCCGAGGAGATCGCCAGCGTCTTCGCTGCCGGTCGGCTATCGTGGAGTGACCTCACGCCACAACAGGCCGACGACTTCTTCCGGCAACTCCGCGCGTGTCCTCGCATCGACAGCTACTCGGTCATCACCCTGCTCGGCGGCATCTCACAAACTCAGCCACACACCGTGCTTGACCTGCTCCAGGGCCGAGTTGAGACATACGAACAGGACCGGCAACCCCACGACTACGAGCCCTTGCCACACATATGGCACAAGCGATTGCAGTTTCGAGACAGCGAGCACTTTATCGAGTCGCTGCGATCAGTCATCGGCTGGGTGGCCGAAGGCGTCGGCTCCTGGCATCGCCGACACGAGGGAGCTGAGATCTTCGCCGTAGTGGCTGAACGCTTCGACGAGCAGGTCCTGACGATCCTCACCGAGGCAATCGAGTCCGGCGACCGGCAGCAGATTCAGGCGGTTGGCGCCATCCTCCGCACGGCACCACGGACCCTGGTATGGGACGAGGTGTCCTTCGTGACAGGGGCGCTCAGGACCGCCGAGAAGCACGGACAGGACTCCATTCAGGCGATCGGCGACGGCCTCCACGCCGCCGTCACCACCGGTGGGCGTATGGGTACGCCAGGGCAACCGTTCCCCGAAGACATCGAACAACGAGACAAGTCCATCGACGTCGCCGCCAAACTCCCGCGAGGCTCGATCGAGCAACGCTTCTACCAATCGCTTGCGGCGTCCGCCGAAAGCCGGATCCGCTGGGAAGAGGAACACGACCGGGTCTTCACCGACAGAAGGGACTGGTAGCACGGCGGGACCTCAGCGTCCACCTCCTCACGCAGCCGCTGCCACACCCGCCGGGCCGTGTGCCGCTGCTTGCGCGGCACCTCCAGGTCAGCCTCCAACCACCCCCGCACCGTCGCCTCGTGGGCGCCCAACGCCGACGCGGCACGCTCAGGCGCCTTGCGCTGAGGCGGGACCGCATTGATGAGCGCCTGGCGGACCGTGCGCCGGTGCACATGGTGCCGCTCGGCCAACTCCCGGATGCTCAGCCCTTCATCGCGGTGCTGGCGGCGGATACTCTCGAACAGCTCCACCCTCGACAACTCCTTCTCCCTCGCTCCGACGGTGTGGCAACCACGGAGCGTAGGGGCTGGTGCTCGGGGGTGGGGCCATTTCTGGCCATCACTCCGGCCTCTACTGGGGCCAGATCAGGCTGTCATTCCCACGCAGGCCCGGGCCGCCGACGAGCTGGGCACGCACGTGCGGACCGTGCGGCGGCTGCTGGACCACTATCAGATCCGCCGGACCGGCCAGACCGCAGCCCAACGCGAGGTGGGAGCCCGGGCCACGGCGGGCGCAGGCAAGGGTGTGGCAGGCGCAACGCCAGGCACGCCTTGCCAAGCTCGGCTTCACCGACCTCGCCAGCTACCTGCAGACCCGCATGATCCAGGAGGGCTGGTCGATCCGGCGGATGCGGGCCGAGCTGCGGGTGAGTCGATCATGGCTGGTCGAGCAACTGTTGCAGCTCGGACTGCGACGCGAACCCGACGAGCACCAAGGCTGATCACCACAGGCGGACACTGTCTCAGCAGCGCATCGACAGTGATTCGACAAGATCCTGACAGTCCCCAGGCCACGTCGTAGTCGTGGCTGCGTGATGGTGCGGTGCTGACCGGTTGGTGGGGAGCGTCTCGACCACGGCGTCTGGTGTGCCCGACAAGGTCAACGACCGTGACACATCGTTGGCGATCACTTGCCTGATTCTGGTCGCCGGGCGAGCCGATCGCCAAGCGCGGTGTAGCGGCCAGCGCCTGTGGTGCGGACGGCCTTGGCCAGGGCACGCCGGGACCCGACCAGCACCACCAGCTGCCTGGCCCGGGTGACCGCCGTGTACAGCAGGTTGCGGGCGAGCATGTTCCAGGCGCTGGTCACCAGCGGGACCACCACGCACGGGTATTCGCTGCCTTGGGAGCGGTGGATGGACACGGCGTAGGCGTGCATTAGCTCGTCCAGCTCGTCGAAGCCGTAGACGATCCCTTGGTCGTCGTCCATCAAGGCGGTCAGCTCCGCGTCCTCAAGCGACAGGGCCGTGACCACCCCGACCGCGCCGTTGAACACGCCCTTGTCGTAGTCGTTGCGGGTCTGGGTGACCTTGTCACCCACCCGGAAGACCCGGCCGCCGGCACGCCGCTCCGCCAGCCCGTCCCGGGCGGGCGTGAGCATCTCCTGGAGGCGCTGGTTGAGCGCGCCCGCACCGGCCGGGCCGCGACGCATGGGGCACAGCACCTGCACGTCACGCCGCGGGTCGAGGCCGAAGCGCCGCGGCAGGCGCGTCGCCACGATGTCGACCACCAGGTCGGCGACCCGCTCGGGGTCGTCCTCGCCGAACAGGAAGAAGTCGTCGAGTCCCTGGGTCAGCGGCAGCCGCCCCGCGTTGATGCGGTGGGCGTTGATGACCACGCCGCTGTGCTGCGCCTGCCGGAAGATCCTGGTCAACCGCACACTGGGGATCGCACCCGAGCCCAGCAGGTCGCGGAGCACCCCTCCGGGACCAACACTGGGGAGCTGGTCCACGTCCCCGACCAGCAGCAGGTGCGCGCCGGGCGCCACCGCCTTCACGAGCTTGTTGGCCAGCAGCACATCCAGCATGGACACCTCGTCGACCACCACCAGGTCGGCGTCCAGCGGGTGGTCGCGGTCAAACGCCGCCTCGCCCCCCGGACGCAGCTGCAGCAGCCGGTGCAGCGTGGCCGCCTCCAGGCCCGCCAGCTCCGACAGGCGCTTGGCCGCGCGGCCCGTTGGCGCGGCCAGCACCACCTTGGCGCGCTTGGCCCTGGCCAGCGCGACCACCGACCGCACGGTGAAGCTCTTGCCGCAACCCGGACCGCCCGTGAGCACCGCGACCCGCTGGGTCAACGCGAGCCGGACCGCCGCATCCTGCTCGGGGGCGAGCGTCGCGCCGGTCGAGCGGTGCAGCCAGCGCAGCGCCGCCTCCCAGTCGATGCCCTTGAACGATCCCAGCCGGTCGACCGGAGCGTCGAGCAGGCGCCGCAGCCCGCCCGCGAGCGACAGCTCCGCCCGGTGGAACGGGACCAGCCATACGGCCCGGACCTCGCCGTCCGGCCCGTGGAGTGTCTCCGTGACAGCGCCCTGCTCGGCCACCAGCTCCTCCAGGCAGCGCGCGACCAGCTCGGGCCCGACCTCCAGCAGCTTGGCCGCCTGCTCGACCAGCTCCCCCTCCGGCAGGTAGCAGTGGCCCTCCTCGCTAGCCTCCGACAGCGCGAACTGCACCCCGGCCCGGACCCGCTGGGGGCTGTCGTGAGGGATTCCCTGGCTCTTCGCCATCACGTCGGCGGTCTTGAACCCGATGCCCCACACGTCCGTGGCCAGCCGATAGGGCTCGTTCCTCACCACCGCGATGGCCGCGTCGCGGTAGGCCTTGTAGATCCGCACGGCCAGCGAAGTCGACACCCCGACACCTTGGAGGAAGACCATCACCTCCTTGATCGCCTTCTGCTCCTGCCACGCAGCGCCGATCATGGCGGTGCGCTTGGGGCCCAGACCAGGCACCTCGACCAGGCGCCCCGCCTCCTCCTCGATCACCTCCAACGTCTC
>WNFU01010463.1_pt1 | contig 10247 bp, 8 predicted proteins | sample 5400121 | NCBI WGS metagenome assembly WNFU01 (sample SAMN13153360, study PRJNA577476) | soil metagenome | isolation source: 100 cm soil or saprolite under grassland replicate 1 | place: USA:California | collected 2016-06-15
GTCTCGCGCCGCTTCAGCATCTTGAACAGCATCGCTTGTGCTTTTTCGTCGAGCTTGAGCAGCCCGACGAGCTCCTTGAGCACCGCGTCCTTTGTGGTGCTCTGGAGGTCGAGCGAGATGGCATCTTCTGAGAAGAACTCGCGCAGGCGCATTCGCGCGCGAAAGGTAAATGTTGGTTGCTCCGTGCGCAACGCGCTATTACGTTCCAGCGCATGCACTTCCCGTACTCGGTCTCGCACGACGTCCCCCTCTTCCTCGCCCCTATGGCGGGGGTGTCGGAGTCTCCGTTCCGGCAGATTTGCCGCCGCTATGGGGTTGACGTCGTGGTGTCCGAGTTCATCTCGTCCGTCGGCATCTCGCTGGGGATCGAGCGGGTGCTCGCGGAGATGCGGTTTGAACCGGTCGAGCGGCCCATCGGCATCCAGATCTACGGCGCAGACGCCGGGATCATGGCCACCGCGGCCGGCATGGTCACGGAGCTGTTCCAGCCGGACTTTGTCGACATCAACTTCGGCTGTCCGGTCAAGAAGGTCGTCCGCAATAACGGCGGTTCGGGCTGCCTGAAGGACATGACTCTGGTCCGCGGCATTATCGGCGCGGTCCGGGATGCCACGCGTCTGCCGGTGACGGTGAAGATCCGCAGCGGCTGGGACGAGACGCAGCGCGATCCGGTCGACATCGCGCTTCGCTGCCAGAATGCCGGCGCGCAGGCGCTGACGCTGCACCCACGCACGCGAACCCAGATGTACCATGGGGCCGCAAATTGGGACGAGATCGCCGCCGTCGCCGCCGCACTCACGATCCCCGTCATCGGGAATGGCGACATTCGCACGCCCGCAGACGTGCTGGCGATGCGGCAGCAGACAAACTGCGCCGGCATCATGATCGCCCGCGGCTCGTTCGGGAATCCGTGGCTGTTCGCGCAGGCGCGAGACCTGCTCGCGGGCCGCGCGATGCGGCCCGATCCGACTCCCGCGGAGCGCTTCAGCACGGCGCTCGAGCACGCGCGCCTAGCGCTGCGGCTGCAGGGCGACACGCGGAAAACCGCCCTCGAGTTCCGGAAGCACTTCGGCTGGTACACAAAGGGGCTGCCGGGCGCGTCCGAGCTGCGCCAGCGGCTCTTTGCCATCGAATCGATGGCCGAAGCTGAAGCGATTTTCTGCGATTATCTGTACGGATCTGCGAGATCTGCGGCTTGAAGTTCGAGCCGCTGCCGTTCGCAACGATCGATCACCTCCGGCCCATCACCCAGGGGCATCAGGAGGTGATTTTTTGTCCGGGCAAGACGGTCGGCCAGGTGGTAGCGATCGCGGAACGGCTTGAAGCTGCGAGCGGCCGTTTTCTCGCGACGCGGGCCGATGCCGCCCAGGCGCAGGCGCTCGCGGCCCGATTTCCGCGCGTCGAGCTCAACGATCTCGGCCGCACGGCGTATCTCCCGCCCGATCCTGAGCCGGCGCCCACGGGCCGCGGCACGGTGCTCATCTGCACGGCCGGCACGAGCGATCTGGCGGTGGCCGAAGAGGCTGCCGTCAGTGCGCGAGCGCTCAAGAACACCGTCGAGCGGCTGACCGACGTCGGGGTCGCCGGGATTCACCGCCTGCTGACACAGACCGACGTGCTGCGCGCCGCGAGCGTGATCATCGTCGTCGCCGGCATGGAAGGCGCGCTGCCGAGCGTGGTGGGTGGTCTCGTGAAGGTGCCGGTGATCGCTGTGCCCACGAGTGTTGGCTACGGCGCTTCATTCGGCGGTCTCGCCGCCCTGCTCGCGATGCTCAATTCCTGTGCTTCGGGCGTCACCGTCGTCAACATCGACAACGGATTCGGCGCCGCAGCGGCCGCAAGCCGCATCAATCATTCATAACCGCGCGCCGGCGCGGCGATGGGTCGCGCTCGCACTCCAACTGTTCGGCATCGCGGCGCTGGGCGTCGCGGCCTGGCGCGGGGGTTCGTGGGCGTTGCTCGCTGCCGCGGGCGGCATAGGCGCAACCCTTGGATGGACGATTCGCTGGCGCCCGGGCCGGTTGCGCCGCCGGGGACCTCCCCCGCTCGCGGTGCGCGAGGTGCTCGACCTGATCCGCCAGGCGTATGGTGCCTCGGCGGGCTGGGCGATCGGGACCGCCGAGGGCCCGCTCGACACGCCGGTGACCCACGATCCCGCCGAGCTGGAGCAGCGCCGGCGCGGGGCCGCGCTGGTCCAACTCGCTTCGGTCGACGGCAGGCTGCATGTGGTGCGCGATCCGGACGCGGTGTACGTCGCGGTCGGAGACTTCCCGTATGCGGCCGGCTTGGCGCTCAAGGGGGCGTTACTCGACGACACAAGCGTCGATAAGCTCGCCGCGGCGCTACGGCGTTTCGTCGCCGGCATGCGCCTCGGTGAAGAGCAGAGCGCAGCTCCGCGCGCGCGCATCGTCGCCGGACGCATGGCCCGGCTCGCCGCCGGCGCGGTCACACTCGAGGGCACGGCGCGCGCGGCTGTGGAGCTCGCGGCGCAACTCACGCATCGCGCTGTTGCCCTGGCGATCGCGGCCGATGAGCCGCGTATCATCGCGATCTCCAGTGCAGCCGACAAGCGGCTCGGCGGGATCCCGCTTCCCCATCAATCGGCAGTCGCCCGCGCGATCGCGTTCGGCATACCCGTCGCCACGCGGGGAGCCGAGGATGTGTTCGGGGCAGGCCCCGGGGTGCCGGAGCGCCGGCGGAATGAGCGCGCCGGGACAGCCTACCCGCTGCTCGACGGATCGATCATTGTCGGCGCGCTCGTCGTACTCGGCCCGCCGCTCGAGCCTGACGCCCCGATCCTCGACGATCTCGGGCCGGTGCTCACGGACCTCGGTCCTCGCATTGCAGCGGCGCAAGCCGTGCATGAAGCGGAACAGCGCGCCGTCGTGGATCCCCTCACCGGTCTGCGCAACCGGCGCGAGTTCGAGCGCGCGCTCAATGCGTCGGGCCACGGATCGCGCGGACCGGCGACGCTCATCTACGTCGATCTCGACCACTTCAAAACACTCAACGACTCGCTCGGGCATCCCGCCGGCGATGCCGCGCTGAAACACGTCGCTCGTCTGCTCGAGGCCGCGGTGCGCGACGGCGATCTGGTCGCGCGGATCGGCGGCGAAGAGTTCGCGGTCTGGCTGCCGCGCACGGGGCTGCGGGAAGGACTCGAAGTCGCCGAGCGTATCCGCCGATCGATTGCGGAGAAGCCGCTCACCTGGAGCGGCTCGCTCCACTCGCTGACGGCGTCGTGTGGGATCGCGTCCTGCCCCGAGCTGGTGGGTGACGTATTGAACCTGCCCGCGGCGGCGGATGCGGCGCTGTATCGGGCCAAGCAGGGAGGGCGGAATCGTGTCGAGCGCGCCTGACGCTCCCACCATGTCCCCACGCGATCGGACTGATGGGGCGCTGATCGGTTTGGCGATCATCGTGTTGGGGCTGGCTCTCATGCCAGTTCAAAGGCGGTGGGCGTACAACTTCCAGTTGATTGAGTACGATCGGTATTTTTGGGTGACGATGGTGATGGTGTTTCTCGGTACCATTGCCGCCGCTGAGGCCGTGTGGCGCTTGGTCTGGCGGCGCCCCTGCAACTATTCGCCGCTGCTCGGCATCGTGGCGATAATCTCGACATACAACGTATTCTATCCCATCGCCAACGGTGCGCTCGATCGGAACGCTGCGAAGCAGCGTGTCTACGTCGTCGAGCGACGTTACTGTTACTCGGACAAAGCGGGGCTCGCGAGAATATGGTTGCGGCCCGTTGCCACACCCGAGAGCGGCACGATCAGTCTGGGTGTGTCAGTGAGTTATTGCCGGGACTTGCAAGACGGTCAGGAACTATACGTCCACGTGAAGCCGGGATTCTTCGGCTCACCCTGGGTCTCACACTACGACGTGATGCAGAACGTTGAAATGGAGGTCGAGCCCGATTAGCTTCCTTCCCTGCGGGGGCGACAGGCTTCGACGGGTTTGGCGAGGATATTGTTGCGTGCCCAGGTTCTCAGTCACCTGGCTAATCAACTGGGACTATACACAAGCCAATTCTGAACTGGCTCTGGCTGCGTAAGCTTCGGCTTCACGCACCTGCGTGAGTGGCAGCCCGCCTGAGGCGGCGCTCACGTATCGCAAAGTCGGGCTGGCGGAACGTGGGGTCTCAACGCGTGCCGCAAGAGATTTCAGAGGCTTGTTGCTACCAGGGCTGACGGAGCGCCGAGGTAGCGAGACCACAAAGCTCTGTCTACGCACGTAGTAGCGGTATCGGAGTCACGCTCGGACCGGGGTTCAATTCCCCGCGCCTCCACTAGGGATTGGGGACTAGGGGCTTCTGAGGCCTAGTCCCTTTTCCTTTTTCCTCTAGTGACGTCTACCGGTAAACGTCCTCAGCTGCGATGGCGAGGGCACGACGAGGCGCGGCGCGATCGGGTAGGCAACCCCGACCGTTGGAGGAGGCGGGGGAGGGGGGAGCATCGGACGCTCGAATCGCCGGTGGTCGCCGCGGACGAACCCCACCGGCATGTAGTAGGGAACGTAGACCGGTGCCGGCGCCGCAGCTGGCGGCGGTTGGTAGGCGGCCTGGGACACATTCGTGATCGACACGGTCCCGCTGTTCACGCCGCAGAACGAATTCGTCAGTGATGCGTTCGAGCAATCGACCGCATTCGTCGGCGCCGCGGCAACAGCGACTGCTGGTGGGGCCCGGCGCACGCAGCTCAGACAGACCTGCGGCGGGACGACCGGCCCGCGCGCCACCACGGTACCCGCGCGAGAATAGGTGACCTCGGCGTAATCGTACGGACGCCCGTCCGTGACGCGATCGGCGATGTCGAGCAACGCGCCGAGGGGGTCGCCCGCCGTCGGCTGCAGGAGCAAAGCACCGTTGTAGTTCCACGCAGAACCCGCGCGCAGCGCCGCGAACTCGAACGGCCAGCGCGACCGCACCGCGACGAACGTGGCGGGGTTCCCTTCCGCGGCCGGTGGCAGGGGGATCGCAACGAGCGTGTCGTTCGCCAACATGCCGCTGTCGTCGTCAGGACCCGCGGGGAGGAGCACCTGGATGCGACCGATGGCGTCGACGTGCAGGACCAGGAGGTCTCCGGGCTGGCGCAGCGTGACGTAGACGGTCGAGTCGGCCCGCCAGATCCGCACGGGATCGGGCGCACGGTTCGCGCGTGCCGGATGTCCGTTGCCGGCTGCCTGTAGCAGAAGTCCTACGGTCACCGCGAGAGAAGCGATCATGGGTCCATCCTCCAAGCCTACACCCGAAGCCTACACCGCGACGGCGGTCCCGGAAAGGTCGAGGGCAGCTGCTACTAGAGAACTAGTTGACAAATTGGAACCCGCTGAGTATAACTACTATAACACTAGTAGATGAGAGGGCCGATGCGAATAGCATTTACCGATCGTGAGCTGGACGTCATGAGCGTGCTCTGGGACCTGGGCGACGCGACCGTCGCCGAGGTCCGCGAGCGGCTCGCCGACAAACTCGCCTATACCACCGTGCTCACGGTCCTTCGCACCCTCGAGCACAAAGGGTACGTCGAGCACACCGGGGAGGGCCGCGCGCATCGCTATCACCCGCTGGTCCAGCGCGAGGCGGCGGGCCGCAACGCGCTGCGCCGCCTCGTCGACAAAGTGTTTCAGGGCTCGCCCGAGCTCTTGATGACCCATCTCGTTTCCGACAAGAATCTGAGCGACGAGGAGCTGCGGCGGCTCCGCAGACTCCTCGAAGCGCGCCTCAAGGGAGGTGCCAAGTGATCGCCGTTTGGATGCTCTATTGTCTCGGGATCGGCCTTGCATTCGTCATCGTGGGACACGCGCTCGAGCGTGGACTACACCTCGCGGGCCGCGCCACGCGGTGGGCGTGGGTTATCGCGATCGTGGGCTCATACTTGGTTCCGGTGGCCGCATGGTTGCGCCCCGAAGCATTCGCCACGTTTGCAGTGCCGATTCCCGTCGTCGCTGAGTCCGGGCCAGGCTTGCCGACCTCCACGACCTTCACCAACCTCGACCAACTTCCACCATCGGCCTTTTCTCTCGCCGATCTCGATCGACCCCTGCGCTGGGCGTGGATGATCGCATCACTGGCGCTGACCTTGTTTGTTGGCGTCGGAGCACGGCGCCTCATCGCGTTGCGGCGGCGCTGGCGGCAGGCGAACGTCGACGGTCGAAAGGTTCTGATCTCGCCCACTGTGGGTCCCGCTGTCGTCGGTGTGTGGTCACCCAGCGTCGTACTTCCGGAATGGGCACTGGACGTTTCTCAGCACGAGCGGGCAATGATGTTCGCGCATGAAGAGCAGCACATGCGTGCCGGCGATCCCGCGCTCAACGGGCTGGGGTTCTTGCTTCTCGTACTGGCTCCCTGGAATCTGGCGCTCTGGTGGCAGTGGCGCCGCCTGCGGCTTGCGGTAGAGGTGGATTGCGATGCGCGCGTGCTGGCTGCGGGCTGCTCGGCGGTGGCCTATGGAGACTTGTTATTGCGGGTCGGCCATCAGCGCCGGCGAATGGTCGGCGTCGCGGCATTTGGTGAACCGGTCTCGTTCCTCGAGTCGCGCATTCGTCGTATGGTCGCGAGTGTACCGCGCTGGCGGTGGGCTGGTGTGGCCGGCGCCCTAATCGTGGCCGGTGGTGCGATTGTCGCCGCCTGTGAGGCGCCGCGGCCACTCGTTCCGCAGGCGATGGCGCAGGAGCCAGCAGGCAGTCAGATCGCCGGACCGCAGACCGCCTGGCTACGCGACAATGTCCGTCAATTCTTCCCGACGCTTGCGGATTCCAACGGCCCGCCATTGGATGCGTACCTCATCCATGACGCGCGACTTCGCGTCTTTCAGGGCACAGTGACCCAACGCGGGCGCGATGAACTCCGCGCGACCGACTTGAGGCGCGTCTTCCAAGCATACGACAGGGGTCATGACGGTTGGGGAGTCGTCGATCGCAGCGCGTTGCGGGGAATCGTGCGGGACAATGTGCGTGTCATCTGGTTGCATCACGATCCGCAGCCGCAGGACACCTTGCCGAGCATCGAAGATCGCCTAGATGCGCTACGCGATCAGGCAACCCGACACGCGGTCACGAGTCCTGCTGACGTCACGCACGAGCGCGTGATCCGTGAGGCAATCGTCATGGTCCCGGGCGAGATGGACAGCGGGGTCAGACTTCAGCTGGAGCAGACCCTCGAGCAGTTGCGTTCGAAGCAGCTGGACGACGCGCGGGATGACGCGATACGCACACTCGCTCAACAATCTGAGCCCGCAGCGTTTGCGGGCGCTCGTAACGCGATCGCGATCATCGTGGACTCGGAGAATCGTCTGGTGACGCACGCCTCCGGCACATATGAACCAGGGTCTGGCTCCTGTGACGAGGTGTTGGCGCGGTTGCTTCCCGCTTACCGGAACACGCGGTTTCAGATCAGCGGCTGCATGATCATCGACCGGCATCGAGGTGGTGTGGTGTACTGGGGGCAACTCGCGAACCGCTGAGGACCCTCTATATTCTGCGCCGACCCTCACCGGAGACCGCATGGGCGCAGGCATTCAGCAACCCACCATAGAGCAGGGCAGCGGTGGGAACGCGTGGCTCGATGTGTTCAAGGTGCTGTTCGAACCCGGCGCGGTCTTCGAGCGCGTACGCACGCGACCCTCGTTCCTCGCGCCGTATGTGGCGATCATGGTCGTGCAGATCATCCTGTTCTTTGTGAACATGTCGTATCTCACGGCCGCGATCCAGAATCAGATCGCGACGCAGGCGCCTGGACGGCCGGTTCCTCCTACCGGTGTCCTTGTCGCATTTGGCCTCGGGTTCCTGCTGATCATCCTCACCATCGTGTTCTTGATCAGCGGCTTCCTCCTCTGGGTGCTGGTCTCACTGTTTGGCGGAGAAGCGAAGTTCGGTACACTGATCAGCGTGGCGTTGTATGGCGCGGTGCCCTCGGCCATCCTGCTCTCCATCGTCGGAACGATCGTGCTGCGCATGAAGGGGATCGGGAGCATGACCTCCCCACAAGATATGCAGCCGGCGCTCGGGCTCGATCTTCTCGTTCCTGGGGCGAAGGGGTTCATGGGCGCGATTCTCAAGGGCATCAACCCGTTCAGCATTTGGGGCGTCGCGTTGACAGGGATCGGCGTGTCCATCACGCATCGGCTGTCGAAGGGGACGGGCTACACGGTGGCTATTATTTCGTTCGTCGTTGCGCTGCTGATCGGAGGCTCGCTGGCTTCGCTCGGCGGCGGGCGCTGATTACACGGTAGCTCGCGTTCGACTGACGACGCCCGCCTCCTCGAGGGCCGCCTGGGCCGCGGCGAGGCGGGCGATCGGCACGCGGAAGGGTGAGCAGGACACGTAGTTCATCCCGGTCCGGTGACAGAATTTCACCGAGCTCGGCTCGCCGCCGTGCTCGCCGCAAATCCCGACCTTGAGATCGCGCCTGGTGTTTCTGCCGAGCTTCACGGCCATCTCGATGAGCTTGCCGACGCCGCCCTGGTCGAGGACCTGGAACGGATCGTCGGACAGCAGCCCGTGCTCGACGTAGAACGGCAGGAACCGCCCCGCGTCGTCGCGCGATAACCCGAACGTGGTTTGTGTGAGGTCGTTCGTTCCAAACGAGAAGAACTCCGCTTCCTTCGCGATCTCGTCGGCCGTCACCGCCGCGCGGGGAAGCTCGATCATTGTGCCAATGAGATAGGGAACGGCCCGGCCTTCCCGGTGGAAGACCTCCTGCGCGACTTTACGAATCAGCGCAGTCTGATTGACGAGCTCGCGGACATCCGCCACCAGCGGCACCATGATCTCGACCGTGACCTTTTTTCCTTTGCCCGCCACATGGCCCGCCGCCTCGAAGATCGCCTGCGCCTGCATCTCGGTGATCTCGGGGTAGGTGATCCCCAGCCGGCAGCCGCGGTGGCCGAGCATCGGGTTCGCCTCTCGCAGCGACTCGATCAGCTTTTCGAGCTGCGCCGCCGGCACCTTCGCATGCTTGGCGAGCGCGGCGATCTCCTCGCGGGTATGCGGGAGGAATTCGTGCAGCGGGGGATCGAGCAGCCGGATCGTGACCGGCAGCCCATCCATGACTTCGAAGATCCCCTCGAAGTCGCGGCGCTGAATCGGGAGCAGCTTCGCGAGCGCCTTGCGGCGGCCCTCCTCGTTAGTGGCGACGATCATCTCGCGCATGAGCGTGATGCGGTCGCCCTCGAAGAACATGTGCTCCGTGCGACAGAGGCCAATGCCTTCCGCACCGAATTCGCGTGCCCGGCGCGCGTCGGCCGGAATGTCGGCGTTGGCGCGCACGCGCATCCGTCGCTTCGCGTCCGCCCAGGACATCAGGCGATCGTACTCTTTGCCCGCCTTGGGCGTGACCAGCTTCGCCGCGCCCAGGATCACGCGCCCCGTCGTACCATCGACGGTAATCACCTGACCTCGCTTGACGGCACGGCCATTGACGCGGAATCGGCCCGCGGCGGGATCGACATCCAGCTCTTTCGCGCCCACGACGCAGGTCTTACCCATGCCGCGCGCCACGACTGCCGCATGGCTCGTCATGCCGCCCCGCGCTGTGAGAATAGCGCGCGCCGCCACGATGCCATGGTAGTCCTCTGGCGAGGTTTCGGGGCGCACGAGAATCACATCGTGCCCCTTTTTCTTGAGGACCTCGGCTTCGTCGGCATCGAACACGACCTCGCCGGTCGCCGCGCCAGGCGAAGCGGGGAGCCCTTTGGCCAGCACCGTCACGTTGGAGCGTGGATCCACCATGGGGTGGAACAGCTGATCCAGATCCTGCGGCGGCACGCGCTGAATCGCTTCGTCCTCCGTAATCAGCCCCTCGTCCACCATTTCGACGGCAGTCCGCACGGCGGCCATTCCGGTCCGTTGCGCGCGACGCGTCTGCAGCATGTACAGCTGGCCGTGCTCGAACGTGAACTCCACGTCCTGCACGTCCTTGAAATGCTTCTCGAGTTTGGTCGCCAGGCGATCGAGCTCCCGGTAGATCTTGGCGAGTTTGCCGCGCTTCATCTTCTGGATGGACTCGGGCGTACGCGCACCGGAGACCACGTCCTCGCCCTGCGCGTTGGTCAGCACGTCGCCGTTCAGCACGTGCTCGCCGGTGCTGCAGTCTCGCGTGAATGCCACGCCCGTGCCGCAGTCGTCGCCCATATTGCCATAGACCATGGCGACGATGTTCACGGCGGTTCCCAGGCTGTCAGGAATGCCGTTCACCTGGCGGTAGTCCTTGGCGCGCTTGGTGTGCCAGCTCTTGAAGACCGCTT
>WNFU01014255.1_pt1 | contig 10244 bp, 12 predicted proteins | sample 5400121 | NCBI WGS metagenome assembly WNFU01 (sample SAMN13153360, study PRJNA577476) | soil metagenome | isolation source: 100 cm soil or saprolite under grassland replicate 1 | place: USA:California | collected 2016-06-15
GGCCGTGTTCTCAGGCAGCACCTCGGCGACGAAGCGCTCGATCCTAACCGCTGCTGCGCGTTCAGCGAGCCGCTCCAGCAAGCGCGTGCCCACACCCCGCCCCTGGAACTCGTCGGCGACCGCGAACGCCACCTCGGCGACCGTGGGATCGCGCAGGCGCGCGTAGCTCGCCAACGCGACGATCCTGCCCTCGTGCCTGCCGACGAGGGCGCCGCTCGCCGCCCAATCCGGCTCGAGAAAGGCCGTGACCAGGTTGCGATCGACGGTGCGGGCGCCGTGAAAGCGCAGATGGCGGCTCCGCGGCGAGAGCCCGGCGAAGAACTCGACTAATCCTTCCGCGTCCTCTGCTGTGGGCGGACGCAGCCGCAGCGTCGAGCCGTCGCGCAGGATGACGTCAGCGGCCGCGATCGCAGAACCAGTCGGCGTCATGACTCGATCCTGCCGTATGCAAGTCGTCGCGGCATCAGGTCCGATCCACAGGTCGGGCTGCGGATTTCCCGCACGTCGCCGCCCGGCTCGCCCAGGCCGATCCGCGGCCGCATCCGGTCGCCGTTGCTCGAGGCGTCAGTTCTGCGGACGATCGCCGAGCAAAACGACGAAATCTGAAAGCGATGAATCTGTTTCTCTCCCGGAACGGTGAGGAGCCGCCGAGGCGGCTCCTCACCGTAGCGACCGTTCCGGGCTAGTGGCTCATCGTCCCTTTGACGTTCCCCACCTTCAACAGGCCAACCTGGCCCTCGTCGACGGCGGCAAAGGCGTGGGAGACGAATGGGTAGAGACCGGGCTTGCCGATCTTGACGTCGAATACTCCGCCGCCTCCGGCCGGAACGGTCACCGTCTGCACGTTGTGCAGGGCCGAAGTCGGACTGCTCAAATCGGCGAAGGGGTAAGCGTTGTCGAAGATCGTCCCGACGACATGGAAGTCGGTGTCGATCGAAGGCCCGGCGTCAACTATCCAGAAGCGCACGAGCTCGCCGGGCCTCGCCGTCAGCGGGTGCTTGACGTACTGGCCGGCGTAACCGTTGAAGGTCATCCAGTCCGGCATCCGGGCGTGCGCCTTGTCCATGTTGAACTGCGCGGGTACCTTGAGGCCGTCCGAGCTCAGGTACCACTCGCTGGCGACCAGGACGTAGTTCTTGTCTGCCTTCGGCAGGACACCCGGCTTTGGGTCGACGACGATCGCGCCGTACATGCCGTTGGCGATGTGCATCAAGACCGGCTTGGTTCCACAGTGGTACATGAACACCCCGGCGTCGTTGGCGCGGAACGTGTAGCTGACCGATTTGCCCGGCATCACGTCGCCGAACGCCTTGTCAGGGGCGATGCGCGCAGCGTGGAAGTCGACCGAGTGCGGGATCGCGCCTTTGTTCGTCAGGGTGATCTTGACGAGCTGGCCCTGGCGGACGTGGATGACGGGACCGGGCGCGCCTCCAGCCCAGGCCCAGCCGGAGTACTTCACACCGGGTGCGATCTGGACCGTGACGTCTTTGAGGGTGAGGTTGACGTCCGCCACAGGTCCAGCCGGAGCGGCGGGCAGTGCGGCCGAGAACGGCTTGTGCGCCGCGGCGAGCGCATCCGCGTTGCTCGGCGCGGCGCCGGCGTAGCTCCTCAAGGCGCCGAGATCCGAGGTCGCGCCAGCTGCGGCCTTGCTGACCTTGGCCGCGGCCCGGTTCGCGGCGTCCTTGGCGTTGTGGGCGTCGGCCCACATCATCAAGGCGAAGAAGCCGAGCACCGCCACGAGGATGCCCAGCATCAACGACACGACCGCCCAAAGGGCATTCGAGTCGGAATCCTTGTAGGGGATCGTGCCGTTCGCGCTTCCCGTTGGCGGGCGCTGTGCGTGTACGGCGCCGTTCGAGCTCGGTCGCGATGGCGTGACAGGGGGTGCTGAACTCATCATCGTCTCCTTTCGATGTCTGCGCCGAACGTAGGAGACGGCGCGGCAGCGAACGTCCCGGGGTGGCCGCAGACTTCGTACCGGCATCCCCGCAGACTTGACTTCGGGTTTCCCGCAACCCGGAGGCATGATCGAACGGCACATTTCGTCACCTCGTGCCGCGCCGCGGTGATGATCGGACCTTTGGCGCTCCCGGCGAAGGAGTCGACGGCACTCGGCCCCGCGACGAAGCCGACTCCCTGGCTGCAGACGCCCGAGCCTGGCACGGACGCCGGACCGACTGGCAGATCGTTGGCCGGTTGAGGATCAGGCGGCGAGCCGCGATTGCAGCCGCTCGCCGAGCTCGCGCAGTGCGCCGGGCCGGTCGACGCTGCCAAGCCGCAGTGGCGCGCCGCCGCGCCGCCAGACGTGCAGGCGCCCGCGCTCGTAGCGGATGGAAGCGATGTCAGCGAAGGCGATCCGCTGCCGTGCACGGCGGCCGTCGCTCGCGCCGCCTTCGAGCTCCGCCGAGGAGGCGGCGAGCGAGATGCGGCCGGCGAAGCGGCCTCCGTCGATCTCGTTCCAGTAGACGGCATACGTCTGCACACCTCCAGCCTGCGCCGACGCGCGGCTGGTGGCATCCGCACTCGCTCGCACCGTTTCTGCGGGAATGCCGCAAGAAGATCAGCGTCGCCGCCGATGGCGGCCGGCCGCTCGCCCTCCATGCTCAGCGAAGGCGAAGCCAAAAGGAGGGACGAACGATGAAGAGGAAGAACCGCATCCGCACCAGCGCCTTGGCGCTTGCCGTTGCCGGTTTGTTCGCTGGCTCGGCGCTCGCGAGCTCGCCGCAGGCGACGCTGACGATTCGCCACCAGATGCGCGGCTGCCACGCGTGGTCGTTCAACGGCGGCGCGTACAAGGCGTCGCTGAAGATCAGCGTCGCGCGAGGAACGGCGTTGAAGGTGATCGACAACGACGCGATGCCGCACAAGCTGATCCAGCTCGCCGGCCCAAAGGCGAAGCTGCTCGCGCCGAAGATGAATCACATGTCGGCGCAGGCCAAAGTCGTGTTCGCCAAAAAGGGCACCTACACATTCACGACCAAGGCAGGCGAGGACTACCCGATGATGGGTGAGATGAAGACAGTCGGCAAGGACTACGTCCTGCGCCTGACGGTCACCGTCTCCTAGTAGGGTCGCCGCGGTGCAGACGTTCGGCATCGCGGAGGTCAAGGAGCGTCTCGTAGCCGCCGGCGGCGGCTACGAGATCGTCCACGAGTCGCCGGGCCAGGAGCTCGGCGTCTACGTCCTCGTTGCTCCCGAACCCGACCGCCAGCAGCCCCACGAAGACGACGAGGTCTACGTTGTCCTCGAAGGAAGCGGGATGCTCGAGGTAGAGGAGGAATCGGTGCCGGTGGCCGAAGGCACGGCCGTCTTCGTCGAGGCCGGCGCCGAGCACCGCTTCACCGCCTATGAGCAGCTGAGCCTGCTCGTGATCTTCGACCGGCGCCCTGCGGAAAACCCGTAGTCGCTTCCGCGTCGAGCCGGATGCGGAGCGCTCGTCCGGCTGCCACTCTCGGTGAAACCCCGCGAAAGGAGGATCCGATGAACCGCTTGATGATCGTTGCCCGGTTACAGCCCGGCAAGCACGAGCAAGCCGAAGCGCTGTTGCGGCACGGGCCGCCGTTCGATCCCGACGAGCTGGGCCTGCACCGGCACGCCGCCCACCTGACCGCAAGGGAGGTCGTCTTCGTGTTCGAGGGGCCGCAAGTGGAATGGATCGTCAACGACCTCGTCGACGACCCGGTGCTCTCGAGGGCATTCGGGCCCTGGCGTGCGATCATCGAGGAGCCGCCGCGGCTCGCCCACGAGCGCTACTACTGGGCGCGCGACGAGGCGAAGACCGGCGTCGGACTCGGCCTCTAGCTCTCCTCGAGTAACCCGTGCGAGAGCGCGTAGCGGACAAGTTCCGCGCGGCTCGACAACCGTAGCTTCTGCATGATGTGCGCGCGGTGCGTCTCGGCCGTGCGCACCGAGATGAAGAGCATCTTCGCGATCTCCTGGTTGGTATGGCCGAGCGCCAGCAGACGTAACACCTCGCGCTCCCGCTCCGATAGGGGATCGGCTTCGGCTGCCGCCCGCGCGTCGGCCTCGGCTGCGACCATCCGCGCGCCGAGCGCAGGGTGCACGTAGCGTCCGCCGTTCGCGATCTCGCGCACCGCGGCGACGACCTCCTCGTCTGCTGCCTCCTTGAGCACGTAGCCGCTTGCGCCGGCGGCGAACGCCTCGCGCACGTAATTAGGATCGTCCTGCATCGAGAGCACCAGCACCTTCGTCTCCGGCGACTCCTTCAGCAGGTTGGGCAGAACCTCGATCCCGCTCTCACCAGGCATGACGACGTCGAGCAAGATCACGTCCGGCTTGAGCGCGCGGGCGCGGAAGATCGCATCCTTCGCGTTCCCCGCCTCGCCGACCACCTCGATATCCTCCTCGCGCTCCAGCAGCAGCTTGATCCCGGAGCGGACGACCGCATGATCGTCGACGACGACGGCTCGAATCACGGCAGCGGCACCTCGACCGCCAACGTCGTGCCCGCGCCGGCGGAGGACTCGAGCGTCAACCGTCCGTCGATCAGCGCCACCCGCTCGCGCATCCCGAGTAGCCCGAGCCCCTCCGCACTGACCGCGTTGGGGTCGAAGCCCTCGCCGTCATCCTCGACCACCGCCGTCACCCTTCCGTCGCGGCGGACGATCAGGATGCTCACGTTGCGCGCGCGGGCGTGCTTGACGATGTTGGTAAGCGCCTCCTGCACGATCCGGTAGAGCGTCGTTTCCATCTCCGCTGGTAGCCGCTCGTTTCGAAGCGAGGCTTCAAGCTGAACCTGGATCCCGGTCGCTTCGGAGAAGGTGTTGCCGAGACGCTCGAGCGCGGCGACGAGCCCGAAGTCGTCGAGCGCCTTCGGGCGCAGCTCAACGGCCAGACGGCGCACGTCTTGCAGCGTTGCGACCACCAGTTCGCGCAGCCCTGCAGCCGCGGCGTGCATCTCGCCCGGGGCATGCGCCTCCTCGACCGCCTTCAGGCCGAGCAGGATCGAGGTCAACGCCTGCCCCGTCTCGTCGTGCAGCTCGCGTGCCAGCCGCTGCCGTTCGAGCTCCTGGCCGGCGACCACTCGGCGGAGCGAATCGCGGGCGACGCGGCGGGAGAGATCGACGGCGATCGCCGCCCTGGCGCCGAACTGCTCGGCCAGCCGCAGATCGGCATCCGTGAAGCGCAGGTCAGGACCGAGCTTGTCGTGGACGATGACCACCCCGATCGCCTCCTCGCGGGCGAGGAGCGGCACGAACAGCCCCGTAGTCGCGCGAAAGAGCCGCGCCGACTCCTGATGGATCTCGGGATCCTCGAGCATCGAGTCGACGCGCTCGCTGCGCTTTCGCTCCAGCACTGCGCCGGCCTTCGAGGCCACGCGCGGGAAGTGAGCACCAACAACATCTGCCGACCCCTCACCCGCCGCGGCCTCAACACGCAGCTCACCCTCGCCGCCCGGCAGGGCGATCGCAACGATCCGCGCGCCGAGAAGGTCGCGCAACCTCGTCGCGACCAGATCGAGAAGCCGCGCGAGGTCGAGCTCGCCGACCAGGGCATTTCCGATCTCGTTCAACGACTCGAGCTGGCGCGACCACGCCGTCGCCGCCTCGTAGAGGCGCGCGTTCTCGACCGCCACCGCCGCCTGCGACGCCAGCAACGTCACGACCTCCTCGTCCTCCTCCGTGAACTCGCCGCCGCAGCGCTTCTCGGTCAAATAGAGGTTGCCGTAGGCGACACCGCGCAACAGGATCGGCACGCCGAGAAAGTCGTGCATTTCCGGGTGGTTCGGAGGGAACCCGACCGACCGTGGATCGTCCTGCAGATCGCGCAGCCGCAGCGTCTTCGCCTCCCGTATCAGTACACCCAGGATCCCGCGCCCCCGCGGCGGATCGCCGATCGCGGCGCGGGTCTGCTCGTCGACGCCGGTGGTGATGAAGCGCTCGAGCGCCATGCCGGTGCGGTCGATCACACCGAGCGCGCCGTAGCGCGCACCCGTCAGCGCCGCGGCCGCCTCGACGATCCGCTCGAGCACCGCGTCGAGCGACAGCTCGGAGCTGATCGCGATCCCGGTCTCGAGCAACGTCCGCAGCCGGTCGGTCTCACGCGCGGTCGCCATCTCGCCAATCGTAAGCTCGCGCCCGCCACCCTTGTTCGGCCGACGGCACGGTGATGTGCGGCTAGATGCGGGCCCAAGCGTGCTGGCCGTGCTGGTCGAGTTCGACTTCGACCGGAACCCTGTCGCCGGTTGCGGGGGGCATCTCCTCTGATAGACCAAGCTTCGAGGCCAGGAACGGCGCCAAGTGGCGGCCGACGATCTTCGCGGGCGGCCACCAGAGCGCCTCGGTGTCGATTGACGACTGGGCCGTGCCGGGCTCGGCTCGCAGGAACCGGGCCGTCATCCCGGTCAGAAGCAATCCGCGCAGGACCGGCTTGAACGGGGTCGGCTCCAGCGTCGAGCCGGCCCGCCGGGCGATGTCGGTCGCCGCCACGTCCGCCTGCTGCGCGGCGATTCCGCCCTGCTTGAGCGGGAACTGGGTGGCGTCGCCGGCCGCGTACACGTCCACCTCGGAGCCGACGCGGCAATAGGCGTCGGTGGGAAGGAACCCGTCCGTATCGCAAGGCAGTCCGGGAAGCCGCGGGCCTTCGAGGCGCGGAAGCGCGACCACTCGGTCGGCCTCGAGCGCCTCGTTCGGCGCGACATGAAGGGCACCGTCCTCGAAGCGGACGGGCGTCGTTCGGAGCTGGCAGGTGACTCCACGAGCCGCGAGTAGCTCCGCGATCGCATCGCTCGCCTGCGAGCCGAACAGTGCGAGCGGGCGCTCCTCCGGCGTGACGAGCACGATCTCGACGCCCATCGCGCCGCGGTCGACGAGGAACGACCTTGTCAGCAGCGCGAGCTCGTAGAGCGGGAGCGGCCAGGCGACGCCGCCGGGAACCGCGAAGATGCTCCGGCGAATCTCGCCGGCGAGCGTTTGCTCGAGCAGCGACGCCAGCGTCGCGCCGCTCTCCGGACCCGAAAAGGTGAGCGCGCCCCGCACCGCCTCGCGCGGGCGCGCACCCAGCGCGACGATCAGAACCTCGTAGGGGCACTCCGCGCCTTCCTCCGTGGCGACGACGCGCCGCTCCGGATCGACGGCGGCGACGCGACCACGGCGGAGGGTCGCTCCCGCGGCCTCGACAAGCGGAGAGAGCGGGAACCTACGCGTCTCGCCGACGCGGAACGGATCCGTGACCGCGAGCGGGCGGTACACGAACTCTGACTCGGGTGCGATCAGCTCGATCGAGATCGGATCCTGTGCGAGCGCCCGCAGCGCGAGCGTCGCCTCCAAAGCGGCGACACCGCCGCCGGCAATCACCACTTGCAGCGAATCGGATTCGGCACTCATCGGTCGTGTGCCCCAGCAAAGGACGTATGCGGTTGCGGAAGTTCGGCGACGACGTCGGCGATGTCGAGCGTGGACACGATTCCGACCGGGCGGTCTGAGCCACCTGCCAGGACGATCAGGTGGTGTGTGTCGTACTCACGCATCAGCTGCGCGGCACGCGCGACTGTCTCTTCCGGTCGCACGCAGACGTTCGGCGTCGAGGCGAGCTGGCCGGCCGTGGCGCCGCCGAGCGAACCCTCGCTGACCGCGGCAGCCAGGTCGAGGTCGGAAACAAGGCCCCATTCGTTCGCTTCTATCCCAGGCGCCACGACGACGGCGTGAATCCGGTGCGCCGCCATCGTCCGCGCGACGGTCGTCAGGCTGGCGTCCGGTGCGCAGGTGACGACGCCGGCGTGCATCGCCTCGGCAACGCGGACAGATCCAAGCGACGCGGCCTCGTGCGAGCGTTGGGCATAGGCGGTAGTCATCGGCGGCTCCTCTCGCTCGGCTTTGCGGCGATGATGGAGCCAGCCGCCCGAGGCGCGCATCCGTGAACAGACGCTGACCGGCCGCGGAAAAACACGGATCTGCCCAACGCCGCGAGAGAGGCCGCAGCAGCGGTGCGGGAAAGCCGCAGCAATTCGACGGCTCGCGACCGATGGCGGAGATGAGGCGCCGCGACACACTCGGAGACGAACACGCGGGCACCCAAAAAAGGAGTCGTCATGTTCAGCACACGCAGGCTGTTCGAGTACGGCGGGATCGCGGCGAGCCTCATCCTGATCGGCTTCGGGATCACGGCGATCGTGCTCGGGCTGAGCGGTCGCAGCACCGTGCAGACCAACCTGAAAGCCGGTCACCAACGGCGGCCGCGCCCGCTGCTTCGCCCAGTACATGCGCATCCACGCACTCGAGGCGAGCGGAGGCTACGTGTACGCCCAGATGGGCCGCTACCAGACGCTACCGAACACGCCCGCCTCCGAGCTGGCCAAGGGTGGCGGCACCGACAATCCCAAGTACGCCGTCACCGACCCCAAGACCAAGCAGCCGGTCGCAAACGGCACTCGCAACGTCTGGGTCACCGAGACCGCGCTTGCGACCGCGCTGAACACGAGCTACATGGCCGAGCGGCTGTCGCTCTTCAGCATGGTCGTCGGCATCGCCCTCCTGCTGAGCGGCATCGGGTTCGCGGTCCTCACGATCGGCGGCGCCCTCAGGCGCGCCTCGCAGGCGGCCGCAGCACCGGCCCGCGCACCAGCCGCGACAAGCTGATCGACGACTCGGACAAAGAGGGCGGCGGCATGGCCGCCCTCTCTCGTCCGTAATCACCCGCAGCTGAAATCCGCGCGCGGACCGATGTCCCCACCCACCAGGCGGCAGACACTCAGGACGTGAACCAGATCGAAGCCGACCGCGCAACCGCCGCTGGAGCTTGTTTCCTCGAGCGTCTCGGCATCGACGCGAGCCGGCCCGACGGCACGAGGCGCCTGCTCGAGCAGCTCAGACGGCTCGAGCAGGCGCGGAAGACGCGAGGCGAACGAGTGAAAAGCGGAGGTGTGAGATGAGCACGTTGAAGGATTTCCGTTTCCAGGTGGATGCAGCGCCGCTTCCGTGGCGGCGCGTCCGTCTCACCTCGCCGGGCAAGTCGCCGCTCGAGACGGCGACACCTACGGAGTTTCGGGACGGCATACCCGGCATGTGGACGCCTGAAGATCTTTTGGTGGCGGCCGTGGCGTCGTGCTACGTCCACACCCTGCGTGCGATCGCCGCGCGCCGCGAGCTGCTGATGTACCAGGTCGAGGTCGAGGGCGTTGGCCACGTCACCCGCCGCGCCGACGGGCGACTTGGCTTCGTCGTCATCGAGCTGCGCGTCGACCTGACTGTCGACGAAGACGACGAGCACGAAGGCGAGAAGGCCGCCCACGATGCCCACCGCGCCTGCCTCGTCGCACACGCGCTCGAGGTCCCGGTCGAGCTCGAGCTCGACGTGCGCGCCGTAGCAGAGCCGAGGCCGCGCGTCGCGGCTCAAGCAGGCGTGTGATGAACGCCCGCGCGGCACTTCAACACCGCTCGACTCGAAAGGAGGCGCCATGTACCACTGGATGGATGGCAGCGGCTGGTTTTGGATGAGCTTCATGATGACTTTCTGGATCGTCCTTCTCGGCGCTGTCGTGTACGTCGCCGTGCGGCTGGCGAACGGCAATCGCCATCGTGAGCATCCCCGGAGCCGCTGACGAGAGCACGGGGCGGCAGCTCGAATCAGAACACCGGAGGAGCACGGCAAGAAGACGCCGCTGATCTCGCAGGGCATGACCGCGCGACTCCGAACGTGACCCTCCCGGCTTCGGCCGCCAGCAGCACGCTCGAGAGCACGAACCGCACCAAAGCCGGGCTTCTCACGCGGATCCCGGCGCGCAGGTATGGAGCCTTTATGGAGCCCCGGGGTTGCAACCGGTGGCAATCGCTGGCAAATCGACTGCCCCTGGAAACCGCGAAAACAAGCCAAGTCTGTTGCCACCGGCTAAATCTGTTGCCACCGGCTGTCACCGATTGCGTGCGACCGTTCCATGGTAAGCAGGCGTCTGCCGTGGGCTGCCACCCGTTGCGGAAGGTCCCCTCCTGAGAAGGAGGGGGTCGACGGTTCGAGTCCGCTAGGGGGGCTCTGCAAACGCCCCGCACGCCGGACTTTTCCTTTCGGATTGACTTGCACGATCCCTAGCGTTGGTATGGAGCCGTTTATGGAATGTCATGAAGAAGGGCCTCCTCGCCGGAGACACTCTCCGGTGACCAATCCCATCGGGAAGGAGGCCCGAGGTGAATTATGTCGTACTCGATTGGGCCTATCGAACGGCGCACTGGTGCGCACTCGCTCCCGGCGGCGAGATCGCCAGCGAGGGCCGGATCGCTGCTGACCGCGAC
>WNFU01010474.1_pt1 | contig 10236 bp, 10 predicted proteins | sample 5400121 | NCBI WGS metagenome assembly WNFU01 (sample SAMN13153360, study PRJNA577476) | soil metagenome | isolation source: 100 cm soil or saprolite under grassland replicate 1 | place: USA:California | collected 2016-06-15
GGTCACGAGCAAAACCGGGCGCGACGGTTCGATTGCCATTCATCAGGATGCAGACCTCTGGCTGGCCAAACTCGATGCGGGCAGTCGCGTCACGCGCCAACTGGCGCCCGGACGCCATGCCTGGGTCCAGGTGGCGGAAGGCGAAGTGTCGCTAAACGGGAAAAAACTGAGCGGAGGCGATGCTGCCGCCATCAGTGAAGAACGTACGCTGGAACTGAGCGCGACCAAACCATCGCAAGTCCTATTGTTCGATCTCAACTGACGGATGAACAGAAAGTAATGGAGAAGACCGAGGGATTGCTCCATGCTCTCCGTTGTCTCCCGTTCAAAAACGAAAATCCAGACACAGAAAACCATGAAAATCCTCACCCTCATCGCCCGGAGTCTGCTTGGTCTCGTCTTCGTCGTGTACGGCCTGAACGCGTTCCTGCAGTTCATTCACATGCCGCCGCCGCAAGGCATGGCCGGCGACTTCATGAAGGCGCTCTTCGCGAGCCACTACTTTTACGTTGTGGCGGTCCTGCAAATTGCCGGCGGAGCGATCTGCCTGCTCGGGCGGTTTGTGCCACTGGGCCTGACGTTGCTGGGTCCGGTGATCGTGAACATTTTGTTGTTCCACATCTTTCTTGAACCCTCCGGACTGCCGCTGGCTGTGGTGGTCGGCGCGCTCGCGCTGTTCCTGCTTTGGGCATACCGCCCGGCGTTCAGCGGTTTGATCAAACCGTAAGAGAACGCCTGGCGAATAGAAGAACCCCGGCAATTTCGGCGACTTCCCATGCCTTCAAAACACGACGCCCAGGTTCGAGGCCACGCTCGAACGCGTCGGCGGTTTGCTGGAATGTAATCTGGCAGGACTTTGACTCACGTCAAAGCGCGAACCGGGGGCAGCGGTTAGTCTGCAGACATGATTGAGCAGCCGCTGATTGACGCTGGTTCGGAAAAAATCCTGTCGCTGCCCGCCGAAACCCGGTTCGCGGCCAATGGCATCGTGAGCCGCACGCTGCTGCGGGCCGCCGGCACGCGTGTGGTGCTGTTCGGATTTGCCGAAGGTCAGGAACTGACGGAGCACACGTCCACGCAAAACGCACTGATCCAGATTCTTTCCGGCGAGTGTGAGTTCTCTCTGGCGGGCAACCTTCATTTGCTGAAGACCGGCGACTTCCTGTTCATGCCGGCCAATCTGAAGCACGCGGTCCGCGCCACAAAGCAATTCTCCATGCTCTTGACGCTGTCGAAACCTGACTAAACTCATGATCTATTAGCCATGAACGCAACTCTGCAAAGCGAAAACCTGATCGGCCCGGACAAAGTCATGGACGTGCGCCCGATTCCCTGTTCAGTAAAACACGGGCTCATCATTCGTACCTGGCTGGAATTGCCGGTCGGCGACTATTTCATCCTGTTGAACGACCATGACCCGGTGCCGTTGTACTACCAGTTCTCGGCGCAATGGCCGGGCGCGTTCACCTGGGAACACCTGGTCAAAGGCCCGGACGAGTTCCGTGTGAAGATCGCCAAGCTGAAGCCCCTCGTTCAGGTCGCCGCCGGTGCGCCGACGTGTTGCGGCGGGCGTTGACACGTCTCGCCGCAATGTCCCGGTGCGTGGTGCGAGCTTGAATGAACTCATCGGACAGGAGTTTGAGGTTCAGGGCGCGCGCTATTTCGGCGTGGAGGAATGCAGCCCGCGTTCCTGGATGAACTCCGCGCTTGGTCCGGGTACGGAACAATGGCTTCGCGGCCGCGCCGGCCTGCGTTGCCGGATGTTGACGCCAGGAGCACTGTGCCGCGAAGCCCGACCTGTCGGAGGCTTTGCCAACTGGAACAGTCCAGCGGATATTACCGGGCAACCGGCAGCTTCCTGACCCGGATCACCTATGCCGCCGTTAAGTCAATTCAAACGATTCGATGTGCGCGACGTGCTGCGGCGGGGCATCGAACCATTCCCCGAAATCCGCCGGCGCATCGACGCGCTCAAGCCGGATGAAGGACTCATCATCGTCGCGCCCTTTTTGCCATCGCCGCTCATCGAGAAACTTGCCGGCGAGGGATTCGCGTCGAGGGTCGAGCGCGGACAGGGTAGCGATTGGATTGTTTATTTTTGGCGCGAACACGCTTAAGCTTGGACCGCGATGCCGGAGAATTTCGCCGAACTCAAAAAAATCGGACTCGTCAACACGCTTCGCAGTTGCCAGTTGTTCACGGGATTGCCGCTGCCCGACCTGGAAAACATCGCCGCTGTCACGGTGCTCAAGTCGTTGGAAAAGGCTGAGTATCTCTTTCGCGAAGGCGACCCGGCGCACGGCTTTTACATCGTCCAACGCGGCGCGATCAACGTCCACCGCGTCAGCGCGGCCGGCAAAGAACAGATCATTCATGTCTTTCGGGCCGGCGAATCATTCGCCGAGGTGGCTCTCGCCACCGACAAAGGTTATCCCGCGGATGCGCGCTCGTTGGAAACAACCCAGGTGTTGCTGGTGCAAAAGGCCGGCATTCTTGCGTTGCTCCGTCGGCAACCGGAACTCGCCCTGCGCATGCTCGGTTCGATGAGCAGCCATCTGCGCGTGCTGGTGGGACAGCTTGAAGACATGACGCTTAAAGATGTGGAAACCCGCCTGGCCAACTGGCTGGTCAAGCGCTGTCCCAAACCGGACAGCGATCAGCCTGTCCGCATCGAGTTGACCGCGACCAAACGCGTGCTGGCAGCGGAACTCGGCACCGTGAGTGAAACCTTTTCCCGCACGCTCGCAAAATTTCGCGAACAAAAGCTGCTCACCGTCAAGGGCAAGACCCTCACCGTGCTTTCACCTGCCAGGTTGAGCGCGCTCCTGCGGCGGAATCTTGGGGAGTAATTACGATGCCACTCATGAGAATTGAGCCGCCGCTCCTCGCGAAAACGGAGCCGGAACCAGGGCTTGCGACGAACAACCGGTGACGCGGGTGCGGAAGTTTTTCAACCAACGCTCCGCGTCGTTCGAGGAAAAGAGCAGGATGGGCCGGCTGTGCCTTCTGGTGAAGGGCAGGATGCGCGTGGATCCTGACCCAACGCGCATTCACCAGCCCGGGCCAACCCGATTATTGCCGCGACTTTTGGACCCTGGCTTACGAGGCCATCGGCGGCTGACGATGAAATGGTTTGCTGAACCGCCGGGACGTTTGGCCGCGCACTTTTCGACTTAAACAGGCTGCGCCGCCGTCGCTGCGATCGTCTGATCCCCGGACCGGTTGCGCAGACGTGAGGCGAGCACCCAGGCGGTGAATCCGAGAAAACCGACGGCGCAAAGATTCAAGTAAAGCGTTTGCCGGCCGGAGTCCAGTCCCGCCGCGCACGGATACAGAATCCCCATGATCAGGAACTGGAGGGCCAGTGCTTTGATGGCGGCACCGCCAGTTATACAGGTCAGCAACCTGGCCAGCACCAGGAGCAACGGAATCAGGATCATGCCGGCCGTTCCGAAAAATCCAAACAGGAGGTCACTGAAGTCGCCCAGCAATCCGTAAGCGAATGCCGTCGCCGCGCCGAAGAAAATGCTGATCAACACGGCGTGCCTGGCTTGCGCGAGGGTCAGCGTCAAGGCGAGCATCGCAAAGATTAACAACCAGGCGCGCTCGGTTTCCCCGAGCACGGCGTTGGTCATTTCCCCGGGCTGCGGCCGGGACGGCAGCGCGACGCCCATGCCCTGGTTCGAGATGGCGTGGTCGAGATGGAAAGTCAGCACGCTACCCTGGCCCTGGCTGGCGGGTTGGATGTCCGTCGGTGTCATGCAGCCGCCGGGATAGTTGAGCCGGGCTTTCGGCAAGTCCGGCAGCGTGAGAGTGAGCAGGAAGTCGCGAATCTCCCGCGCTTCCCTCACCTGGAAGTACCAGAAGGACACGCCCCGGCTTTGGAAGGCGATCCTGAGATCCAGCGCCTCGTTCGGTTGCAGCTCGCGCGCGAGCGTCAATGTCGCCTCTTTGAGTTGCATCTGCGGGAGCACATCCTTGCCATTCAGCGTGGCCGACAGGTCGTCATACATCGCGCGCGCGGCCGGCAGGGGAAACACCAGGTTGCACTGCTGCGGAGTCTCAGCGGGGTTGATCAGTTTCCAGGAAAAGCGACAAACCGTTTCGTAACCGCTGTAATACGCCGAGCCTTTCTGTCGCGGGTTTTGCTTCAACACGACGTCGTGTCGGGTCGTAACGAAGGGATTGCCGGTGACCGGATGCCGGACGATTTTCTTTCGCAAAACGGCGGGCTTGGTCAAATCTTCCGACTCGATGCGTTCCGTGACCTCCTCGTCGGTGTAGATCTCGACCTTCAGTTCGCCTTGCTCCTGCTCCGCCCCCCAGATCGTTCGCACGGCGTCGTAGTTTGCCTGCGTCACACGGCCATGGGTGCGTTGAAAATTCGACACCGTTTGGCGCAGATAAATGCGCAGCACCGCGATCGCGGCCACCAGCAGCGCGACGAGCATCAGGGCTCTCGCCAGATGCAGGAGTTGGCCGTAGAGCGTCCAGACCAGGCTGGATTTTCCCGGGGCCTCAGTGTGGGATGGGGATTGCCGGAAGGCCGAGAGAAACACGGCCAGCAGTGCCGCTCCCAGAAACAGCGCGATGAGCGGTTCGACATCGACCAGGTCGCTCGCGCGACCGGACAGTTTGAGCAGGATGGATTTCATGACGGATGATTCCGAACGGCCCGCGTTGTCTGAGCGGCGCGGCCACAAACCGACGCAATTTCCCCGAGGAGAAATGGTTGCTCAAGGCCGTGCTCATGCTTCGGACGTTCGCGGACGTGCTTGTGTTGTGTCTCCGAAATAACGGGTATTTCAGCGACACAACATTTGTTGGTTTCACCGGGGCGCGACCGAAAACCGGAACGACGGAGTCAGGGAACACGCCACGGTGTTGTTGCTGGACGTCGCTCACTCGAGCGATGTCAGCCTGGGGCGAGGAACTGTTGCTTCGCAAAACCCACGAAGCGCAAACCCATTCAAAAACTTCGCCGGGAGATTGTCTATCTCCATCTGCAAAAAGTTATTCACATCTTCCAGCAGGGCAGCGGTTGCCGCTTGGCCATGCGCGATCTCGGCCGCAGGGACGCAAAGCCCGGCGACGAGTGACAATCGGGAGCATCTTTCCAAGTCCGCGGACGAATTCTCTTTCCGGTGGAACACGCGGGCCGACACGGACTGGGAGCGGACGGCTAAAGCAGTGGGCAAGACGGGTGGGAAACGGCTGACATATCGGCAGACAATGCGGATGCCGCGCAAGTTTCCGATTCAGGATTGACTTGTAAAACACCGAACAAAACGGATCGCATGGGAAAGAAATAGACATCGTAATAGACTCTTTGGCTTGAGCAATTTGTAAGGTCTAGTCCATAAAGAAATTGGTAATTGAGTTGCGTAATTGAAATAAAGAAGTCAAATTTGTTTAGTGTTGAACGATTGCCTGAAAATCATAAATACGGTTAACCGTTGCGAAGTCCACGCGATGGAAACAGCGGGCAAAGAGCTAGACCCTTCGCGAGAGGATTCATGCGAGAAATTTCGGCTGCATGTAAGGGAAGTTCAGTCAGCACTTGTTCATACATACGCAGTTATCGCTCATCTTTCGATCCAACAGAGCTCTCCGGAGTCAGCCGCCAATTTATGGAAAGAAATGATTGGTTTTTGTGAAGAGGCGTTGAAAGTGTTGTGGAAGCTCAAGAATCTTTACTCTGGATGTGGTACTCCAGAGTTATACGATCTGGCATTGGACTATAGGCAGCAGGCAGAAGAGCGTTACCGTGCAAATTTAGAGGATTCACAATGCCAGACTCCGATTCCGAAGGGATTGTTTCCGAATCCGACTTAGAGACGCTCACAGACTTATTTCGTCGTTTTGAAGGCGCGACTGATCCACTTTCGACTGATTGTAACTCCGCAAAGGAACTGTTTTATTTTACTCTTCGGCAAATTTACGTTGAAAGAGTCAGGACAAAATTCATCGAAATAGATTTTTCCATTTTTGCAAACATGACCCGTAAAATGTGCAGACAAAGATTATCTCGACAGGACCCGCCATTTCCCAGCTTGTAAAATCAATGCTTTTCATATGCCTGCTTCAAAACTCATTTCGCTTAAGCCTCTAAAATTTGAAGACGCGTGACTCGCTGGCAAAGCTTTCGAACCTTGCCGCCAATTGCTCGCGCGCGGCCGAACCGCGGTAAACCAAAAGCCGGTAGCGGAAACCCCGCGTTTGTTTCGCCGCGAGTTTCCAGTCACCCAGGGCTGAAACGTTCGGATTGATCAGTCCCTGCTCGTCGGCGCGCCAGCCGGAGGGATGATTTGGATTGCCGGGATGATCGAACACCGCGATGCCGAACGTTTCGCTTTCAAACGGGCGCTCGACATTGCACCACGCGGCGCGCTGTTGTTCGCATTCCCGGCCACGCAGTCCGCTCGAGTTGAGGTGCGTCTGGCGAGGATTGGCTTTGTCCCACGGCATGCGCACCGACAGTCCGCCAACAAAGAATTTGCCGAAGTTCACGTCCTGTTCTTTGGCCCGCAGCAATAAATCAAAGTCGATCGCGTAAACGTCGGGTGATTCGGGCGCATGGATCGTGATCGCGTCTTCTTCTTCGAGCACGACGTCTCCGTTGGGCGCGACCAGTTCCACCAGCGCCCGCCAGGACACGCGGTCGGACGCTTCCTGCAAATCGAGCAGGCGCGCGAACCGCTGCTTGCCCTCGTCTTCTTTCCAGTAATTGAATCCGTTCACGCGATGAAATCCGGTGAAGATGCCGTGCTGCCACGGATGATCCGCAGGACGATCCTCCGTGAGCGCCACTCGCCCCGAAGCGTCGCGCACCGGATGAAGATACGGACGGCCGTTCGGCTCCATTACGTAAGTCGCGAGTTCAATCCAGTCGCCCTGGCCCGGCCACTGCGCACGGACGGCAAGTCTTCCTTCGCTGGACGCAATTTTGAGCCGGCTGGCGGGCTTCGGCGCCGCGTTCGCTCTCGGAATATCCGGCGCGCCGGGAATGAGCCGGGCCGACGCGTCCGTCGGCGGCTTGTCGAGCGCCAGAAAGGCAAACAGGTCCGCCAAATCATTTTTGTCGAGCAACGACTCGATTCCCTCCGGCATCATCGAGAGCTTGCTCACGCGCGTGTATTTCACCTGGTTGCGCGGCACCGTCTCCTCGCCTTCGCCGGGCATTCTGACCACGACGCGCTGCGCGTTGTCCTCGGCGATCAAGCCGGTGAGATTGCGGCCGTCCTTCGTGACAACGGTGGTGACCTGGTAGGCCGGTCCGATGACGAGGCTCGGGTCAAACACGTTCGACAACAGTTGCTCGAAAGAAGCGCGGCCGTTCGCCGTCAGGTCCGGCCCCACCTTTCCGCCCTCACCGTAAATCGTGTGGCATTGCGCGCACAGGTTGCGGAAGACGGTCTGGCCGCGGTGCGGATTGCCGATGCGCTCTCGGAAATATGCCGCCATATCGGCCACGACCTTCTCGCGCTCGGGATTTCGTTCCTCGCGAATCCTGCCGTACGCTTTCTCCACGGCCCAGAGCGCATCGCGATCGTTGCCTTCCAAAATCTTTCGCAGATGATTCGCGTTGAGCACGGCCTTGGGCAGTTTGTTCGCAAGCACGGCATCGAGAAGTTTCCGCGCCCACGGCTCGCGTTGCATGATCAGCTCAATCGCCAGAGGCTGCAGCTCGGGGGCGAGTTTCGGGTATTCACCGAGAAGAACGTCGGCGAGCTTCGCGTCTTCAACGCGTCCCAGGGCCGCCAAGACACGCCGAATGAAGGGCGGCGGGCCGGACGCCAATACTTCCGGCAACACCGTGAGCAACATCGGGTCACGGAACGCAATGAGCGCATCCAGCGCCTGCAATCGCGACGCTTCGGGTTCGTTGGCGGACGTGAAACGCCCCCGGACCGCAGCAGGATCAACCCGGGCCAGTCCCAGCCGCGCCGCCAGCAGTTGGGCGCTCAAAAAGAGCGGCGTGTCCTTTTCCCGCTCAAGCAGTTCGCGCAGGACCGGTTTCAGTTCCGCTTTGAGTTGAGTCGTGGCCGATGCGCTCAATCCATCAAGCTTCGCCGAGACGGTCGAGAGGCATTCCCTGGCGCGCTCCGTATTCCGGCCTGCAATAAACCCGACAAAAGCGGCAACCGCTGTCCCATCGGGCTTTTGCGCGCTCAGGATGCGTTCGACGATCCGCGGCGAGAGGGCGGCAAGCGCCGGCGAGAGGTCCTTAGGGATTCTCGCGGCCCGCGCTGTGCGTCCCTCCGACTCCATCAGAGAAACGAACCGCGCGGTGTCTGTTTCCAGCAGCGGATGGAGATTGTTCCACACGATCGACGGGATGAGTTTGTCCTGTCCGCAGCGCGCGAGCACATCGTTCAGGGCCGCCAGCGCGTCGAAGCCTTTGATTTTGCGCGAAGCAATGGCGACCTGGAGTTGCACGTCCGCCGACGGATCGCGCGCCAGTTCCGTGAGCTTCCCGCGAATCGCCGGCGATACCTGGCCGAAATTTCCGGCGGCACGAACGCCCCAGGCGCGGTAAGCCGGATCGGAATGCGCGAGCAGCTTCAGATGAAACGCCGGTTCGAGCGTGCCGCTGCCGATCAGTGCCCACAACGCGTGCAGCCGTGCTTTGCGTTCGATGGTCGTAGCAGCCGGCCCCCTCACCCTATCCCTCTCCCCCTCCGAGGGGGAGAAGGTGGCCGACCTGTCCGCCGTAGCCTTGGCGAAGGCGGAAGGCCGGGTGAGGGGGCTCGCGCCAAGCACGATCCCTTCCAGTTTCGCTCGCAGTTCGGCAGAGCGGTGTGTCCTCACACCACCTCGCGGTCCGCCGGGGACAGCGCGCCCTGCCTCGGAAAGGCGCTCCGTCAAAATCCGCTGCGCCGTTTCGCGGAAATAAATGTTCCCGCTCGCAAGCCGCGCGATCAGTTGGTCGTCGCTTTCCCTCGCGAGATCCATCGCCGGCGCGCGCGGCGTGTTCTGGTAGCGCAGCCGATAGAGCCGCCCCTTGAGCCGGTCCACACCCTCGGGATCACGCGCGGCGTCCTGCGAGCAATGATAACGATCGTACCAATCGAGGATGTAAAGACACCCGTCCGGCCCGATCTTCAGCGCCACCGGCATGCACCACGCATCGTTCGCGGTGAAAAGATCGGCTTCGCCTTTCGCCAGGTAGGTCGCGCCGTCGCGTTGCAACCGGTCCACGTTGATCGCGCCGCCGTGAATGTTGCCCACGCAGATGCGCTCGCGGAATTGCGGCGGATACGCGTCGGTGTCGAGAAATGTTATGCCGCAGTAGGCCGTCTTCTGATGCCCGTGGTCCGTGATCGAACCGATCGGAATCGTGAACGGTGGGAACGCGCCCGCCTGCCGCTGGTAATGGCCGGTCTCGACGAAGTGAAAGAGATGATCATTCGCCCAATGACACGCCTCGACAATCGCGCTGCCCTCGACGTCCCACGCGATCCCGTACGGATTGCTCGTGCCTTCGGAGACGATCTGGAACTCGCGCGTGCGCGGATGCACTCGCCAGAGCGCGCAGTTGAATTTGTATTCCTGGCGGTTGTTCGAGCGAACGCGGCTTTGATTGAACACGCCGTTCAAGCCGTAGAGCCACCCGTCCGGTCCCCACGTCAGCGAGTTCGGCAGCTCATGTGTATCGGTGCGGCCGAAACCCCTGACCACCACTTCGCGACTGTCTTCCTTGCCGTCCTTCTCACGCATGAAAAGAAGGTCGGGCGCATTGAGCACCCACACGCCGCCGTAGCCAGCCGCCACGCCCGTCGGAATGTTCAACCCTTCCGCGAAAACGGTGACTTTGTCGGCGCGCCCATCGGCGTCCGTGTCCTCAAGAATTTTCACGCGATCGCGGCCGACGCCCGCCGGCTTGCGCGGGTACTCGACGCTTTCAGTAATCCAGATGCGGCCGCGATCATCGAAACTCATCGCGATGGGATTCACGATGTCCGGTTCGCCGGCGACGAGTTCAACGGTGAAGCCTTCCGGGACGGTCATTTTGCTGATGGCCTCCTGCGGTGAGTACGGTGGGTTGGGCGGCTGGTCCTGACGCCACGGAGTGACGCCTTCGGAGTCGGCGCTGAACACGTCCGCCGCCATGAACAGCGAAAACGACACGCAGATGCTGCACCACGTCGTTCGCAAAAGGACCCGATGCATGGTGGCCATCCTATCAGGAGCCAGCGTGATTCACAGGCAAATTCAGGTCGAAGCGATTGGCTA
>WNFU01020359.1_pt1 | contig 10236 bp, 12 predicted proteins | sample 5400121 | NCBI WGS metagenome assembly WNFU01 (sample SAMN13153360, study PRJNA577476) | soil metagenome | isolation source: 100 cm soil or saprolite under grassland replicate 1 | place: USA:California | collected 2016-06-15
GCCGCACCCTTGTCGTAGCGCGGGGTGGTGTCGTTGTTGAAGCCGTGCTGCGTGCCCGGATAGGTGAAGAGTTGGTACTTCACCTTGTTGGCCTTGAGCGCCTGCTCGAATTCGGGGATGCCGGCGTTGATGCGGTCGTCCTTCTCCGCGTAGTGGATGAGGAGCGGTGCCTTGATCTTCGCCACGTCCTCCGCCGGCGGCTGGCCGCCGTAGAAGGGCACGCCCGCGGCCAGCAGGGGCGCGCGGGTGGCGAGGAAGTTCACCATTCCCCCGCCATAGCAGAACCCCACCGCGCCGCGCGCGTGAGCGCGTGGACCGCCCCCGCGACGTAGACCGAGTTCGCGACGAGTCCCACCGCCCACAGCACGGGGTGGCCGACCGGGTCGTACGGAACCGTCCACGCATCCGGAAGCACGCGCGTCCCGCCGACCAGCACCAAGCCGAGAACCGGGAGGACGGGTAACGCCCAGAGGTCGCTCCTCGAGCGCACCACCAAGGCGACCGCTCCGGCGGTGACTCCCACGCCCGCGAGGAGCAGCACTGTCGTCCGGAACACGCGAGATCGCAGCAAGGTCGCGGGCATGCGCGCCTACTGCAGCTCGGAGAAGTACCGCGTCATCTCGTTCCGCTCGAGACGTATCCGCTTCACGCGACCGGCGGCCGGCGCCACCAGCGCAAGCCGCGTCGGCATCTCCGGCGATGGAAGCGCTCCGAAACGCACGAGACCATCGCAGCGGCCCGCACCGGGACACTCGTACAGATCAAGAACCGGCCGGGTTTCACGGCGCAGAGCGCGGGGAGCGCGGCGCAGAGGGAGTTCACGATGTCCTGGTCGGTGTCCTTCCGAGCGGGGCCATCCCTGATCACCACGTGTTCCCCGGTCGCCGCGACGTCGTAGTCGATCCACAGATACGTCACCGGATCGCGCGGCTTCCGTCGAATCTCGGCCCACACCGTCGCGTCGAGCTTCGCGAGGGCAGCCGCGTTCACCTGGACGAGCGACGCCAACGTGAAGAGCGCCCGGCGAGGGTCCTGTATGGCCTGCTCCGCGCCGTCGCCGTACTCGACTACGTCGACGTACGTGACGCGCAGCGTGAAATGGCCGACGCTGATCTCCAGGCCCCCCGTCGTTCGACACGCGAACCGCCGACCACACGAGACGTTCGCGAGCCGCTCCGACCGAGTGTACATGCTCCCCGACGTGCCAGACCTACCCAGCGTCGTCACGCCCCGGGTGATCGCCTTGCCGGAACGGGTGATCGGCATCGGCCGGAATGGCCGATCGGCATGGCCGGAATCCGCAACCAAGTCTGCGAGGACGCCAAGTCGTCGGTTTAGCCGCTCGTCGCCCAGCCCGGCGTCGCCGAGTTCCTCGGACAACAACGGTACCTTCTCACGACGCTTCCTTCGCATCCCGGCAGGGGATCACGCCGGGGATCACGCCGCAAGGATGTGTAGGATCGTGAGACCCTGAGCTACCTCCGCAGAAGGAGCGCCATCGCTCTCTGCGGATCGCTGCTCTAGACGGAGGACGCGTCAGCCGTCATGCCGAGCTTCTTGAGCAGCGCAATCAGCGTCTCCCGCTCGGCGCGGGTCAAGCCGTCGGCGGCGGCGTCGAGGTCGGCACTGTGCTTGTCGAAGATGCGCGTGATGAGCGCGCGGCCGCTGCGCGTCAGGGCCACCTTCTTGACGCGACGATCACCGGCGTCAGCAGAGCGCTCGACGAGGCCGCGCGCTTCGAGCCGGTCGATGGCGGTGGTGATGCTGCCGCTCGTGAGCTGGATGCGCCGGCCGATCTCGTTGACCAGCATCGGCCCCTTGTGCAGCAGCGCCTCGAGGATGCCAAAGTCCGAGAGGCCGATGTCGTGCGCGGCGATGCTGCGCTGCGCGTGCCGTGCCATCGATCGGTGCGCCTTCATCAGCACCAGCCACAGATGTGTCCCGGAGCTATCGGCCATCGTCACCTCGTCGCCGAGCGCGCGCGGTCAGCCGGCGAGCAGCTTCTTCCAGTCCTGTGCGCGCGCCCACGCCTCGAACGGAAGCCACGGCACGTCGGGGAAGTCGCGGCGCAGCGCCGCGCGATCGGCGGAGTAGCCCGTCGTCTCGAACCACTCGTACATCTTGACACCATCCTCGCCCATCGCGCCGCGAATCATCTCCATCGGCACCTGGAAGTATGAGAGTGGACGGCCCGTCACCTTCGACAGGATGGCGACCACCTCCTCGCCGCTGAGCTCGTCGCCGGCGAGGTCAAAGCGCTTGCCGGCGTAGCGCGCGCGGTTCTCCAGCGCCGCGACCGCGGCGCCGGCGATGTCGCTCACGGCCACCTGCATCAGGCGGCGCGTCGGCGCCAGCGCCGAGCCGTAGACGCCCTGGCGCAGCTGCGCGAGGCCGTAGAACGCGTTCTCCATGAAGTAGACCGGGGCGACGATCGCGGCTTCGATGCCGCGCGCGCGGATGTGCTGCTCGACGGCAGACTTGCTGTCGAAGTGCGGGACGCCGGTGTGGCGGTCGGCGTTGGCGACAGACGAGTAGACGAGGTAGGCGCCGGCGGCCGCCGCGGCGTCGGCGGCGAGGATGCCCTGGCGCGTCTCGGCCTCGGTGCCGCGCTCGAACGGCGTGGCGACTGAGAACATCGCCTCCATGCCGGCGAGCGCGCGGTCGACCGAGGCGCGGTCCCCCAGATCGCCTTGCGCGAGCTCGACACCGAGGGCGGCGAGAGCCTGCGCGGCAGGCGAGGTCACTCTGCGTGTGAGGGCGCGAACGCGATGCCCCCTCTTGACGAGCTGCCGGGCGACCGCTCCTCCCTGGGTTCCGGTCGCGCCGACCACCAGCATGTTGAGTGACTTGGCCATGAGGTCCTCCTGGGGATGTAGCTTGACGTCACGATGCTTGACGTCAAGATACGAGGCGTTATCTAGACGTCAAGGGGAACGACATGAAGACCATGCAGATCGATCGGTTCGGCGGCCCCGAGGTGCTCCACGCGGCCGAGGCGGCGGAACCGCACGCCGGCCGCGGCCAGGTGCGCGTGCACGTGCGCGCGATCGGCGTGAACCTATTCGACGCCAAGGTACGCTCGGGCGCCATGGAGGCGGTGTTTCGCACGCCGCTGCCGGCGCTGCTCGGCATCGAGCTCGCCGGCGTGGTCGACGAGATCGGCGCCGGCGTGACCGAGCTCACCGTTGGCGACGAGGTCTTCGGCTTGTCCGACGGCGGCGCCTACGCCGAGCTGGCCGTCGCCTCGGTCGTGGCCAAGAAGCCCAAGGGGCTCTCGTGGGAGCTGGCCGCCTCGCTGGCGGTCGCCGGCGAGACCGCCACCCGCGTGCTCGACGCGCTGGCGGTGCAGCGCGGCGAGATGCTGCTAGTCCACGGCGGCTCGGGCGTCGTGGGCAGCGTCGCCGTGCAACTGGCGCGGTTGCGCGGCGCCCGGGTGATCGCCACCGGCAGCGCGGCCAACCAGGCGCTCTTGGCGTCGCTCGGCGCCACGCCGGTCGTGTACGGCGACGGCCTGGTGGCGCGGGTGCGCGCGCTCGGGGCGCCCGTCGACGCCGTCTTCGACTCCGCTGGCAAGGGCGCGCTGCCCGACTCGATCGAGCTGCGCGGCGGCAAGACGCGCATCGTCACCATCGCCGATCCGTCCGCGTACCAGCTGGGGATCCCGTTTTCGGCGGTGCCGCCGCCTGCGGTGTCGCCCGGTGGCACCGCCGCGATGCGCGCCGCCTTGCGGACCCTGGCCGAGCTGGTGGCGAGCGGCAAGGTGACGGTAGCGGTCGCCGAGGTGTTGCCGCTGACGGATGCGGCGCGGGCGCATGCGGTCATCGAGAAGAGCCACGCGCCCGGCAAGATCGTGCTCACCGTCTAGAGCACCGAATAGCCAATGCACGCCGTCGGCCTCAGGCGCCCTCGTCTTCGTCAGCTCGATGGGGATCTACGGCGAGGTGCCGGGCGAGCGGTACCGCAGCGTGCTCGACCTGTACCGCGACTCGGTGGCCATCATCGAGGTCTCCGACCTCGATTACACCTTTCTGCGGCCGGGCTGGTTCACCCACGACGACGAGGTCGCGTACCAGATCACGCAGATGGGCAAGCCGTTCAAAGGGCACGACGTGTCGGTGAACAGCGTGTCGGATCTCATCGTGAAGCTGGCGACGACGCCAGGGATGCACGTCCGCCGAAGCCTCGGCGTGAGCCGGGGGTAGCTCCCGAGTGTCGGTCGTCTCTGGAGCGGACAGGACGTGGTGAATCGTCCTGCAACGGACGATAACGGTCGCAAACGGGCGCAAACGGGAGAAAACGGACGTCGGCGCGAGGCGTGTACCAACGTACCAAGTGGACGCGCAGTGAATCCGCGCGCTTGCGAGGATGCGCCGGGTCACGTTCCCGGCGCCCTTGGTACACCGCAAAGAAAAACCCCGCGTCGCCGCGGGGTTGAGAGTGGAGGCGCCGGGAATCGAACCCTTCGCAGCAGGGGTCGAAAACGGACGCAAACGCCGCCAAACGGACGGAAACGGACGAGGATCCGCCCCGTTGAGCCGGATGATGCGTCCGTTTGCGACCGGGGTACGACCCGATGCGACCGCTTCGGTGTACCAAGTGTACCAAGGTCGCTGCCGCCATCGCTCAAAGCATCGACGACGCGAGGCGAGACGGGCACGCGGCATCACGACCGCGAGCCTCAAATACGGCGTCGTGGGGGTGCACTCGCGCGCTCATGGCGCCGGCTGCCGCGCCGCGGCCCCGACGGGCTCGTCCCTCGTCGGAGCTGCGCTGGCGCGCCGACCGCTCAGGAGCGTTTCGACCTCCGGGACGGACCGGAGCGCCAGCGCCTGTCGGGCCACCTCCCGCGCGTCGTCCAGCTGGGTCGCTCGGATCGCGCTCTTCACCTCGAGCAGTTGGCCGGGAGCGACGCTCAGCGCGCGAAGGCCGAGCCCGAGCAGGAGCTCCGTGTTCGCCGGATCGCCCGCCATCTCTCCACAGATGGTGAGCTCGCGCCCGGCCTCGTCCGCCGCGTCCGCTACCAGCCGGATGAGGCGCAGCACCCCGGGGTGCAGCGGCTGGTAGGAGCCGGCGGCGCTCTCGTCCTCCCGGTCGGCCGCGAGCACGTACTGCACGAGATCGTTCGTCCCGAGGCTCAGGAAATCGGCCTCCTCGGCCAGGGCCTGGGCCATCAACGCGGCCGCCGGGATCTCGATCATCGCGCCCACGGGGACGGCGGGGTCGAAGGTCCTGCCGTCCGCGGTCAGCTCCCGCTGAACCTGGCGCAGCACCTCGCGCACCCGCCGGACGTCCTCGACGCCGCTCACGACGGGCAGGAGGATCGAGACGGGATGGTCCGCGCTGACTCGGAGGAAAGCGCGAAGCTGCGGCTTCAGCACGTCGAGGCGTTCGAGCAGGAGCCGCACCCCTCGTTGCGAGAGCGACGGGTTCCGGGAGGGCGGCAACGGCAGGTACGGCAGGACCTTGTCGCCCCCGAGATCGAGGAGCCGGAACACCACCTTTCGCGGATGGAAGCGCTCCGCGGCGCGCGCGAGGAACTCGAATTGCTCGTCCTCCGACGGGAGGCGCGGGCGGACCGAAAAAGCGAACTCGGTGCGGTAGAGCCCGATCCCGTCGGCGCCGAAGCGGAGCGCGGCCTCCGTGTCTGCGAATTTGTTGATGTTTGCGAGCAACGGGATCGCCGTGCCGTCGCCCGTGGCCGACGGGACCCCGACGAGGTCCCGCAGCTCCGCCTTCGAGGCACGGAGCTCCGCCTCGAGGCGCTCGTACTCGCGATCGACGGACGGCTCGGGTTCGACGAGGACGATGCCGGCCACGCCGTCGACGACGATCCGGTCGCCCGTCTTGATCTGCGTGGAGGCGCCGGGGATCCCGGCGACGGCAGGGGTCCCCATCGAGCGCGCCAGGATCGCGCTGTGCGAGAACCTGCTACCCCGCTCGGTCACGAACGCGCGCGCGTTCTCCAGCTGCAGCCGGGCCGTCACGGACGGCAGCAGCTCCTGCGCGACGATGATCGCGCCCTCGGGGATCTCCAGGCGGCCGGCCTTCTGGCGCTCGACCATCGTCGAGAGCAGTCGGCGGCCCACGTCGCGCACGTCGGCTGCGCGCTCACGCAGATAGGAATCACTGACCCCGTCGAGCATCCGCGTGTAGTCGTCGATGACCTCCGAGAGCGCTGCCTCCGCGTTGATGCGCTTCTCGTCGACGAGTCGCAGGACGCGATCGCGCAGCCCGGGATCCTGGAGCGCGAGCAGCTGCGCGCCCAGGATGTCGCCCTGCGCGCCCAGGATGTCGCCTTGGGCGGGGCCGATCCGCTCGGTGACGTCCTTCTGGAGCGCGGCGAGCTCGGAGAGCGCCGCCGCCGCCGCAGCCCGGAAGCGCGCCCCTTCGCTCTCGACCTCGGACGCCCGGATGCTCCGGCGGGGAGCTGCCGACCGGTCGCCGCAGGAGAGGACGAACGCCGCTCCCCGCGCGACGCCCGCGGCGACCCCGATGCCTTTGAGGACGCTCGGCATGAACCTGGTCAGCACCCGACGTGCACGTACGCCACGCAGAGCCGCAGGTGCACCCAGGTGTCGCCTCGTTCGAGGCATTCCTCGCAGCCGAGCGCGCTCGGCATCACGGGGTCATGCCGCGGGCGGATGAGCTGATTGAGATGGCCGCACATCGCTTCCTCCGGTCCGAGTCCTCCACCTCTCATTCGCGGATCGACGAGCCAGTACGCCCTCTAGAGGGGTCGACCCGGGCCGACGTCGCAGATCCTCGCCGCTCGATCACGTCCGCCAGGAACGAGTGGATGGTCGCGATCACCTGCGCGCCTTCACCGACCGCAGAGGCGACCCGCTTCGTCGACCCGCTGCGAACGTCCCCGATCGCGAACACTCCGTCCAGGCTCGTCTCGAAGGCGCGTCGCCCGGCGGCGACGTCGGGACCCGTTTGCACGAAGCCTTTCGCATCGAGCGCGACGCCGGAGCCAGAAAGCCATCCCGTGTTCGGGTCCGCGCCGATGAAGAGGAAGAGATGACGGATCTCTCGCTGCGTCTCCTCGCCGGAGAGGGCGTGCCGCCAGCGGACCGCCTCCAGAACGCCGCCGTGTCCCTCGAGCGCGGATACCGTCGCCTGAGGCTTCACCTCGACGTTCGGCAACCCGGCGATGCGATCGATCAGGTACCGAGACATGCTGGCTTCGAGGCTGGGCCCGCGGACGAGGAGCCACACCTTCGTGCCCTGGCTCGCCAGGTAGACCACCGCCTGGCCCGCGGAGTTTCCTGCGCCAACGACCGCAACCTCCTGCCCTGCGCAGAGCCTCGCCTCGATCGGCGAAGCCCAGTAGTGGACGCCGGAACCCTCGTACGTGGAGAGGTTCGGAACGTCGAGCCGGCGGTAGCGGGCGCCGCTGGCGATGACGACGGTACGCGCCATCACCCGCTCTCCGTTCGCCAGGCGCAGGTCGTAGCGCCAGCTCCCCGCCACTCCCTGGCGCCCCAAGCCCACGACCTCGTCCGGGATGGCCATCTCGGCGCCGAACTTCTGCGCCTGGTTGAAGGCGCGCGCCATCAGGGCAAGGCCGCTGATGCCGGTCGGGAACCCGAGGTAGTTCTCGATCCGTGCCGACGCGCCCGCCTGACCTCCGAACGCGCGCGCATCGAGAACCATCACCGAGAGACCCTCGGAGGCGCCGTAGACGGCGGCGCCGAGACCTGCGGGTCCAGCTCCCACGATGACGACATCATGGAGCCTGGCCGGGTCCAGCGGCACGAGGAGGCCGATGCAACCCGCGAGCTCGACCTCGCTCGGGTTGCGGAGAAGGCGGCCGTTCGGGCAGAGCACGATCGGCAGCTCCGACTGCTGGACCCCAAAGCGGTCGATCAGCGCCCCTGCCGATGCGTCGGTGTCCGGGTCGAGGTGCTGGTGCGGGTGCCCGTTCCGCGTGAGGAACCCTTCCAGGCGGAGGACGTCCGCATCATCGGCCCGGCCCACGATCACCGGCCCCGAGATGCGGGTCTGGATCAACCCGACACGTCTCAGGATGAGAGCGCGCATGATGCGTTCTCCGGTGTCCGCTTCGGCGACAAGCAACTCGGGGATCCTGCGCGTCGCGATGACGAGCGCCTCGACGGGCCTCGTCGCGCGTGCGTCCACGAGAGCGGGTCGGCCCGCCAACTGGGCGAGCTCGCCGAGGAAGGAACCCGCCGAGTGCGTGACGATGGGGCGGTCCGGCTCGATGATGCTGTGCTGCGTGACGGCGACCTCTCCGCTCAGGACCACGATGAGGCCTGGGCCCGGCTCACCAGCGGTCATGAGAGCATCGCCGGCGTCGTACGACCGCGCGTCGCCGAAGCGGCGAAGCCGATCGATCTCCGCGGCGTCGAGCCTCGGGAACATCTGATCGTAGCGGGTCTCGATGACCGATTGCGGACGCGAAGCCACTCGTTCCCCCGGGCGCTGTGATGCGCCTCCAATCTGATCCCGGCGCCGTCGAGGGGCGCGAAGCCCCTGAGGGGTCGCCGTCCCTGCGCGCCCGTCACGGCGCCGGCTGCGCCTCGCCCTGCGCGGGCGCGACGAGGTCCGCGTGGAGCGAGCAGGTGCACCGGATGACGCCGCGGGCGAGCTGCTCGTCCGCGTGCGTGGGAAGCCCCGCCGCGACCCACTCCGTCCAGCCGGTGTTCATCTCCCGCGTGAAGAAGCCGTGCTCTGCCAACTGCAGAGCTGCTTTCGCGCCGAGGTGTCAGTAATCGCTCCAGCAGTACGTCACGAGCTCCACCCCGCGCGGGAGCTCGGGGATGATCGACGCGAGCTCCTCCCTCGGCGCGCACCAAGCGCCCTGGATGTGCGCCTTGCGGAACGCGGCGCGGGGACGGACGTCGAGCAGCAGGAACGGCTCGCCCCGCCCGTCCTTGAGGTGCTCGATCACCGCGACCTTCTGCTTCTCGGCTCGGAGCTTGGCGGCGAAGTACGCCCGGTTGGCCTCTACGTCTTCTCGTTTGAACTGCATGAGTGGCCTCCGGCCTGGAATCTAGCGGTGAACGAGCGCGCCTCTCACGCCTGGGAAGGGGTCACTCCCGCGAGATGGCGCTCTCCCTCTCGGCGGGCCCCGTCTTCACCTCACTGGCGGCTCGGGCGATCAAGGCCGCCACCGCCTGCGGCCGCGACACGTAGATCGCGTGGCTGCCTCTCTCTTCCACCATCGTGGCACTGGCACGCTGCGCCATGAGACGCTGCGCCGCTGGCGGGATCATCCGGTCTTCGGTGGTGAGCAGGTACCAGCTCGGCTTGGTTCTCCAGGCCGCCTTGCTGATCGTGCCGCGTAGAGCGTCGACGCCCCATGGCACCTGCGAGTCGGCCATGAACTCGGCCTGTTCCGTCTCGACGTCGGCCGCGAAGGCTGCGTGGAACTTCTCTCTGTCGAGGAAGAGACGGCCGTCCCGCGGTGCCAGAATCGGCGGTACAGGGGCGCCGGGCGGTGGATTCTTGATCAGCGCGTCCACGGACTCGCCTTCGCTGGGTGCGAAGGCGGCGACGTAGACGAGCCCGACGACCTTGGGATCGTTCCCTGCTTCCGTGATCACCACACCGCCATAGGAGTGTCCCACCAGCATCACAGGACGGTCTTGCTCCGCGAGGATGAGCTTCGTCGCCGCGACGTCGTCATCTAAAGACGTGGTCGGGTTCTGTACGACGCTGACGCTGTACCCATCATCGTTCAGGATCTTGTAGACCCCCGCCCAGCCAGAGCCATCCACGAATCCGCCGTGGACGAGAACGACGTTGAACTGCTTCGCCATGACGACCCTCCCGTGCGCCAGAGGTGAGGAACCTGCCGGCGCTGGCAGTCACGCTTAACCGAGCCGCAAACGTCCCGCTTCGTCGAGTGAGTGAAGTGGTCTCGCGCCCCGGGTCAGGGAACGGTCGCCGCGCTGCCTCCTCGTCGACGAGTCAGTCGCGCCCCGGCGCGACCGCTGGGTGTCTCGGTTCTTCACTCGTCGGCGCCGGCCTCGTTCGCAGACGGACGGTTCCTGCTCTCGCGCGCGTTGCGCGTCGGGGTTCCCAGCCGCACGTTCACGAGGCGGCGCGGATCGCGAGCCATGGAACAGCAGCCGGTCGAGAACCACGGGGTCGTCGGCGACATGCACACCGTCGCCCTCGTGGGCAAGAACGGCTCGATCGACTTCATGTGCTTTCCGCGGTTCGACTCGCCGACGATCTTCGCGGCGCTGCTCGATCCCGAGCGCGGGG
>WNFU01024669.1_pt1 | contig 10235 bp, 8 predicted proteins | sample 5400121 | NCBI WGS metagenome assembly WNFU01 (sample SAMN13153360, study PRJNA577476) | soil metagenome | isolation source: 100 cm soil or saprolite under grassland replicate 1 | place: USA:California | collected 2016-06-15
GCGGTTGTCTGGCGCACCCAGGTAAACATGCTTGCCGATCGGATCCTGGTCCGGGAAGAAGCGTCTCGCGGCCGCTTCGCTCAGAACGACCGCACTTCGTCCAGCGCCGTAATCCCGATCGTTCAGCAGCCGTCCGCGCCGGCGCGCAATACCCATCGTCTGAAAATAGTTGGGGGCGATGACGCGATACGCCACGCTCGGCGGCGTCTTCTCCGGCGGCAGTGGCTGGTCGATGATGTTGGACCACGCGCCCGTGCCGTAGCCGCTCACGGGCAGATAGCTCGTCATCGTCGCGGCTTGCACGCCCGGGAGGCGCTCGAATCGCGCCAGCACGTCTTCGAAGAAACGCACGCGCTGGTCACCTTTGTACACATCGGACGGCACACCGATTCTGAACGTGAGTAGCTGCTCGGCACGAAAGCCGGGATTGACTTCGAGCAGCTTCGCAAAGCTCCTCACGAGCAAGCCCGCGCCCGCGAGCAGCATGAGCGCCAGCGCCAACTCCGCCACCACCAGGGACGTGCGTATCCACCCAGTCGGTCCGCTGCCTCGTGTTCCTTCACGAACGGCTTCCATCAGCGAACGTGAGGTCAACTGAACGGCCGGAAAAAAGCCAAAGGCGAGCCCCGCGGCTACGGAAACCGCGGCAGTGAACGCGACGACCGCCATGTCGAGACGAATTTCGTTCGCGCGCGGCAGGTTTTGCGGCAGCGACGCCACAAGCACATCGAGCAGAACGTAGCCAAGCGCAAGGCCTGCAAGCCCTCCAATCGTCGAGAGAAACACACTCTCGGTGAGCATCTGCCGGACCAGGCGCATCGGCCGGGCGCCGAGCGCCTGGCGCACCGCCACTTCGCGGCGACGCGTCGACGCACGCGCCAGCAGGAGGTTGCCGAGATTGGCGCACGCGATGAGGAGGATGCAGACGACCGCGCCCATCAGCGTGAGCAGCCGCGTTCTGACACCGTTCACGAGCAGATCCTTCATCGGGACGACACCGGCGGTTGCGTTCTGCGTGTACTGCGGGTACTTGGTCCGAATGGCGTCCATCACGGCGTTCAACTGCGTGCGCGCCTGATCGATGGTCACGCCCGAATTCAGCCGCGCGACTGCCTGAAGGAAGTACTGATCGCGATTGCCGCGGAACGCAGCATCGAATCGTGCAGGGATCCAGTACTGCGCGTCGTAATCGGGAAATGCAAAATCGCGCGGCATGACCCCAATGACGATGAACGGGATTCCATCGAGGCCAATCGTCTCTCCCACGGCCGGCCGCTCGCCGAAAATTCGATGCGCAAGGCCGCTGCTCAGCACCACCACAGCCGCCGCGCCAGGCCCGTCGTCCGCGGCGGTGAACACGCGACCCTGTGCAGCGCCTCGGCCCAGCACCTCGAAGATGCTGCCGGCACTGAGCACACCGAGCACGCGCTCGGCATTACCGCTCCAAGCGATGACGCGTCCCGTGTACGCAAACGCCGCCATCGACTGGAAGCCCGACGCGCTCGCTTGCCAGTCGTAATAGTTGCCTGGGGTCGTACTGCCCAGGCCGTCAGGGTCGCTGCGGTCCCTCGACATGTGGCCGAGAACGACGATCCGGTTGGCCTCTCGATAAGGCAGTTCCTTCAGCATCACACCATTGACGACGCTGAAAATGGCGCTGTTCGCGCCGATTGCCAGCGCCATGGTGGCGACGCAGACCATCGCGAAGCCAGGGGCGTGACGCAACATGCGCACGGCGCCGCGGATGTCCTGAATCAGTGAAGACAGCACAGGCGTTCTCCGATCGGGTTCAACGGACCACGAGAGCCATCTCTCGTCGATGCGGCGCGGTGGCGGCGCGCCTCGGTGTTCGCACCACGCGAAACGCAAGAGAGCGGCAAATTCCCAGAGTACGAGTCGCGCAGCACCGCGATTGCCGCGGCGGCGGCGCGCATCGCGCACGAGGTCGTCGAAGACGGCCATCATCTGCTCGCCGTGCCGCTCGCGCACTGGTCGAGGCAGCAGGTTCAACGCCGCGCGATACAGGGTGCTCATGCTCGTTTCGGCGTGAGCTTCTTCTCACGGGCCGTTTTCAGCGCGCGCTGCAGGCGCGCCGTCTCGAGACGCGCGACCTCCAGCCCGGCCCTCGTGATTCGGTAATACCGGCGGCGCGAGTCTTCTCCGCGGGTAGGCCGCCGATCGAGCTCGTCAATCAGATGGTTGTCGAGCAGCCGCTTGATCGCCGCGTAGAGCGTGCTTGCCGTGAGCTCGACTTCTCCCTGCGTCCGCTCACGGATGTCCTGAATGATCGCGTAGCCGTGCAGGTCCTGGTCGCTCAGCGAGAGCAAGATCTGGAATACCGGCACGGTCAGCGGCAACTGGTGCTGCGGCAGGCGCCGCCGCGGATAATCGGGCATCGATAGGGCTCGTCCGTCTAACGTTATACCGTACGACGGTATAGCGCGCCACGTAACTATTCAGACGAATCGGGCGCCTCGAAGGTTGCCGGCGGAGTTACGGAGTTCAGTCGACGCGGAGAGCCGTGACCGGATCGACTCTCATCGCCCGTCGTGCCGGAATGTAGTTGGCGAGTGTCGCAGCCAGAAGCAACGCGACGAACGCAGCGCCCCAGGCGACGGGGTCGGCGGCGCCAATGCCGAAAATCACGCCGCTTAGAAATCGCGCAGCAATCGCCGCCAGAACCAGGCCGATGCCCGCGGCAATGGCAGCGAGCGTGAGGCCCTGCTTCATCACCATCCGCAAAACGCGGCGCGGATGTGCGCGAACATGGGACTGTAGCCGAGCATGTCGGCGAACACCGTGTTGTGCGCTTTCAGATCCAGGAAATCGGGATACGAACAGGTGGCGTATTCGTCGCCGTCGGGGCTGCTGGTAAAGACATCGACGAGCGTTTCAGGGTGAGCCACTGGAAGCGGCCGAAGCAAGACGGCATCGACGAGCGAGAACATCGCGGTGTTGACGCCGATGCCGAGACCGAGCGAAAGAATCGCGATCGCAGCGAACCCAGGGCTGCGTCGCAACCAGCGAATGGCGTATCGGAGATCACTCGGCATGTGTCCTGATACCTGATACTTGATACCTGATACCTGACGTTAGACGCGACGGAACTTCCCTGCGTTCCGAGTCATGACCTTCGTCACAACCCGCCGCGGCAGCAGTCGCGCGATGGTCGTCAGCGATCGATAGACACGACCTGGAACATAGACGACCTTGCCCGCCATCACCGCGTCGTAGGATTCGCGCGCGACGCGGTCGGCATCGAGCCACATGAAGCCGGGCATCTGGTTCACTTGATGGCGCGTGCCTGTCACATCGTGAAACTCGCTGAGGGTGAAGCCAGGACAGGAGGCGGTGACGTGCACGCCATGTTCTGCGGTTTCGAGCGCCAGAGACTCTGAAAACGCAATCATGTACGCCTTCGACGCCGCATAGAGTGTGTGTCCGGCCACGCCCGGGAGAAGGCCGGCGACCGAAGCGACGTTCACGACCCGCCCCCATTGGCGCTCGATCATTCCCGGCAGCAGACGATGGGTCAGTTCGGAAACGGCGACCACCATGACCTGCAGAAACGCGCGCTGTTGCTCCCAGCTGGTACTCACGTATCGGCCGGGCACGCCGTAGCCGGCGTTGTTGATCAGGATGTCGACGGCGATGCCTGCTTCGGCGATCGCGCGAGCGAGCCGCTCGGGCGCTCCGGCGTCGGACAGATCGTCGACCAGCACATGCGCGTTCACGCGGTGTGTTTGCCTCAGTTCCTCCGCCAGAGTTTCCAGCCGATCGCGGCGCCGGGCGGTGACGACAAGGTCGTATCCACGGGATGCGAGTTGCCGGGCAAACGCGAGGCCGATGCCCGAGGATGCACCTGTCACGAGCGCGTGCCGGCGAGATCTTTCTGACATACCCGCCAAGTATAGGTATGATGCAGAGCGCTCCCCGCAGAGTCCCGGACATCTTAGGAGAACTCCATGCGCCTGATTCGCTTTGCAATCCTACTTGTCGGCACGATTTCGCTGGCTGCGTGCATCAACGCCAGCACGTTGATCAAAGTGAAGCTCGATGGCAGCGGAACGATCGAGCAGACGATGATGATGAACACGGCCGCCGTCAAATCCCTCATGTCGGGCATCGACCCGCAAGGGCAGATGCAGATGAAACAGAGCAATCCGTTCGACGCCGCGTCGCTGGAGCGCGCGGTCGACAGAATGGGCAAGGGCGTGCGCTTCGTGTCTGCAACGCCCATCAGCCAGAATGGTTTCGAGGGCGTAAAAGGGATCTACGCGTTCGACGACATCAATCAGGTCAGCGTCAGTCAGGACGTCCCCAACCCGTCAGCCGCACCCGGCTCGGGTAAACCGAGTCCTGTCACCTTCAAACTGGCGCGGCAGGGCGGCAGCTCGGTGTTGACCGTCACTTTCGACGAGAAGGCCATGAGCGGCACGAAGACGCCTCCTGTGACCGTGAAACCCGAAACGGTCGATCCAGCGATGATGCAGATGATGACGGCGATCTTTCAGGGCTTCAAGGTCGCAATCGATCTCGAGGTCGACGGCAAGATCGTCAAGACGAATGCGGATTATGTAACCGGCTCACGCATCACGCTGCTCGAGATCGAAATGACGAGTCTGCTGCAGGATCAGGCCAAGCTCGCCCAGCTGCAGAGCAAGATGTCGCCGACGGCTTCCATTGCGGACATCAAGCCGCTGCTCAAGGACGTCAAAGGCATCAAGATCAACGAGCCGGTGGTGACGGTGGAGTTCCGCTGAGACATGTGGCGATTTGATGATTTCGTGATGTGGCGATGTAATCCCGCGATGTCGTGATGTGTCGATGTATGTGAGATGTCCGCCACCTCGCCACATATCATGCGAAGCAGATCACCCTTCCTCCTGTGGACGCGATTGCGACGCGTCCCGAAGCGATGGCGGGCGATGAGGTAAGAGCGCTCCCGTCCTCGTACTCCGACAGGACTTTTCCGCTCGCGAGATATGAGTAGAACGGAAATTTTCGATCTGGATGCTCATACCGCCACACCACGCGGCGCTTTTTGAGATCGAAGCCGATCACCTGGTTGTCGAAGGTGCCGAAGTACGCGGCATCGCCGGCAATGGCGACCGACGCGCCGGTGTACGCGGTGGCAGACGCGGCAAACAGCTCACGGCCGTCTCGCACGCGTACCGCGTGAAACTTCTCATCGCATCCGGCGAAGTACGCGACGCCCTCGACGAGCGACGGCGTTCCGTGCACGTAGTTTTCGGTCTTGAGAGTCCAGCGCTCTTTTCCATCGGACGCGTCCAGCGCATAAAGGCCGCCGTCGTACGAGCCGATGAGCACCATCTCACCGGCAACGATTGGCGAGGACTTGATTTCAGACCGGGTCTTGAACGTCCAGAGGCCTTTGCCCGTTTGACCGTCGACGGCGTGCACCGTCCCTTCGAGATCGCCGATGAAGGCGCGTCCCCCCGCGACGGCGGGGGACGATTCGCCGATTGACTCACCGGCTTTGTATCGCCACTTCAGTGCGCCGTCAGCGAGCGCGAGCGCGACGAGCTCACCCGTGCCCGTACCGACGAAGACGACACCATCGACAATGGCGGGCGATGAATCGATGGACTCGCCGCCTTCCCAAATCCATGCGCGTTTGAGCGTGGCAGGTACGCTCGACGAAGACAAACCTGTGAGCGATGGCGTTCCGCGAAACTGCGGCCACCGATCGGCGGGAGCCGCCGCCGGGCCCGCGCGTTGAGCGCGCACGGCAACCGGCAGCGCGAGAGTCGCCAGAAGCGAAGTAAGAAAGCCCCGGCGGTTCACTTCACGGTCGAGCGTCGCAGCGTCGCGCCCTGTTCGAGCGCCCAGAGCTGATTGCGGTTCATCACGAACAGCTTGCCGTCCGCGGGCACGGGCGTCGCATACACCGAGCTGCCCATGTTCTGCTCGGAAATCACCTTCAACGTCTTGCCGTGCTCGAGGACGACGACGTCGCCGTCTTCGTCGCCGAGATAGACCTTGTCGTCGATGATGATGGGCGATCCCCAGACGGCCGCGAGCATGTCGTGCGTCCAGTACGGCTTGCCGGTTTTCAAATCGAGACAATGCAGGAAACCGCTGAAATCCGCCAGGTAGATCAGACCGTCCTTGATGGCCGCCGTCGAGATCGAGCGCCGAATCTTGTCGTAGTGCCAGATCCTGCCGCTCTCGGTGATGTCGCCGCGTTTGGTCGCGTCGATGGCGTACGCATGGCCGACGCCTTCCCCGTGCTCGGGATCCTGTCCGTTAGCGATGTAGACGACGTTCTCGTAAATGACGGGCGTGGCGATCACTTCGTTGCGTGTCTTGGGCCAGACCGACGCCTTGGGATTGGTATCGAATTCCCAGAGCTTCTTGCCCGTGAGCGCTTCGTACCCGCGAACCCAGCCGTCGCCCTGCGCGTGCACGACCTGCATGACGCCGGCGACGTCGCCGACAGCAGGCGTCGACCACTGCCCATGAAGAATGCGGTCTTCCACTGAGTTGTCTTCCCACACCAGCTTCCCCGTCGTCTTGTCGATGGCGATGATGGCGGGCGCGCGCGGTGAAGGAATGTTGACGTGGCTCTCGTCCTGTCCGTTGGATGTGCTCACGAGAATCAGGTTCTGAAACGACACGGGAGACGAGTTCGACATGTTATGCGGAAAGGAGCCGACCTCCTCCATCATGTCGAACATCCAGATCACGTCGGGGTCGTGCGGCCCGGTGAGCTTCTCGTCCTTGAAGGGGCCGTCGTTCTCGTTGTCGTGGAAGCCCTGCACGTCCACGGCGACCACCTGGCCGCGATTCGACGTGAAATACGCAATGCCGTTTTCGATGAGCGCGGACGACGCGACGCCCTGATACGGCCAGTCGTTCGCGCGGCCGGACGAGAGCTTTTCGAATGTCGCTTGCCACAGGAACTCGCCGTCGGCTTCACGAAACGCCATCACCACGCCACGATCGCCCGGCTGCTTCGGATCGCGGAGCCCTTCGTTGTTCGTGCCGATGAGGACTACGCCGTCACCCACCGACGGATTGCCGTACGACTGCGATCCAAGCTCGGCAACCCATTTGACGTTCTTGCCCGACTTGACGTCCCACTCGGTCGGCAGTCCCTTCATCGAGGACACCATGTTTCGAGACGGCGTTCCGCCCCACATGGGCCAGTCGGCCGAGGCAACGGAGGTCAGCAGGACAACGACGATAAGTGCAAGGAGTTGTTTCATGGTCGGCGCTCGGCTTTGGGCGATCGGGAGTCGGCGATCGGCGATCGACTCTCGGCCCCCTGGTTCGGATACACCTTCAGATTATCGAAGTACACATCCGAGATGCCGTCTGCATACAGACCCGGGCTTCCCATCCGATGTCCGATCTTGTCGAGTTTTTCAACGGTCCACGCGGCCGGCTCAGGCTCGCTCGCAGGCCACACTTTTCCGCGCACGCGCGTGATGCCGTCGGACTGCTGATCGACCCGAAGCTTCATGCGGTACCAGCGATCGGGATCCCATTTAAAGGGAACGCGGACCGTCATCTCATCTGCCGCCTGCCACGGCTGGAGCTCCAGCTTCTGTCCGTTGCCAAACAACACAAGCGCATATCGCTGGTTGATGAGGCCGGTATCGCCACGCTGCCGGCGCTGCTCACGGCCACGCACATCGCCTTCGATCGTATAGTTCGCCAGCGTCGGCGGACCCATCAGAATCTTGGCTCGGCGGCCAACGGTATCGTCGCGCGGCCGCATGAGCACGTTGCCTGCGCCTTCGATGGTGCGCTGAAACACCTTGCCGGGCGCGCCCGCCCACCAGGCCGGCGCCGCTTCCGACGCGGGCTTCTCAAAGTCAAACGACCAGGGCAACGGCGCGATTACGCGAACGCGTGCTTGTCCCGCAACGCCGCCGACGGTTGCCTTCACGTAACCGGCAGACGATCCGTCGGCAGGCGCTGCATACGTTCCATCCGGTTTGACGGCGCCCGCCAGTTGATCGAGCGTCCACGTCACAGCGCTTGCGCCCTCTTCGCGGACAAGGTTGCCTTTCGCATCGTACGTTCTGACGTGCAACGACTGCGTCGCGCGGGGCGCGAGCAGCGATTCGTAGGGGAATACTTGAACAAATGCCGGAGTGCCTGGAGTGCCTGGAGTGCCTGCAGTGCCTGGAGTGCCTAGAGTGCCTGCAGTGCCCGATTCCTTCCGCGCCTTCGCTGTTCGCTTGCCGATTGCATATGTTGCCTCGAGCGACGTCACGTACACGCGGCCGTCCGCCACGATCGGCGAACCGATGATCGCTTCCGGCGATTCGGCCGTGCCCAACAGATCCTCGTCGAGTACTTGAACGTCTTTCGCCGACGGCTTCAAGATGTAGAACTTGCCGTTCTCGGTGCCGACGTAGAGCTTGCCGTCGGCGAGCACCGGCGATCCCTTCTGCAGCGTTCCGAGCCCGCGCTCCCACAGGCGCGCCCCGGTTTTCAAATCGAATGCAGCAACGATGGCGCTGTTGTCGACCGTGTACAGACGCTCTTGGTCCATCACGGGCGAGGCAAACGACGGCAGGAAGCCGAGCGTCTTCCAGCGATACGCATCCTCCTTGAGCTCGCCGCTTCGCCGCGCGTCGAGCGCGGCGATCATCCCCATCTCGGTCGTGCCGATGTTCTCCTCGCCGTGCGTGATGTAGGCGACACCGTCGCGATACAACGCGCCGTTGAGAATGGCGCGCTTCGACACGTCGATGTGCCAGACAGGTTCGCCGGTATTCAGCTTGATCGCGTGATATGCGCCGTCCGTGCCGCCGATGATCACGGTCTTCATGCCGTCGATATCGGCGACGATCGGCGGAGATTGATTGGTGTCGTAGTGCCGCGTCTGCGGCGAGCTCACCCAGATGGTCTGGCCGGTCCGCTTGTCAAACGCGAAGACGCGGTTGTTCGTGCGATTGAGATCGCCCCACGCGAGAATGAGCGCGTTGAGGATGACTTTGTCGCCCTCGATGATCGGCGAGGTCGTCCGGCCGCCATGGGTCGTCACGGCGCCGTACTCTTCGGGCAGCGATCGATCCCAGAGAATCTTGCCCTCGGACGAGACACAGAAGACCTGTGCGCCGACGGTCATCACATACACGTTGCCCGTTTCGGGATCGACGGACGGGGATGCCCACCCGGCGCGATGCTGCGGGACGTCGCTCAGATAGATGCTGAAGCGTCGCTCCCACAGGAGCTTCCCGGAATCGGCATCGAGCGCGACGAGCCGCTCCTGCGTGTTGGCCAGATCGCCGTATGGCTGCAACAGATAGACATGGTTGCGAAACACCACGGGCGAAGAGCGGCTGCCAATCGGAACGCGCCAGGCGAGATTCTCGCCTTTCGGAGACCAGCTCGATGGTAGCGAGGTCTCCGAAGAGTGGCCATCGCGCGTGGGGCCGCGCCATTCAGGCCAGTCGCTGGCTGCCGCGACGAAGGTCGCACTGATGACGAGCGCCGGGATGAGGGCGCTCAAACGAGATCGACGTGTCATGGTACACGTCAAGTTTAGCTGACGCGATATAATCCGGCCGCTTTTTCACGGCAGGAATTCGCAGGTGTAAACGGCGTGTGTCGGGAGACCGCCGCTCGCTTTGACGACCGGTCCCCGTGGTTCGGAGGTTTGCGTGGCGTCTCTCTCCGCCGTACGTCGCCTGGCGCTCGGATTCACGCTCATCGTCGCGGCATCCGCGGTCCTGCTCGTTTCGGATCTCGGACATCGGACGGCGGGCGCCGCCGCCGCGCCGCGAATCGCCGTGCTACAGCACGCCTCCTCCACGCTCCTCGACGATGGCGTGCAGGGACTCCTCGACGGCCTGCGCGAACAGGGCTTCGTTGACGGCCAGACGATCCGCATCGATCGGTACAACGCCTTCGGCGATATGGCCACGGGCGTCGCCATCGCGCGGCAAGTCACGACCGGCGATTATGACCTCGTTGTCACGATCAGCACCCCGTCGATGCAGGCGGTGGCCAACACGAACACCGCGGGCCGCACGCCGCACGTCTTCGGCGTGGTCGCCGATCCGTTCAGCGCCGGGATCGGCCTGGATCGCGCCCATCCAGCCAGGCATCCGAAACATTTGACCGGGCAGAGCACGTTCCTGCCGGTCAACGAGACGTTCGAGCTCGCCCGCCAGTTGTATCCGGAACTCACGACCATTGGAGTCGCCTGGAACCCGGCGGAGTCGAATTCGGAGGCGTTCACGAAAAACGCA
>WNFU01012608.1_pt1 | contig 10234 bp, 9 predicted proteins | sample 5400121 | NCBI WGS metagenome assembly WNFU01 (sample SAMN13153360, study PRJNA577476) | soil metagenome | isolation source: 100 cm soil or saprolite under grassland replicate 1 | place: USA:California | collected 2016-06-15
CTCGTGCCGACGTCGGCCGGTCAACCTTCTATGCGCATTTCCACGATAAGGACGAGCTGCTGCTCAGCGGCATCCAGGACATGCTCCGCTCGGCGCAGTCGCGCGAAGGAATTGTCTGGTTCAGTCTTCCGATCCTCGAACATATCGAAGAGCATCGCAATACTGGAGGAGCGACTATGGGCCGGCGGGGGCGACAGGCGATGCACGAACATCTTCAGCATGCCATCGCCGAGCTCATCGAGGGCGACCTCAGGAGAGGGTTGCACCGCTCCCGCAGCAGGGTGGGTCATGGTTCACCGGAGCTGATGGTCCGCTGGATTGCCACGACCTTCGTGCTCGTTTTGAACTGGTGGGTGGAGAATGACAACCGGCTTCCTGCGCGCGAAGCAGATCGTGTGTTCCGCGGACTTATCGAGCCGACGCTCGCCGAGCTTCTCAGCTAACGGTTTGCCTCGGTTCTAGGCGAATGGGGCTTTTGACACCCGCCTGACTTGGCGGGGCACACGTGGGGCACAACGATTGTCAGCAGTTCGCAGCGAGCCGCAGCGTCATGAAGAGTGGTACCGGACTGGTGAAGGAGGACGCAGCGGCATAGAGTATACCGCAGGCGCTCCTGGGCTACTGCAAAACCTCTATTCGTCGGTTCGATTCCGACCGGCGCCTCTCAATCAATAGGAGGTCCCGTGGCTCGAGCGTCCCGGCGCCTCGACCCGACCGCTGCCTTGCTCCGCGCGTACTCCGCCAGCGCCCGCATCAACCAGTACCTCGTCGAACACCTGGATCCGGCCGTGTGGCGGGCCCAAGTCAAGGGCGGCCGCGGTGAGAAGCTGAGAACCGTCGCCGCCCTCGTCGCGCATCTCCACAATTGCGGCTTACGCTACCTCGAGCGCACTGACCGGACGGCCCGCGTCCCCGGCGAGCTCGATCGCTTCCGCGTCACCCCCGCCCAGGCCGCCCGTGCACTGGGCGCGAAGCGCCAGGCCGTGCAGCGCGTCGTGACCGCAGCGATCGCCGACGGCCGCCGCATCACGGGCTTCCCCTACGACGCCGCGACGTTTCTCGCGTACTACCTGGCCCACGACAGCCATCACCGCGGCCAGATCGTCATGCTGGCCCGGCTGCTCGGCCGCCCCGTGAGCCGGCAGACCATGATCGGGATGTGGCAGTGGAGTCGGCGAGCCCAGGAATAGAGGGGTAGTGCGGCTCCAACTCTTCCCGCAAGCCGTCGCGCTTGTCGTCGGACTGGCTCTCCCAGTCGGCTCCGACCTTGTCGCCCAGGCGCCGGCCTCAACCGGCGGCGGGCGTCTGCCGCCGCCTCCGTCCTTCACGGTCAAGCGTGCGCCGGGAGCCATCCGGCTCGACGGATCGCTGGACGACGCGGGCTGGCTTGGCGCGTCGGAGATCCCGCTCGACTGGGAGTGGACCCCCGGCGACAACGCGCCCCCTCCGGTCCGGTCGGTGTGCCGGATCACCTACGACGACACCAGCCTCTACGTGGGCTGCCGGGGGTTCGATCCCCGCCCCGACGACATCCGGGCCCGCTACTTCAGCCGGGACGACATCGAGCGCCTCGTGCGGGACGACCATTTCAACATCCTCATCGACCCATTCAACGACCAGCGGCGCGCTTTCCAGTTCCGGGTGAGCGCGCTGGGCGGCCAGGCGGATGCGCTGCTCAGCACGGCAGAGGGGTTCGAGGACTGGTCCTGGGACGCGATCTGGGGCTCGGCCGGGCGCATCGACGATCTGGGCTACACGGTCGAGGTCGCGATCCCGTTCAAGTCGCTCCGCTTCCCGCAAACGGCCGCCGTGCAAACCTGGGGATTCATCCTGGAGCGCTCGTACCCCCGCAGCGTGCGGCATCGCGTCCAATCGGCTCCCCGGGATCGGAACAATACCTGCCTCCTCTGTGAGGCCAACAAAGTCACAGGCTTCCGGGGCATCGCGCCGGGGACGAACATCGAGTTCGACCCCGCGGTCACCGGGAGCCGAACCGACGTCCGGACCCAGGTGCCCGATGGCCCGCTCGCGAGCGGCGACGTCGATCCCGCCTTCGGTCTGGACTTCCGGTGGGGCATCACCCCCAACCTGACGCTCAACGCGACCGGGAATCCCGACTTCTCCCAGGTCGAGGCGGATGTCGCCCAGCTCGACGTGAACACCCGGTTTGCACTTTTCTTTCCCGAGAAGCGACCCTTTTTCCTGGAAGGTGTGGATCTCTTCAACACGCCGATCCAGGCCGTGTTCACCCGCACGGTCGCCGATCCGGACGCCGGGCTCAAGCTCTCGGGAAAGGTGGGAAAGTCCTCGGCGTCGGCGATCGGCATCTTCGCGGCCCGCGACGCCACCACCAACCTCTTGTTTCCGTCCAACCAGGCGTCCTCCGGCACCTCGCTTGCCCAGGAGGTCTACTCCGCCGTGGGACGCTTCCGGCGCGACTTCGGCCGCTCCTCCTTCGTGGGAGGACTGTACACCGGCCGGTTCGGTCACGGCTACACGAGCCAGCTCACCGGCGCGGATCTCTTTCACCAGTTCGACCCCTCCACCAGCCTGCGGCTCCAGTATCTGGGCTCGCACACCGAGTACCCGGATTCGACGGCGCGGAACGCCGGCCAGCCCTTGGGGACCTTCTCGGGCGACGCGCTCCTGCTCGAGCTCAACCGGACCACGGCCGATTGGCAGATGGACGTGAGCTATCGCGATCTGAGCCCCGGGTTCCGCGCGGACGTCGGGTTCGAGCCCAGGGTGGACATGCGTAAGGTCGGCGGCTCGCTCGTCCGGACCCTTCGGCAAAGGAGCGGGTGGTTTACGCAGATCCTGGCCGGGACCTTCTACGACCGGACGTGGGACCACGCCGGTGATCTCACCGACGAGTCCGTTGCCCTGTTCGTCAACTACTGGGGGCCGCTCCAGAGCGTCGCGTCGTTCAGTCCCTCGCACGCCCGGACCCGCTTCGCCGGAACCGTGTTCGATCTGAACGGGGCCGAGGTGACGTTCACTCTCCAGCCGAGCGGTGCGGTGCTCGTGGGCGCGTCGGTTCAAGTGGGCGACGTGATCGACTTCACCAACGTCCGACGCTCACCACAGTGGAGGGTCGAGCCGTCCGTCCGGCTCAGCCTGGGCCGCGGCCTGGGGTTGGACCTGAGCCACGTCTACCAGCGCGTCGCGCACGAGGGCGGCCGGGTCTTCACCGCCAACCTGTTCCAGGCCCGGGTGATCTACAACTTCAGTGTGCGCACCTTCGTGCGGGGGATCGTGCAGCACAGGAGCGTGGATCGGAACGTCGCCGCGTACACCGTCCCGGTGAGCGCGTTCGACGAGGGCCTGTTCGGCCAGTTCCTGTTCTCCTACAAGGTCAATCCGCAGACTGTGGTGTTCCTCGGGTACTCGGACAACCAGGCGGGCGCCCGATCGTTCGACCTCACCCGGACCAACCGGACGTTCTTCGCGAAGGTGGGCTACGCCTGGCGGCCGTGACGAACGCTACCGAAAGGGCGGCGGCACTGGTGAAGCTGTACGGAGCGGGATAGAGTACAGCGCGCGCCAATGGCCAGAGTCCTGATCATCGACGACGACGTCACGCTCCGGCAAGCTCTGACGAAGCATCTGGAGCACGCCGGGCACGACGTCCGGCAGGCGGCGGACGGCGATGCCGGGATCCGCGCGTACGAGCGACACGCGGCGGACGTGGTGATCGTGGACATCTTCATGCCCGGCCAGGGGGGCCTGCAAACCATCGGCCGGCTGCGCCGCGAGTGGCCGGCCGTGAAGATCCTCGCAATGTCCGGGGTGAAGAGCGCGGGAGCGATCGACGTCGGAGGGCACGCAGTGGCCCTCGGGGCCGATCGCTTTGTCCCGAAGCCGTTCGAGGCCGCCACCCTGCTCGCGCTGGTCGAGACGCTGCTCGGGGAGCAAGCAGGGGCCCCTTAGGGCCGCTGCTACGGGGCGGGGTGCGAGCCGGTGGTGCTCACCCGTCGCGACTTGGCAGGTGCGGCCTGCTTCGCCGCGACGAAGCTCGCGATCTGTCGCAACGTCCGGAAGTCGTCGATCTCGAGCTCTTCGAACGACACGTGGATGAAGAAATGCTCTTCGAGGGACGCCAGCAGCTTCACGAACATGAGGGAGTCCACGATACCCGCGGCGAACAAATCGACGTCCGCCGCCGGCACGTCGATCTGCAGGCGGTCCGCGAACAGCTGCGCGATGGGCGTCTCGAGGTCGCGGGCGTCACGCATCCGACAGCTCCCGGTGCTCCGTGGCGAGGAGGTCGTACAGTAGACGGTCGTAGGGCCGGCCGTCGATCCAATGACAGCGGCGCTGGCGCCCGATGTATTGGAAGCCGAGCTGCTCCAACCCGCGCCGGGCAGGCACGTTGATCTCGACGGTCCACGCACCGACGGATTCGAGCCCCAGCTCCCTAAAACCCAGGGTCAGCAGCTTGGACGCCGCCTGCGGCGCGTAGCCGCCGTACCGCTTACGCCCGAGCACGGCCCACATCGACGCGGCCGTCTTGAAGCGGCGATCCACGTTCGACAAGCCCACGACGCCGATCGGCAAGTCGCTGTCATGGGGCGTGAATACGCGGAGCACGTGCAAATCGCGCTGCGTCATCACCTTGAGCGAAACCGCCGACGGGCTGTGGACGCCGTTGCCGAAATCCAGCCACTTGCAGTTGTCCTCCTGGCTCAGCCATTTGGCTACGAGCTCGATCAGCTCGGGGCAGTCCAACGGCAGGAGCTTCATAGCCGTACCAATTTTCCTTCCCGCTCGGGCGACGCTCCATTGCGCCTCCCCTTCCGCACGGTTCGGGCCGCCACGCCACCTCCCGGCCCCAGGGCGATCCGGCGTGGCCAACGCACCCCGAATGTTGCCCCCGTGCAACAACAGGGGTGGACAGGATGCACAGGCCGGGCACCAACCTGCATCAGCGCGCACCGGCCGCGCGCCCTGAGTTGGAGCATGGAATTGCGGACGAGGACTGCTTACGAGCCGCCGTTCTGGCGCGCGGCGATGAGCGCCGCGAGGGTGGCGAGGGAGCGGAAGTGATCGACCTCGAGATCTTCCACGTCGACGCGGACGCCGAAGCGCTTCTCGAGTTGCAGCAACAGCTCCACCATTCCGAGGGAGTCGAGCCGTCCCGTCTCCAACAAGTGGGTGTCGGGGCTCGGCACGTCGATGTGCAGGTCCCTCGCGAAGGCGGCGGCGAGCTCAGCCTGGACGGAGCGGGTCGCCGTCGTCACCGGGCGCTGACCGTTTCGGGCGCGAACAGCTCTTTGAGTCTCCGACGATCGATCTTCCCGTTCGTGGTCTTGGGGAGGTCCGCGAATTTGAGCCAGCGGGACGGGAGCATGTAAGACGGCAGCGCCCGCGCCAGCCCCTCACGCAGGCCCGCCGGCGCTGCGTCTGCCCCGGCGAGCGGCGCGTACGCGCAGCAGATGGCCACGCCATCGAAGTCCGGACTCGGCACGCCGACCACGGCGCATTCCCGCAGCCTGCCCAACGCGTGCAGTGCCGCCTCGATCTCCCCCAGCTCGACCCGATACCCGCGCGTCTTGATCTGAGAGTCCGCGCGCCCCAGGAAGCGGACCAGTCCGTCCGGCCCGCGGGTCGCGAGATCGCCCGTGCGGTAGATCCGGTCTCCCGGGTCGGTGGCGCCGGGATAGGGCAGAAACGCGGCGCCCGTCTTCACCGGGTCGCGCCAGTACCCCGGGCTCAGGCCCGCACCCCGGATGTAGAGCTCACCCACTTCGCCCGGAGGCACGGGCCCGAGCGCCTCGTCGAGGACCAGCAGCTCCTCGCCGCCGCATGCTTGCCCGATCGGGACGACCTCGTCCTCACTCGTGGGGCACGACGGGACCGTGTAGTAGCTGCTCGCGATCGTCGCTTCCGTGGGGCCGTAGAGGTTGGTGAACGTCGCGTGGGGGAGGCGCTGCATCCAGTAGATGAGGGCGGGGGTCGGGAAGACTTCGCCGCACCACAGCACGCGCCGCAAGGCAGGGAAGTCGCCGTCCCTGACTGCGTCGAACTTGGCCATGTAGTTGAGCACCGAGGGGACGGAAAACCACTGGGTGAGCTCGGCGCTGCGGATCAGCTCGGCGAGTTTGTGCGGCAGCAGGTTCAGCTCCGGCGGCACGAGGTGCAGCTCCGCGCCGGCGGCGAACGTTCCGAACATGTCGAAGGTGGAGAGATCGAAGTGCAGCGGCGGATGCCCCGAGATCCGGTCGGTCGGGGCCGTGCCGAAATACGACACCGCCCACTCGATAAAGCGGCGCACGCTGGCGTGCGTGATCACCACGCCCTTTGGCATGCCCGTCGAGCCGGACGTGAACAGGATGTGGGCCGGGTCCTGCGGACCGTTCGCGCTGAGGGGGAGCGTCGCGGGATACGTGGGGAGGTCCGCCAGCGAAAACTGCGCCGTGACCCCAGCGGGAGGCTCGTCCGCGCCGAGCCAGCCGATCGAGTGGGTATCGGCGAATCCGGGGGCGCTGAACAGCGCGTCCAGCGTCGGGCCGACCGGCCCGCTCGCCAGGATCCAGCGGTCGTCGCACGACGCGATCATCTTCTCGAGCCGGGGCACCGGGCTCACTGGATCGAGGGGCACGTACACGGCGCCGGCCTTGAGCACGCCGAGGATGGCCACGATCGCCGCCGGTGACTTGGGCGTCAAGAGACAGACGCGGTCGCCGCGCCCGCAGCCCGCGTCCTTCAGGAGGTGCGCCCACCGATTGCTGGCCAGCTCGAGCGCCTCGTACGTGAGGCGCTCGCGCTTGAAGACCAGGGCTCCGGCCTCGGGACGCCGGCCGGCCTGCGCGGTGACCCAGTGCTGCAACTGCGAGCTCACGACGTCACGCGCTCGGCCGCGCGCTCGCACACGACGCCGATGTGCTCCAGCTCTTCCGGGCTCGCCGGCACGTCCAGGATGATCGTCCGGTAGCCGACCCCCACGTAACGGGCGATCTCGTCGGCCACCCGGTCATAGCTCCCCACGAGATAGGGACAGAAGGTCTTGTAGTTCTCGAACGGCACCATCCAATACGGCTGCTCCTCTCCGGCGGCGGTCTCGCCGAGCTTGGACAACTGCTGGTGCCATTCGGAATCGGACACCTTCATCGCCAGCTGGTGCGTGAGCTGCCCTCTCCGGTCTTCGGGGAACCGTGCCCGGGCCACCTTCCACGCGTCGCCCCCTTGCTGGCGTGCGATGACCCCGATCCGGATCCCGAGCGCGGCGGCATCCGGCGGAGGCGCCGCCTCGTACTCGGCGACGGGTTTGGGATAGCACACCGCGAGCGCGCCGAGCTCCCGCGCCGCCGCGAGCCCCGCTTCCGACGAGCCGGATACGAACACCCCGGGGACGAGGTCCGGCTTGAGGGGCGGCGTCATCTTGACGTTCGCGACCTGGTAGTATCGTCCGTTGAGCGTCACCGGCCCCGGCCCGCGCAACAGACTCATGATGAGCGTCGTGTATTCGATCAACCGCGTGTAACGCTCGTCATGCGGCGTCGGGTCGTTCAGCGATTCGAGGTCGTTCTTGAAGCCCCCAGCCACCATGTTGAGGTACAGGCGCCGCCCATGCAGAAACCCCAGGGAGGCGACCATCTTCGCTACTGCGTAGGGATGCAGGTAGACGGGCTGCACCGCGACGAGCGGGCAGAGCCGCTCGGTGTGCGTGATCATCTCCTGAGCGATGAGCCACGGATCCACGAGCCCGTTGTCGGTATAGATCAGGATCCCCTCGCAGCCGGCTGCCTCGCTCCACCGGGCGACCTCCAAGACCTCGCGGCGGTAACTCTGAGGTGACGCCGTGTAGGAGGGCGGGCATGTGGCGAACACCTTCAGCCCGGTATCGAGCAGTCGGTCGGTCATACCACCTCGCTACAAATTGGGAAACGCGCAACGGATGCCCGCCCTGCTTGCAAGAAGCGGGCTGTGGCTTCCGCGGAGCAGCGGGTCGGCCACGTGTAGCGCACTCGCCACGCCCCATGCCTCTTTCAGCCGGGCCGCCATCGCGTACGGTTCTTGCGATCCCGCCCCTCGAACCGACGCCCGAACCCCTGACCGGAAAGCCCCCTCGGTGAAGATCCTCGGCATCAGTGGATTCGAAGGGTCGATTCCCTTCAAGCGTGCGCACTGGCCGAACCTCGACGAGCGCGAGTACCGCATCTCGCAGGGTCACGATTCGGCCGCGGCGCTGGTCGCGGACGGGAAGGTCGTCGCTGCCGTTGCCGAGGAGCGGATCAGCCGGCGCAAGCACACGGGAGACTTTCCCCGGGGTGCGATCGCCTATTGCCTCGCCGAGGCCGGCTTGGCGATGACGGACATCGACGAGCTCGCCCACGGGTTCGACTACTCCCCTACCGCAGCGCCTACGCCGTCGATCCCGTCTCCCGCGACTTGTATCGCGAGGTGTACTCGCGCGACGCGCTGCTCACGCTCGTGGGGCGCGACTTCCCGGAGTTCCCGGCGGAGCGGGTCCGTCACGTCGGTCATCACGTGGCGCACGCCGCCAGTGCGTACTATACGTCTGGATGGGAAGAGTGCCTGGTCGGGGTGATCGACGGCATGGGGGAGGCGCAGAGCGTGACCGTGTATCGGGCGCGCGCCGGCTGTCTCGACCGGATCGCCCAGATCCCCGCTCGGGATTCGATCGGCGTGCTCTACTCGCTCGTCACCCTGCACCTGGGCTTCGACTTCAACGCCGACGAATACAAGATCATGGGCCTTGCCCCATACGGAGACCCGGAGCGGTTCCGCCTGTTCTTCGCGGACGCCGTCGAGCTCGGGCCGGACGGCGGCATCTGCATTCCCCTGCTCCGGGTGAACCGCACGCGGGAGGAACGCGAGCTGTACCGCGCGACGCGCGCCTACCTCACCGGGCACCTGGTGCCGCCGCGGCGCCCCGACGAGGAGATCACCGACGTGCACCGCGACGTGGCCGCCGCCCTGCAAGCCTTGCGAACACTACGCGCGCGAGACGGGACAGCGGCGCCTGGCGCTGGCGGGAGGCGTCGCGCTGAACTGCACCGCGAACGGGAAGCTCCTGTGCTCGGGGACGTTCGACGACATCTACGTGCAGCCTGCGGCGGGGGACGACGGCAGCGCGCTCGGCGCGGCGCTGTACCGCGCGGCGGCCGCCGGCGAGATTCGGAACGAGCGGTTCAGCGTTCCTTTCCTCGGGCCCGGCTACACCTCAGCGGACATCGACGGCGCGCTGGCGCAGTACCGCGATCGCGTGCAGGTCGAGCGATTCGACACCCTCGAGGACGCGTGCGCCCAGGCCGCCCGCCTCATCGCGGAGGGCCGTGTGGTGGCGTGGTATCGCGGTCGCATGGAGTTCGGGCCGCGCGCGCTGGGACACCGCAGTATCCTCGCGGATCCGGGCCACCCGGAGATGCGCGATCGCATCAACGCAATGGTGAAAATGCGCGAGGCGTTCCGCCCGTTCGCCCCGGCCGTGTCGATCGAGGAGGTCGATCGCTGGTTCGAGGTGGCGCCCAAGACCGAGCTGCCGTTCATGATCATGACCGTGAACGTCCGTGAGGAATTCCGCCACCAGCTGCCCGCCATTACTCACGTGAACGGCTCGGCGCGCGTTCAAACGGTCTCGGCCACGGACAACAGGGCCTTCCACGAGCTGTTGCGGGCGGTGGGGAAAGCCACCGGGCGCGAGATGGTCCTGAACACCAGCTTCAACATCAGGGGGCAGCCGATCGTGAACACGCCTCGAGAAGCGATCGACACCTTCCTCGGGACCGGCATCGAGTTCCTGTTCCTCGAGAACCAGCTCGTCAGCCGGCGCTCCGGCTGAGCTAGCCCCTCGCGGCGACCTTCGCCGGCTCGGGAGCGGCTGTCGACACGATCACCCCTTGGCCGAGCGCCACGCCCGGCGCGGGGGTCGCCCCCTGCTCGCCGAAGTACGCTTCCTCGCCGTGCTCGCTCAGGTCGAGCCCGCTGAGCTGCTCGCGCACGCCGGCCTTGGCGCCGAGCGTAGCCTGCACCAGCGCCATGATGATCGCCGTACCGACGGCGGCGATCGCCACGGCGGCGAGGATCGCCACGACCTGCACGCCCATCTGAGCGAAATTGCCGGCCAGCCAGCCGTCGCCGCCCGCGGGGTTCGCCAGTTTCGTGGCGAACACACCCGTCAGGAGAGCCCCAGCCATGCCTGCGAGCCCGTGGCAGGAGAACACGTCCAATGAGTCATCGAGCCGCGTCTTCGAGCGAATTTGGATGGCGG
>WNFU01010477.1_pt1 | contig 10233 bp, 10 predicted proteins | sample 5400121 | NCBI WGS metagenome assembly WNFU01 (sample SAMN13153360, study PRJNA577476) | soil metagenome | isolation source: 100 cm soil or saprolite under grassland replicate 1 | place: USA:California | collected 2016-06-15
GAACCCGTCCACCAGGCCGGGCCCGACGTCCGCCGGCGGATCGTCCCACGCGCCGGCCCGCTCCATGGCCTCGGCGGCGAACGCCTCGGCCTCCGGCGCGCGCAGCACCACCGGCCCCACCGAGCCCAGCGCGACGTGAACCGCCCGGCGATCGTCGTCCACCTGGAGGCACAGCCCGGCCACGGAGATGACCATCGCGTTGCGCGTCCCGATCTTCGAGAACGACCCCGGGCCCCGCACCGGCTTCCACCGGGCTCCCAGGATCAGCTCGTCGGGGCGGAGCGCCGTCCGCTTCACCCCCAGAAGGAACTCGTTCCACGGCATCGAGCGCGTCCCGGCCGTCGACCCCACCACCACCTCGGCGTCGTACACCGCCAGCACCGGGATGGCGTCCCCCGCGGGCGACGCCGTTCCCAGGTTGCCCCCCACCGTGGCGCGGTTTCGGATCTGGGGCGAACCGACGGTCCGGGACGCCTGGACCAGCGGCGTCAGCTGCGGCAGCTCGCGCATGATCCGGGCGTAGGACACGCCGGCCCCCAGGAACGTCGACCCGTCCTCGCCCCGCCACTCGGCCAGCTCCGGGAGGCGCGACACGTCCAGGAAGGCCTCCGGGCGCGCCCGGTCGAAGTTCACCTCCACCATCAGGTCCGTACCGCCGGCGATGGGCACAGCGTCCGGCCGGGCCGCTTTCATCTCGAGGGCCTCGGGGAGCGTCCGGGGCAACAGGAGGTCCACGCTCGCACTGTAGCTCCGCCAATGGGCCAGATGAAGTGGACCGTGGGGCGTTTGGCGGACCCTGGGGCGGGGTATCCACGCGCGGCTTGCTCCATGTGGAGCGCTGCGGGGGTCGCCGGGGGCGGCCTCCGTGCCCGTTCCCGCGAAGGGGGGAGAGGGAATGTCCACTCGCGTGAAGCGCCGGCTCTTCCCGGCCGTCGCAGGCGCCGCCGTCGCCCTGTTGCTGATCATGGTGGGGCTGATCGGTCCCGCCCAGGCCGGGGGCGCCCATCGGGCCGCCGCCGGCGCGACGGTGTCGAACATCACGTTCGGGGTACCGACGGTCGTGGACCCCATCCACACGAACGGTGAGCCCGACATCGGGATCGACCCGCAGGGGCGCGTGTTCGTGAGCGGGCCGACGGGCACCGGGACGCAGCGCAGCACATGGTTCGGGTCGGTGGACGGTGGTCAGACGTTCCGCGTCATCTCGCCGGGCCCGCCGCCCAGCGCGATCGCGGGCATCGAGGACCCCCCGGGAGGCGGCGACACGGACATCGCCTTCGATCACACGGGCAAGCAGTACTTCACCGACCTGTACGCGCTGATCTGCCTGCGCTCGGCGACGACCACGGACGGCGGAGCGACGGTGTTCCAGAGCATCTACCCGGCCGGGTGCGCCGGCATCCCGGGCGCCGACCGGCAGTGGCTCGCCGTGTACGACCCCGCGCCGGGGACGCCGAACCAGTCCGCCTACACCGGGCCCAAGCCCCTCATCTACCAGGAGTACAACGACCTCCTGTTCGGCGCGGAGTGGGTGAAGAGCAGCGCCGCGAACGACACCTCACCGGGCGGTCCCGGCCTCGATTACGTGAACGCGACGAACGGCGGGCCGGGCACGGTCACCGGGTACGCCCCGTTCGGGGCGGACGGCTACCCGTCGATCGACCAGGTCACCGGGAAGGTGTTCCAGGCCGAGTTCCACGGCTCGAAGATCGTGCTGAACATCGGCACGCCCGACGCCGACGGCAACCTGACCTTCCTGGACTTTCCAAACGGTGACCCGAGCAACCTGATCACGGTGGCCACGGGCCAGGCCAACACCACCGGTGAGGCCGCCAACTTCGTGGTCTCCTCGCTGGACTCCGGCCGCAACCTGTGGGTGACCTGGGTCGGCAAGAGCGACGACCCCAGGCTCCGGCAGGCCTACGTCGCCGTCGCCAGCGCGAAGACGGGATGGAAGGTGTGGAGCCCGCCGATCCGGGTGAGCAGCCCGCCGTCGCAGGTCTCGGTGTTCCCGTGGATCAAGGCGGGCGGAGCGGGCCGGGCCGACGTGGTGTGGTACGGCTCCAACAAGCTGGTCGACCCCAGCAGCCAGTCGGGCCAGGCCTGGGACGTGTTCATGTCGCAGGTCGTCTTCCCCGTCGACACCTCGGGTGCGATCAGCGGGGGCGTGCCGACGGTCTCGCAGGTGAAGGTGACCCCGCACCCCATGCACTACGACGACATCTGCCTGGCCGGCACGGGCTGCATCGAGCAGCAGGGGAACCGGAACCTGGCCGACTTCTTCGCGGTGACCATCGACAGCACGGGCGCGGCGGAGGTCGTCTACGACGACACGTCGAACGGGCTGATCCAGCCAGGCTTCGACCCCGGCGGCACCCAGATCGTCGACCACGCCGGCGCGGGGGTCATCACCATCGCCCGCCAGAACAGCGGCCCGGGGCTGTTCGGGACCGCCGCGACGGGCCCGTCCAACGCCCCGGTGGCCGTGCTCGGCGACCGGAGCGCCGATGCGCTGTACCCGGTGATCGGCGGGACGAACGTCCCGGGGATGGACGTCATCTCGAGCGGCTTCCAGCTGTCCACGAACGGACAGTCGCTGCGCGTGACGCTGAAGGTTGCCGACCTCGCCCACCCGGACGTGACGGCCGGCGCCGTCCCGGGCACGGTCGACCTCGACTACGTCACCCGGTGGCAGATGGGGAACACGATCTACTACGCGGCGATGCAGAACACGGCCCTGAACCAGCCGTCGTTCTACGCGGGCGCCGCGCAGAGCGTGGACCTGTGCTCGGTGAGCGCGTGCTTCCCGCACGTGATCACGTACCCCGAGGCGGGGCTCGGAGGCCACGCCGAGACCGGCAAGGTGACCTGTCCGGCCACGCCGTCGGCGTCGAACCCCTGCGTGATCACCATCCAGGTGAACGTGGCCGACGTCGGCGGCCCCACGGCCACGAGCCTGCTGGAGTCGATCGGCGCCTACGCGCTCGCCGCCTCGCATCCCGAGGGAGCGACCACGAACGCGCAGGCCGAGGCGGACAACGTGCCGCTCCAGATCGACGGGGTCTGTTGCTACAACTTCCAGTCCTCGGCGGTCGGGCCGTAGGGCCGTAGGCCTAGCGGCGTGAGGGACGGGGGCCGGCACTGCGCCGGCCCCCGCTCTCGTCGCAGCGGCCGGTACCATCGAGGACGTGGGGCGAACCGTCGCACGCCTGTCGATCACGCCCGTGAAGTCCACGCGCCTGCTCCATCCGGACCAGGTGATGCTGGAGCGGTTCGGCGTGCCCGAGAACCGGCGGTTCTACGCGATCAACCGGAGCGGGCGACTCCTGAACGCCTCCCGGCACGGCCCGCTCGTCGCCGTCCGGTCCTCGTGGCAGCCGGAGCGGGGGTGGCTGTCGCTCCGGTTTCCCGACGGGACCGAGGTCGCCGGACCCGCGGAGCCGGAGGGCGACGAGCAGAGCACGGTGTTCTGGGGTCGTGCCGTGGACGGGCGGGAGTTGGGAGGGCCGTTCTCCGACGCCCTCTCGTCCTACGTCGGCTCGCCGGTCCGCCTGATGATGTCGGAGCGCCCGGGGGACGCGAACGACTCGTACGCGGCCTCGCTCGTGTCCACGGCCTCCGTCGAGGAGCTGGCCCGCCAGGCCGGCGCCGGCACGGACGGCGACGACGGCGACGGGCACGTGGACGCGCGCCGGTTCCGCATGCTGATCGACGTCGACGGCTGCGAGCCGCACGAGGAGGACTCGTGGGTGGGCCGGGAGGTCCAGGTGGGCGACGCGATCGTCCGGGTGATCCGGCGGAACCCCCGCTGCGTCATCACGACGATGAACCCGGACACCGGCGAAGAGGACTTCGACACCCTGGGCACGATCAAGTCGTACCGGTGGGACCGGGAGCGGAAGGAGCTCCCGTTCGGCGTCTACGCCGACGTCGCGGAGCCCGGCCTGATCCGGGTCGGCGACCCCGTCGAGCCGCTGGGCTGACCCGCGCCTACGGGCGGTACCCGCTCCCCGCGACGATCCGATCCGTATCGACCACCGTGAGCTCGACGGCCGTCGTCCCCGGATGCCGGTCCAGGTAGCCCTGGACGATGTGGTAGCCGATCGTGTAGCCGGCCAACCGCGGGACCTCCCCGCCGGCGCCGAAGAACCAGTGCCCGAAGCCCCGCGGCGGGGCGAGGATGTCGCCCAGGTGTGGCTGCATCGCCCGCCACGCCCGACGTTCCTGGCTCGGCGACAGCGTGTGGTCTCACGGGTTCAGCGGGCCCTGGGGGAAGATCTCCATCGACACGCTGTCGGCCAGGCCGTCCGTGATCAGCCACTCCTTCAGGGTCGCCCCGGCCTGGAGCGCGTCCCGGCGCTTCGTCTCCTCCAGCTCGTGGGCCAGCACGCGAGGCAGCCACTGGAACACGGCAGCGTGCAGGTCCGGGAAGTGCGGATCGAACGAGATGGACACCCGAGTCCCCCGAGAGAAACCCCCCACGCCGATCATCGGGATGGTCCCCTCCGGGTTGTCGGCGATGTCGACGTAGGCGGTGGGCGGCGCCAGCGCCCCGTCGATGTGGCGCATCATGTCGACGACGTCCGCGTGGAGGTTGATGCCTGCCGCCTCCGCCGCGCGCTCGCACGTGGCGCAGATGTACAGCGTCACCGTGCCCACGACGACGGTGTCGAACGACGGGGTGGGGGACGGGCTGGGAGCCGTGGGCCGAGGGATCGGCGACGTCGAGCTTCCCGCGGACGTGCATGCCGGCGCGAGCAGGACGCCCGCCAGGACCAGCGACGCGACGCGCCGGCCGCCCATCTCGGCCTACGTTCGAACCTGGCCCGAGCCGTACACGACGAACTTGTAGGTGGTCAGCTCCGGCAGGGCCATGGGGCCTCGCGCGTGCAGCTTCTGCGTCGAGATCCCGATCTCGGCCCCCATGCCGAACTCGCCACCGTCGGTGAAGCGGGTGGACGCGTTCACCATGACGGCCGCGGCGTCGACGCCCTGCACGAACCGGCGGGCCGCCTCGTAGTCCTCGGTGACGATCGCGTCGGTGTGCTTCGTCCCGTACGTGTTGATGTGGTCGATCGCGTCGTCGAGCGAGTCCACCACGCCCGCGGCGATCACCAGGTCCAGGAACTCCGCACGGAAGTCGTCCTCGGTGGCGGGCTGGACTTCGTCGGAGAACGCGCGGATGCGCTCGTCCCCCTTCACGGTCACGCCGTGCTCGGCCAGCGACGCCAGGGCTTTCGGCACGAACGCCGGCGCCACGTCGCGGTGCACCAGGAACGTCTCCGCGGCGTTGCACACGGACGGCCGCTGCACCTTCGCGTTCACCAGGATGGCCAGGGCCTTCTCCAGGTCGGCGCCCCGGTCCACGTACACGTGGCAGTTCCCGACACCGGTCTCGATCACCGGGACCAGCGACTCGCGGACCACGGTGTCGATGAGGTCGGCGCCGCCCCGAGGGATGAGCAGGTCCACCAGGCCCCGGGCCCGCATCAGGTCGGTGGCGCTCTCGCGGGTGGGGGGCACGGCCTGGAGCGCCCCCGCGGGGAGCCCTTCCGCTTCGCCGGCCTCCTGCATGATCCGGGCCAGCACCGCGTTCGTGTGCTCGGCCGTCCGGGACCCCCGCAGGAGCACGGCGTTCCCCGCCTTCACGGCCAGCACGCCGGCGTCCACGGTGACGTTCGGGCGGCCCTCGTAGATGACGCCGACCACGCCGAGCGGCACCCGGACCTTCTCCACGCGAAGGCCGTTGGGCAGGGTCCACCCCTCGATGATCTGGCCCACCGGGTCCTTGAGCGAGATGACCTGCCGCACCCCGTCCGCGGTGGCCTCGATGCGAGCCTGGTCCAGCGACAGCCGGTCCACGAACGCCGCCGGCCGCCCCTCGTCGCGGGCACGCCCGACGTCCAGCGCGTTCGCGGCGACGATATCCCCGGCGCGGTGCACCAGCGCGCCTGCCATCGCGGCCAGGGCCCTGTCCTTGACGCCCGTCGGCAGCGCGGCCAGCTCGGCCGCGGCCCGGCGCGCCGCCGGGGCCAGCGGCTCGAGCGCCCCCAGTCCCCGACCCGTGCCCACGTCTACGTCTGCCACGGTTCCATCACCACCAGCTCGTCCCGGTGGATCACCGGGCGCGTGAAGGCCCCATCGTACGGGCCCGGCCCGCCGGCGACCAGGGTCCGCAGGTCCTCGGCCGAGTACGCGGAGATCCCCCGGGCGAAGGGCCGGCCCTCGTGCCCGGTCACGTCGACGGGGTCGTCGATGCCGAACGAGCCCTCCACGCCGATCACCCCGCGCGGCAGCAGGCTGGCCCCGCGCTGCCGGAGCGCCCGCTCGGCGCCGCCGTCCACCACCACGCGCCCCATCGCGCCGATGGCGAAGCCGATCCACGTCTTCTTCCCCCGGACTTTCCGCCCCCGCGGCGCGATGAGGGTGCCGACCTCCGCGCCGCTCAGGATCCGCGCCAGCACGTCGGTTCCCATGGCGTCCGCGACGACCACGGGGATCCCCGCCGCGCTGGCGATCCGGGCCGCGTCCAGCTTGCTGGCCATGCCGCCCTGGCCCCGGTGGGGCCCCGTCGCGGACACCGCCTCCGACCCGTCGAGCGTGAGCTCGCGAAGGAGGCGGGCGCCGCCCCGCCGGGGGTCGTGCGTGTAGATGCCGCCCACGTCGGAGAGCAACACCAGCAGGTCGGCCCCCGTCATCACCGCCACGAGCGCGGCCAGGCGGTCGTTGTCGCCGAACCGGATCTCCTCGGTGGCCACGGTGTCGTTCTCGTTCACCACGGGAACGACGCCCGCCCGCAGCAGCCGCTCGATGGTGTTGCGCGCGTTCACGAAGTGCTGCCGCCGCAGGAAGTCGTCCTGGGTGAGCAGGACCTGCCCCACGGTCACGCGATGCGCCGCGAACGACTGCGCGTAGGCGCCCAGGAGGCGACCCTGGCCCACCGCGGCGGCGGCCTGGAGGCCGGGCATGTCCTTCGGCCTGCCCGCCCCGCCGAGGGCCGGCCACCCGGAGGCGATGGCTCCCGAGGACACCAGCGCGACGTGGCGGCCCGGGCGGACCCGCACGACGCCCCCGACCACCCTGGCCAGCCGCGACGCCGACAGGCGCCCCCGGGAGGTGGTCAGGCTCGACGAGCCCACCTTCACCACGAGCGTCCGGACCGGTGGCAGATCGCGCATGTCGTCCCTATTGTGCGGCCGTGACCCGGGTCCCGGCACGATAGTCGTGCTCCGCGAAGAGGACGTCGACCCCGATCCCATCGAGCAGTTCGCCCGGTGGTATCGGGAAGCGCTGGCCGTGGATCCGCGCGCGGATGCCATGGCCGTCGGGACGTCGACCCTGGACGGCAGGCCCTCGGTGCGCATGGTCCTGCTGAAGGGGTTCGACCAGCGCGGGTTCGTGTTCTTCTCGAACTACGAGAGCCGCAAGGGGGCCGAGCTGGCGGAGAACCCCAAGGCGGCCCTGACGTTCCACTGGCCCCAGCCCGAGCCGAGCCGCCAGGTCCGCATCACCGGCCACGTCGTGCGGCTCTCCCGGGAGGAGTCCGAGGCGTACTTCCGGACCCGGCCCCGAGAGAGCCAGATCGCGGCGTGGGCGTCCCGGCAGAGCGAGGTCATCGAGAGCCGGGCCGTTCTCGAGCAGGAGTACTCGCGGGTGGCGGAGCTGTACGAGGGCCGCGAGGTCCCGCTGCCGCCCTCGTGGGGCGGGATGCGCGTGGAGCCGCACCGCGTCGAGTTCTGGCAGCATCGCGAGAGCCGCCTGCACGACCGCCTGCGCTACGTCCGCCTTCCCGAGGGCGGGTGGCGAATCGAGCGCCTCGCGCCCTGATCGTCCCTCGGCGAGGTCTGATCCCGTTTCGCACCGAAATGTGTCAACCTCGCCCGAGGGGCCTCACAGCGAAGGAGGGAGTCATGCGGCATTGGAAGATCATCGCGATCGTCTCGCCGCTCGTCGTGCTCGCCGTCTTCAGTGCCGCGGCGCTGGCCGACGACGAGGGACACGGCTTCTCGGCCACGGTCACGGGGTACCGAGAAGTCCCGGCCGTCAACTCCACTGCCACCGGCAGCTTCACCGCCGTCGTCAGCTCCGACCAGTCGAGCGTCACCTACACGCTGACGTACTCCGGTTTCAGCAGCGCCCCGACCGCCGCGCATCTGCACTTCGCCCAGAAGGGAGTCGCCGGCGGTGTGGTCGCGTTCCTGTGCGGAGGCGGCGGCAAGCCCGACTGTCCCACCACGGGGTCGGTGTCGGGAACCATCACCGCTGCCGACATCCAGGCCGTGCCGGCACAGGGCATCGCTGCCGGAGACCTGGCGAGCGTGCTGCGGGCGATGCGGGCCAAGCGAATCTACGTGAACGTCCACTCGGCCAACTTCCCGAACGGGGAGATCCGGGGCCAGGTCCACTAGCGCCTCGCCGGCGGGGCCGGGATCCGGGGCCGCTACGGCGGCGCCTTGGCCGAATACGGGACCCGGAAGAACGCGTACACCGTGTCGCCGGGCGGGAACGTCACGACCGGTGCGCCCCGGTCCGCGTCCCGGAGGTCGAGCGTGAGCCGCACGTCGTTCCGGCCCGGCCAGTTCGGGTCGTACAGGTGCAGCGTCAGCATGCCGGCGGCGACGTCGTAGCCGTACGAGAGGACCTGGTGGTCCTCCTTCAGGTCGAAGGGGTTCGTCGACTTCACCTTCACCAGCCCGAGCGGCGAGGGATGGCCGCCGTCGATGTCAGCCTGCACCTGGGGCCACTCGCGCTTCGCCATCCGCCACCCCCGGCCGTGCGGCAGCAGGCCCAGGCGGCTCCACACGGTCTCGCCGTCGGGAAGCGCCGGGTTCATGAGCTCGAGGTACCGCACCGGCCCGAAGGGAAGGCTGAAGCTGTCGAACAGCCGGTCCACCAGGTAGTCGAACAGCGGCCCGCCGCCGGGGGCCACCGTGTCCTGGGGTGGCTGCCGGCCGGCCTCGAAGTAGTCGCGGGCGGCGAAGGCCATCCCACCACACAGGCCGTTCGACGCGTCGCCGATCGGGATGCTCACGACGCCCGGCACGCCGATGTGGCGCACCGGGACGTGCGGGAAGTCGTTCGCGAACCGAAACCCGAACGTGGTGGGCAGGAACCCCGGAACCGCTCGGCTGGGCATCGTCCTCCTCCTCGGCCGGTCGAAGCGTAGCGGCGACCGCATCTGGAGGATGGCATACTGCTCGCACGGGAGCGGAAAGGGCGCGGCTCAGGGCTGACGCCGATGGCTGTGAGGGGGCGTCCCTGAAGTGGCCAACGTTCGGCTCGTGGTGACGAACGGTTGCAGCTTCACGCACGGAACCAGTCTCGCAGAGCCGGAGAGGACCTGCTGGCCGCGTGTCCTCGCCGACGCGCTCGACGCACCGCTCGTCAACCTGGCCGCCGGCGGAGGCAGCAACCATCGACTGGTCCGAACCACGGTGGAGCAGCTCCCACAGGTGGTGGACCGGGCGGGGTGCACGCCCCAGGAGACGCTCTTCGTCGCCATGTGGACCGAGCTGGCGCGTTCGGAAGTCTACGACCCGTCCACGCCGGACACGGGGTACCTCTCCACCGCTTTCGCCGACCGCCCGTGGCATCGCATCGGAATCTGGAGCATCGACCGGGGGTATCGGCCTGCCCGGCAGTTCTACCGCCATCTCCAGCACGACGAGGGGGACTTCCTGAGCTTCCTGCTGGGATACGCGCTCCTGGAGTCGTTCCTCCGCCTCCACGGATTCCGGTACGCCTTCGTATTCGTGGAGGACCTGTTACCGCCGGGGTTTCGGCCGGACGGGTACGAACACACTCGCCTCATCGACGAGCGCCATCTGCTGGGAGGGTGGGACGGATCCGCGGCGGACAGCTTCGTCGGTGTGATCAAGGCGCGGGGCCTGCCGATGTCCGGCCGGCAGCGAGGGGTCACGCGCGGTCGGGGCCATCCCCTGGAGGCCGCGCATCGCGTGTACGCACTCGAGCACGTGCTGCCCTTCGTCCGGCAGCTGCTCGCCGCGACCGAGGGGGATTCGCGGACCGTGGGCTCGGCGCCGGGTGACCGTGTCGATTCCTCGGGACCGCGCCCGGGGCGAGGGCGAGCCGGGCCGGCCCTCCGCCCGCCAGATGAGAGAGCGGACCACCGGCCGAGCTGAGACGAGGTGCGAGGCATGGAACTTCTGCGTGGCAAGGTCGCGATCGTGACGGGAGCCGGGCGGGGCATCGGGGCCGAGATCGCCCGGGATC
>WNFU01017953.1_pt2 | contig 10232 bp, 6 predicted proteins | sample 5400121 | NCBI WGS metagenome assembly WNFU01 (sample SAMN13153360, study PRJNA577476) | soil metagenome | isolation source: 100 cm soil or saprolite under grassland replicate 1 | place: USA:California | collected 2016-06-15
AATACGCCGGTTTATGTGGGGGGAGATTTTCTCTACGTAGATGGTAATTTAGCACCGCGGATAGCGAAGTGGAATCCATAGCGGAAACGTCGCTGGTTGAGCTCGCTCGATGTCTCTACTTTTTAACTGTGGGTCCCTCGAGCGCGTGCGAAAAATTTGTTGAATCAACCTGCGTTCCGAGTTTGCGCGTCAAAAAAAGTGGTGTTCAAATTGCGCTCGGGTGTGATTTAACCAAGGGCGCATGTTTGAGCCGCTGAAGAGGGACTCTAATTCCAAGGCCCGCCTCGGCCGTTTGACTACTGCGCACGGCGTTGTGGACACGCCCGTCTTCATGCCGGTGGGCACTCAAGGCAGCGTCAAGGCGCTTGACCCGCGCGAACTGGCGGAGATGGGCACCCAGATCATTCTCGGCAACACCTACCACCTCTCCATCCGGCCGGGAATGGAGATCATCCAGGCCGCCGGCGGGCTCCACCGATTCATCAACTGGCATCAGCCAATCCTGACCGACAGCGGTGGCTTCCAGGTTTTCAGCCTGGCCAGGATCCGGAAGATCAAAGCGCACGGTGTCGAATTCCGCTCGCATCTGGACGGAAGCCTGCTCTTCCTCGGTCCAAAAGAAGCGATGGAAATCCAGTGCGGGCTCGGATCGGACATCGCCATGGCGTTTGACGACTGTCCGCCGCACACCAGCACAGCCCGAGAAATGCGCGCCGCTGTGGAACGGACAATCCGCTGGGCAAAAGAGTGCCGCGACCAGCCGCGCGCTCCTGGCCAATTGGCCTTCGGCATTGTCCAGGGTGGGACCAGTGCCGCGCTGCGTGAGGAATGCGCCAAAGCGATCGTGACGATGGAATTCGATGGATACGCCATCGGCGGCGTCAGTGTCGGAGAGCCGGAAGGGGAGATTTTTAAGGCAGTGGAACTGACCGAGCCTTTCCTGCCGGAGCATCTGCCACGGTACGCGATGGGGCTCGGCACGCCCGCGCAGTTGGTGGAGCTGGCGGCGCGGGGAGTGGATATGTTTGATTGCGTCCTGCCGACTCGCGTTGCCCGCAACGGCACGGCGTTCACCCGAGCGGGAACGGTGAGCATCAAGGCCGGGTTCAACAAAGCCGACTTCCGGCCCATCGAGGAAGATTGCGAATGTTTCGCTTGCCGGAATTTTACGCGGGCCTACCTGCGGCATCTGCTCAACGTGAATGAAATCCTCGGCTTGCGCATGGTCAGCGTTCACAACAGCCAGATGTTCCTCAAACTGATGGCGGACATCCGGGCGCACCTGGCGGCCGGGACTTTCGGGGAGTTTCGGCGCGAATTCAGTGCCCGCTACGTCCCCTCACAGAAAGTGCTTAGATCGCGCTTGGGCGCATCGTGACACCAGCACCAAAATCGGTGGGGCAAACCGGCGTACGTTTTTACCGTGGCCGAATGCTCTCAGCGATTCCTATCACCAGTCCAGCGACGAATCGATCCCCTCTCCTTCGGCAAACTAAAAACCACGCAACTGCTGTTCCCCCTCCCCAAGGGAAAGGGTTAGGGTGAGGGGGAATGGCCTGTTCGAACTCGAAAACGCCAATCCACATCAGGATACCGCCGGCCCAGTCCGAATGGCTTGTTGCGATCTGACGGTGAATTCCCCCTCACCCCGGCCCTCTCCCTTGGGGAGAGGGAGAATCGTTCGCCGGCTTTGGAGAAATCGGAGCGAGAGGATTGCCGGACGATCCTCTGCCAACCAAAAACAACGCAACCGCTGTTCCCTCTTCCCAAGAGGCAATGGGCTATCCGAACTCATCCCATTCCCCTCCCGCTGGGAGGGGAATTGCGGCGGGCGCGCCCGTCATGGAGCTGCGAATGAGATTTGACAATGATGGGCATCCGCCTTCCAATCCGCGCGATGAACCCTGGAGAATCCGGTTGTTGGGCGGCAATTGTCGTTCACCGACTTCGTGGAACATTGCTCTGCGCCATTGCGTTTTCGGTGGTGGCTGGCTCGCTGACCCAGGCTCGGGCGCAAAGCGAAGACTCGCGAAATCGTTTCAGTCTAAACTCGCGGATCGGTTTTAACATCAAGGCGGACTTCAAGAACCTGGGCGGGTTCCCGGCCCAAAGCAACCCTGGACCCGCCACCGGTCGCATGGACCACTTTTACGACGACGGGTTTAACCGCGTGGATATCAACGGCAACGCGAACAGCAACACCTGGTATTGGGGTTATCAGCACACGTCGCAAGTCTTCGGAACCAACTCCATCGTCATGAACAGTTCGTTTTCACCGGCGACTGGCGCGATCCGTGACGTGAGCGAGGACCCGCAGTTCGGCGCCGAACTCGCCTACTTCCGCGTGCTGGGAGACGACCGCGCTTACCGCTGGGGTGTCGAGGCGGCGGTCGGATGGCTTGACCTCACATTCTCGGAAGACCGGACTACTTCCAGCGACGTGTTTCTCACTTCGGACGCCTACGCGCTCAACGGCATGGCGGCACCGCCCGCACCCTACGCGGGCACGTTCGACCGCCCCGGCCCGGTCATCGGCGACGTGCCGAACCGCACTTTCAGCACACTGCCCAATGCGGCTATGACCACGGGCCGATATAACCTCGACGCGCGCGCCTACAACGTGCGCCTGGGACTCCGTTATGAAAGTCCGTTCAACGATCGCGTCGCCCTCCGTTTCGGCGGCGGCTTTTCGGGCGCATTTGTGGACAGCGAGTTTGGTTTTCAAGAAACGACGACCGTCAGCGGCGTTGGGAGCACGACGCGTTTCGGGTCGGGATCGGAGACCGATTTTATCCTCGGTGCCTACGCTGGCGCCGGTCTCACGGTGCACTTCACCCGGCGGCTATCCGGGTTTGTGGGCGCCCAGTATGAGCACTTGGGCGATTTCAACCAACAAGCCGGCGGGAAGGAAGCCAGGATCGACTTCAGTAGTTCGATATTTGTGATCATCGGGCTCGGTTTCAATCTTTAGTGCTTGAGCCATTGCTCGAGCCGCTCGCGGAAATTCCGGCTCAGGGTGAGTTTCATGCCGTTGTGAAGCAGGACGGCGTAATCGCCGTAGAACAGCGGTTGGATTTCCTTGATCCGATCGAGATTCACAATCACCGAACGGCTGATGCGCATGAATTTTGCGGACGGCAACTGCGCCTCCAACCAACCCATGGTTTCGCGCAAATGGTGCGCGGTGTTGCCGGCGTGCAAATTGACGAAATTTCCATCGGCCTCAACCCATTCGATCTCGTCGGTGCGAATGAAGATGACACGGCCGTTCGCCTTGAACGCGAGCCGTTCGAGTTTTCCGGCGCCCCGCTTCAGGTCTTCCAGTAACGCGGCGAGACGCGGATCGGCGCGAGTCTCCTTGCCGCAGCGCAATTCATGTCGTTCAGCCGCCGCGCGCCAATTCGAGGTAGCCTTCGAGGAAATCGAGTTCCTGTTTCAGGCGCACTTCCTGGGATTCGCCGAGGTCGAGCGTCCGCCGAAGCAGTTCGCTGAGCCGCGCCACGATGCGGTCGGCGGCCTCGGGACAATCATGAATCAAGGCCGAAATGGTGTGCAGCGTGTTAAAGAGGAAGTGCGGGTTCAATTGCATGCGGAGCACTTCCAGGCGGGCTTGGACCAACTCCGTTGCCAGGGCGGATGCCTGTAGTTCCCCCTCGCGATAGCGCCGGTAGTAATGCCACCCGTGATGCGCCAGCACGATCAGCCAGTACATCGTTATGCTTACGATGAGATCATGGAGAGAGAACTTTTTGAAGAGCACCGCAAACTGCAGAATGCTGCCGTCCTGAACCGACCGCTGGCCGGTCAAGAGCCAGGAATAGATGGCAATGAAGGTGAGCGCCCCGACGATGCTTCCCCCCAAGTGAATCAAATACCAGCGCCGCGCAATTGATTTTGTGTAGGGAAACCGGCTCGCCAGCCACAGCACGCCGATGGAAACCGCGGCCCAAGTGTACCATTCTTCGAAGGAGCGACGGAAGGCCAGGCCCCAAGAAATGGGCGGACCATAAACGGATTGCGAGATATACGCTTCCGCCGCCGACAACACCGCCAACAGGGTCCAGAAGCCGACGAACAGCGCGTACTGGCGCCACCGCGTTTGGGGTGGTGCGTCGGTCTGCATTTGGGAATCCGCTGAGTTTATAGCGCGGTCGCGGAATTCTGTCGTTGGATTTCGAGCGACCAAGAATAGAAGCAAAAGCGAGGCGCCGCAACCGGAGGAGTGTGGACGGCCTGGTCCGCGAGTTGCCGCACAATTCGTTAGCTTCCCGGCCAATTGGTTTGGCACACTCCCTCCGGCTCGATGGGCAGACCGGCTCGCGGCGTGTCGCCCGGTTTGCGCCGCCGGAACTCCACGCGCGCAACGTTCGTGTGCGAGATCCGGTCCGAATTCTCCGTCGCGGAACCGGGCGCCGCCGAATGGGTGTAAAGCCGCTCAGCGACTCGGTCGAGGTTGGCGGCCAGCTCGAAAGCGGTCCGCAGGGAAACGAGAACGGCCACCAAGGCTGCGATGCCGAGGCTGACGTGGATCAGGAGGTCCGCCCGACCCGAGTCGGTATTTTGTGTCCGTCTTCTCATACAAGCCAATATCTTCTTCGCCAGTTGTACTCATTGCTTGCCTGCCGGGAACGGATTTGTGACCAAGTACCCGGATTGCGATCCAGGACGCTCGATAAGAGTGACGAAACGGCATACGGAAATTTTGAACGTACGTGCAAAAACTCGGTCAACTCGCAGGCGCGGTTCACGAGCCCAACGCGTGGCAAAAAGGTCGTGCCGCCTCTCCATGAACCGCCCGAAGGCCCGCCAGGTTTTGGAGTAGTGCGCCGGCAGAGCGCAGCGGCGACGGCGCTTTGGATTTTCTCCGAACGGCCACGGAATCGCCGAGTTGAGCCACGCCAAGTCCGCGGAATCCAAAGCGGCGTGGCGCTTCGCTTCCCGCCGCACTACTCCAAAAAACGCTGGCGCCTTCGACGCCGTGGTCTGAAGCTCCGTCCGGTTGTGGAGTGCGCCGCCGCGGCCTCTAGGGGTTCACGGCCCCAATCGGTCAAAAAAGCGTGGAGGCATGAACCTGAGCGGCGGCATCCTTCTAGGTGTGTTGCCTGTGGCAGTCTCGCCGGCAGGGATGCCGGCGCTCCCGGAGAGACTCGCGAGTCGCCAGCGCGGGTGAAAACAGGATCTCGCGGGTGAAAACAGCATTGCCATTCGACGGCGAACTAACTATGAAGCCCAAGCTTGCAAACCGTCATGCGCACACTTACCGCGCCAAACTTCCGGAGCAGCGGGCCCCGGGCGTTCACGCTGATCGAACTGCTCGTGGTTATTGCCATCATTGCCATCCTGGCGGGACTGCTCCTTCCGGCACTGGCGCGCGCAAAGGGAAAGGGCCGATCGATCAAATGCCTCAACAACGCCCGGCAGCTTGGATTGTCCGGGGTGCTCTACGCGGATGATTACAAGGGGCTCTTCCCCCTGCGGATGAGCGTGAATCGCTGGCCGACGCAGCTTCATCCGTATTACCGGGGTCTCGAGGTCTTGCGTTGCCCCGATGACGTGCGAAAACTCGATCGCCCGGCCAATTTACCGCGGACGCCGCCTCCCGATGATGCGTTCCGCAGCTACATCATCAATGGTTGGAACGATTACTTTAAGGAGGCCATCCGGGCCTACGACGTGAACTCGTCGCCGAACCAGGCGATGCCGCAAGTCGCGATCCGGCTCCCCGCCGACACGATCGTGATGGGCGAGAAGAAGAGCGACTCCGATCATTATTATATGGACATGTTTGAACCGTCGCGCGGTGGCCGTGGCAATGATGTCACGGAGATCGAGCGCGGACGCCACTCGGCGGCCCCGAATAACGCAAAAGGGGGCGGTTCGAACTACATGATGGCCGATGGCAGCGCCCGCTTCATCAAGTACCGGGGCCTCCTTTACCCGCTCAACCTCTGGGCGGTCACGGATTACTACCGGACCAATTACGCGTTCAGTAACTGAAGCGATCGTCGAACTTTCCAGCGTTCGTCCACCCCATGACCTGCAAGGCCGCGCACGGCCGGCAGCGGCGTCCGTTCAACCATCGGCTGCTAACCGCTGCACTTCTTGCTCACTCAAATCCTGAATCTGCCGCACGAGCCTTTCCTCGATGGCCGCGGCGGTGGCCGCGATGGTCGGACGCTCGAACAGCCGGCGGAGCGGGAGATCCACCTGGAAAGCCTCGCGTACGCGGGAAACGACCTGCGTAACCAACAGCGAATGGCCACCCAGTTCGAAGAAGTTGTCGGACACGCCCACGTGTTTCACGCCAAGCACGTCGCGCCATATCTCGGCGAGCGTTTCTTCGGCGGCGGTGCGCGGGGCTACCCGCGGTTCCGCCCGTCCAGTCTGCGCCAGTTCGGGTGCCGGCAGAGCGCGCGGGTCGATCTTGCCCTTGGGGGTGAGCGGCCATCGGTCCAGGATCACGAACGCACCTGGGACCATGTAGGCCGGCAGTTTCTCAGACAAGAATTGACACAGTTCGCTGGCATTGAGCATGGCGTCTGGCTTCGCCACAACATAAGCCACGAGGCGTTTGTCGCCCGGTTGATCTTCGCGCGCCAGGACCACGCTTTCACTCACCGCCGGATGCTGGCGCAACGTCACCTCAATCTCACCCGGTTCGATCCGAAAGCCGCGCACCTTCACCTGCGAGTCCAGTCGTCCCAGAAACTCCAGATTGCCGTCGGGCAGATACCGCGCCCGGTCGCCCGTCCGGTAAATCCGCGCCGAGGGCTCCGCGCGGAACGGATGGCGGAGGAACCGCTCTGCCGTCAGTTCCGGCCGATTCAGGTAACCGCGGGCCAAACCGTCGCCGGCGATGTAGAGCTCGCCCGGCACCCCAACGGGGACCGGCAGCCGATTTGCATCCAGAAGGTAAATCTGCGTGTTGGCGATGGGCCGGCCAATCGTCGCCGGTCCTTGCGGCAGGCGCAGGGCAATCGTCGAATAAGTTGTCGATTCCGCCGGACCATAGAGATCAAAGACCCGCTTCACTCCGGGCTGTGCATACAGTTGCTCCACCAGTCCGGTGGAAAGGGGCTCGCCGGCCAGATTGACCGTGCGCACGGACTGCGGCAGAGGGCCAAGACGCAGCAATTCGCTCATCGCCGAAGGGACCGTGTTGACCAACGTCACCCGGTCTCGCGCCGGCAGACTCGGTAACTGCAAAGCGTTCCCGGCCAGGATCACCGCGCCCCCCCAGCTCAACGGGACAAATAACTCGAACACGGACAGGTCCAAACAGAGGGACGTCGAGGCCAGCACACCGCCGAGCTCTTCCGTACTGTAAACGCTCTTGGCCCAATGAAGAAAGGCCACAGCGCTGCGATGCTCGATGGCGACGCCTTTGGGCTTGCCGGTTGAGCCGGAGGTGTAGATCACGTACGCGAGGTTGTCGGGTGTGAGGCCGCTGGCCGGTGCGGGCGGGCCGCCGCGAGAGTCTCCCTCTCCTCCGAGCGGGAGCGAGTGCCCGAAGAGGTCGCCCTGTGCGTCCAGGCTGATGAGCTTGAGATTCGGACTCTCCACGGTCAACTCCGCGCCCAACGTGGCGGTCGTCACCAACACGGAGGCGCGGGTGTCGGCGAGGATGAAGGCCAGGCGTTGCTTCGGGTACGCTGGATCCAGGGGCACATAGGCTCCGCCCGCCTTGAGGATGGCCAGCAGGCCCACGACCATCGCGGGCGAGCGCTCGGTGCAGAGTCCGACCGGGCTTTCCGGCCTCACCCCCAGTCGGCGCAACTGTTCGGCCACCCGATCTGCGCGCTGGTTGAGGTCGCGGTAGGTCACACGATCTTCGCCCCAGACCAGGGCCGGAACATCGGGGCTTCGCGCGGCCTGAGTTTCGAACAGTTCATGGAGACAGCGGTTGCGGGGATACTCGAGGGCGGTGTTGTTCCACTCGACGAGTAGTTGTCGCCGTTCGATCTCGCTCAGCAATGGCAGGTCCGAAATCCGCGCCTCCGGATCCGCCACGATGCCCCCAAGCAGCGTTTCGTAATGGTCGAGCAAGCGGCCGATCGTGCCCTCGTCGAACAGCTCGCTGCTGTAATTGCAATCCAGGCGAAGCTGCTCGTCGTTTTCCGAGACGCTGAAATTGCCATCGAAAAACACCAACGATTTGGGATTACTGACGACCTCGATTTTCAGGCCTTCGAAATGCAGCCGGCTTCGCCAACGGCCGACGTTGAACGTCACACTGGTCAGCGGCACGCGATTCGGATCCCGAGGCACGTTCAACTTCCGGATCAGACCCCCAAACGGATATCGTTGATGCTCGAAGGCGTTTAGAATGGTTTGACGAAGGACACCCAGATAATCGGCGAACGTCTGATTTGGCCGGATGCGGCTTCGGACGGCCAACAGGTTGGCACAGTGGCCGACCAGGTTTCTCACGCCGGACATCGTGTGGCCGGCGGCCGGGACTCCCACCACGATATCGTCCTGACCCGTCAACCGGTGCAACAACACATTGAAGACGGCGAGCAAGGTCGTGAAGGTCGTGCAACCGCGTTTGGCACTCAGGCGTCTGAGCGCGGAGGCGAGAGAGGGGTTCAGCGCCTGCGCCCGGTGCGCGCCCGCGTAAGTCCGATGGGCGGGCCGCGGCCGGTCGGCGGGCAGCTCGAGGACCGGGACTGAATCCTCGAATTGTTTGAGCCAGTAGGCCTCGGCCGCCTTCCATTCGGGAGTCTCGCGCTCCGCTGCCTGGCGTTGCGCATAGTCGCTGAACGGCAGGGCGCGCGGCAGCGAACTGCGCGTGCCGCGGCAGTTGGCCGAATAGAGTTCACCCAGTTCGTGAATCAAGACGCCCAGCGACCAGCCATCACAAACGATGTGATGAACCACCAGGACCAGCAGGTGATGCTCCTCTTCCAGGCGGATGAGACGGCCGCGCACCAACGGCCCGCTGACCAGATTAAACGGCTCTTGAATGCCGCTCTGGATGATCTCTTTCACCCGCGCTTCGCGGCGCTCTTCGTCGATATCCTCCAGATCCGTCAACGGCACGTCGAGGGACGCCGCCGTGGCGATGCGTTGCACATCGCCGGCGGGGCTGAAGGTCGTCCGCAGCGCTTCGTGGCGCTCGACAACCTGTTCCACAGCGCGGCGCAGCGTCTCGAGCTGCAGCGGCCCTCGCAGCCGCACCGAGGCCGATTCGTTGTACGCCGCCGAAACCGCCGCTCCCAACTGCGCCGCGAACCAGACCTCCCGTTGCGCATCCGTGAGCGGCATCGACTTCACCGCGACGGACTCTCCTGCCGCGCGACGCGTGGGCGGCGAAGCGCCGGCTCCACCGCTGACAGCTGATGAAGGCGGAGGCGAACCGCCGGGTGATTTGGTGCCCGACTTCCGGGGCCGGAGGTGAGCAGCCAGTTTTTCCAGCGTCGGAAACTCCTCCAGCAACTGCCGGAACGTGACACGGGCTTCGAATTGTTTTTGGATTGCCTGGGTTACCTGCGTCAGGAAGAGGGAATCGAAGCCCAGTTCGAGAAACGTCGCCGTGGCGTCGGCCTGGGAAACATCCGCCCCGGAGAGTTCGTGGAATACTGCTCGGAGGTCCGACAACGTCGCATCCTCGTCGCGCTGCGGCGTGGGGAGCCGCGGCCCCTGGGCCGTATCATCCGGCGGCGTCTGGCGCCTGGCTCCGCCCGCAGACCGGCGTGGGCCCTGCTCCCGGTCTAAACGGTCCTCGATTTCGATTTTGCCCGGCGGCACCCAGTACCGTTTCCGTTCGAACGGATAGGTTGGCAGCGGCACGCGATGGCGTCGCTGATGCGCCCAAAAGCCCGGCCAATCGACCGTCACTCCGGTGAGCCAGAGTTGGCCGAGGGCCGTCAGCAGGGAGGTCAACTCTGGCGACGGTTGCTGACTTGGGCTCAACGACGCGACGACCAGGTGCTCCGGAAGCCGGGCGGGATGTTGGCGCGCCAGCGTGGTCAGAGTCTGCCCCGGACCGACTTCCAGCAGGATGCGGCCCGGCTCCTTCAGGAGGTCGGCGAGACCGTCGCTGAAGCGGACTGTCTGGCGCAACTGGGTGGCCCAATAATTCGGGTCGGTCGCTTCCCCTTCGCCAATCCAGTGGCCGGTGACGTTTGAGAGGTAAGGGATCTGCGCTGGATTCAACTTGACCTTCTTGACCCTGGCCGCGAACGGGCGCAGCACCGGTTCCATCATCTCGGAATGGAACGCGTGCGAGA
>WNFU01011363.1_pt1 | contig 10231 bp, 7 predicted proteins | sample 5400121 | NCBI WGS metagenome assembly WNFU01 (sample SAMN13153360, study PRJNA577476) | soil metagenome | isolation source: 100 cm soil or saprolite under grassland replicate 1 | place: USA:California | collected 2016-06-15
CTTCTGCATGCGGGTTCACCGCGATCTCGGCGATGTGGCGAACGAAGCCTCTCCTGTTCTCGGTCTCCGCTGGTTCGAAGGTCTCGTACCACTCGCGGCCGAGGAGCTCCTCGCGCGTCCAACCCGTCAGCTCGGCGAGATACGGGTTGCAGTAGACGATCCGTGTGTCGGCGTCGACGATGACCGCGATGAGCCGGACGGTTTCGAGCATCTCGCGCAGTTGCTCCTCAGAGGTGGTGAGGGCCTGCTCGGCGAGCCTCCGCTCCGTGATGTCGACGACGATGACGCCGACTCCGGAGACCGTCCCGTCCGCAGCCCTCACGGGGTAGTAGCTCTGGAGCACGTGGCGCGGTCTTCCTCCCGACTCGCCGCTCGTCGCCTCGACATCCGTGATCGGCTCCCCGGTCTCGAGCAGCTCGCGCAGCCGAGCCAGGAGCTCCGCCGGGATCTCGGGCCAGACCTCGTCGATCCGCCGTCCCAGGTGCTCCTCCCATCGGAGCCCGTTCGCCCGTGCCAGCGCGTCGTTGAGCCGCACGAAGCGCAGGCTCGGGTCGAGAAAGGCGATGCCCACGGGTGCCGTCGCGAGAATCGTCTCGAGGAGCGACGACTCGGCCAGGCCACTCACGGGCTGCGCCATGCTTCCGAGCGTGGCAGATGGGCGGCGGCTGTGCAACCACGGCTCCCGGAGGGCCAAAGCCTCACACGAGGTCGCGCGGCACGGAGAAGAGCCAGTTCTTCACGAACAGGCGGACGTCGTCCTCGTACGCTTCGAGGACGTTCGTCACGTGGAATGAGCGAGCGTCGGACGTGATCGTGCTCGTCGACTCCACGCGGGTCCGCCAGTCCCCGCGCTCGATCACGAACGAGCGCTCACACCGCACGCGCGCCGACAGGGGCTTGCCATCGACGATGACGTGCTCGTCGAACGCGCTCGGTAGGAACGCGAGACCGTCGTCGAAGCGCACTCCGTCGCGGTCCATCCGCCGCGTCTTGAACGTGACCTTTCCGGTCCGGAAGTCGCGCTCGACGCTTTCCCCCGACGGTTTCGGCAGTAGATGCGCCGTCGGTGAGAGACGTTGCGGCGGCTCGAACGGCTGTAGCTCGGGTTCCTCTGAGACAGGTCGGCGGACGGGCAGCTCGAGCCGGCTTTCCGAGCCGGCGAAGACGTTTAGCGTCACGGGCTCCGGCGAGGGCCAGGCGGACGGCCAGGAGGTCGGCGAGACGGCGACACGTAGGCGGTGGCCGGGCCGGAAGACATGGGCGATCATGTCGAGCCGCACGCGCACGCCGTAGCGTGTCCCCGGTTCGAGTGGGGTGGGTTCGGCGTGATCGTCGCGGTGGGTGAGGTTCAACTGTCCGCGCGTGACGAGCGTCGAGACGCCGCTCGGCGCCACGTCGCAGAGCCGGACGGCGACGAGGGCGTTCGGCCGGTCGCTCGCCAGCGCGAGCGTCACGTACGGGAGGCCGAGCACCTCGAGCTCTTCGTCGAGCGGGGCCGAGTCGAAGCAGAGCCAGCGTGCGTCGTCGGCGCGCTGGTCGACGAGCGTGGCAGAGCTTGCCTCCACGCCGGCGGACTGCACTCCGACGACTTCAAGCGCGGTCTCCGCGGCGGGCGCCTCGCCGCTCAGCGCCCGCACGGCGAGGAAAAGGTCACGCGTCTCCACGTTCGGCGAAGGCCATGACGGCTCGGCCACCCAGCGCCCCGCCTGGAGCCAGCGGCGCGCCTCCTCGGGCGTCGCTTCGACGGGCTCGGGCATCCAGGTCAGCAGCATCGGCTCGTCCATGATCCCTGTGTCGATTCCCTTCAGCCAGTAGTCCCACCAGCGGACGCACTCGCGCGCGAAGTCGATCGCCGGCCCGGGCCGGCCGTCGTCGGGGTAGACGTGCGCCCACGGGCCGATCAGGCCCTTGCGGGGGACCGAGAGGCCCGCGAGCAGAGTGGCGACCGGATTGCGGTACCAGTCCGCCCAGCCGGACTGGATGTACACCGGGCACTCGATTGCGCCGAAGTCCTCACAGACCGAGCCGTGCCGCCAGAAGTCGTCCCGGCGCTGATGCGTCAGCCATGCCTCGATGTACGGTGGCGTGCGCTCGAGCCGGTCGAGCCAGAGCTCGCGCCAACCGTCGCCGACGACCTTCGGGTCGGGCGGCCGGGCGTTGTAGGCGAGCATCGAGGAGGCCCAGCCGAGCATCGCCTCATGGACGCAGCCGCCCATGTAGTGCACATCGTCGGCGTACCGGTCGTCTGTCGCGCACAGGGCGATGATCGCCTTCAGCTCGGGCGGCCGCCGGGCCGCGATCTGCAGGGCGTTGAAGCCGCCCCACGAGATCCCGATGATGCCGGCCGCGCCCGTGCACCAGGGCTGAGCCGCGAGCCACGTGAGGATCTCCAGCCCGTCGTCCTGCTCCTGCCGCAGATACTCGTCGTAGAGGATCCCTTCCGAGTCTCCGCTCCCGCGCATGTCCACCCGCACCGCCCCATAGCCGCAGGAGGCGAAGTACGGGTGGCGCTTGAGGTCCCTTACCGCTGTGCCGTCGTCCTTGCGGTACGGGATGTACTCGAGCACCGCCGGGACCGGGTCGTCCTCCGCCTTGGCGGGCAGCCAGATCCGGGCCGAGAGGCGGCAGCCGTCCGAGAGCGGGATCCAAGCGTGCTCCACCCGCACCTCGCGGACGTCCGTATCGAGAATCGCCATCTCGCCTCCTCTCAGGTGGTCACGAAGCTGTCGCCGCGGCCCGGACCTCGCGCCAGAAGTGGCACGCGACGAGGTGGTCAGGCTCGATCTGCTCGAGCTGGGGGGATTCGAGCCGGGAGCGCTCCTGGGCGTAGGGGCAGCGGGTGTGGAAGCGGCAGCCGGCCGGCGGCGACTTCGGGCTCGGGATCTCGCCCGGGAGGAAGAGACGCCGCTCGACCTGCACGTCGCCCGGCTCGGGCAGTGCGGATAACAGGGCCTGCGTGTACGGATGGGCGGGCGACCCGTAGATCCGTTCCGCAGGCCCGATCTCGACGACTCGGCCGAGATACATGACCGCGATCGTGTCAGCCAGGTAGCCGACGACGTTCAGGTCATGAGTGATCACCAGGTAGGTCAGCCCGAGCCGCTCCCGCAGACCCTTGATCAGATTGAGCACGGCCGCTGCCGCCGAGGCGTCGAGTCCGGACGTCGGCTCGTCGGCGACGACGAACTCCGGATGCAGCGCGAGCGCCCGCGCGATTCCGACGCGGCGCGCCTGCCCTCCGGAGAGCTGGTGCGGAAAGTGCGAGGCGATCTCCGAGGAGAGCTCGACCATCTCCAGCAGCTCGCCGACGCTCGAGCGCTCCTCCCGCGGGATCCGGTGGATCCGGTAGGGCTCGCTCAGCAGCGAGCCGACTCGATGACGCGGGCTCAGGCTCGCATGAGGCTCCTGGAAGATCATCTGCATCCGGCGGCTGAGCCGACGCAACTCGGCCCGGCTCTCCCGCCCGAGATCGCGCCCGTCGAAGAGGACTGCGCCCGCGGTCGGCCGTTGCAGGCCGACGATCGTCCGGGCGAGCGTAGTCTTGCCCGAGCCCGACTCGCCAACGAGGCCGACGATCTGGCCGCGCGGGATGTCGAGGTCGACGCCGTCGACGGCGTGTACCGCCCCGCCCTCGTGCCGCAGCACCTGCGCCGCAAGCCCACGCTTGTCGAAGAAGTACGTGCGCACTCCGCGGAGGTGGAGGAGCGACTCGGGGCTCACCGGGCGCCTGCCTGAGCTGCCGGAGACGGGTGCGAGCCCGGGTAGCCCGACGCGGAGTCGTAGATGTGGCACCGGACGCGCCGGCCCGGCGGTCCCAGGTAGCGAGGCGGCTGCTCCCTGCAAACGGTCCGTGCGTGCGGGCAGCGGTCGGCGAACGCGCAGGCCGGCGGGAGGTCGAACAGGCTGGGCACCCGCCCGCGGATCGAGCCGAGCTCCTCGCCGCGCCGTCGCCAGGACGGAATCGACGCAAGTAGGGCCTGCGTGTAGGGGTGGCGCGGCTGCTCGAAGATCGCACGGATGTCCTCTTCCTCGACCCCGCGGCCCGCGTACATCACCACCGCACGGTCGCAGATCTCCGAGACGACCCCGAGGTCGTGCGAGATGAAGAGAATCGCCGTCCCGTGCGTGCGGCGGAGCACTCGCAACAGCTCGAGGATCTGCATCTGCAGCGTGACGTCGAGCGCCGACGTCGGCTCGTCGGCGACGAGGAGTGCCGGCTCGAGGAGGAGCGCCATTGCGATCATCACCCGCTGGCGCATGCCCCCCGACAGCTCGTGCGGGTAGCGGTCGACGCGATCGGCCGCGTCGGGAATGCCGACCTGCTCGAGCATCGCGACGATTCTGCTGCGTCGATCCCGCGCCGGTCCCCCGCCGTGCGCGCGAAGAGCGTCGCGGAGCTGCGCCCCAACCGTCAGCGTCGGGTTGAGGCTCGTCAGCGGGTCCTGGAAGATCATCGCGATCCCGGTCCCTCGGATGCGGCGCAGCTGCTCGCGATCGAACGCGGCGATGTCGCGGCCGCGGAAGCGCAGGCGGCCCGCGGCAATTTCGCCGTTCTGCGGCAGCAGCCGCAGCAGCGCGAGGCCCAGCGTCGACTTGCCGCAGCCCGATTCACCGACGACGCCGAGAATTTCGCCCGGTGCCACGTCGAAGCTCAGGTCGGTGATCGCAGCTAGCCTCCGCCCCCCCGTCCGGTAGACGACCTCGAGGCCTTCGACGCTGAGCAGCGGCTCGTTCAATGCAGCGCCCCGGCGAGCCTCGGGTCGAGCTGGTCGCGCAATGCCTCTCCGAGGAACGTGAAGCCGAGCGTCGTGACCATCAGGGTCAGACCTGTCCAGACGACCGCCCACGGCGCGTCGCGCACGTACTCGAAGCCGTCCGCGAGGATCACGCCCCACGAGGGAGTCGGCGGCTGCACCCCGAGCCCTAGGAACGAGAGGCCGGCCTCGGCTCCGATTGCGCTCGGCAGGTTCATGGCGACGAGCGTCAGGAGCGGCGGGAGAATGTTCGGCACGATGTGGACAAGGATGATCCGGGAGGTGCTCGCCCCGAGCGATCGCTCCGCCTCGATGTAGGGGTTCTGCTTCACCGCGAGGACGAGCGCGCGGGTCACGCGCGCGTAGGCGGGCGCGAACGCAACGGCGAGCACGACCGCGACGTTGCGGAGCGACGGGCCCAGGAGGGCCAGGATCGTCAGAGCCAGGATCACGGCGGGGAACGCCTGGATCACGTCCATCACCACGATCAGCGCGTTGTCGACCCGACCGCCGAGGTAGCCCGCCGCGAGCCCGATCAGCAGGCCGAACGCGAGCGCGCCGATCGTCGCGGGGATCGCCACCCGCAGCTCGATGCGAACGCCGAAGATGAGGCGTGAGAGGAGATCGCGTCCGAGCGGATCGGTGCCGAACAGATGGTTCGGAGACGGGCCCTGCAGCCGGTTGACGATGTCCAGGTGCGCGGGGTCGTAGGGAGCGATCTGTGGCGCGAACGCGACGAGCACCAGCAGCCCGGTCACGACGAAGAGCCCGAACAGGCCGGCCGGGTCTCGCACCACCCGGACGAGGAGCGACCCGCGGCCGGCGAGCCGGGCGCGGCGCGGGAGCGGCGCGGCCGAGACCGACACTAGGCCGCCGACTCCTCGACGCGGATGCGCGGGTCGAGGAGCCGATACGAGAGGTCGGCCAGCAGATTGGCGAGGACGAACAGCAACGCGATCGTCAACACACAGCCCTGCACCACGGGGTAGTTTCGGGTCTCGATCGAGTCGACGATCAGCGACCCCAGCCCCACGCGGCTGAAGATGACCTCGACGAACACGGCCCCGCCCATCAGCTCCCCGAGCCCGACCCCGAGCACGGCGATCGTCGGGATGATCGCGTTCTTCAGTGCGTGACGGTAGAAGATGACCCTGTCGCGCAGTCCGTAGGCGTACGCCGTGCGGATGTAGTTCGCGTTCATGACCTCGAGCATGCTCGTCCGGACGAGACGCGCGAAGTAGCCAATCCAGCCGAGCGCGAGCGCCACCGCGGGCAGGACGAGGTGCTGCAGGTAGTCGATGGGGTGCGAGAAGTCGCCGGTCCCGACCGCGGGGAAGAGCTTCACGGACAGGGCGAAGAGGAGCAGGAGGTACAGGCCGGCGATGTACGACGGCGTCGTGATCAGCGAGGTCGAGAGGACGCCGGTCAGCCGGTCGAGGACGCCGTTGGGGCGGGTCGCAGCCAGAACGCCGAGCGGGATGCCGAGCAGGATCGCGAGCGCCAGGCTCGAGACGGCGAGCGCGATGGTATGCGGGAGCGCATTCCGGATCAGGCGCGTCACGGGCTGGTTGCTGACGAAGTCGCGACCGAGGTCGCCCTGAAAGGCATGCCCGACGAACTGCGCCACCTGCGCCGGCACCGACTTGTCGAGCCCCATCTGCTCCCGCACCGTCCGGACGAGCTCTGGCGTCGATCTCTGGCCGAGGATCGCAGTTGCCGGATCGCCAGGGACGACGTGCACCAGCAGCGCGAGAAACACCATGAGCAGGACGGCGACCAAGAGCGCCATTCCGATCCGCTTGATCAGGTACTGGAGCACGACCCCACTATCAACCGAACCGGCGCTACGTCAGGCGGAAGTCCCACGTCTGGTAGAAGCCGGAGGGCTGCAGCGACGGCCTGATGCCCTTCCTCCCCGCGAAGTAGCTCGTCGGCCAGGCGACCCAGACGACGTTCACTTTCTGGTCCCAGAGCTTCTGCATCTTGACGTAGATGTCCGACCGAATCTCGGGATCGAGGGTCTTCACGGCCTGCGCGTGCCAGTCGCTGAATTGCCTGTTGCACCACGACTGCCAGTTCCAGGCGTTGACCTGGCCGCAGGTGAACCATTCCGTGGCGAACGAAGGCTCCGGGGACGGCGTCGTGAAGAGCTCGTAGAAGAGCTGGCGGTTCTTCTGCGCTTCGCCGCCGAGCTGGTTGAACACCGAGCGGTCCTGAATGAGGACCTGCACCTTGATGCCGATGTCGGCCAGGTTCGCCTGCACGATCTGCGCGATCGTCGAAGCGCCGACGGCGGTCCTCGAGGCCGCCATCGTCAGCTCGAGGCCGCTCACGCCCGCCTTCGCGAGGAAGCTCTTCGCCTTGTTGAGGTCACGCTTGTACGCCGGCGCCCGCTTCCAATGGCCCACCGGCATCCCCGGCGCCAGGAGAGACCTGGCCCGGTTCCACTTGCCGTCGAACGCGGCCTCCATGATCGAGGGCACGTCGATCGCGTAGCGGATTGCCTGGCGCACGTTGACGTCCTTCAGGTTCGGGTGCGCGATGTTCATGCCGATCCAGCTGTAGTTGAGCGTCGTACGCGCGTCGACCCTGAACTTCGAGTTCGACTTGAAACTGTCGACAGCCTCGGGCCCGATCGGGCCCCAGTCGACCGCGCCGCTCTGGATCGCGATCGTCGCCGCGTTGGAGACCGAGATCGGCAGGAACTCGATCCCGCTCCAGATCGGCGCCTTCACGTGGCGCAGCCAGCTGCCGCCGTAGCCTTCGAACTTCTTGAGGACGGTGTTCTGACCCGGCGTCCACGACACGAGCTCGTACGGGCCGGTTCCGATTGGGTGATGCGCGAACTCGTTGCCGAGGTCGGCGACTGCCTTCCTCGACACGATGTAGCCGGTGAAGCTCGGCAGCGTGTTCGTCAGGAGCGGCGCGAATTTGTTCTTGAGGATGATCGTCCCGCTGTAGCGGCCGGTGACGCGCACTTCTCGGAGCGCGGCCCAATCGCCTTTATACGGCGAGTCGATCGCCGGGCTGGTCAGCCCGGCCGTACGCTCGAACGAGAACTTGACGTCGGCCGCAGTCACCTCGCCGTAGCCGCCGTGGAACTTGATCCCCTTCCGGAGCTTGAAGTCGTAGCGGAGCCCGTCCTTCGAGGGCTGCCACTTGTCCGCGAGCACGGGGACGAGCTTGTAGGTGCCCGGCTTGAAGCCGACGAGCCCCTCGTAGACGTTCGTCAGCACGGCGCCCTCGTTCGAGCCGGGGATGAACGCCGGGTCCAAGTTCTGGACGTCGCCGACGGCGCGGACGCGCAGGACGCCAGCGGCCCTGGTCGATCCGAACGCCGAGTCGGCGCCGAGGGTGACCGCGAGCGCGTTCGCAGTGGTGAGCGAGAGCCCTGCGGCGGTGACGCGCTGCAGGAAGGTGCGGCGGTCGAGGCGACCCTCGGAGAGCTCGCGCGCGAGCTGTTCGATCTGGGACTGCTCGCTCATGGTCCCCTCCTCGGTTGGGATCTCGCCAGATCCTCGCGGGTGGCCGCACGGCCTGTCAACAGTCCGTCTCGGATCTGCGCGAAGGCGAAAGCGTCGTTGTCGATCCGGCTGAGCCGATCGGCTGCTCGCCCTTCCTGCTTCAGCCGAGGGCGTCGCGCAGCCGGTCGGCGACGTACTCCTGATCCTCGCGCGCGAGACGCGCGTGGAAAGGAAGCGCCAGCGTGCGCGCGCTGCAGTCCTCGCTCACGGGGCACAGGCCCTCGGAGAAGCCGAAGCGGTCGCGCATGTACGGCTGCAGGTGGATCGAGGGCAGGTACGGCGCCCCGGCGACACCGTCTCCCGCGAGGCGGCCGAGAACGCCGTCGCGGTCGACGCCGCGAGGGAGCTTCACGACGTACACGAACCACGACCGCTCGTGGTCGGCATCGTCCGCGAGCGGCAGCTCGACGTCGACGTCCGCGAGCAGCTCCGCATACCGGCGCGCGACGTCGCGCCGCGCCTCGAGGATCAGGTCGAGCTTCTCGAGCTGGCTGATCCCGAGCGCCGCCGAGACGTCGTCGAGGCGGTAGTTGAAGCCGAAGCGGCCGTGCTGGAGCCAGCTCGCCGTGTCGAGCCGCCCCTGGTTGCGGAGCGAGACCAGGAGCTCGTGCTCCTCCGCGGACGCCGTCGTCACCGCGCCGCCCTCACCCGTCGTGATCTGCTTGTTCGGGTAGAACGCGAAGACCGCAGGCCAGCCGTGCGACCCGAGCAGCGCCCCCTTGTAGCGCGCTCCGAGCGCCTCGCACGCGTCCTCGACGAGCGCGAGCCCGTGCCGCTCGCAGATCGCGCGCAGCTCGTCGTACTCGGCCGGGTAGCCGAAGATGTCGACGGCGACGACCGCCTTCGTCCGATCCGTGATCACCGCCTCGACGGCGGCGGGATCGAGGTTGAGCGTCCGCGTGTCGATGTCGGCGAAGACCGGCGTCGCGCCCTCGTACAGCGCGCAGTTCGCCGACGCGACGAACGAGTACGGTGACGTGATCACCTCGTCGCGCGGGCCGACGCCCACGAGGCGCATGCACAGGTGTAGCCCCGCCGTTCCGGACGAGACCGCGGCGGCGTGTCGCGCGCCTGTCGCGTCGCAGAGCAGCGACTCGAAGCGTGGGCCCGTGGGGCCGAGCGAGAGCCGGCCCGAACGCAGCACCTCGAGGACGAGCTCCTCGTCGCGCTCGTCGATCCACGGCGACGAGAGCGGTATCCGCCTGGTCGCAGTGCTCATCCGCGACGCGTCACGTCACCCGTCGGCGCGTGCCAGTTGCGGCACGTACTCGAGCCATTGCGCCCAGCGATCGCTCGCGCCGCGCACCGTCTCGAGGTACGCCTCCTGGATCTGGAGCGTGATCGGGCCGACGCCGATCTCGTGGTCGTCGACCGAGCGCAGGAGGAAGATGTTCTCGCCCGAGCCGTCCGCGACCGTCCCTTCCGGCGTGAGCAGGATCGCCTCGTCGTACCCGCCGCGGTTGACCTCGGTCACCGCGAGCATCGAGTTCACGTAGACCCCCGTCGCCTTGGAGGCGTGCGGGATGACGTTCGCCGGCACGCGCTGCCAGCTCGAGATCTTGGCGCGGATTCCCGTCCGGAGAGCCTCTTCCCCGAGGTAGGCGCCCCACGGCCAGCTCATGATCACCGTCTCGATCGGATTCGCGCGCGCGGCGACGCCCAGCTCGCCGTAGCCGTAGAACGCGATCGGGCGGATGTAGCACTCGGGCAGCCGGTTGGCGCCTATCAGGTCGTTGCACGCCTCCTTGAGCTCCTCGACCGAGTACGGGAGCTCCATGTAGAGAAGGCGCGCCGAGTTGTGCAGCCGCTGCAGGTGGTCCGAGAGCCGGAAGACGGACGGGCCGCGCGGGGTGTCGTAGCAGCGGATGCCCTCGAAGACGCCGGACCCGTAGTGCAGCGCGTGAGCGCCGACGTGCATCCGAGCGTCGTCCCAGTCGACGAGCTCGCCGTTCA
>WNFU01010483.1_pt1 | contig 10228 bp, 10 predicted proteins | sample 5400121 | NCBI WGS metagenome assembly WNFU01 (sample SAMN13153360, study PRJNA577476) | soil metagenome | isolation source: 100 cm soil or saprolite under grassland replicate 1 | place: USA:California | collected 2016-06-15
CGCGCCAGCGGGTCGGCCGCTGGATAAGCCATAAGCCGGTCACGGCAGCGAAGAGCGCCGCGGCGTTGACGCGCGCCAGGGGCGTGGTGTGGAACACGTACGGCGAGGCCAGGAAAAACCCTGCCGCGAGCACTCCTGCCAGCGTGTTGCCGGCCAGCCGCCGCGCGCTCAGTCCCAGCACGACAGCGGTGCCCAGGGTCGAGAGTGTCGACACCAGCCGCGCGGCGCCGAGTCCGGGCCCCACCCACGCCATGGGAATCGACACCAGGTAGCTCCACAGTGGCGGGTAATTCGAGGAGTAGTACGGGAAGCTCGCGTTGCTCGTGTACGGCAACTGGCCGAGGTTGATCAGCCAGCCACTCCAGGCGTCGTAGCCCTCGCCCTGGTCGAGATCGAATGGAAAGCTCGCTAGCTGACTCGCGAACTGGACGTAGATTGCGCAGTACAGGGCCAGCAGCAGCAGCGTCGGCCAGAGCGCCAGCGGTATGACGTGGCGACGCCAGACCAACGCGGGCGCGCTCGGCAGCGCGACCGGCCTACTTCTGGCCAACCCGCATCCCGAACGTCAGCCACACACCGGCGGCAATCGCAGCCACGACCAGGACGCCCGCGGCGACGCCGCCGACTGCGGCCAACAACACGTCCGCGAGCAAGCGCCCGACCAGTCCCGCGTCGCCCGCCGCGAGCAGGTGCTCTGCCGCCAGCACTCCCACCAGCAGCGCGCCCAGCCCAACCAGCCGACCTGTCGGCAGGCTGCCCCGCACCAGCCTCAGTACACCGATCAGCAGCAGCAATGGCGGCAGCACGAACGCGGTACGTCCCAGCAAGGCAGCGAATCCATCATGGAGTGGCGTGCTGAGAAAACCTTCTGCGGGCAGGAAAATCAGCACCGCCGAGACCCCCGCTAGCACGATCGCAAGCGCGGCCAGACCATCGGCGACTAATGGCGCCTGTCGTTCGCCGGCAGTGTCTCTCATGGCCCCTTAGAACAACGGCAGTTGGTCCAGTTGCGTCACTGAGCTGCTCGTGGCGGCGGTTGCCAGGAGTGCCGCACGCTTCTTCGACGCCTCGGCCAGCAGCAGCGGGATTTTCCGAAAGTCGTCCGCGTAGACCCGCCGCATCTCGATGGTCGGCGTGCGCAGGATCGCCGCCGGGTGGTACATGGCGAGGCAGGTGGTGCCGTTCCAGTCCTTGCTTCGGCCGTGCAGATCGCGCATCGAGCCGGGCCCGAAGAAGCGAGCCATCGAGTAACGGCCGAGCGTCACGATCAGCTTCGGATCCAGCACGGCAATCTGGCGCTGCGTGTACGTGTCGCACGCGGCCAGCTCCTCCGGCTGCGGGTCGCGGTTGCCGGGCGGCCGACAGCGCACGACGTTGGTGATGAAGACTTCGTCGCGGCGCAGGCCGATCAGCTTGAGCATCTCCACCAGGAGCTGCCCGGCGGCGCCGACGAAGGGACGGCCCTGCTGGTCTTCATGGAAGCCTGGGCCTTCGCCGATGAACATGATCTCGGCGTTGGGGTCGCCCTCGCCGGGTACGCCGGTCGTGCGCGTCTCGCACAGGCGGCACAGGCGGCAGCCGCGCACCTCGCTGCCGATTACGTCCAATGTGTCCCGCTCGTCCTGAGTTTTATCCAGTCGAAGGACCACTGGCTCGGCAGTCTACCCGGCCCTTTCCACGGATACCATTGAGCCCGGCATGCCTGGACCGCTCCACGGAACCCGCGTTGTCGATCTCACGCGCGCTCTCGCCGGGCCGTACTGCACGCTGATCCTCGGCGACATGGGCGCCGATGTCATCAAGATCGAATTGCCCGGCACAGGCGATGAAACGCGGCAGTGGGGCCCGCCGTTCGTCGAGGGCGAGAGCAGCTACTTCATGAGCGTGAACCGCAACAAGCGGAGCGTGGTCCTCGACCTCAAATCGACTGGTGGTCAGGAAGCTTTGCGCCGCCTTACTGCTAGCGCGGACGTCCTGGTCGAAAACTTCCGCCCGGGGACGATGGATCGCCTGGGTCTGTCGTACGCGCAGGCTCGCGAGTTGAATCCCTCGCTGATCTTCTGCTCAGTGTCCGGCTTCGGCCAGGACGGCCCGCGGGCAAAGCAGCCCGCGTACGACGCCATCCTGCAGGGCATGGGCGGCATCCAAGGCTTGTCTGGTGAAGCTGATGGCGGGCCAACGCGCGTGGGCGTGCCCATCGCCGACATCAGCGCGGGCATGTTCGGCGCGTATGCGGTGGCCGCGGCGCTGTACTGGCGCGAGCGCGATCCCGAGCGGCGGGGTCAGTGGATCGATACGTCGATGCTCGGAGGCCAGGTGGCGCTGCTGACCTACCAGGCAGGCCGCTATTTCGCTACCGATGAGGCCCCGCGGCGCATCGGCAACCGCCACGCGTCGATTGCTCCGTACGAGATGTTCCGCACCGCCGACGGGTACGTGAACGTCGCCGCCGCCAACGAGCCCATGTGGCAGCGGTTCTGCCGCGCGCTCGACCTGCTGGCTCTGTTGGAGGACCCCCGTTTCGCGCGCAACCCGGACAGGGTGACGAACCGCGCCGCATTGAGCGCTGCAATCGAAGCCCGCCTGTGCTCGCTCGCGATTGCCGAGGTGATCTCGCGCCTGGAGCAAGCCGAGGTCCCGGTGGGCGCCGTGTACACGCTGGACCAGGTCTTCGACGATCCGCAAAGCCAGCACCTGCAGATGACACAGCCCACGCCGCACCCGAAGGCTCCTGGCTTGCGCACCACAGGCTTTCCCTATCGCTTGTCGCAGACCCCAGCGGAAATCCGCTGCCCGCCGCCACTCCTCGGCGAGCACACACGCGAAGTGCTCGCCGAGCTCGGTTACACCGAGACGGAAATCGCGGCCCTCACAGGCTGACGAACGACGGCTACACCGCGGCGGGTGCGACGACCGGTCTTGTTTCGGCTTGCGCAGAGGCTGGCGTGCTGAGATTCAGCGGCGTACCCGCTTCCAACTTGAACGAGACGACCCCAGGAATGAGCCAGCTCGTCCACTGCTCGTCGACGCGCTTCTGGAAGTACTCGTAGTCCCCTTCCTCGAAATGCGCAAAACGCCCCTGCTTGGACAGGTACTCCCGCACCGGCTTGCGCCCGAAGCGCCCGGCCGCGATCTGCTTGGTCGTGCCGTTCAGCTTGACCTCGTGGTTCTCCATCTCCCACAGCGACCAGATGCCGGTCTCGACGGCGAGCTTGCCCATCTCATGCGAGTACTGCGGGTCGTAGTGCCAGCCCTTGGGGCACGGGTCCAGGACGTGAATGAACGCCGGCCCGCCCGCCGCCAGGCCCTTGCGCACCTTGTTCATGAAGTCCACGCCGTAGGCGGCATCAGCGGTGGCGATGTAGGCAGCATCAGGGTGCCCAGCAACGAGCGCACCAGGGGTGTTCTTCTTCCACCGCGTGTGCATGATCCGCCGCTTCTTGCCCGACGGCGAGAACGTGGTCACGGCGCCATACGGAGTCGAGCCAGACAACTGGATGTCGGTGTTCGCGTAGGACTCGTTGTCGTACAGGACGATCAGAAACCTGTACTCCGCGTGGGTCAGCGCGGCCGAGATCGCGGCCAGGCCCATATCGGCCCCGCCGCCGTCGCCGCAGAAGGCGATGACGTTGATAGGCTCGTCAGCGAGCTTGCCCTTCCGCATCAGCACCTTCAGCCCAGCCGCGGCGCCGAGCGCCGCCGAGCCAGCCGAGCCAAGCTGCGTATGCATCCACGGCACGACCCACGGCGTCGTGTAGTAGCTGGTGTTGGCGACGTACATGCAGCCGGTCGAGCCCAGCACCACGGTGCGTGGCCCAGCCGCCTTGGCGATGTAGCGCATCACCAGCGCGCTTTCGCAACCCTGGCAGGTGCGATGACCCGAAACGAAATACTCGGTATAGGGGACCTGCTTGACCGTCTTGATCGAGCTCAGGTCAACGAGCTGCTGTGGCTCAGGCGTAGCAATGGCCATATCTCTTACTCCCGAACTCCGATCCAATGCACGTTGGTCTTGAGATCACCGGCTGCCCCCGCCTGCAGGAGCTGGAACATCTCCTGGCCGTTGTCGGCGGTGACTTCGCGGCCGCCGAGCCCAGCGATGAAGTCCACCATGGCTGGCCGCTTGGGACTATCGTAAAAGGCCGCACGGAACTCCGTGTACAGCACGCCGCCATGGTGTGGCGAGCCGAAGCTGTAGTTGCGGTCGATGATGCCGAGGCCTTTGAAACCGCTCAGCCGCCGCACGACCTCCTCGGCCGGGAACGGGCGGAACCACTTCAATCGCGCGAAGCCGACCTTGTGCCCCTGCTCGCGCAACCGCCGCACGATCACGCGACACGGCATCGCGATGGTGCCCTGACCAACGAAGACGAAGTCCGCGTCGTCGGTCATGTACTCCTCGATGAACGGCTCCTTCTGTCGGCCGGTCAGCTCGTAGTACTCGCGGTATGCCTCGCGAATGATCTCGGGCGCCCGACGCATCGCGGCGTCGTTCTGCTTACGGATCTCGGTCAGCCAGTCCTGGTCAACCTGCGGCGCAATTGTGATCGGGTTGTCCGGGTGGAACAGGCGGTCGCCCAGGTTGTACGCGGGGAGGAACTGGTCGACGATGTGCTTGGGCGGAATCTTGACCAGATGCTGCGAGTGCGTGAGGAAGGCGCCGTCGGTGCTCACCGCGCACGGCAGCGAGACGCGCGGGTCCTCGGCGACCTTGTAGGCGATAACCGCTGAATCGAAGGCCTCCTGGCCGGTCTCGACCCACGTCATCAGCCAGCCCAGATCGCGTACCGCCAGCGCATCGTTGTGCTCGACGCCGAAGGCGCCCGGGTCGTCCAGCGCGCGGTTGCCGACGTTCGCGACGACCGGTAGCCGCAGGCCCGCGGTGACCGCGATGGCTTCGAACGCGTAGAACCAGCCAACTCCCGACGAGCCGACGAAGGAGCGGGCGCCGACCGCGCTCGCGTGCTTCACGATCTCGAATTGCGAATGCTCGCCCTCGGCGACGATGTACTCGCAGTCCATCTGGCCATTGGCGATCATCAGCGCCACGGCCTGCATCACCGCGTCGTATGGCCGGATCGGGTACGCGGCGATGATGTCGACGTCGGCCAGCCGCAGGGCATGGGCAATGGCCTCAGAGCCGGTCAGGAGGAGTTCTTCTTCGCCCTCGATGCGGCGGCTTGGCTCTGGAGTAACGCTCTCGGGCCGAACAGCAAGGTCTCCCGTAGCGCGCAGCGCGGAGTGGATGGCCATTTACTCCTCACCTCCCGCGACGGGTGCCGGCTGCGCGTGCACCGGCTGTGTCTTCTTCGCCTTCTCGATGAGCTCTGGATGCAGCGGAATGCCGTGCTGCGTCAGCAAGGCTCGATAGCCATCGGGATTGCTCTCGTACATCGGGAACAGGTTCTCATTCGAATCGAACGAGAGCTCGTGCACCATCGTGATGCAGTCGGGCACCGGGCACACCTCGGCGCACACGCTGCAGCCGATGCACGCTTCGTACACCACCTCGTAGGTGCCCTCTGGCGTGACCTCGAAACACTCGTCGGGGCACTGCAGCCAGCACTGGGTGCACTTGATGCACGTCTCGAAGTTGACCAGTGGTCGGCGGGTGCGCGTGCTCCACTTCTTGTAGATCGGGTTGCGCGTGCCGACCTTCATTGCCTCGACGATGATGCCTTCGCGCATCTGCGTCCAGCCGGGCTTGGTGTACTCCTCGTACTGGATCGTGCTGCCCTGGCCTGGCTGCACCGTTTGCATCTTGATCAGATCGTAGGTGGCCTGCACCGCCGCCACGCGCGCTGGATCGTTGGTCCGCTCGAGCACGATCTTGAGCACCGAATCGAGCGTGAGGATGTGCGGCGCGAACCTGGCCACCGCGGCGAGGCAGTTGAAGTCGGTGTTGTCGTCGTTGTCGACCCACAGCCCAGCAAAGCTGGCCGAGCCCTCAGGAGCAAAAACGCCCGCGTGTATCGGGCTGGGCACCACCACAAGCGTGTACGGGTAGTCCTTGACCTTGATGTGCTCGAGCAGCGCATCGGGCTCCTGGTCGGAGGTGACCACGAGCGCACCGCCTGGCCGCACCAGCTTGTTGATCGGTTGGATGCCGTACCACGCCCACGACTCGATGCCCTTGCACATCGTGTCGTCGACCACGATCGAGACGTCGACGCTGTCGGGCTCGTAGCGCGCCAGCGAGGCCTCGAGCTCCACCTCGTCGGTGGCCACGACGGCGAAGTTCTTGGCCGGAATGCCGTTGCGCTCGGGTGAGTCGCCGTAGCGCGCGAAGGCCGTACCGATCTTGCCGTCGCTGCGCGCGCCGAGCACCACGCCGCGCGAGATGCGGTTGGCCAACCGCTTCTGAAAGATGCCGCGGTAAACCACCTCGACCGACCAGGACGCCGCCGTCGTCACTGCCATTGTTACTCCTTACGTAGAGGTTTGCCTCGCCCTGCGCGAGGGCGCGTTTAAAGGATGGATGGTCAGACCAATTGTCCCAATACTAGGCCCAGCGCTTGCGCTCAGTCAAGGCGCTACCATGGCCGCGAGCTGCTGCATGCCCGATTTTGAGTACGTCGTGTCCAGTATGGACGGCCCAGTGGGCATTGTGACGCTCAATCGGCCAAAGCAGCTGAATGCGCTGGCTGGCCCACTGATGGAGGAGCTGGTCGCGGCGTTGGAAGCGCACGAGGCTTCATCCGACATCCGGGCGCTGGTGATTACCGGGGGTCCGACGGTCTTCGCCGCGGGCGCCGATCTCAAAGAGATGGCCGACGCGTCCACGGTCGAGATGCTGGTGCGCAATCGCATTGGCCTTTGGGACCGCCTGCGGCGGCTGTCGAAACCCGTGATTGCCGCCGTCGCGGGCTATGCCCTCGGAGGCGGGTGCGAGCTGGCGATGCTGTGCGACATCATCATCGCCGCCGAGAATGCGCGCTTCGGCCAGCCCGAGATCAACGTTGGCCTGATGCCTGGCGCGGGTGGTACGGCGCGGCTCACACGCACCGTTGGCAAGTACGTGGCGATGGACTTGGTGCTGACCGGTCGCATGCTGTCTGCCGAGGACGCCTACCGCCACGGGCTCGCCGCCCGTGTGGTTCCACCTGAGCTCGTTCTGGAGGAAGCTGTCCGGTTGGGCAAGGAGCTCGCTGCCAAGCCGCCAATTTCCGTCCGGCTGGCCAAAGAGGCCGTCACCCGCTCGTTTGAGGGCCGCGTCGACGATGGCATCGAATTCGAGCGCAAGCTCTTCTATCTGCTGTTCGCGACGGAGGACGCGCACGAAGGTATGCACGCATTCGTCGAGAAGCGCCAACCTAGCTACAAAGGCCAGTAACGCTGATGCCCGAAGAAGCCGTACTCACCGAGCGGCACGCCAGTGTCCTCACCATCACCTTGAATTCGCCGCGCCGACTGAATGCGCTGTCGGCGGCCGTCGTTGCTGGTCTCACTGATGCCCTTCGCACCGCTGAGCGCGACAACGCCGTTCGCGCCGTAGTGCTGACCGGTGCGGGGTCCGCCTTCTGCTCGGGCGCTGACATCACCGAGTTCGACTTCAGCAGCAACGGCACGCCGCCCGTTGGTGACTCGCTGCGAAGTCGCCTGAACCCGTTGATCCTGCGCATGCGCGCGATGGAAAAGCCATTGCTGGCCGCGATAAACGGTGTCGCCGCGGGGGCGGGCCTGAGCCTGGCACTCGCCTGCGACCTGCGGTATGCCGCCTCCAGCGCGAGCCTGGTGGTGGTGTTCGTACGGATCGGGCTGGTGCCCGACGCGGGCGCGCTGTTCTTCCTCCCCCGCCTCCTGGGCCCAGGCAAATCCCTGGAGCTGGCCTGGCTAGGCGACCCGATCAAAGCCCAGGATGCCTATGACCTCGGCTTGCTGAACGCAGTCCTCCCCGACGCCGAGGTCCTATCGCACACGCAAGAGATCGCCGAGCGGTTGGCCAAAGGCCCAGCGACCGCCGTCGCGCTGATCAAACGCGCCATCAACCAGTCGCACGAGCTCCCCCTTGAACGCGTCCTGGACCTGGAAGCCAGCTACCAGACAATCGCCGCCCGCCAACCCGACTTCGCCGAAGGCGTCCAAGCATTCCGCGAAAAACGCTCGGCCAAGTTCAACTAGCGCTCACTCCCGCCCCCCGCGCGCCCGCTAGCGCTCCACGCCCGCGCCGCACCCGCCAGCTGCCTGCGCCCCTCTTGCCGCACGTTGCCTGGACCCTGCTCCAGGGTGCCGCGCTCGCCGCGGAGCCCCGCCTTGCCATCCGAATGGGGGTGAAGGGGGTTTACCCCCTGAATGACCAAACTTGGCCGAGCGAAGCGATGGCGCGTGTCCCAACGTCGTCGCCGCCGCCAGCTGCCGCGGAAGCCTTTCCCGCCATCCGAGCGGGGGGTGAAGGGGGTTTACCCCCTGAATATTCAAACCCATGGGCCGAGCGAAGCGATGGCCCGTGGCCCAGCTAGCCCGTCTCGCTCATCGCGCGGAGAATCCCGTCCCGCACCTCCGTGATATGCGCCAGAGACGCCTGCTGCGCCGCCTCGCCATCGTGTGCGGCCACCGCCGCCAGGATCGCCTCGTGCCCCCGCAGGCTCATCTGCGGACGATCCGGCACATGCAGGTAGGTCTGCCGAGACTCCCGCAGGACGTCCAGGATCACGTTGTGCAGCCGCAGCAGGATGTGATTGTCGGCCGCCCGAGCAAGCGTGTAGTGGAACGCCGTGTCCTCATCCACAAACGGCCGGCCACCAGCAATGCAGTCCCGCTGGCGCTCCAGCGTCACCTCCAGCTCGGAGATATGCTCCGCCGTCGCCCGCAACGCGGCCAGTCGAGCAATGCCCGGCTCGATGAGCTCGCGCACCTCCAGCACCTCGGTCATCTCGCGCTGGCCCCGCAAGATGGCCGCCGCTAACGGCGGAACAAGGGCCTCGGTATCAGCGGATCGTACAAACGTGCCGCCGCCTTGCCGCGACTCGATGATGCCCTGCATTTCCAACGCCCGCAGCGCCTCACGCACGGAGGTACGGCTCACCCGGAACCGCTCCGCGAGCTCGCGCTCAGGCGGGATCTGGTCGCCCGGCGCCCACCGCCCTTCGCGAATCAGGGCATGGATCTGATCCACGATGTGCTCGTAGATCCGACTGCGCCTGACTGGCTCCAGCACCACCTCGGTCGAGTCTGCCCCGGGCACCCCTATCTCCAAGAAGAATGCGCTCAGGATAGCCGAATCCTGCTTTAGACTCCCTCAGCAGACAGATGGGGTTCAACTTTCTACGCCGCCAGTTGAACGAACGTGAGCGCGCCGTGGCCGATCGCCTGCCGCCGGGCCAGTATCTGACCGAGAAGTGGCCGGTGCTGCACTACGGCGGCGTGCCCAAGGTCAAACTGGACACCTGGGATTTCACGCTCGAAGGCCTCGTCGAGGAGCCGGTCAAGCTCAGCTACGAGCAGCTCAAGCAGCTGCCCCGCCAGACGGTGCAGAAGGACGTGCACTGCGTGACCCGCTGGTCGCTGCTCGATAGCACCTGGGAAGGCGTCGCGATCTCGGAGGTCATGAAGCTGGTTACGCTGAAGCCGGCGGCCACGCACGTAATGGTCAAAGCCGAGCACGGCTTCACCGCCAACCTCAGCCTCGAGGACTTCGTGCGGCCCGAGAACATGCTGGTGGACACGCGGAACGGCGAGCCCATCCCGCCCGAGCACGGCTGGCCGCTGCGGCTGTTCGTGCCGCACCTCTACTTCTGGAAGAGCGCCAAGTGGGTCCGCGGCCTGGAGTTCATGGCCGGCGACCGGCCAGGCTTCTGGGAGCAGTACGGCTACCACATGCGCGGCGACCCGTGGCAAGAAGAGCGCTACGGCTGGCAATAACGAGTAGCTTTTGGCTGGAGCGCGGCGCATGCGCCGCCGGTCGTGTCTCTCGCCTGTTTGGCACGCCCTTCGGGCGAGGGGGCAAGCCCCCTTCACCCCCGCTACATCGGCGCTCGCTGTACAGCGCCGTGCGAACATCGCTGGTCACGTGCAGGGTCTGCCTTTCGTTCGGAGCCATGTCGCGCCACAACGGATCCAACCACGAGCGCCGGGGACGTTCCGAACAACTGCCGAACCCTTGACCTGCGTAGCGGTGGACGCGGGGTGCCAAACAGCTAGCGGCGCTGAAGCGGGGGTGAAGGGGGCTTGCCCCCTCGCCCGAAGGGCGTGCCAAACAGGCGAGAGACACGACCGGCGGCGCATGCGC
>WNFU01010982.1_pt1 | contig 10228 bp, 8 predicted proteins | sample 5400121 | NCBI WGS metagenome assembly WNFU01 (sample SAMN13153360, study PRJNA577476) | soil metagenome | isolation source: 100 cm soil or saprolite under grassland replicate 1 | place: USA:California | collected 2016-06-15
GCGCTCGACGAGGATGGGTCGAGCCACTGGACGTCGTCGACGGCGATCAGAATCGGCTCGCCTTCGCTGAGAAGCTGCACCACGTCGCGCACCGCGACGGCGAGCGCGCGGTGATCGACAGGATCACCCGACGCCTCGTCTCGCAGCATCGCGACCTCGAGGGCGCGCCTTCTCGGTGCTGGGAGCGCAGGCAGGGCGTCGTCGAGGACGTCCTCGAGCAGATCGCCCAGTCCCACGTGAGCGAGGCTGCGCTCGGCCTCGGTCGGTCGCGAGGAGAGGACGCGGAACCCCTGCCTGTGCGCATGCTCGACGCCGGCGAGCCAGAGCGTCGACTTCCCGATGCCCGCTTCGCCCTCGAGCACGAGTGCAGCGGGCCCTCCCCGCACCTCGTCGATGAAGGCGTGGAGGGAGGCAAGTTCCTCCTCCCTGCCGACGATCTCGGACACGATCCTCACACGCAGATCGTGACAGAGGCCCTGACGAAGGCAACTTCGACCCACAGACCTCACGCTCGGCGCAGTCGAGTTGCCGTCAGGAGTCGCGACGGAGTAGCTGTTGCCCCTCATCCCCGTCGCGACGGCCTGCATCTGGAGCATCCGCGCAACAAGCGCGTGATCGTCGACCTCGCGCGCGAGCGCGAGCCCCTCGAGGGCGAGCGGCCGCGCCGCCGCGGGATCCCCGGTCCGCGCCGTCACCTCGGCCGCGGCGGCGAGGGCACGGGCTCGAAGCGGCGGAGGCGCGTCAGGAGCAGCGCGAAGCGCCGACTCGAGCCAGCGACGTCCTTCCACCAGGTGGTCGTTGTTGAACCAGAAGCGCATGAGCGCCGTCGCCATTCGCAGGTGCGCAATGTGCTCGCCGGTATCCCTGAGCCAGGCGAGTGCCGCTCGGAGGTTGTCGTGGTCGTTCTCCAGCCGATCGAGCCACAGCTTCTGGTCCGGGTCGCCAAGTTTCGGCGCGGTCTGCGCAGCGAACTCGAGGTAGTAGACCGCGTGGCGCCGGCGCAGCGTCTCCGTCTCGCCCTCCTGCGCGAGCCGCTCAAGGGCGTATTCCCTCATCGTCTCAAGCAAGGAGAAGCGAGGTTCCTGATGCATCTCCTCCTGGCGAACGAGGCACTTCTCTACTAGAGAGGACAACCCCTCGAAGATGTCGATCTCGAGGTCGGCGTCGGGATCGCAGATCGCCTCCGCCGCCTCGATGCGACAGCCTCCTGCGAAGACGGATAGCCGATTCAGAAGCGTCTGCTCCGAGCTGTCGAGGAGGTCGTAGCTCCAGTCGAGCGTCGCCCGGAGCGTTTGCTGGCGCGCCGGTCGGTCGCGGTCGCCGACGGAGAGCGTCGTGAGGCGACTGTCGAGGCGAGCGAGGAGTGCCGCCGGGGAGAGGGCGCTCATCCGCGCCGCAGCCAGCTCGAGGGCGAGCGGGAGCCCGTCGACACGCGCGCAGATTTCAGCTGTCGTTCGCCCGCTGTCGTCGTCGAGCTCGAAGCTCGGTCTGACGGCCTTGGCGCGTTCGACGAACAGCCTGACGGCTTCCGACTCGTGCAGAATCGCCGGGTCGGGGGGCTTCGTGAGGTCGGGAAGCGACAGCGGTGGGACCTCGTAGAGATGCTCTGCGGAAAGGCGCACCGGAGCCCGACTCGTCACCAGCAGCTTCAGCCGCGGGCACCCGTCGAGGAGCGTGGCAACGTCGACCGCGGCCGCGAGGAGGTGTTCGAAGTTGTCGACGAGCAGCAGCAGCTCCTTGTCGGCGAGCGAGCGCTCGAGTGTCTCGGCGAGCGGCTGGCCGGGAGCCTCTTTGATGGAGAGCGCTCGCACGATCGCGGTAAGGACGAGAGCCGCCTCCGCGATCGGCGCGAGGAGGACGACGAAGGCGCCGTCGCGGAAGCTTGGTACGAGCGAGGAAGCGGTCTCGATCGCGAGCCTGGTCTTGCCGCTGCCGCCGGGCCCCGTGAGCGAGACGAGCCTGACCTTCGGATCGAGTAGCAGGCGACGCAGGTCCGCCAGCTCGCGTTCACGGCCGACGAAGGACGAGGCTGGCACCGCGATGTTCGTGGCGTGCAAGCCGCGCGGCGGCGGAAAGACGTCCCGAAGCCCGGGAACCGTCAGCTGGAACAGCCGCTCCGGCTCCTCCACATCTCTCAGCCGCTGCGCGCCGAGGTCGCGGAGCGCCATTCCCGCGGGCAACTCGCCGAGCAGAGCGCGTGCTTCGCGCGACACGAGGATTTGCCCGCCGTGTTCGGCGGAGCGGATCCGTGAGACTCGGTGGACATCCAAGCCGACGTAGCGCTCTCCGACGACCGCAGGCTCGCCGGTGTGGACTGCCACTCGTAGCCGTACGTCTTTCCCGTTCGGCCACACGTGCTCGACCGCCCGACGCTGGGCCTCCGCCGCGGCGGCGACCGCCTCCCGGACGCTCGTGAATGCGTAGAGAGAAGAGTCGTCGTGCGATTCGGTCTCACGCCCGCCGTGCGCCGTGAATGCCTCGCGGAGAAGACGCCGCTCGTCGCCCAGGACGTCTGCGTACCGGGGACCGAGTTCCTGCAGCAGCTGTGCCGAACCCTCCACGTCCGTCGCAACCAGCGTGACCGTCCCGGAGGGAAGCGGCCGCGAACCACTCGCGACCCCGAGCTCCGGATCCTGCTTGAGCATCCTCCGGTTCAAATCCTGGAGCTCGAGCCCCGGCTCGATCCCGAGCTCCTCGACGAGCGTCCTGCGCGCATCGTGAAAGGTTTCGAGCGCCTCTGCCTGCCGGCCATTCCGGTAGAGCGCGAGCATCAGCTGGCCGCGAAATCGCTCGTGCAAGGGGTGCTCGGAAACCAGCGCCTCCAGCTCGCCGATGACGTCGCCATGGCGACCGAGGAGCAGCTCGCACTCGATTCGCTCGGCCAACACCATCAGGCGTAGCTCCTCCAGCCTCTCGACCTCTCCCCGGGCGAGCGACTCGAAAGACACGTCGGCGAGGGCAGCACCGCGCCAAAGCGAGAGCGCCTCGCGAAAGCGTTCCGCCGCCTCCGCGGCCGCACCCCCCTCGCGAAGCTGCTGCGCCTCTCCGACGAGGAATTCGAACCGTGCGGCGTCGACCTCGTCCGCCTCGGCACGCAACAGATACCCCCGCGCCCGGCTGACGATCCGCTCCGAGCCCAGTGCCTTGCGCAGCGCAGCGACGTAGACCTGCAACGTCTTGATAGCCGTCGCCGGGGGCTCCTCCCCCCAGAGCTCGTCCAGCAACCGTCCGTACGAGACGACTTGGTTCGCGTGCAACAGCAGAACGGCGAGGAGCGCACGGTGCTTCGCCGCCCGGAGCTGAACAAGCCCTCCCTCGGACTCGATCTCCAACGGCCCAAGGATCCGAAACTCCACACGCGCTTTCTAACGCGCCGACCGCGTCGCCGGAAGAGTCGTTCTGTCCACTTTGCCGGCGCGCAGCCGCCGCTTTGCTGCGACCCGCGACGCTTGGTGCGAGTACCACCAGCCCAAGGAGGAGGCACTGAGATGAGCACACGCGAGGAGACAGCGTCACCCAGCGCGCTAGTGCGGCTGCTCACGCACCTGCGCAAGCAGCTGGGCGAGGTCGCACGCGAGTGCAGCCATGCCATGCTGTGCTGCCCGCACTCCAACAACCAGACGGAGCGCAAGTGACCATCTTGCGCTCCGAGCTCGCAATCGTGCAGGCGGCCTTCGCGGCAGCCGAGCGCGGCGACGTCGACACCTGGCTGGCGCACCTCGCCCCCAACGTCCGCATCCACACCCCCCGCGGCGTGACGAGCGGGCCCGAGGCCGCGCTCCGGTTCGCCCGTCGCGACCCGGCTTCCGAGCTCGCCCTCGACATCAGGTTGCTCGACCTCACCCCCGTCCACGAGTGGATCGTCGCTGCGACCCAGCTCACCCATCGCTGGCGCGAGAGCGGCGAGCTCGCCGAGGAGACACCTGCGCTCGTCGTCTGCCGCGTGCGCGACGGCCTCATCACGAGCCTGCATCCGATCAGGTGAACCCAGGAGGAAAGCCAATGCGCCCGCGAACCATCCTGGTCCTCTTCTGCGCCTTCGCTTCGTTGCCGCTGCGCCCGCCGCCGCCGAGCGGCTACCGGTGGACTCGCGCGACGACGAGACGGCCGCGCCCGCGAAGCGCATCTCCGCGCTCGCGAATGTCGTCGCGACGATGGACGCCCGCGTGCAGAGGATCGAATCTCTGCCGCCAAGCCCGATCCTGCCCCCGAGCCCGGTCTACCGGCGCTCGTCTCCGTCCAGGACGCCGCGTCGGCGCCTTCTCGGGCAGGATCGCCTGCGCACGTGAGGGCGCAGCCGCCACCACCGGCGGCGACACGATCGCTGACGACGACGCCCGCGGGGAGGACACCTCCACCGAGGGGATCGTCGGACAGCTCGACGCGGTCGCGACCGTGCTTGGCCAGACGAACGCGCGCCTGACGGGGATTGCCGCGTTCGTCGGCGCCAGCCCCGGCCCGGCCGAGATCGAGGCCGCCGGCGTGTCTGGGCACAGGCGGCCTCGATCTACAACCGCACCGTCGACCTGCTCGCAAACGCCGACCGCCTGCCCAGCCCCGTCTGCCCGGCCGGCTAGCGAGGCCGTCGGCCCGTCATGACACAACCACGTCAGGAGGAGCGATGAAAAAGGCACTGATCCCCGCGTTCTTGCTCGAAGGGGGAGCAATGACGATCCACACGCCTCTACTCCTACTCCGCGCGACACTTGCCGGCGGCCTCATTGTCGGCGCGCTCGCCGCCTCCTCGTCCGCGCCCGCAAGGGCCGTCGTTGGTACTAGAGGCTTGATGTGAAACGGCGGATCCCGGCAGGGACCCGCCGAAAGAGTACGAAGGAGGGCTTCCAGACGTGTCCCTCGAGATGGAGGCTCGAGATGACGGCCGATCTGGAAGCCCTTGTCGTTGCAGCGTACGTCTTCGCCGATGAGTACCCGGTCCCTGCTCGGCCCGGCAGACCGGCACAGGTCTCGGACGCCGAGCTCGTCGCGCTCGCCGTCTGCCAGGCGGCGATGGGGATCTCCTCCGACCGCCAGTTCCTGGGGCTGGTCGGCCGCGTGTTGCCGGGCTGGTTTCCCCACCTGCTCTCGCAGTCGCAGTACAACCGCCGCCTGCGCGCGCTCGTGGAGCTGATCAGCGCCGTCCAGCTCAGCCTCGCCCGCTGGCTCGACGCGGGCGAGGTGCGGCTCTGCGACGGCACGCTCATAGCCTGCGCCAGCTACCCCGGCTGCGCCGCCCGAAGCGAGTTCGCCGGCTTCGCCCGCTACGGCTACCAGAAGTCGCAGCACCGCTTCCTGTGGGGGGTCAGGCTCGTCCTCTTGAGCGACCCGCGGGGAGTGCCGCTCGGGTACACGCTCGTGCCGGCGGGCGAGAAGGAGTACGAGCCTCTCGCCGACCTCATCACCGGCACCCCCAGCGAGATCGTGATCGCCGACAAGGGGCTGTGGGGGCGCAGCTACCGCGAGCGGCTCGCCGCGGCTGGCGTCGGGCTGCTCACCCCGGCGAAGGAGCGCACCGCCGGCAACGAGCTCGGCGAGCGGCGACTCGCCTCCGTGCGGCTCGCGATCGAGAGTGTCTTCGCCAACCTGAAGGGTCAGATGCGGCTCGAGCGGCACCTCGCCAAGACACCGGCCGGGCTTGCCGTTCGGATCGCGCAGCGCCTGCTCGCGCTCACGCTCGGGATCCTGCTCAACACCCTCGCCGGACGTCCCGCGCGCGCCCTCGCCGCCTACGACGGCCGCTAATTCACATCAAGCCTCTAGCCGGACCGCGGCTGCCGTCTCGGCGGTGATGCCGGTGTTCGTCGACATCAACCCCGACAACGAGGACGCGGAGACCACTGAATGTAAGGAGGGTGAACTGTGCGTCTCCCAACAGAACGGCGGCAGGGTGAACGGCTTGGCCGTGGTGCCGGACGACCCGAACGTCTACTTCGCTGCCAGCAAGGTCGGAGGCCTGTTCAAGTCGACTGACCGCGGCTCGTCGTGGACCCACCTCGACGGCCACCTGCCGGCAACCACCTGGGACGTAGCGGTCGAACCGGGCGGACAGCGCGTGTTCGCCACTTCGTTCAACGAGGGACGGGTCGACACGGCAGCCCCGCTCCAGGTATCGACCGACGGCGGACTCACCTGGAGCGGTCGCCTGCCTGCCGCGCCAAGCACGTGTGATCCTGCGCGCGCCGCGCAGCCCTCGGCGTTCGGGATCGCGGTGCGGCCGGGGACGTCCGAGGTGCTGGCCGGCACCAACTGCGGCCTAGCGCTGAGCAAAGGGGTCCACGACTATGCCCGCGACGACTGGACACGCTTCGACCCGACGCTCGATGGAGCGGCCGTTTGGGACATCATTGCGCTCCCCGGCGGGAAGACCTATGCCTGCGGCGACGACGGGCTGCTGATGTCGAACGACGGGCAGCCCGGGCCTTCTTGGAAGAAGTTGGAGAGCACGCCGCCAGCGCCGTTGCCAGGCGGGTTTTGCTCACTGGCGGTCTCACCCGACGACTCGAATGTGGTGTTCGTGGTTTTCGCAAGAGGAAGGTTTAGCGGCGATGGATTCGCCGTCGGATGTTGCGAATTCCCACCGGGTACGGGAGCAGAATTCTTCGAGGGCCATGTCGACGCCGACAACAAGTCTGTCGCCCTGACCCCGCTGCCTTATCCCGACGACATTTATTCCCCTGGGCCGGACCCGTACCCCAACACGGTCACCAAGAAGGGTCGGGTTCCCTTCGTCGTCACCAACAAGCGCTCTCAGGGCTATGACCTCTTGTTGGGCGATGGCTCGCTCTGGCGCGTGGAGTGTTTGCCTGAGCAGACCCCGAACTGCCCCGTGAAAACGGATCCCGATGTGTGGCATGGCAGCTTTACAGATCACCTCGGCGGCCCCACAAAGGCTCACGGCGACTCAGGCGACCTCGAGTTCGATCCGGCTGTGAGCATCGACGCCTGCCCGACGCTCTATTCGTCAGACGGAGGCGTCTACCGCAACACGGATAAGGATCCGAAGACGTGTGATACGCCCACGTTCGTGGGGGCGAACACAGGCCTGCACGCGTTCCTGCTCTGGGATACGGAAGGAGTCCACGCTGACGGCCCCGACGACGAGGACATCTACTTCTCCACCCAGGACAACGGCCTCTTCTACACGGGCGAGGCAGGGAAATGTGACCCGTCGCAGGGAACGGCGTGCGCCTGGTCGCATCCAACCGGCGGCGACGAGGCGGATGTAGCCGCCGAGGCGGGCTCAGTGCTCGCCTCGAGGGGAGGCGAGCTGCGTAAGGCAGACCGTGGCTACGTGAACCCTGTTTGGTTTATAGGCTCGGGCCTGGGACCGTTCGGCATCCCCTCGCAGCTGGCCAGCGTCGGATCCGTCGATGAGCGTCGCCCCGGCGAGTTCCTGCTGGTCGTCCCCCCGAAGTCGGCGAACTTGCCTGACGGGTGCTGCAACTTTGATCCCAACGATGGTCTTCCGCCAATGCCCACCCCGACGGGCGTCCGCGATCAAGAGGGTCTTCCTTACGTTGGCACGGAGTTCGGAGGGGTGGAAGGGAGGCTGGGCCGCCGCGACCTCGAACACGCCGCCCTGCCACATCGTCGTCAGCAAGGGAGCAGATGGGCCGCAGCCGTACGTCCTCGCCGGCGGGTGCGGCTGGCCCTACAGCGCCGCGGGCAGTGCTGCCTCCGCGGCCGACCAACTCTGGACCTTCCGAGCCGGTCGCTGGGAGCAGATCCCCGTCCCAACACAGATCAACGGCGTCGCAACAGGCGCGACCGGCTTTGGTCTCATCGCCGTCGATCCGGCGAACCCCAACCGGCTCTATGCCTCAGTGGTCGGCAGCCAGCCACCGCTGATGGTTCGCTCGCCCGACGGCGGTGACCAGTGGGAGCGCGACGACGCGTTGACGAACCTCATGAGCGGAACTGGCAGGTTCCGGGCCTACCCGGGGATCACCGGAAACGCAATCACGGCGGATCTCTGGCCGTACCAGCAGCCTTTGATGGTCGCGTTCGACCCCCAGGATCCGAACATCCTGGTCGCGGGTGGCGCCTCTTCGGGCGTGTTCATCTCGAGCGACGGCGGTGAGAGCTGGAGCCTGCTGACGGATCCGTTCACCCCTGGCACCTCGCCTATTCCGCATCTACCGCGGCCGCTGTGGGCCCATTTCGACCACGACACGGCGGGCGTTGTCCGGATTTACCTGGGGACGGGGCGCGGGGTGTGGCGTGTGCAGGTCCCCGAGGCGGATGCCGCGATCGTGAGCTTCGCGGCAGTGACGCCGCCGTCGAGGGTCATCGTGGGGCAGCCGGTCGAGCTGACCCTGCGCAAGGTCGTCACCAACCACGGCCCCTCCACTCCTGTGAACATCACAGTCTCGCGGACAGCAACTGCTCCCTCGGGTTCAAGCGTCACCCCGACGGCATCGTCAGAGACCGCCACGGCGGTCGCGAAGGACGCGCTCCGGACGATCGACGAGAGGTTCACGATCACCTGTGGCGCCCCGGGCCCGCAGACGTTCTCTTTCGCGAATCGGATCCATCCCGCGAGCCCGGCGTACGTCGACCCCGACCCCACCAACAACACCGCGACGGCGCAGGTGACCGTTGAGTGCGTGCTGCCGGTCGCGCTCAACATCAAGCCGGGCGGTTTCCCGAACGCGATCAATCCAAAGAGCACCGCGCCCGTGGCGGTGCTGACCACGGCAGCCGGCGAGTACGGCCTGCCGCTCGCCTTCGACGCGACGAGGATCGACCCCGCAAGCGTGCGGTTCGGGTCGGCGTCGCTCGTCTTCTCCGGAACCGGCGGGGCGACTCCGATCCACGGAGCCGGGCACATCGAGGACAGCTACGAGCTCGACGAGACGACGCGGGACGGCGACCTCGACATGGTCCTTCATTTCCGGGTCGCGGACAGCGACCTGACGAGCTCATCGACCGAAGGATGCGTCGGCGGCACCTACCTCGATGCCAGCGGAGCGTCACGCCGGTTCTTCGGCTGCGACTCCGTCAAGATCTCGCCGTGAGGCACGCCATCGTCTCCTGGCGGTGAGGGAGGGCCTCCGGGGCCCCTCACCGCCGGAGCCGCAGCGCGCGGAGCACTCTCTCCGAATAGATCCAGTCGGCTCCGGACAGGGAGAGGAAGAAGCTCGGAAGGGCTGAACGCGACGCCGTTGTCGAAACAGGCACCACGTCGACCACACACGTACCACACAGGCTGTGCCGGGTGGCAGCCGATCGTAGCTGGTCACAGCCGGTTCCCGAATCGAGATCGCCAGCAGCAGCTAAGCCAACGGCTACATCCGGCAGACATCCCGCTCCGTTTGCCGTGAAGACAACGCCCGCATCCCGCGCTGATCCCGCAGGAGGCCGCCGGAAGCTCCCGCAAGTCCCCGCGAATCCCCGCGACGGCACGGCCGAAAGGCCCGCTCACGGCGGGAATCCCCGCCGATCCCCGGTCAGCCCGGAAGCGCCAAGACCGGCCTGTCACGCCGGAGGTCGCGGGTTCGAGTCCCGTCGCTCCCGTCAAAGTGCCTGCAAATTGGTTGTTTTGTTGTCAGGTCAGACGCCAAGATCGGGCCTGGCCACACAAACGCGTGTTCGGCGCGGGGCTAAAAAGCACCGAAACGGCGCGAGTACGTGTCGGCGGGCCTCGATTTCAAGCCGTCTTCGGCCGCGTCGAGACCGACCGCGAACCCGGCCTGCGGCCACACAAAATGGCCGGAGGTCAAGGCCCCCGCGACGAAGAGACCCCGGCCAGACCGGAGGACGAGCGGGTGGATCATCAGCCATGTGCTCGCCGCTGAGGCCGCCTGGCCGCGGCCGGTCGGACGCCGCGGGAGCAGCTGGAAGGACGGCAAGCCCCTCACGCATTGGCCTTCGGCGAGGGTGCCGAGGGCATCGCCGGCACCGGCGGCCGTCATCTGCAGCCCCCGCAATTACCCACAGCGCTCCCGTGGACGCGCCCGAGCGCGGCGTCTACACGTGCTCCACAGGCGGGATCGAGGTGGCGATCGAGCAGGAGACGGCCGCCGGCGGCGGCACGACGCGGCGGCGCATCTGCGCTTGTGTGTCAAGCGACGACGATGAGGTTTCCGCTCGACCGGAGTCAAATCGGGTGTGGACGACCTGGGAAAGGGAGCGAACGTGACGCAGGAACAGGATCTGGCCGCGATCGCGCGGTCGATCGTCGATGCGAACCGGTTCATGGCCCTCGGTACCGCCGATGCGAGCGGGACGC
>WNFU01010484.1_pt1 | contig 10226 bp, 10 predicted proteins | sample 5400121 | NCBI WGS metagenome assembly WNFU01 (sample SAMN13153360, study PRJNA577476) | soil metagenome | isolation source: 100 cm soil or saprolite under grassland replicate 1 | place: USA:California | collected 2016-06-15
CGCCGGGCCGCAGCCGCGGGGCCTCGTGGATCTCCAGCCCGACCCCGTGCCCGGTGGGGTGGGCGAAGGCGTCGCCGAGGCCGGCCTCGGCGATCGTCTCCCTGCAGGCCCGGTCGACCTCGCCGGCAGGCACCCCGGCGCGCAGGCACGCGAGGCCGGCCGCCTGCGCCAGCCGGACCAGCTCGTAGACCTCGCGCTGGCGCTGGGAGGCGCGGCCGAACACCACCGTGCGGGTCATGTCCGAGCAGTAGCCGTCCACGCGGGCGCCGAAGTCCAGCTTCACCAGGTCGCCTCGGGCGAGCGGACGGTCGCCCGGGTGGTGGTGGGGCTCGGCGGCCTGCTCGCCGAAGGCGACGATGGTGTCGAACGCGAGGCCGTCCCCGCCGAGCCGGCGCATGGCCAGCTCGAGGGCGACGGCGGCCTCCCGCTCGGTGACGCCGGGCCGCAGGTCCCCGAGGAGCTCGTCGAGCGCCTCGCAGCCGAGCCGGGCCGCCTCCCGCATGGCGGCCACCTCGCCCTCGTCCTTGACCTCGCGGAGCTCTTCGACCAGCGGCGGCGCCGGGACCACCGCGGAGCCGGGCACGGCGATCCGCAGCCGCTGGCCGTCGTCCCAGCTGAGCCCCGCCGGCTCGAAGCCGAGCCCGTCGCCGGCGGCGCGCAGCACGCTGGCGACGGCGCCGATCTGGTCGCCTGGGGCCATGACCAGCTCCGTCCCGGGGACCTCGGCGGCCGCCTGCTGCTCGTAGCGGCGGTCGGTGAAGAACAGCGTGCGGTCGTGCAGCAGCAGCAACGCCCCGTAGCTGCCGGAGAAGCCGGTCAGGTAGCGGACGTTGACCCGCTTGGTGACCAGCAGGGCGGACAGGTCGGCGTGGGCCAGCAGGGCGCGCAGGGCCTGGCGCCTTGCCTCGGCGTAGACATGAGCGACCGGCACGCGCGTTCCTCCCCCACGTAGCGTGACCGTCCCATCTTGCCAAGCTTCGCGGGTCGCCGGGGCCAGGGTTCTCAGCCGCGGCGTGCCAGCAGGTCGGCGGCGGCCCGCAGGCCGAGCTCGTAGCTGGCGGGCCCGAAGCCGGCGACCACGCCGGCCGCGGCCGGGGCGATCGCCAGGTGGCGTCGCCAGCGTTCACGCGCGTGGACGTTGGACAGGTGCACCTCGACCACCGGGACGCCTGCCGCCTGGACCGCGTCGCGCACCGCGTAGGAGGTGTGGGCGAGCGCGCCCGGGTTGAGCACGACGGCGGCCACACCGCGCCCACGGGCGGCCAGCAGCGCCTCCACCAGCTCGCCCTCGTGGTCGGAATGGAGCCCTTCCACGGCCAGGCCCAGCTCCCCGGCCAGCTTGCCGACCCGCGCCATGACCTGGTCCAGGTCGAGGGCGCCGTACTGGGCGGGGTCGCGGCGGCCGAGCGCGCCCAGGTTCGGTCCGTGCAGCACCAGCACCAGCGGCCCGCTGCCGCCGGCCGGGAAGGTTCTGGTCACGGCGGCTCCTCCGCCAGCGAGCCGATGGCGTCGGTCAGCACGGCCCGGTCGGGGGCCTGGACCACCGCCGGCTCGCCGACCTCGCGCAGCAGCACCAGGCGCAGGCCCTGGTGGTGCTTCTTGTCGGTCGCCATCGCCGCAAGCACCGCCTCGGGGTCCAGGTGGCGCAGCGTCACCGGCAGGCCGATCGCGCGCAGCAGCTCGACGTGGCCGGCGGCGAGCCCAGGCGCCGCCAGCCCGGTCGCCTCGGCGAGCCGTGCCGCGAACACCATGCCGATGGCGACCGCCTCGCCGTGCCGCAGGTCTCGGTAGCCCGCCAGCCGCTCCAGCGCGTGGCCGAGCGTGTGCCCGTAGTTCAGCGCCAGCCGGCCCACCGTGGAGGCCCGACCGACCGGGGCACCCCTTCGGGGTTCCCCGGACCCCTCCGGGCCCGCCGGTATCGCCTCCCGCTCGTCGGCGCCGACCACCGTCGCCTTGACGCGGACGGCCGCCTCCACCAGCGGGCCCAGCGCCCCGGGGTCGCCGGCGATGGCGCGCCCGGCGGCGCCGGCCACGGCGGCGGCCAGGTCGGGGTCGCCGACCAGGCCCGCCTTGGCGACCTCGGCCAGGCCGGAACGGATCTCCTCGGGCGGCAGGGTCGCCAGGGTGCCGAGATCGGCGACCACCGCGACCGGCTGGTGGAAGGCGCCCGCCAGGTTCTTGCCCGCCGGCAGGTCGACGCCGGTCTTGCCGCCGACGGCGGCGTCGACCATGCCGAGCAGGGTGGTGGGGACGTTCACCAGCGGCACGCCGCGCAGCCAGGTGGCGGCCGCGAAGCCGGCCACGTCGGTGGTCGAGCCGCCGCCGACCGCCACCACCGGGTCGGCCCGGTGGGTGGGAACGGCGGCCAGCCGCTCGTACAGGCCGGCCACCACCTCCAGCCGCTTGGCCGCCTCGCCGGCCGGGACGTTGATCGTGTGGACCGCGAGCCCGAGGCGCGCCAGCGCCCGCCCCACCGTCGCCGCGGCGGCGGCGACCGGTGGCGGGTGAACGACCGCGGCCGCCTCGGCGCCGGCGAGCGGGGGCAACAGCTGGTCGATGCGGTCCAGCAGCCCGCCGCCGATCCAGACGGGGTAGCCGCCGCCGGCGGTCGGCACCACCACCCTGGCCGCCGTCTCGATCTCGCTTGCCGAACCGCGGCTGGGCCTCAACGGCCGGCCATCGCGCTGACCCGCCGCCGGTACCACTCCAGCACCTCGGCGGCCACCTGGTCGAGGGTGAGCCGGTCGGTGTCGATCGCCACGTCGCCGGCGGTCTCGTAGATGGGTCCGCGGGCGACCAGCAGGTCGCGGATGCGGCCGACCCGGTCGGTGGTGTTCAGCAGCGGCCGGTCGGTGACGCCGGTCAGCCGCAACGCCAGCGTCTCCGGGGTCGCCCGCAGGTAGACCAGCAGGCCCGCCTGCTTGAGGGCGGTGCGGTTGCCGGCCGACAGCACCGCCCCGCCGCCGACCGCGATCACCCGGCCCGGCACGGCGATCGCCCGGTCGATGGCGGCGATCTCCCGCCGCCGGAAGCCGAGCTCGCCCTCCAGCCGGAACAGCTCGCCGATGGTCACCCGGGTGGCCCGCTCGATCATCTGGTCGGTGTCGACGAACTCGCGGCCGAGCGCCCGAGCGAGCAGCCGGCCGACCGACGTCTTGCCGGCTCCCATGAAGCCGATGACCACGATGGTGGGCGGAATCTGGCGCACGAGCTGGAGCCTCCTGGGTTCGCCGCAGGGGGAGCCTAGCAGCTACCGGTCGGACACGGCGTCCGGGAGCGGCGTCGACGTCGCCGGTGGCGGCGTAACCAGGAGGTCAGCGGGAAGGTCAGCGCGCGCGCCGCGGGCGGTACCCGCCGTGGCACGGCCGGTACCTGCTGGCCCACAGCGCCGTCATGCCGGCGCACAGCAGGGCAACCGCGACGCTCACCAGCCAGACCGTCCTCGAGCCGGTGAGCGGAAGGGTGTGCTCGCCGGTCACACCGCCGGGTGCGGCCGAGGTACCCCCGCCCGCGCCGCTCCCGGTCCCGCCGCCCGCGGCGCCGTCGTCGAACGGGTCCCTTGGGTCCGGCTGCTGCACGGTCCGGGCGGCAGCCTGCAGGTGGTGGCCGGTACCGTTGCCGTCCGCGCGCTGCGCGATTGCGACCGGTGCCGACGACACCACCGCCACGACGGCGACCAGCGCCGCGTGAACGAGCCTGGCTGCCACAGATCCCCCCTTGCTCAGACGGTACGGCCGCGGGCACGCTACGAGATCGTCGTAACCCGGTCAAGCACCTCGATACCGAAAATCGCGCCTGCCTTCGGGCCGCGTCCGAGCGGCCTGCGGTCCGAAGCTCCCGGAACTCCACGGCGGCCGATTCCCGCGCCGAATTAGCGGTCGCGCAGACCCGCCAGGTAGGCGTCCAGGTTGCGGCGGACTTCGGCCAGGGAATCGCCGCCGCTCTTCTCCAGCAGGGCGTCGGCCAGCACCAGCGACACCACCGCCTCGCCGACCACCGCGGCCGCCGGCACCGCGGTCACGTCCGAGCGCTGCACCACCGCCTTGGCCGCACCGCCGGTCGCCACGTCCACCGTGTCCAGCGCCCGCACCAGGGTCGAGAGCGGCTTCATCGCCGCCCGCACCCGCAGCACCTCGCCGGTCGACATGCCCCCCTCGATCCCGCCGGCGCGGCCGGTGCGCCGCCGGGGCCGGCCGGAGGGGCCGGGGGTGATCGCGTCGTGGGCGGTTGACCCTGGCCGGGCGGCCCCGGCGAAGCCGTCGCCGACCTCGACCCCCTTGATCGCCTGGACGCTCATCAGCGCCGCGGCCAGGCGGGCGTCCAGCTTGCGGTCCCAGTGGACGTAGGAGCCGAGGCCGGGCGGGAGGCCGTGGGCGACCACCTCGAACACCCCGCCGAGGGTGTCGCCGGCGGCCTTGGCGGCGTCCACCGCAGCCACCATCCGCCCCTCCGCCTCGCCGTCCAGGCAGCGGACCGGCGAGGCGTCGATCTCCTCCAGGTCGGCAGGCGACGGCAGCGCCCGTGAGCGGCTGGCGACCCTGCCGAGCCGGACCACGTGGCTGAGCACGGCCACCCCGACCTGCCCGAGCAGCGCCTTGGCGGCGGCGCCGGCCGCCACCCGGGCGGCGGTCTCCCTGGCGCTGGCCCGCTCCAGCACCGGCCGGGCCTCGTCGAAGCCGTACTTCTGCATGCCGGTCAGGTCGGCGTGGCCGGGCCGGGGCCGGGTCAGCGGCACGCCCCGGCCGGCCCTGGCCGCCTCCGGGTCCTCGACCGGGTCGGCCGCCATCACCCCGGTCCACTTGGGCCATTCGCTGTTGGCGATCTGGACCGCCAGCGGCGAGCCGAGGGTCAGCCCGTGCCGCAGGCCGCCGAGCACCTCCAGCCGGTCCTGCTCGAAGCGCATGCGCTTGCCCCGGCCGTAGCCGAGCCGGCGCCTGGCCAGCTCGCGGGCGACGTCGGCGGTGGTCAGCGGCACCCCGGCGGGCAGCCCCTCCAGCACGACGACCAGGGCTTGGCCGTGGGACTCCCCGGCGGTCAGGTAGCGCAGCATCCCAGGGATGCTACTTGAGGACGGCCTCGCCCTCGCAGAGGGTGAACGGGGTGGTGCCGGACTCGAAGGTGGCGCAGGCGCTGCCGATGTCGACCACCCGGTAGTCGCCGGCAAAGCTGTCCCCCTCCTTGACGGTGTAGCTGCTGCCGTCGACCGACAGCTTCGCGTAGCGGGTGCCCGAGCGGCTGAACACGTTGAGCAGGGTGACCTTGCGCTCGGCGGTCGAGCCACCCCCGGGCACGGTCGCCGTCCCGCCGCCCGCTCCCGGCGCGGTCGCCTGGCCGGAGGAGCTGGTCGTGGCGGTCGCCCCGGCCGTACCGGCGGCTGCCGCACCCGCGGCGACCAGCGGGCGGAACGGGTCCTTGGTGGAGCCGAGCGGCCGGCCCGACTCCGCCGTGGTGGTGGACGGCGTGGTGGTCGCGGGGGCGGCCGCGGCGGTGGTGACCGGCGCTCCACCTGGGACGCGCCGAGCAGCAGGGGCCGGGCGACCAGCAGGACGAGGGCCACCACCAGCACCCCGGCCAGCGCCAGCACGAGCAGCCGCTGGCGGGAGCCGCCCGCGGTCAGCTGCGTTTGGATCGCCATCGCCACGTCACCTCGTCTGGGTGGTCTGCGTGCTCGGGGTGGTCTGGGTGGTCGACGTGCCACCGGCGGCCGCCGCACCCGTCGCGGACGCCGAGGTGGCCGGGGATTGGGCCAACTGGAAGACGACCAGGGTGATGTTGGCCTGGAGCTGATCGGGCGCGGCCTCCGTCGCCGGTGTCGTGGCCGACCCGCCGGCCGTCCCCGAGGCGCCCGAGCCACCGGTCACGTCGACCGAGCGGACCAGCGCCGAGCGGGGCGGGACGCGGCCCGGATCCGCTCCCTTGACCAGACTCTCCACCCTGGCCAGGAAGTCCTCGATCTGGAAGTAGCCGCCCTTCACGCTCACCGTGGTGGTGATCTCCGCCAGCTCCGGCCGGTCGCTGGATGGCTTGGGCGTGGACGGGGCCACCGAGGCGAGGTCCACGCCGGCCCGGTCGGCCGCGTCCTGCAGGGCGTCGACCATCGCGGGCAGGTTGGGTGTCGACGGGAACTCGGCCCTGGCCCGACCCGCCCGCGCCTCCAGCGCGGCCGCGTCGGCCTTCAGGCCCTCCAGGGCGCGGATCTGGTCGCTGAGGGAGCGGCTCTCGGCGACGGCGCTGTTCCGGTCGGCCCGAGCCTCGGCGATCTCCTGCTGCTTGGGCCGGACCAGCAGCAGCGCACCGGCGGCAAGGACCAGCAGCGCGCCGCCCACCGCGACCAGCAGCTCCCCGCGGCGGGTCACGGTGCCACCGTCCCCGCCTGCCCGGAGGGCTGGAAGCGGCCCGAGTAGGCGGCCTGGCTGAGGTCGACGGTCGCCGAGAACGTCACCATCACCTGCGCTCCCTCGCCACTCTTCTGCGACGAGGTGAAGTACGGGTTCAGATACAGCCTCGTGCCCCCCTTCTTGGGCCCGTCGGCCAGCGACCGCATGAACCCGCCGACGTCGACATGGCCCAAGCCGGCGCCCGAGAAGGTGATGCTGGCGACCGGCGAGCCGGCGCCGGGGCTGCCTGGGGTGCCGGCGCTCTCCTGCCCGTTCGAGGCCGCGGCGGTGGCGGTCCCCGCGGTCGCGGCGCCGCCGCCACCGCTCGTGCCCTTGAACGCCGCGTTCATCTGCGTGAGCCAGACGTCGTCGGGGACGATCTCGGCAATGTCCTGCATGACGGCGGAGAAGCGGATCTCGTGGGCGTACACCTGGGAGCGGAGCTGCTCGGCGGCCGCGATCTGGCCCTCCAGGACGCCGTACGGCTGCAGTTCGGTCTTGTGGGCGCGCAGGCCGGCGGCGAGCGCCTGCTGGCGGTCGGCCTCCCGCCGGGCCTCGGCCAGCTCGCGGTTCTCCAGCGCGTACCAGAGCCCGAGCAGGGCGAGCAGCACGACGAAGGCGGCACCGACGGCGGCCCGCTGGCGCCGGACCAGCCGGCGCTCCCGGATCTCGCCGGGCAGCAGGTTGAGTCGGGGCGGTCCCAGCCGCCCCTCGGTCCAGTCAGCCCCCGACGCCATCTAGGCCACCGCCCCCAGAGCGAGGCCGACCGGGACGGCGGCCATCGGCTCCAGCTCGGCGAGCTGCTCGGCGGCCAGGCCCAGGCGCCCGACCCGAACCGCGGCCAGGCTGCGGCCCCGCTCGACCGGCACCCCGGCCGCGTCCTGCAGCCGCTCGACCAGCGGACCGAGCAGGGAGCCGCCACCGGAGACGACCACCCGCCCGAGCGGCACCGCGTCCTGCTGGCCCCGGTAGAAGTCGAGCGACCCGCGGATCTCCGCGACGAACGCCTCCAACCGCTGCTCGACCAGGTCGACCGCATCCGGGTCGGGGGCGTCGCCCACCGACACGGCCAGCTTGACCCGCTCGGCCTCCTCGCGGTCCAGCTCGAGGGCTCGTTGCAGCGTCGCGGTCACGTCCTCGCCCCCCATCAGCATGATCCGCACGAAGCGTGGCACCCCGTCCTCGTGGATGACGACGTTGGTCACCCGCGCGCCCACGTCGACGAGCGCCTCGGCGCCGTCGGCGTAGCCGGCCACCGGGGTCAGCGAGCGCAGCAGCGCGATCGGGTTGATGTCAATCCCGACCGGCTCCAGCCTGGCCAGGGTCGCCGCCCGCAGGTGGCCGGCGAGCATCCCCTTCTGCGCGGCGACCAGCAGGACCCGGAGCAGGCGCTGTCCCCCGGCCGCCCCGTGCTCGCCGAGCACGGCGTAATCCAGCTCGGCCTCCGCGAGCGGGATCGGCAGGAATTCCTGGGCCTGGTAGGCAATCGAGCTGCGCAGCTCCTGCGGCTCCATCCAGGGCACCTCGACCAGGCGGACGACCACCCGCTGGTTGGCGACGCCGAGGATCACCCGTTTGGCGTGGAGCCTCGCCCGTCGCCACAACGTCTTGATCGCGGCGGCGACGGCCCTTGGGTCGACCACCTCGCCGTCCACGACCGCGCCAGGCGGCAGGCCGACCTGCCCGAGGCGCTCGAGCACGACCCGGCCGCCGCGGACCGACAGCTCTGCCGCGCGCACCGCCGTGGTGCCGATATCGAGACCGGCAACATTTCGGGCCACCTTGTCGAGTCCCCCAATGCATTCCCGTCCTGCGGGCGCCCCGCCGGTGCGAAACCGGCCGCTGCCGTTCGGCGGCGGATCGGGGCGAGCCGAGCCGCCTGTGGCGGCCGTGGAAGAGATCGACCCGGCCAGTTGCGATCTTGAGCACGGACCGTGGACGCCCGGCCGGTCTCGGCGGTCAGCCGCCGAGGAGGGCGCGGCCGTACCAGCCGGCGACCTCGCCGCCGGCCAGGATGCCGAGCAGCGCGCCGGCGACCAGCCAGGGCCCGAACGGCACCAGCGACTTGCGGGAGAGGCCCAGAAGCAGCATGGCGGCGATGCCGGCCAGCCCGCCAAGCAGGAAGGCGGCGAACACCCCCACCGCCACCGCCCCCCACGACAGCCAGCCGAGGGCCAGGCCCAGGGTGGGCGCGAGCTTCACGTCGCCAAGCCCCATGCCCTGCGGCGAGATCAGCGCGAGCAGCAGGAAGAAGGCGCCGACGGCGGCGGCCGCGAGCAGGCCGCGGCCGAACCGACCGAGGTCGCCCAGTCCCAGGCTGGCCGCCAGCAGCAGGCCGGCCACCAGCGGGAAGACCGGATAGGTGATGCGGTTGGGCAGCAGCCGGGTGGTGGCGTCGATCACCGCCAGCACCACGCAGACAAAGGCGAGGATCAGGTAGGCGGGAACCGCCCAGCCCAGGCCCTCGCCGGCCAGCCGCAGTGTGACCAGAAACCAGAGCGCGCCCATGGTGGACTCGACGGCCGGGTAGCGGACCGGGATGCGGGCCAGGCAGCGGCGGCAGCGCCCGCGGAGCAGCAGCCAGCCGAGCACGGGCACGTTGTCCCGCCAGCGGATGGGGGCTGCGCACGCCGGGCAGCGCGAACCGGGGCGAACCAGCGATTCGCGCCGTGGGACGCGGTAGCTCACCACGCCGGCGAAGGAGCCGGCCAGCAGCCCGAACAGCCCGGCGACCGACGCGGCGACAAGCGGACGCATGGCGGGAAGCCTACCCCGGGCCGGCGGCTCGCAGCGGGCAGCCGTCAACCGGGCGTCCGGGCGCTGTCGTTCACCGGGCTAAAGCGGCCTGGTTGGCGGTCGAAGGTACCGGTATGGGACGACACTGGCTCGGCGGGCGCGGGACGAGCGGTCGTGCGGGCCTCGACCGCCGCCGACCGTGCGAGGGTTTCACGCTGATCGAGCTGCTGATCGCCTTGATGATCAGCACGATCGCCTTGCTGGCGCTGGCGGCCACGCTGGCCGCGGCCCTGAAGGTCGCCGGGCTGCAGAAGACCCGCACCCAGGGCAACGAGGTCGCCACCCAGGCGATCGAGGAGCTGCAGCGGCTGGACTACGACCACCTCGGGGTGTGCGCGCTACCCTCGGGGCCGGCCCCGGCCGGGCTGAGCGACCCGGTGTATCTGGCCAACTGCACCAGCCCGACCTACGCGGAGCCCTGCACCCCGACCGTGGGTCAGGTCCCGGCCAGCTCCTACACGTGTACCCGCCTGGGCATCGGCTACCAGGTCCGCCGCTATGTGGCCTGGGGGGACAGCACCCACACCAACAAGCGGCTGGCGGTCTTCGTCGACTGGACCGACCAGGCCGGCGCCCACCAGGTCGCCCAGCAGAGCTCCCTGCGCAGTCCCGACCAGGGCAGCGTCATCGGGCTGCCACCCCCGTCCTTCACCAGCACGTCGGTGGTGGTCGCCGGGAACCCGGCCAGCGCCGGCAACCCGGTCAAGCTCGTCGACGGGGTGGTGCAGACCCCGGTCACCTTCCAGGCCTCGACCAGCGGGCTCCCCGACAGCGTGTTCGTCAGCTTCCTCCACCTCGGCGCGACCGGCCCGGTGGCCTCCACGCTGGAGCTGACGGCGAGCGGCGGCGGTGCCTGGTCGGCGACCCTGCCGGCGGGCAGTAGCCAGTTCAGCTTCGGGACCGGTACCCAGTACGTCACCTTCGTCGCGGTCCGCAGCGCCGACGGCAAGGTCAACAGCCAGCCCAACGGGCAGATCGTGAGCTTCGTCGCCTGCCAGACGGGGGGGATCAACTGTGCGCCAAGCCCCAATCCGCCGAGCCTCAGCACCGTCG
>WNFU01010485.1_pt1 | contig 10225 bp, 9 predicted proteins | sample 5400121 | NCBI WGS metagenome assembly WNFU01 (sample SAMN13153360, study PRJNA577476) | soil metagenome | isolation source: 100 cm soil or saprolite under grassland replicate 1 | place: USA:California | collected 2016-06-15
GAGGATCGCGACGCTGGGAGGCGTTGCCCCGGTGGTTTGGAGCGTGCGCGGGAAGCTCCCCGCGGGTGTGACCTTCGGTAAGAAGCTGCACCTGTTCATCGGGACTCCGCGGAAGGCGGGCACGTACCGAGTGACCGTGGAGGCCGTCGACGCGCTCGGCGTGACGGCGCAGAAGAGGCTGACGCTCGTCGTCAAGTAGCTCGTCGTTGCTGCGCGGGGACGAGCTCCCCGCGCAGCAACAACAAACAGCCGAGCAACCCCAGCGCGACGAGCGCGGTCGTTAGTGCCCCTCCGGGCGACTTGACGCCGTGTAAGCCGTAGAGCGGCATCGGTCGGTCGAGCCACATCTCGCGGTGCTGGCAGCGCTGCCACTGCTCGACGCCGCCGCGAAAAGGCGCCTCGCACGGCTGTTCCTGCGTGAAGAAGGCGCCCGTCGCGTTTGGGCGCCACATCGTTCCGATGGACGGCAGCGTGAACGCCATCAGCACGCCGAACACCGCGAGGAGGCTCCACCACTGTGCGAGCACGCGACTCGTGAGCGGACGCAATGCACCCGCGTACGCGGCCAGTGCCAGGAGCGCGAGCGGCAATCCCCAGGGCACTGCGAGCCGGTTCCCGTAGGCGGCCCAGCCGAACGGCGTCCACCAGGACGCGAACCCCAACGCGAGCGCGGCGCTGACGAGCACTAGGACGAGGGCAGGGCGCACGTCGACGTGGCGCCGTCGCCGCAGGCCGATGACACACGCCGCGAGGACAAGGATCGCAGCTGCAGGCCAGAAGACGAACATCCCCCCGCTCGGCGACACGAACGCGGCTGCCGCGTACTCGAGCTTGCGCGAGATCCCTGGCGTGTGGAGCTCGCCTTCGAAGAAATTCGGGCTGATCACTTTGCCGTAGCGCACGACGTTGAAGAAGGACGCAGCAGCCAACGCGGTGATCAAGCCAAGCGCACCCGCAACTGCGTGACGGCGAATGCTCGTGCCGCCTCTGCCTCGCGCCACCAATAGCCCGGCGAGCCCGAGCGCGATCAGCAAGGGGTAGGTCGTCTCCTTCGTCCACGCGGCCGCGACGGTCGCCAGCGCGACCGCAACGGGCGGGGCCGGGGCGACGGTCGCTGCGACGAAGCAGACGAGCAACCCTGCTGCGAGCGACTCGCCGAACGTCGTCCGCGCATACCACAGGAGCGGGCTGCTCAGCAGGACGAGCATGAATGCCCAGAACCACTCGCGCTGCCGTGTGCGCGCGAACGCGAGCCACGCTGCGAGGACGCCTGCGGCCACGGCGCCGACGCCGAAAGCCTCGAGCATGCGTGAGCGGGTGGCGTGCCTGTCAGCGCCGAGGCCGATCGCCACGAGGTCCGGGACGTGCTGGAGCAGTGGCCAGTCTCCGACTGGAGTCATCAGGCCTGCGTCGTTGAGCTCCCCTGTGTAGCCGCAGCCCGACAGCTGATGGTTCGACAGGCAGGTGAGAAATGCGTTGCTGCCGTCGAGCACGAAAGCCGTGTCGCCCACGACCCAGGGCATCGCGAGCCAGACGACGAGAAGGAAGAGAAACGATCCGAAGACTGCGACGAGCGCGGCGGCTCTCAAGACGTGAGCGCCACTATCGCTTCGGCGACGCGCTCCGTAGCGTGCCCGTCCACCTCGCCCACGACCTCGAGCGCCGCCGTGACGTCCTCGAAACGCCGCGCACGGTAGAACGCCTCGGACTCGATCAGCGATTTGTAGTGCTCGCCACTGACGTTCTTCAGCGCCCAGCTTTCGCCGGGAGGCGCTCCTTCGTCGTACAAAACGCAGATCGCCGGCCGATCGTTCACGAGCGCGTCGAGCAAGATCGTCCCTGCGTTCGACATGACGACATCGCCGTGCTGCAAGAGGACGGCGAGCGTCTCGAGGTCAGTGGAGCTGCAGCGGCTGCCGCGTGAGCCGTCAGCGTCCGCCGACTCGAGATCACGTTGAGGAGCCGCCCGGACGCTCCGATGGCTGTGTTTCCTCTTCCTACGACGGGTTGCAGGCTCCCGCAAGGACCTCGTCCAGGCTGCGGCTGGACGGACTTCGCCCCCACTTCGCCACGAACAGCTCGTAATCGCGCGCACCCTGCTCGACCAGGTCCGGATGTTCCTTGGTGTAGCTGTTGTGAAAGAGGTGTGTGCGTTCGACTCCGGGGACGGCAACGGAGCCGCTGAGCCGGCGGGCAGACCAGTCGAGATCGTTGTCCCCACACCACCAGCGGAGCGTCTCGTCGGCGCGCAATCCCACCTCCCCTCTCAGCATGAAGCACCACCCTGTGATCCGCGGCGGCCCGGGCTCACGAAAGACTTGCTCGGCCGTTTCATGAGGGGCAGTCGCGAAGGCGAGCGTCGCGCCCGTTCGGCGAAGTGCCTCATTCAGCCGCGCCACAGAACCAGGCGCCAGGATGACATCGTCGTTCAGGAGGAGCACGTTGTGGGGCGCCTGGTCACTGGCTGCCGCCACGGCATCCAAGCCCTGGTTCCACCATCGAGAAATGTTCAGCTCCGAGGTGTCGGCTGCAACAAACGAGACTCCCGGCAACGCCCGATGCTCGAAGCCGCCGTTCGAGATCACGAAGGTGTGCGCAGTCTGCGCTTTCAGAGCCGCCAGGCAGTCATACAGGCACGGCCGCCCCTGAGACGGGATCACGGTGTAGGTCAGGAACACGCGGCGAGAGCGTAGCGGGTCATCTCGCCGGCGTGATCGCCGTAGCGATGGTGTTCGCGACGCGTTCAGCCGCACGTCCATCGACCTCGCCCACGACTGCGCGCGCGACGCGCGCGCGTTCGGCTGCGAACTCGCCGGGCTGGGCAAGCGCACGTCCGAGCGCAGCGGTGACGTCTTCGAAGCGCTCGGCGCGATAGAAGGCCTCGGACTCGATCAGCGACTTGTAGTGCTCGCCGCTGACGTTCTTCCAGGCCCAGCTCTCTCCCGCGGGGGCACCCTCGTCGTACAGCACGCAGATCGCAGGGCGGTCGTTCACCAGGGCATCGAGCAGGATCGTGCCCGCATTCGAGATGACGACGTCGCCGTGCTGCAGGAGCACCGCCAGCGTCTCCAGGTCGGTGAAGCTCGGCTCCTGTACGGCTGCGCCCTCGCGGAAGAGCCCTGCGCTGAACCTCTCGCGCCACTCGCGGTCGCGTGGGTGCGGGCGGAAGAGCAGTGAGAAGCGCCGCTCGGCGCCGCTGTCCTCCCACCAGGCAACCAGGCGATCGACGAACTGCTTCTCGTAAGGCGCGTTCGTGGGACTGTTCCCCATCACGAGCACGACCGGCCGGGTCGGGTCGAGCCCGAGCCCGCGCACGACCTCGTCGAATTCGGAGCGTGCGCGGCGGAGGTGGAACACGTCCGTCTGCGGCCAGCCCGTCACGACGATTCTTTCTACGTCAACGGCGTGATAACGCACGAGGTCGTCGCGCATGTCCTCGTTCTGCACGATGTACCGCCGCAACCCTGGCGCCACGATGCCCTTGCCGACGGTGTGATCCCAGCTCGCGATGTGCCCGACGACGGGAAGGCCGAGCCGGCGAGCGCCGACGATGAACGGCACAACCGAATGCATCTGCGTGTTCGCGAGCGCGACGGCCGGACGTTCGCGTCGCAGCCGGTCGAGGAGAGGCCGCGGGACGTGCCGCAGCCGTCCGTAGTGCCACTTCGTCAGGAGGCGGTCGAGCAGGGCCGATTGCGGGAGCGGCCCCGCCCGAGTCGGATCGAGGAACCAGTTCGAGTGGTCAGCCTGCATCCGATTGCGGTTGAACCCGTAGCGGAGGCTCTGCCGCAGCGACAATGGATAGAAGCCGGCGACCGCGTCGAGGCGGCGGTCGACGCGATCCCAGAGCGTCCGGTCGTCACCCGTTAGCTCTGCTCGCGCGATCACGCGGGCGCCTGGGGCGCGATCGGCCCATCCGCGCTCACCTTCGTCGAGGACGAGCGCGAGGCGCTCACCGACGCGCGAGCGCAGGTGATCGACAATTCCGGTGTCGAAGAACAGCCGCGAGGAGAACGGGTCCGGCAGAACGAGCCAGAGCGACGTCACGACGCCGCGCGGGCACCCAGCACGAGCGCAATGCGATCGGCAACTGACAACCCGTCCACGCCGTGATGGCGCAATGCCTCGGTGGGCGTGCCGCATGCGGGCCAGCCCTCGACACCGAAGACGGTGATCCGGCGGCCGCCGAGCTCGCGGCGGAGCGTGTCCGCGAGCGCCCCGACGGGCGCGTGGTCCTCGAGGACGAAGATCTCCTCGAACGGCTCGACGAGGTCAGTCAGCCATCCCGCGTCGACGCGGTTTAGCCACGGGAGGTTGACGACCTGCACGCGCTCATCGAGCCGCTCAGCTGCAGTGAGCGCCTCGTGGAGCATCACGGGCCCGTAGGCGAACAGGAGCGCTTCCGAGCCTTCGTGCACGACGGCGCCGCGTCCAGGCCCCACGCTCGGCAACTCGAGGCGCCTGGGTGACGGCCCGATCGCGAGGCGGAGCGCGACGTTCTCAGTCGCGTCCTCCACGGCCCATCGCAACAGAGCTTTCGTCTCATCGGCGTTGCCGGGCTGCAGGACGGTCATGTTCGGCAACGCCGCAAGTAGGGAGACGTCGCGGATGCTCTGGTGCGACTTGCCGGGGCCGGCCGGGATCAGTCCTGCGTAATGCAGCGCGTAGATCACCTTCGTCTGCTCGCTCGTCTGGTTGTAGATCTGCTCGTTGGCGCGCGCGGTGAGAAAGGCGGCGAAGGAGTTGACGACCGGCAGGAGGCCCTGGCGTGCCATCCCGGCCGCCGCCGAGACCATGTCCTGCTCCGCGATCCCCGATTCGTGGAAGCGCTCCGGATGCGCGAGTTCGAACGGCCGGATGCGGCAGTCCGACGCGAGATCCGCGTCGAGGACGACGAGCTCGGGATGCGCGTCCGCGAGCTCGAGCAGCGCCTCGCCGTACGCAGCAGCGACGTACTCGGCGGTGACGCGCGCGTGTGTCGCGATGCCTGATTCCGGCTCTCCCTCGCTCTGCTCGTCCAGTTCGTCGACGCGCACGAGCCGCACGTCAGGCAGGCGCGTGCGAATGCGATCGGCGAGCTCTTGGTGCGCGCGTGCGAACGACTCGTCGTCCGGCGCCCCGGCATGCCAGCGGTACGTCCCACCCCCTTCCTCGAGCGCGCGTGGGTGCTCCATGAACGAGACGCCCTTGCCCTTGATCGTGTTCGCGACGAGCGCCTTCGGCATATCAGCGGCAGAGCGGAACTCCGCAAACGCGCCCGCAAGCGCCTCATGGTCGTGGCCGTCACAGGACGCAACGTGCCAGCCGAACGCGCGCAGCTTCGCCTCGAGATCTCCGAGCGTCAGGATCTCATCCGTCGGCTTGTCGGACTGCAGCTCGTTGCGGTCGACGATCACGCAGAGGTTCCCCTGGGCGTGTGCGGCGGCCGCTTGCAGACCCTCGAAGTTCTGACCCTCCTGCAGCTCACCGTCGCCGGTCATGACGACAACACGGCCGTCACGGCCGAGGAAGCGCTTCGCCCAGGCCATCCCCCGTCCTTTGGAGATGCCCATTCCAAGCGAGCCGGAGTTCGCCTCGATACCGGGAACGCCCACGTCGGGATGTCCGTCGAGACCGCCGAGGCGGCGCAGCTTCAGTAGCTGCTCCGCCGGAATGACGCCGAGCGAGTGCAGCACCGCGTAGAGGCCAGGCACGTCGTGTCCCTTGGAGGAGAAGTACACGTCGCGGTCCGGATCGTCGAAGCCGACGTCGGCCGTGTTGAGCTCGCGGTAGAAGAGGTGCACGACGATGTCCATCGCGCTGAAGCTCGACCCGAGGTGGCCGGAGCCGGCGCGCTTGACGGCGACGAGCGCGTTTGCGCGGCACATATCGCCCAGCAGCGCGAGATCGTCGAGCTTGCGCGCCCGCTGGAACTCCGACTGCGGAATCAGTTCCACGGATGCTCCCGCAGCACGTCCTCGTTCACTTCGACGCCCCAGCCGGGCGCGCTGGGGATCGTCAGCACGCCGTCCTGAATCTGCGGCACGCCCGTCGTGAGCTCCTCGCGCCACGGCACGTCGTCGACGTCCACTTCGAGGATGCGCACGTTTGGAATCACCGCGCACCATTGCGCCGAGATGAAGGTCGCGAGGTGGCTGTAGTAGTTGTGCGGCGCGCAGTTCACCTCGAACGTCTCCGCGAGGTCGGCGATCTTCTTCGCCTGGTGGAAGCCGTTCCAGATCACGTCCACCGACGCGATGTCCATCGCGCCCGCCTCGAAGAACGGGCGGAAGCCCCGGTTCGTGTACAGGTTCTCACCCGAGCAGATCGGTATCGCAGCGCCGCGGCGGACCGATGCGAGCGAGACCGGATCGAACGCGTCGACCTCGAGCCACATGAGGCCGCGGCCGTCGAGGGCGCGCGCAATGCGGAGCATTCCCTCGGCACTGAGGTTGAAGTTGAGATCGACGATCGGCTCCGCCTTGCCGTCGGTTCCCTTCCGGAAAGCATCAAGCAGCCGCGTGAGCGCCTCTTCCAGCTCCGGGCTCGGATTGCGTTCGAGCCCGTCGCCTTGGAACCCGGGCATCAACACCTGCGGATCGTCGCCAGGCACGACGATGTTCGTCTTGAAGGCCTTGAAGCCGCGCTCGACGATCTCGCGTCCGAGCGCAACGACGTCATCATAGGACGCGAGCTTCGGGGTGTTCGTGACCTCCCACGCGCGCCCACGCGTCGTGCCGCAATGCGACCAATAGACGTCGACCGTGTCGCGCGTCGGACCGCCGAAGAGCTCGTACACAGGTACCTCCAGCGCCTTCGCCTTCAGGTCGAGCAACGCGTTCTCGATCCCGCCGATCGCCTTCTGGATGACTGAGCCGGGGCTTTGACGCGTCGCACGGAAGAGATCCCAGACGATGCGCTCGACCGCGCGAGGATCGCGGCCGACGACGTGCGGCGCGAGGTCGTCGACGATCCCCGCAAGGCCGCGCGGCGATCCGTGCGAGTCTGTGATCTCCGCCCAGCCGACGGCGCCGTCATCGGTTGTCGCCTTGAGGAAGATCCACGGGCGCCAGCCGGCGTCGCAGTACAGAGTCTCGAGCCGGGCGACCTTCACGATGCAGCCTTACGGCAGACGAATGCGAATGCATAGGAACCGTTTCGCGGCACAAATCGCGCCGCGACGTTCCACAGCCACATGGTCACGCGACTGACCTTGTCCGAGGCGTGGATCTTGTTCCACGGCTCACAGCGCTCGACCGAGAGCCCGGCCCTCTCGAGGAGCGAGAGCCAGCCTTTCGAGCTGCGAAAGGTCTCTGAGAATTCCTGCCCGCCCTCGCTCGGCTGCGTCCCATGACGGAGCCCGAACCAAACGTGTCCGAGGAAAAAGAGATTCGGTACAAAGACCACGGCCCTACCGGAAGGCCGCAGAACGCGCGCGATCTCAGCGGCGCCACGCTCAGGCGACTCGAAGTGCTCGAGGCTGCCGAGACAGGTAACGACATCGAAGGACGAGTCCGGAAACGGGAGCTGCTCCGCCTCTCCGACGCGCAGGTCAACCCCCGGGACCCGCTCGGCGGCGATCGCGATCGCCGCCGGAGAGATGTCGATGCCGGTCGGGTCGACGCCCCGCTCGGCGGCGGCGCGAAGAAAAGTGCCTGAGCCGCAGGCGACATCGAGGAGCGAGGCCCCAGGCGCCGGTGCCAACAGAGCAAGGATCCAATCGAAGAACTGCAGCGTCTGGGAGTCGATGCGCTCCTCGGCGCTGTGCTTGCCGTGCCAGACGTCGTACGTGCGAGCGAGATCAGGGTTCTGCAGGGATTTCATGCTGCGCCAGGATACGGATGGTCGACTTCCGGAAGCTGTGCGTGACCCGCATCCAGGAGACGGCGTGCCCGATCCCAGTCCTCCTCGTCGTCGATGTTGAAGCCCTCGTAGCCGCGTGTCAGGTAGGGCGCGACGACGCGGCCCTCACGCGTCCCTGTCTGCGACACGACACGTGTCCACGCGATCTCGAGCGCGCTGTTCTGGACGTAGATCTCCGGCAGCGCCTGGTACTGGCCCGCGTGCCACGCCGTCTCGAGATGCGACTGATCGAGCAGGGGCCGCATCGTCCTTCCCTCGAGCACCCACATCTTGCCCGGATGCTGCTTGACGAGCTCGACGGCACGAATCGAGTCGGCTTCTGGCGTCGCGAGCAGTTGCTGGAGGCCACCCTGCAGCACGTCCGGCCCCCGGAACGGGTTCGTCGCGCGCACGATCGCGAACAGGTCGTAGTGATCGTCGAGTTGCTCGAGCGCGTGCCTGATCCACTCGATGTCCGGCGACGTCGACGTCGCGAGCTCCGAGGGACGCAGGAACGGCACGTCGGCGCCGTAACGCTGAGCGACCTCGGCGATCTTGCCGCTGTCGGTCGAGCAGACGACGCGCTCGAAGATGCCGGCGGCGCGCGCCGCAGCGACCGCGTACGCGACCAGCGGATGGCCCCTCAGCGGACGGATGTTCTTGTCGCGGACGCGCTCGGAGCCAGAGCGCGCCGGGATCAGCGCAACGACGCTCGGCATGCCTCGGCGAACATCTGCGTGAGGACGGGAGTCTCGACGCCGAGCCGCTGGCCGGCACGCACTGCCGCGCCCGTGATCGCGTCGAGCTCCGACGGTACGCCGGCCCCGATGTCACGTGCGGTCGAGCTCGTCAGCAGCGGCGGCATGGCCTCGATGATCTCCCATTCGGCGTCGGCGGAGAGCTGCACGCCGTCAGCCGCGGCGACGGCGCACGTCTCCTCGATCGCGGCGCGCAGCCGACCGCGCCACTCAGGGTCGCGCCGTAGCTCGCCGATCGGCCGCTGCGTGACAGCCGTCGCGGCGGCGGTGGGCGCCTGCCGCGCGAGCTTCTCCCACAGCACCTCGGCGGCGCTCCCATCGACGCGTACCTCGACCCCCGACCGGCTGAGCAGCTCGGCCGGCCCACCCGCGGCGACGGTCATGACGACGCTCGCGGTCGGCTGGACGACGACGCCCGGGCGCTCCAGCCACGCCTCGATCCGCCCGATGCTGCCGGCGACGACGTTCGAGTCCGGCAGGCGTGCCCGGAGCGTCTCGATGTGCTCGATCCCGTTGAGCAGCGGCACGACCGTCTCGACCGGCGCGTCGACGCGGTCGAGGGCCGCGTCGAGTGACGGCGCCTTCACGGTGACGAGGAGCAGCTCGGCCGGCTCCTGAAGCCGGGTCGCCACGTCTGGATGCGCCATCTGCACGTTTTCGCCCTGTCTCAGGGTCAGACCCTCGGACCTGATCACTTCAGCCGTGGCCGGTCGGGCGATGCAGACGACGCGCACGCCCGCCTGCACGAAGCCGACGGTGAGCACACCGCCGACGGCACCCGGGCCAAGGACCGCGACCGTCACGTCAGCGCAGGGTCGGCGATCAGGTTGACGTATTTCCACTCGGTGTAGACGTCGAGCGCCTCGATGCCCGCTTCGCGCCAGCCCGTGCCGGACTGCTTGACGCCGCCGAAGCCCATGTGCGGCTCGCTTCCGTGCGTCCCCCCGTTCACGACGACGACGCCCGCCTGTGCCGCGTCCGCGAAGCGCATGGCCCGATGCAGGCTCGCGGTGTGTATAGCCGACGTCAGACCGTACGGCGACTCGTTGACGAGCGCGATCGCAGCGTCGAGATCGCGCACGCGGTAGAGGATCGTCACCGGCCCGAACAGCTCGCGGCAGGAGAGCTCGGCGTCGGCGGGCACATCCTCCAGGACGGTCGGCGCGAGCCACCACCCCGGCCGGTCGACGCGTTCGCCGCCGACGACGACGGACGCGCCATCGAGCGAGCGCAGCATCCGCTCGAGGCTCTCCTCGCTGATCACCGGGCCGGCCTGGTACATCCTCGCGCTGGCGACCAACCGCTCCCGGAATTCGTCGTACACGCTGTCGAAGACCACGAGCCGGCTAGCCGCGGCGCAGCGCTGCCCCGCGTTGGAGAACGCCGACGCGAGTGACCACTCGACTGCTCGGTCGAGGTCGGCGTCGTCGCAGACGACGAGCGCGTTCTTGCCGCCGAGCTCCAGGACGACTTTGGCGAGCCGGCGCCCGGCGCGCTCGTTGATCGAGCGGCCGGTCTCCGCGGAGCCCGTGAAGCTGACAAGGTCGACGCCGGCGTGCTCGACGAGCGGCGGGCCGACTTCGCCGCCGAGCCCGTGCACGACGTTCAGAACACCCGCGGGCAGCAGGTCGTTCGCGATGCGCCCG
>WNFU01011322.1_pt1 | contig 10222 bp, 8 predicted proteins | sample 5400121 | NCBI WGS metagenome assembly WNFU01 (sample SAMN13153360, study PRJNA577476) | soil metagenome | isolation source: 100 cm soil or saprolite under grassland replicate 1 | place: USA:California | collected 2016-06-15
CCCGACAATCAGCCAATTTGCCAAGGCCGCCCATCGGCTCGCTGCAAACGAGCCCCACCTGACTCACCCGTCGCCCGACGGGAACGCTATAGCAATCGTGGGCATTGGCTGCCGCGTTCCGCGAGCCAGGAACGTAAGTGAGTTCTGGCACCTGCTGGTATCCGGCGCGGACGTCGTCGCCGAGGTTCCCGGTTCACGTTGGGATTCTAGCGAGTGGTATTCACCCGACCCAATCGCGCCAGGACGGACGCCGAGCAAATGGGGAGGCTATCTAGAAAATGTCGCGGATTTCGATGCGGCATTCTTTCGCCTCTCACCAGAAGAGAGCAGGCGGATGGATCCGCAGCAGAGGCTGCTGTTGGAAGTTTGCTGGGAGACTTTCGAGGATGCGGGTGTAGTTCCTGCCCGACTCCGAGGCAGGCTGTGGGGCACGCTTATTCGTCAGTCCCCGCGCTGATGCCTATCACCCACCGGCGGGTGCCCTTCTGGGGCATTGACGACTCTACGATCCCGCTCTCAAATGCGGATCAGGCTGCGACGGGCAGCGGCTCGCGCTCGTACTCGCGCAGCAGACCGCCCAATCTCGCCCGGCACCGAACCGCTCCAGATGGACTGACCGGGTCGGAGCGAGCGATCGGCGTCCGAAGCTCAATCCCCCGATGCGGTCGGGCCCGATTGTAATGTTCGACCCACTCCGCCAGGACTCGCTCCAGGTGCTTTCGGTTCACGATCAGCACCCAATCCAAACACTCCCGCCTACTCCGGAAGACCAGGTCAGATCCCCCGCCGAACTTGCTGTCATGGTCATGGATGAGAAAGCGAGCGCGCATACCCTCCTCTTCCAGCTCGAAGACCAGATTCCGAGCCTGCTGGGTCACCCATTCGGCATCAGGCCGATCGCTCACCGCCAGCCAGATGATCCGCCGGCTCGCCAGCTCCATATAGAGAAGGACGTAGAGCCGCTTCAGGAATACCGTGTCCACGCTGAAGAAGTCGCTAACCAGGATCGCCGAGGCCTGCGCCCGCAGGAACTTCTTCCAGGTCAGCCTCGACCTCAGCGGTGCCGGTCCGATCCGATTCGTTCGCAGCAGCTTCCGGATCGCCGTCGCGGACACCCGATACCCGAGCTTGATCAACTCGCCCCGGATCCGCACGCAACCCCACCCGGGGTTGTCCTTGGCCATCTCCAAGATGAGCTTGTGGATCGCTAGATCCAAGCCTGGCCGACCTGCGCCTCGGCGCTGCCCGAAAGCCGCCCATCTCCGGCGCACCAACTCCCGATGCCAGCCCAGCACCGTCTCAGGCCGAACCAGCAGCCCAGCCAGCGCTCCACGGCCAACCAACCGGCTCAGAGCCGCCATGATCACTCGATCGGCCGGCTCCAATCGCGGTCGTTTGACCTGACGGCGCACGACGCGAAGTTGGTGCCGAAGAAGCAGTAGCTCAGCCTCAGGGTCGTTGACCCGCAGCCGAACATCGACCAGATCGAGCAGCAGCCTCAACCACGCGTAAAGAGCAGCGAAGAGCATCGGCGGTCGAAATCCTATCGGTCAGGCGCCCCTACTCCGAGTAGCCTGCCCGCCGATGAATATGTGACCCCCACAGCCTCACTGAAGGCGTCGCGCGCGCGTCCTCAGAGTGTTGAGTACGCACCCGCCACTAAGTCCGTGACGCGGATGAATGGGCCCGCTCCGAGGTCGATAACTCGCTGGTCGAATCCCGAACTTCAGTTAGGAAGTATTGAAGGCCCGCACCGCGTCGACAGGCGCCTCGGGACGCGATCGGCGCATCAGGATACCTTGGCCAGCGAGGCGGCGGCGTGTGCCTCGAGGCGCGCCAGGTCTTCTGGTGGAAGGGGATCAGTCACGTCCAGAACGAGATCCAGCACAGTGACCAGGTCCCATCGCGGCTGGTCGTTGAGCTCGCGCCCAACCACGCCTTCATAGAGGTTCAGGAAGTGGTCGGCCACCGCCTGCCCGTAGGTCGCCGCGAGATTCCAACGCATATGGCCCACGTCGACTTCGGGCGGACCGATTGAAGCCTGTGTCCAGTCAACTATGCCGGTCAGTCGACCTCGCGACCAGAGCGAGTTCTCCGGATGAAAGTCGCGGTGGATGAACCTGGTCTCGGTCGGGGACCGTGCCTCGCGCACGACCGCAAGGGCTTGCCGCCAGGTGCGGCTTTCCCCAAGCCACGATGGCACCGTCGCGCGTGCCATATCGACGTAGGTACGGTACTTTGGCACGGCCGCATTCCGGGGATCGACGTCGTGGATTCGAGCGAGCATTTCCGCGAGCTGGCGCAGGAAGCTTTCCACGTCTGTGAGGCGGATCGGTGGATGGCCTGGAACCCGAGTGGTCAATAGGGCCGGGACGTCGCAGACGGCCGCGTTGGGATCAGCCGCGACCAGCCGGGGAGCCGGAATAATGCTCCGGTCCAGCAATTCGAGCACTTCAACCTCGCGGGCGGCGGTGAAGTCAGGATCGTCGAGATCCCAGCCCGGTCGTGCCCAGCGTCGGAGCACCAACCGATGCGAGGCGTCACCGGCGTCGACGACGGTCACAGCATGGTTGGCGTGCCAGCCACCTAGAGCGAGGAGCCGGACGAAGACGACTCGGCTGCCTGGACCGAGCGAAGCCGCCACCCACTGCAGGGTGTGCTTAGGCGGTCTGGTGCGCCAGTTGTCCATACTCTCCCATTCTGGTTACGCAGCCCGTCTGCAGCCGGACTCAGCTCCATACCGCTGTAAGTCACGAGGCTGCACGGCGCTGCGGGCCGTCGTGCGTCGCTGCCTATGGCTGTTTCCGTCATCATCCACATCCCGCCTGCACAGGCTCCGATCCAACCAGATCGAAGCCGATCCGTTCAGGCGCGCTGGAGGCGCCAGCGGGTCGGGAGTAACGTGGTGTGCTGTCGACGATGCCGTTGACGAAACGGGGCCTGACAGCGAATACCGGGCTGTCCTCGGCCAGCATGGTCGACCCGTATTTGGCCACGAAGGCGGCATTTGCCATTTCAGCGAAGGGTTCGTCGCGGACCTCTTCAGCAACACCCCCGACAACCACTGCTTCCTTGGCGCCTTCGGTGGACAGCGAGCAGTCCGCTCGGGCGGCCAGGTTCCGTGCTTTGCGCGTGGTGCGACCTGTACTGAAGACGAGCCTGCCGCCGACCCATACCCCCCAGACCGCGGTCAAGACAAGCGCGCCCCGAGGCTCCGGCCGTGGCCAGCCAGTAGCGCGGAGATCGCTCCAGTCGGGTGGTGGCCCAGCTCCACGACAGCAGCCGCCGTCCCTCAGTTGGCCGTTCGTAGCCTGGCCATGGCATGCGTTCCGCGATAGGTGCCATCGCCTCGTCCACAGCGCCAGTATGCAATCTGCGATTGCTTGAGTACGAAGAGGTTCTCCCACGCCACAGGCGGCCGGCCGTGCGGTCAGTCAGCCCGCTCGAACCATTCCCGGTGTCCGCATGCCGAGTCGACCGTCCGGACGCATTTGTGTGCCCGACAGGCTGTCGGGGTCAGGTTGCGCGCCACCCGGAACCCTCGATCCATCGCCCTCATTCTGCCGTCAGGCCCGAACGTGCAGGCCTGACACGGGCCGTCGCTTAATTGTGCTACCATGTAGTCATCGTGAGTAACAGTGTAGGCATTCGTGAGCTCCGCCAGCAGGCCAGCTCCGTCCTGAAACGGGTGGTCGCCGGTGAGGTCATCGACGTTACCGAGCACGGCCATCCGATCGCGCGAATCGTGCCGTTTCGGCCAAGCGAGCTTGACCAGTTGGTACTTGAGGGAAGGGCATCCGAAGCCGTGGGTGACCTGCTGGATTTGATGGAGGAGTTGGGCTTGCCTGCGGCTCCCACTCCCGATCGCAAGAGCCCATCTCGTGCCCTCGCCGAGCTGCGGGCCGATGAACGGTAAGGCCGCCTACCTGGATACCTCGGCCTTCTTGAAGCTGATCGTGACTGAGCGTGAGTCCCCCGCCCTGCGACGGTTTCTTGCCCGTTGGCCTGAGCGCACTTCGGCAGTCCTTCTGCGCACCGAAGCAGTCCGAGCCCTGCGGAGGGCCGGCTACGACTCACAGGTCGGGGCTGCCCGCCGACTTCTCGGCACCATGCGGCTGATCCGACTTGACGAGCCACTGCTCGACCGGGCCTCCGAGTTGGAGCCGCGCGAGATGCGATCGCTGGACGCGGTGCATCTCGGGGCGGCCTTGACGATTGGGTCCGATCTGGGGGTGCTCGTGACTTACGATCGACGCCTCGGCGACGCTGCCCGCCACAGGGGCATCAGCGTGAGCTCCCCCTCCTGACCGCCGACCTCCGCTCTTGTTCAGCCCTGACGATGCAATAAGTGCACCCGACAGCCAGCGAGTTGGATTAGGAGCCGCGGATGGCTCGCTCGGACCCTCATCTGGGGCGCCATGCTCGGCCCTGGAGTAATAACTGTCAACCCTTATGCCAGCATTTGGGTCATCGTGATCGTGCTGTTAGTCGCGGGATCGGGCGGCTTTGCGATTTGGATTGGAGCAGGCATCGGATTGGCTCACGGCGCTGGCCGGGCAATCGGGATCATGCACCAATCGGCTAACTGCTCGGATCCCTTTCCGGTAATGGCTTCTCAAATTCGGTGGAAGCAGCTTGACGGTATCGCCCTCCTAATCGCCTTCGGCACATTGTCGTCGTCGCTGCTGGCTGAAGCGATGTAGTTCTGGAGAGTCAATTCATCGGATGTTGGCACATTACGTTTTCCTCTTTGCGGAGATCCTTCTCCTCATTGCGTGCGGATTGCTCGTCGTTGCCATCGGCGTCGGTCGTATGGAAAGCTCGGTAGGCAGGCTACGAGATGGCCTCCCTCCGGGCAGTTCAGCGCCTAGATGGAAACTGCCCGATGCGCATGGAGTATCGAGGCACACCCCCAGCGCTCTGAGACCACAATTACTCTTGTTCGCGGATCGAAGCCTGAAAGGCTATCCCGACCTCGTCCAGGGTTTGAAGAGCCTAGCTGGCAGTTCACGGCAGGTAGAAACATTGGTACTAACTCTCAGGGGTCGGCTTGACGACGCAACGATGAACGAGCTTGGTCTCAACCTTCCGATCGTTTGGGTGAAGTGGGGTCTGTACAGTCGATATAGAATTCAGCGAATTCCGTTCGCCCTCCTTATAGGTGCGGACGGAACTGTGGTTGCTCGAGGTCTGGTCGGCTCGGCAGCCGCGCTGACCGACATGCTGCAACCACTCGGCCTCATCGCGCGTGCAGATGGAGATCACGGTCAGCGTACCCATGTTGTTGCGGACACGTCGCCGTGACCGTGCCTGCCTCGCCACATCGCCTGTTCCGGGTGCCGTATCTAGTCGCCGTTCTCCTCGTCTTGTGGTGCGCATTGATAAGTTGCGATCCTATTCAGAAGGCCTCGAAAAGTCCTGCCCCTTCATGGGGCCATGAGACGCCGGTCGCCACATATCCGCCGACGGCGCTACCGCCAGGGGCCACCGACTACGACGGAATATGGCTCGTTCCGGTGAACAGCGACTCAGCAGCCGTGTGTCAGGCGTCTGCATTGCAGCTTGGTTACCGAGTTCCGTGTCCGCTTGCGCTCCCTTACGGTGCGACGATGTGCGCTACGGTTTGCACGGAAGGTGGACGATTTCTTATCTCATCGCATTTCCCAGCCCCTGGCGACTACGTAGGCCCCTACGGCGAATTGGGTCGGGGCATCTTGACGATCGAGGCCTATCTCACGTCCTCTCGGAGTCTTGACTGCGAGAGAGTCGGCGAGGAAGGTCATTTTTACGACTACGGACAGGGCATCGTTCAGAATATCATGCAGTGCTCAGATGGCTCGCTGGCGTGGTGGACCGTGGACGCTTACGCATACGTCGTGAAGGTTGCAGGACACGACTCGAGGAATGTCGGCCTCGCGAAGCTTGTGGCGCACGCGGTCGTTCTGACAGGGCGTTGACCCGGCGACGATGACTAGCATGGCTTAGTCCGTCGCGCGGGTTTGGCACCAGCTTACGGCCGCGTCAACTCGCCAGGTCGGTGAAGGCTGACGCGCGCAAGAACTTCATGCGAATCGTGTCCCTACTGCAATTGGTGCTGCCACCGTGACGGACTTCTGCATAACACGGCGGACAGCGGCGGACAATGGATCGCGCCAGCCGAATACCACGAGGACTTCAGCGGCCGTATAAAGCACCGTGCGAACCTCACAGAGCCCAACTTTAAACCGTTGCTACTGATAACCACCTGCTATAGATCGCTTGCGCGGCACAAGCTCTTGGACAATCGATGCATGGGTCGCAAACCATGAAGGCGCGTCGCCAGAGCGGTATCCGTGACCCAAAAGCCACGATGTTGCGAACCAGCCTCAAAGCTGTCTTTTGCACAGGTTGTTCGACTCGTCCGCGACGCTGTTGAGTTGCCTTACGACCGCATGTACGGTCGATCATCAAGCCCACCGACAGGCATTGGCCGCTCAAGCAAGGTGCGACCCTCCACCAGCATGGCGTGTCAGGCCTGTTACTTCATTAGTCTTCACTTGACACTGCGTATATAGCTGTTTATCGTCGCGGCAATCACAGGATTGGCGTCAAAGCATCCAAACCTGTGGCTTCAATCGGTGGTGGGGATCAAACGATGCTTGACGCCCGCGTGGATGCGCGCCTTGGGCCCTTAGGCGAGACTTGGCAGGGACTAGATACATGCACAAGCCGGCGTCGCACTACGTCGTCACAAGGGTACTCAGGCGATGACCATGCCGACCTGCGTTTCATCGCAACAAGTCACGTAATTGACAAGTCGGCATTGCGGCTCGGCAGCCAGTGAAGTCCAGGGCTCGGTTCTCTGTTGCGGCGATGGCCACATTGGCTATGGTGGTCCCTTTGGTTGGCACACTCGGATCAATATCGCCGGTCGAGGCGGCCGTACACGCCAAGGCGATTGACCAGGCAGGCGCAGGCAAGCCGAACCTTTTCGATCCATCTTCTCAAGCGAATTCCATAAGGCGCGCATCCAGCCAACCCATCAGCACCGACTCAAGCACTAGCACGACGACGCCAAGCCTGATGTGCAAGGACGACACCTTCTCGATGCAGCCGTTCACACTGACCTTGAGCGCCACCACAGCCAGCCACTTCGTCAGCAACGATGGTCGCCTCACAGTCGATGTGCCTGCCGGAGCCGTGTCGGCAACGCAGCTCGCCCTTGATGGAGGAAGCACCTCTCTACTGGTGCGCCAGATCCTCCCGGTGTCCGGCGGCAACGCCGGTGGCTCGGGGCACTACTCGTTCGGGACCTACCTGATTCAAGTCGTGGACGCCGCTGGCCAGCTCGCCGACCACGGCCTTCTGCTGCCGGCGACGCTCACCCTCCACTACGGAACTGGCCCCAGCGCCCTCGATCTCAACCACGCGTACGCAGTGTTCAACGGAACGGTGCCACCCTGCGTCAACCTTGATCCCAAATCCGTGGTGACGGCTGCATCATCGACGACCTCAAACGACGAGTTGGCCGTGGCCCCGGCATCGACCACGGAGAGCGCTCGGTATGGCGCATCGTCGAACGGAGCGTTGACGACCACACCGCGGAGGGCAACCTTGATGCCCGCATCCAACCTCCTGCTTGCAAGCGTCGGTGCGCTGTTGCAAGACGCGCCGAGCCTTGACAGCGCAAATGGGACGCTTACGTCGTCGGCACCGTTGAGCTCCCCAACGACTTCCGTCAGCTGGGGAACCAACGTTGCCGTTGCGACCTTCGGCAAACCGGATCCGTTCGAGGTCGATCTCAGCGGAGGCTCCCTGACCACCTCCTACAACATCGAGGTGCCTCCTGGTCCCAAAGGTTTCAAGCCTCCGTTTAGCCTCGTCTACAGCAGCGCTGGAGTCGCCGACCAGCACAGCGCCCAGGGTGCGGCGCCATGGGTCGGCGAGGGCTGGAACATGACGTTGGGCGCGATCAGCTGGGCCGAGCACAACGAGAACTCCAAAGGCGCCACGCCAGTCTGGCGGGACAGTTGGGAGCTGAGTGATGCCTACGGCACGAGCGCGGCTTTGATCCCGCCGGCAACCAATACTGCCACCTACTACGAAGACAGCTCGAACGGGATAACCGCAAGCCCTGTCCGGTGGCACACCGCTCCGGAGACCTACGCCAAGGTCTTCTCGTACCTGACCTCGATGAGCCTTCCCGGCTCGGCCGCGCACCCGCCCTGCTTTCGAGTATTTCTGACCAATGGGATCATGGAGGAGTTCGGGTGCACGACCGACTCGTTGCAGTACTACCCGGCGTCGAGTGGCACTCCTGAGTACATCGCCAACTGGCTACTCGACCTGATCACCGAGCCCGACGGCAACCAGATTCACGTCACCTACCAGCGCGACATGGTCAACGCTCAAGCGGGGGCCTATCCTCGCGATGCAGTCCTCAGCACGGTGGAATGGGATTCACCCACATGCTCCAATGCAATGACGGCCTGCACCTCTGGCGGCACCCCTCCCAACAAGTGGCAGCCCCTGATGCGGGTCTCGTTCGCCGCCTATCACACAGTCAACCACGTCCTCGGCAGCAGCTGCGCCGCCAGGGGTCCCCTGCGTTGCGACGATCCTCTCGACCTGTCGGGCAGCGGCGGTATGGGCATGCCGGAGGTTCAGAGCGACTATGTGCTCAGCGACATCTATGTCCAGGTCTCGGACGGCACTCCGACCGCCTGGCACACGCTGCGCCAATACCAGCTCGCCTACGACCAGGCCGCGCCGCCCCAGATCACCGATCCGATAACCGGCTTGCAGGAATCGGTCGCGGGCAAGCTGCTGTTGAGGCAGATCTTGGTCCTTGGCGATGATGGAGCGACTCAGCTGCCCAAGGCCATCTTCACCTACGGCCGACACTACGAGTACTACGAGGACAGTCTCGCTTATCCAATTCCTACCACCAACTGCGGCCCGGCCTGGAACACCGGATACACCCCCAATCCCAGCGGCTGCGTGCTCTGGAGCCAGAGCTACGAAGGCAACAGCTACTACCTGGCCACGGTGAGCAACGGTCTCGGCCTGAGCCAGACCTTCGGATGGGGCGCCAGTCGCGACAACATGCATCGGGTGACCGCTGGCGGCGATCCGGCCGACCCCTGGTACTGCACAAACGCGCAGGCGAGCGTGCCAGGCTACAGCGGCGGCAGCGTGTATCCGTGCGACATGGCCGACGACGAGACATGGAGTCGGATCAGCCTGGCCTCAGAGACCGACGACCTGGTGCGCCTGACCCAGGCCGGCCAGGGTGGTACCCAGACGAGCACCACGGTGAGCGGCCTGACCCTCTACACATACAAGGACACCTACCCATTGCTGGCCCAGGAGTGCGGCGACTGTGCCGCCGGCTACAGCTGGGGCAACCAGAACGACAACGACTACCTGGACTTCTACAACGGCAAGTTCATGAGCTTCGCCCAGACAAGCGTTGTCAAGCCTGACGGCGGTGTTGACGTCCACAAGTTCTACTCGACCGAGGGCTGGGGTCTCTACGACGTATTAAAGGTCACCTGTGCGGCTCCCAACCTCTGCCACAACGATCCGTGGTGGGACTTGACCAACGCTGCGCACGGCCGCGAATACGAGCTCGATCGGTATGCCACCAATGGCACCACGCTTTTGCAGCACGTGCTGACCCAGTACGCAGCCATATGCACGCCGCCGTGGATCCTCACTGGTTCCCCGCCGGTCACGGGTTACGGCGATTGGGCGGGCAACCTGGTCGCCGAGCTCGATCTCGGTAACCCGATCGCGCCGTGCGATGTGCAGACCACGCAGGTCGATAACAAGACCTTCGATGGAGCTACGGGTGCTTCCCTGCCCAACCAAACCACGACCTACACCTACGAGACCGGCACCCGGCAATGTCTCGCCTGCTTTGGGCGAGTGATCAAACAGACGACCACCAGCAATGATGGCGGTGCCAACGGCAGCCCGACCACAATCGCCATCCGAACCGACTACATCTGGAACGACAACCTCACGACGACATCGAACTCGGCCTCGGGCATCTATCTGATCAGCTTTCCGGCGGTCGTTGATACGGAGGACGCCGCGGGCAGCAACCGCTACCGGTGCGCCTACAGCGGCTATGACGCTGGAACTAGCGGTACCACCGGCCCGAGCCCGAGCCTGGTCCGCGGCGACCTAACCCGCCAGGATCGCTATACGAGCTGCGGCAGCTCGCCGAACTTCACCC
>WNFU01010496.1_pt1 | contig 10219 bp, 9 predicted proteins | sample 5400121 | NCBI WGS metagenome assembly WNFU01 (sample SAMN13153360, study PRJNA577476) | soil metagenome | isolation source: 100 cm soil or saprolite under grassland replicate 1 | place: USA:California | collected 2016-06-15
AAAGTTGCTCGCATGCCAGGAAAACGTTTCGATGAACTGCGCCAATGCCGGAAAGGAAAAAGAACAAAAAAAGCTTCTAGAGGAAAAAACTGCGCTCAAGCGCCCTCGCTAGACTTGACGTTACTCATAGCAGTGCGCCGACCCTGCGGCGCTTTTGATTTTCCAGGCAGGTTCGTGCTCCCAATGAATGCCAAAACCGAAAGGGCTCCCATGAATCTGAAGGGACGAGTCACGTGTTCATCTTCCCGTCATTTGGGTGAAGGCCGCGCCGACTTCGGCAAGTAGGGACGCACGCGCTCGACCAGCAACTTGTAGCCCTCGGCGTTGAAGTGCAGCTTGTCCGCGACGAAAAGATCGGCGCGCGGCTGCCCATCGGGGCCAAGCACCATGGGGTAGGTCTCAACATATTTCAGATGCGGAGTCCGCCGGGTGAATTCCTCGATCATGGTGTTGAGCGCTTTCTCCTTGTCCGCCTGCTTCCAGCGCGCGATGCTGGGGCTGAGCGAAATGAACACGATCTCCGTCTCCGGCAATTTCGCGTGGACCGTGGCCACGAACTCCTTGAAATCCGCAAAGACTTGTTCGGGCGACTTCCCGGCGTTCAGATCGTTGCCACCGGCGCGGAGAAACACCATCCGGGGCGCATACGGAAAGATGATCCGTTCGGCGAAGTGGATGGAATCCTCGATCTCCGATCCGCCAAATCCGCGGTTGATCACGCGCTGATCGGGGAAATCCTGGGCGAGCGTTTTCCAAAGGCGGATGGTCGAAGAGCCGATGAACAAGAGCGCGCCTTTGGGAGGCGCGTTGGTACGGTCCATCTGTTCATACGCCGTGATTTCCTTCTCCCACTTTTCAAAATCGTGCTCACTCCCGGCGCCCAGGGCCACGCGCCAGGGCGCCCCAATCAGGATCGCAACCAACGACAGCAAAGCAGCGCGTCTCATGCGCCCGATTGTCCGCCGGAGGACAAACCGCGGCAAGCTGCTTATCGGGGTGTGTTTTCTCGCCATGGAATGGATTGACAGCCACGGACGCCGGGTATCTTCTATCCGGTCTTATGGACCAACTCCATGTCGATCAGGTTTCCGTCCACCGTGCAGCGAGCCAACTCGCGCGCCTCGGTGGAAGTCATGGTTATCGTTTTGACGGCGACACCGTATATCTTCACGCGATGTTCACCGTCCTCGATGCCACCGCCCATCAGCGCGGGTGGGCGCTTCAACTCTGGGCGTGTCCCACAACCCCCTCCGGCTCGGATGACCTCAGCGGCCACCTCGTTGCCGAAGTGCCGCTGCCGCCGATCGCCGAAATTGCCGACGAAGTTGAGAACTTCGAAGTGAGTGCGCTGGCTTGTCCTCCCCCCGGCAGCGCCGAACAGGTGATGGTTCTCGTGCTTGCCTCCGGCCGGCGCGGACAGTTTGATGAGTTGCACGATCTGGCCGTCTATCCGCGCCGCGAGCAGTTCGTTCAGCCCACCATGCGGGGCAGTGTTGGTTTCCGCGTCGAGGGCGACCGGGTCCATATCGGCGTCGAACACATTGAGAACTCGCGCAGCGCCACGAACTTTAGCGGCACGCTCTCACTCGAGCTGTGGGCATTGTCGATGCCCTATAGCGGCGCCGCCTTTCAAGGTGTTTGGGTAGCCGGAGTGACGCTTGGCGTCCTCTCCGGCCAATGTGATTGGGCCTCGCAGGCGTTCGAACTGCCTTTCACACGCCCACCAGCCGGCACCTGGCACTTTGTGCTGATGCTCCGCGAATGGACCGCAGCCGGGTTCGTGACCCGCGACTTCAGCAGCTTCGGAAACCCGGTAACTTACGCGCAGACCGAGCTCGCCGCGCCAGCCGCGCGGGCGAGAGAAACCCCGAAGACCGCACCGACGATCCCAACTTCGACCGAAAAGGGTAGGGCGGCCAGTCCCTCAGAGCGCGTCTCCGTCAACACGGCTACCGTGGCGGGACTGGCGTCCGTGAAAGGCCTGCCGACAAAAGTCGCTCAGGGCATCGTAGCGGAGCGCCCGTTTAAGTCGCTCGACGATTTGTTGCGCGTAAAAGGTGTCGGCGCGAAACTCCTCGCGAAATTGCGTTCACGGCTCAAACTCTGAGCAGGAGCAATTCGTCGGCTCGCTGCGGCGGTTTCGGCAGAACGCCGCTCGCTGTCTCGATTACGGAACAACAATCAACCTTGAAGCGCCAATTGAATTGAACAGGAGGAAACAGAGGGAACGGAGGCCCCTTCGGTCGGTGCGAGTGCACGCGCAACCGTTACTTCGGCGTGGCACACAGCTTCTTGTTTCTCTGTTTCCTCCGTTACCTCCTGTAGAATCGAAAGCGATTTTCAGGATCAAGGGTGGTAGCGCGTACGGGAATCGAACCCGTCTTTCAGCCTTGAGAGGGCCGTGTCCTAACCGATAGACGAACGCGCCGTTGAAGGACTCAAGATGCTATTCTGGGCATCTTGCTTGTCAACATCTGGACAAAAAAAGAGCCGCCCTTTCGGGCGGCTTGATGAAAACGCTTATTGGGCTATTTACGACGGCGCAGGAACAAGGCCGCGGCACCCAAAACTCCAAGAGCAATCACGGAGGGCTCTGGCACGATCAACTGGAAGCCACGCAGATTCTCCATGAAAAATGCCGAAGCAGCCGGCGGCGGGCTCAAGGCCGGCGCGGTGTAAGCGAACGTAGTTGACGTGCCCCAAATGCCACCACCTGCAACGGCGGCGGCAAAATCGGGAAACAGCGATCCATCCCAGACTCGCACTTGCAGCGTAACTGTATCACCAGGGTTAAAACCAATGAGCTGCCGAGTGCCGCCAGCGGTCCAGGTACCGGGTGCAGATGGTACACCGGGCCGGAAATGCGCGGGCCCGACAGGAGTGCCACCGGTGCCGGTAGTCACTGGGATTAAACTGCTTTCCGGAGCCGTGGCCGCCCCAAAATAGAGCTGAGCGTACCAGTTCGTCCCGACCAACGCAGTACCTGAGGGGTCGCGCACCAAACGGTCCGCAGTGGTGACAAACGCTGAATTGTTGTTGAAGTTAACTTCGCCTTGCGCGAACGCACTTGCCGTCACCAGGACCAATGAGAATGATAGAAGTAGTTTTTTCATGGTTTAGATGTTCAGTAAGGGTATTGAACGAACACTTCAGTTGACACTGAAATTTCGCGTCCAAGTCTTGGCTGCTCCTGCGTTGAATACGAAGAACGACTCGCCAATCGCCGGAACCGGAGGTTGACCGTTATTATCGCCTTCCCAAGCACCATCAATGTAGCTGTTCACGCGATAGCCGGTGCCGGTGAACTGATAGACGCTGTCGTTATTTCCGATCGGATAGTCGAGACCGGCTGGGGGCGCTCCCGTCAGAGGAAGGCTCTGCGGAATCACAGAACTCCGGACGGAGAATCCGGCCGGGATCGGATTCGCGGTAGTGCCAACAGACACTTCGCCGACAAACGTATTCGTGTATGCTGTCGTGCCTGGGATATAGATAAAAACGCCTTCACCAGGATTGAGCGTCATGTTCAGATCGTCACCTTCCCACGCTCCGTCGATGAACGAGTCCACCGCGTATCCAGTACCGGTAAACTTGAAAATCGCGCTGTTGTTTGGTAGCGCAGTGCCGAATAGAGTGGTGATCTTATTATCCGGGGTCGCCTTCAATTGGTTGGCGATCATCGAGAAGCCAGGGTTGATCTTCAGGTTGATGTACCCAACCATGTTAACCGAATAAACCTGTGCCAAGGATGTCGCCGCACCCGCCGCGCTCAGCACAGCCGCTAGTATTAATGTTTTTGTTCTCATTGTATTGACTGTAGTTTGACTTTCCGTGTGTGACCAAAATTTCTCAAAGCGGCAGTAAAGTGTCAACTTTATTTTGAACAAATAATTACCTCGTCTTGTCCGGCCGGTACCCGGTGTTCCCGCGCAAGATTCCTGGATTGTGGAGTCCTGTCAAGAAACGGGACTCGCCTGGGCGGAAACGTGCGCATTGCATTGCAAAGGCAGAGAGTGGCGCCGTTTCAGGGCTTGGATGAATCGTGGGTATTGAACCCAGGCCTCCGCTCGGGGTGCTCGCTCCAGCCTGGGCTGTCACATTACGGGCCTTCGGCCCTTCGGAAACGGCGGGCCGGAGGCGCGTGATATGACACCACCCCCGCCAACCGCAACGCCACGCGATACGCACCCCGGCTTCGGCGGGCTGAAAGCCCACGATGTGATAGCCTGGGGTGAGGCGCACTGCGCCGAGCCCCAGGTCACAGATCAAACAAACATCGCCGCCCTGTAAGGGCGGTACATCTGCGCACCAACGCCGGTCTGTGCATTAGTGGCGGGATTGGAGCATGTGCGTGGCGCCCTTTCAGGGCTTAGGTGATGTAACGGGGTTGGTTACCCAGGCCTCCGCTCGCAGTGCTCGCTTCAGCCTGGGCTGTCACATTACGGGCCTTCGGCCCTTCGGAACGGCGGGCCGGAGGCGCGTGATGTGACACCACCCCCGCCAACCGCAACGCCACGCGATACGCACCCCGGCTTCGGCGGGCTGAAAGCCCACGAGGTGGTAGCCTGGGCCTCCGCTCGCGGTGCTCGCTCCAGCCTGGGCTGTCACATTACGGGCCTTCGGCCCTTCGGAACGGCGGGCCGGAGGCGCGTGATCTGAGATCCTTCCCACCAGCCGCAACGCCACGCGATACGCGCACCAGCTTCGGCGGGCTGAAAGCCCGCGATGTGATAGCCTGGGGTGAGGCGCACTGCGCCGAGCCCCAGGTCACAGATCAAACAAACATCGCCGCCCTGTAAGGGCGGGACTGTCTGGACAGCACCACCCGTCAGCAACACCCGTCCAATCAATCCCAGGCATAACGCTCGTCCAATGGTTTGCCGTTCTTCTCACAGAATCGCCGGTACTCGCTTTGAAAATCCTCCTGGAGATGATGCTCCGGCTGGTTGCGGATGTATTCGCGCACGGCGCCAATGTGAGTCGGACTGACACTGAATTCGCCGTAGCCGGCCTGCCAGGCGAAATCGGCATACCACCGGTTCTGCGTTTTGATCCAACCGGATGAAGACGATTTCACCTCTTCGACAATCTTCGACGGAGCGTGGTTTTTGGATTGCGCGAACAGGATGTGGATATGGTCGCGAACAGAATTTATTTCGATGAGTGGCGAGTCGTGGTTTTTCAGGATGCCGGTTATGTAGGCGTGGAGTTGGCCGCGTTCCTCGTCACGGAGCAACGGGCGGCGCTGCTTCGTGCTGAACACGAGATGGACGACGATGATGGCGAGAGATTGGGACATAAGAGCGACGCCCTTTCAGGGCTTGGGTGATTTATCGGGTTGGTTACCTGGGCCTCCGCTCGCGCAGCTCGCTCCAGCCCAGGCTGTCACATGACGGGCCTTCAGCCCTTCGGAAACGACAGGCTGGAGGCGCGTGATGTGAGATCACCCCGCCAACCGCCATACGCCACGCGACACGCGCACGGGCTTCGGCGGGCTGAAAGCCCACGATGTGATTGCCTGGAGGGGCACCGCGCCGAGCCCCAGTTCACGGTTCAAACCGACATCACCGCCCTGTAAGCGCGGGACAAAGTGTGCGCCAATGTCCTTCCAATCAATCCCACGCATCAAGTTCATCGAATGGTTTGCCGTTATTCTCGCAAAATCGTCGGTACTCGGCTGGAAAATCCTCCATCGTTGGCTTTACGCACGACGTCGCGCGTGCTTCTGACGTCATCCTCCGGTCGTCTGGTTCAAGCTGCGCCTGATTGCCTCCAGTAGAATGGCCTCGTCCACAATCGGCTTGGTGACGTAGTCCGTAAAGCCGAGGCAGAGATACTTCTCCCGATCGCCGGTCATGGCATGGGCGGTTAAAGCAACGACAGGCAGATCGCGCAACGCCGGCTCGGCTCGGATCCGCCGCAAGACCTCCGTGCCGTCCATGCCGGGGAGCGAGACATCCAGCAACACCAGATCCGGCTTCTGGTTCTTGAACCCCTCCAATGCCGCGAAGCCGCTCTCGTATTCGGCGATCTCGTAGAATGGCTCCAGGATCACCTGCACGAGCAGGCGATTGTCGGGGTTGTCTTCGACCAGAGCGATCTTTCTCATGCCGCCAGCTCCTTTCGCTCGCGTTCGAGGTGGGGTTTGATCTGGATGAAAGCCGCTTCGAGTTCCCGAAGCAGTGGCGGGATGGCAGCGCCTTCTCCGTCCAGTGCAAGCTTTTCGATCTTCGCGGCGAGGTCCTGCATGCAGCGCGCGCCAACGTTGCCGGCGCTGGACTTGAGGGGATGCACGGCTTGGGAGAGGGCGTGCAGGTCGGTCGCTTGCTCGGCGGCGAGCGCGGCTGCGAGGCGTTTCGGGGCGTAGTCGAGAAAGAGATCGATCATATCGCGAATCAGTTTCTCACCGCCCAACCTTTGGAGTCGGTCCAGAGCCTTTCGGTCCAGAGTATTTGAGTCGCTCACCGGGTAGCCTCCTTGATTTTTTAGCGGCGCGCTGGAGTCATGAACCGGCCGCAGAATATGTCTTCATAAGTTCCCTCGGTGTCCTGCGAGTGGTTCGTCATAAATCAAGCGCCTTCCGCTCCGCGTCCGATCGTCCCGACCTGCATGACATCCATTCCCAGGAGGCAGACGTCATCGCTGAATTCGCAGCCACCGGAGAATTTCAGGATGTCGGCGACGATTTCGTCAAACAATTTCGCTGGCGGCAACAGAATCCGCTCGCGCACGGCGGCGAGCAGGCGCTCGCGGCCATATTCCTCGTCGTCCGCTCGCGTCACCTCAAACAAACCGTCGGTAAACAGCACCACCACGTCATCCGGTTCAAGCGCGCAGCGGGAGGTGGCGTACACGGCATCGTCCAACAGCCCGAGTGCCGGCCCGGAACCGGGCTGGAATGGCAACGAGTCCGCCCGTCCAGCGCGGCGTTGCAGGTGAAACGGATGCGGATGTCCCGCGTTGGCGTAACGCATCTGGCCGCCGGCGACGTCGGCGATCAAATAAAACGCGGTTGCGAAAAGCGGGCCCTCGGTCTGTCGGAGCAGGCCCAGGAGGCGGCAGTTCAAGTCGGAAAGAAACGCGCCGGGGTCGGATGCGCCCGGCGCGAGATCGTCCACGAGCGCGCGGAGCATGGCGGTCACGAGCGCCGAGCGCACGCCGTGCCCCATCACGTCGCAGATGAAGACCCCGGCCTGGGTGTCGGACAAACCAAGCACGTGAAAAAAATCCCCGCCCAGTTCCGCGGCCGATTCATAGCGATGGCAAAAATGCAGGGCGGAGTCTTCCGGCCGGGCGGATCTTGGGAAGGAGGGGTAACTCTGGGGCAGCAACGACTGCTGAAGCTTGCGCGCCATCTCGAGGTCGGCCTGGATCTGGGCGTTGTAGCGGGCCACCTGTTCGGCCAGACGTTTTTGGGCCAATGCGCTCTTGATGGCGCGCATCAGCGGTGGCACGTCCAGATCGACCTTCGGCAGATAATCTTTGGCGCCGCGTTTCATGGCTTCGACGGCCACAGACTCATTGCCGCTGGCGGTGAGCATGATCACCGCGGGCTGCTGCGTCAGAGGCAGTTGTTGGACCTGAGCGAGCACCTGGAGGCCGTTCGCGCCGGGAAGATTGTAATCCAGGAGCACCACCTCGTAACGGTTGCGGCCCAGTTCTTCGAAGGCCTTTTCCGCGCTGTCCACCCAAGAGGGCTGGCACGGCAATTCGTGGCCCAACGCTTGCACCAGTTGTTGCACGAAACGCGCGAACACAGGGTCGTCGTCAACGATCAGCAACGGGATGGCACCATCGTTCATCGAATTCAGATCGGATTCAGACTTGGGCCAGGCCTGGGGCGCGCTCACCGGTCGAGCGGCTCAGCAGTCCGTGGAGCAACCGTTTGAGATCATGCTCGAACAGGTCCGCCTTTTTCAACACTTCCTGGGTTTGTCGCTGCAACCGTTCGGTCTCTTCGCGAGTCAGTTCCTTGGCCGTAATCACCACCACGGGCAGATGCTCGTAGCGCGGATCGCTACGGACGATGTTGAGAAACGTCATACCGTCCATCACCGGCATCATCAGATCGAGCAGAACCAGATCGCAGGAAAATGTCTCGAGCAGGTCGAGGGCCTCGCGCCCGTTGGCTGCCGTGCGGACTTCGGCCACGTCGTCTTCCAGATAGGAGCTGAGCACGCGGCGCGCGTCCGCATCGTCATCCACCACCAGCACCCGCGGCTTGGCCCGGGACAAATTACGTTGGAGCGTGGACACGAGGTCTTCGCGCACGATGGGTTTTTGCAATACGTCCACGGTGCCGAGCAGGCGTCCCCGGTGTTCGCTGGCGACGATGCTGACGACCACCAGCGGGATGTCCCGGAGCCGCGTGTCGGCCTTGATCGCACGGATCACTTCCCAGCCGTCCATGCGCGGCATCAAGAGGTCCAGCGTGATGATGTGCGGGCGGAACTCGCGTGCCATGCGCAGGCCCTGTTCGCCGGAGCTGGCGGCGATGACCTGGCAACCGAACTCTTCGATCATGTGCGTCAGCAACAGGCGCGAGTCGAGTTCATCGTCAATCACCAGAACAAGCTTACCCCTGAGGTCGGCCGCGGTTGCGGAGGCAGTCGGCTCGGCGGCCTGGGCGGGAACAGGCTCGGATTTCGGCGCCCCGCCGGCGGCACTTTCGACCGTTGATTTCAAGATCACGCTGAAGGTCGAGCCCTGGCCGATCTCGCTGCTCACTTCGATCTGGTAGCCCATGAGGTGACAGAGCGCGCGGGAGATGGTCAGGCCCAGGCCGGTGCCGCCATATTTGCGCGTGGTCGTGGTGTCGGCTTGCTGAAAGGCCTCGAAGACCGCAGCCAGTTTGTCTTTCGGGATGCCGATGCCGGTGTCGATCACCTCCAGGCGTATGGGCGCACGGCTGACCGGATCGGCCTCGACGCGCACGGTTACAGAGCCCTTGTCCGTGAACTTGAGTGCATTACCGATGAGATTGATGATAATCTGCTGCAGTCGTTGCGGGTCGGTCTGCAGCGGCACCATCGCCGAGGGCAGCTCGGCGAGCAGCTTGACCTCCCGGCCGCGCACTTGACCTTCGAACTGGGCCAGGATGTCCGTTACCAGCGCGTCCAGCGCAATCGGCGCGAGCTCGAGTTCGAGTTTGCGCGCTTCGATCTTGGACAGGTCAAGAATCTGGTTGATGAGGCCGAGCAGATGTTTGCCGTTGGCCAGGATGCGGTCCAGGAACGTGAGCTCTTCCGGGCGGAGGTTGCCGGCCTTGTTTTTGAGCAGGATGTTGGCGAAGCCAATGACCGAGTTGAGCGGCGTGCGCAGCTCATGGCTCATATTGGCCAGGAACTCGCTCTTGGCGCGGTTGCCCGCTTCGGCGGCTTCCTTGGCCTGACGCAATGCCTCCTCCGCCAGGATGCGTTGTGTCACATCCCAAAAAACGCACTGCAAGCCGATCACGTTGCCTTGGCGGTCATGGAGCGGCGCCTTGAGCACATTGACGTACGTCTTCCGGCCGTTCGGCTGCTCGTGTCCCTCCACGGTCTCAAAGTTCCGGCCGGTCTCGATCACCGCGCGGTCATCCTTCTGATACTTCTCCGCCAAGTACTCGGAGAAAAAATCGAAGTCCGACCGGCCGAGGATTCCGTCCAGCGACTTACCCAGTTCTGCGCAAAAGCGCTGGTTGGCGAAGGTGAAGCGCCCCTGCAAATCCTTGCGGAGGATGGTCAGTGGAATGCTTTCGACCAGGGAATGATAGAGCGCCTCGGAGTCTTTGAGGGCCTCCTCGGCGCGTTTGCGCTCGATGAACTGACCAATCTGGCTCCCCACGGCGGCGAACATTTCCAACAAGTCGGGGTCAGTCCGGTGCGACTCCCGGCTGAAGAACTCGATCACCCCGAGGACTTCTCCGCACAGCAGGATGGGAAACCCCAACGCGCCATGCAGGCCGTCCGTCGCGGCAAATGGAGCGCGCGGAAAGTTCGGGTCGTTCCCCACGTCCTCGATCCAGGAAGGCTTGCCGCTGGACCAGACGCGGCCGGGCAGGCCGACACCGGGTAAGAAGGTGCTTCGGCGGGTCTTTTCCGCAAAGGTGTTCACGCTGTCCGCGGGCCGATGCCACAAATCGAGGCAGCGCAACAACCCGGCGGATGGGTCCACGACCCACAATGTTCCGACGCGCCAGCCGGTGTTTTCGCAGATCGCCTGGATGATCTTCGGCGCT
>WNFU01010497.1_pt1 | contig 10219 bp, 6 predicted proteins | sample 5400121 | NCBI WGS metagenome assembly WNFU01 (sample SAMN13153360, study PRJNA577476) | soil metagenome | isolation source: 100 cm soil or saprolite under grassland replicate 1 | place: USA:California | collected 2016-06-15
GCCACGGTCAACTTCAATACCTTCGACGAGTCGCAGCCCGATCATGCTTCCCAGAAGTCCGACTACGAAATAGCGCTCGGCAAGCTCACCTTCAATCCCGGAGAGACTTCTAAAACTTTCCGCATCCTGATCGTCAATGACATCTTCGACGAAAATGACGAGACGGTTGACCTTGCTCTTTCGAACCCAACGGGCGCGGGCGTCGGCTTGGGCAGTCCAAATACTGCTGAGCTCACAATTACCGACAATGATACGGGGGCACCGACGACGAATCCGATTGACGGGTCCTTTTTCTTCGTTCGCCAACACTACCTCGACTTCCTCAACCGCGAACCGGACGCGGCCGGTTTAGTTTTCTGGGCTACCCAGATTGAGTCGTGTGGCGCAGATGCTGCTTGTCGTGATCTCAGACGCATCAACGTGAGCGCGGCTTTCTTCCTGTCTATCGAATTCCAGCGAACCGGGCTGGAGGCGTATCTGACTCACAGGGCAGCTTTCGGCCTGCTGCCGGGTAGTGGCCCACCTGTGCCGGTCTTGTACGGTACCTTTGAACGCGACACGCAGGCACTGCAAAAGGACTTCGTCGTCGGGGCTCCCGGTGCGGACGCAGTGCTCGAAGCGAATACGGTCGCCTTCTTTAATGACTTCGTCACCCGCCCTGAGTTTGTTACTAAGTATCCGTCGACTATGACCAACGAGCAATACGTCGATGCGCTACTGGCGAGCGCCGGCCTCGACCCAACCAACCAAAGGCTGTTCGTCACGACTTTAACCAACGCAGCGGAGAACCCGCCGGCTGTACCGACGACCACCACGGGGGCCGCGCGTCCGGCATCCTTCGGCACAGCGAAGTTCCTCTTCAACACCGCGCAGACAGCCATGACGTTCACAGCAACAATCAACAATATCGATGTGACCTTTACGCAGACGAGCGACACGAACGACAACCTGACCGCAGCACATATTCATGCTTCGGCGACGGTCACTCCGACCACGAATGCGCCTGTCGTCTGGGGTTTCTTCGGCCAACCGTTCAACGATAACAACCCGAACGACCAGGTGTTCGGGCCGCTCCCGAGCGGGGTTGGAGGCAACTTCTTCGGCAAATGGGACGCGCCCGAAGGCAACGGCACTACGCTCGCCGCGCAGCTTTCGAACCTCCGGACGGGGCACGCATACATCAACTTCCACACCGTTCAGTTTGGCGGTGGTGAGATACGTGGCAATTTCCCCGCCGAGACGGCCTTCCGCGATAAGCTCGTAGCGGGTCTGAATGGGGGAACGGAAACTCGGGCCACCATCCTGCGTAAGGTTGCTGAAGCCGAGGAGTTGAAGCTGCGCGAGTTCAACCGAGCGTTCGTATTCATGGAATACGCCGGCTACCTGCGGCGCGATCCGGACGTGTCCGGATTCAACTTCTGGCTCAACAAATTGAATTCCTTCAATGGCAACTTCGTTGATGCCGAGATGGTGAAGTCCTTCATCCTGTCAGGCGAATATCGTCAACGCTTTGGCATATAAGCAAGTCCAATAGCGAAAGCTAACTGGCAAACGGGAAAGGGAGCGACAGGCGCTCCCTTTTTCCTTTGTCTTCACTGAGACCGCGAGCTTGCGAGCACATCTGAAGCAGCAATGGGATTCGTCGCGACGGCTTCGCCGCCTGATGTGCGGAAGCGGCTATGCCCTTCCGTCAAAGCCGCTTTTGATTGTTGGGGCTCCGCCCCGGGGGCACAGCCCCCAAGACAAAGAGGCCAGTGACGGCGGGGCATAGCCACCGCCGCACATTAGACGGCATAGCCGTAGGGGCACGACCACAGCTTTGTTTCGCATCGCTTGCTGCCAAACTCAACCAGTACCTGCGCTCCCCAAAAGTGGCTTCCGTTTCGTCACTTCTGCTACATTCAGCGCATGACGGCCGCACTGCGCGTTGAAAAGGTTTCGAAGCAGTATCGCATCTACGAGCGCCCGGGCGATCGCCTGAAGGAATCGCTCACCCGCGGACTACTGCGCCGGCACCGGGAATTCTGGGCACTGCGGGACGTTGACTTCGAGATCGAGTCGGGAACTACGGTTGGCATTGTTGGACCAAACGGTTGTGGTAAGTCAACCCTCTTGCAGATTATCTCGGGCACGCTCGCGCCGACGCATGGCGACGTCTGGCACGAAGGAAGAATCGCGGCGCTGCTCGAGCTAGGCGCCGGTTTCGATCCGGAGTTTACCGGCGTTGAGAACGTTTATATGAATGCGAGCTTGCTGGGACTAACCCGGCGAGAAACAGATGTGCTCTTTCCCGCTATCGAGCGGTTCGCTGAAATCGGCCCGTTTCTTTATCAGCCTGTTAAGACCTATTCAAGCGGCATGTATGTTCGCCTGGCCTTCGCTATTGCCGCGAGTGTCGAACCTGACATTCTGATCATTGACGAAGCGCTCGCCGTCGGCGACGCAGTTTTCCAGCACCGTTGCCTGCGCCGGATTGATGAACTTCACGAGCGCGGAGCCACAGTGCTTTTTGTTTCGCATGACGCGGCCGCCGTGCGTGCCCTGTGCTCCCGCGCTATTCTTCTGAAAGCCGGGAGTGTCATAGCCGACGGCAAACCCGCCGATGTGCTCAACCTCTATCAGAAGATCATTATGGAACGGGAACAGGCTTACGAGGCTGAGGCAGGCGCGCCAAGTTCACAGCCTACTCAGACGAGCGAAAGTCTTGCGGCCGTTAGCTATGCTTACCGGCACGGCGACGGGAGCGCTGAGATCATCGGAGCAGAACTGACTGATGCTACGCGCGCGCGGGTAGAAATCGTTGAGAGCGGCGAGCCGCTAACGTTGCGCGTGGTGACGCGTTTTAATCACGACGTAGCCGATCCTGTCATTGGTTTTCTTATACGCAACTCCCACGGCATTCATGCTTACGGCACGAACACGAAAGAGCAAAATTTAGAGTTTGGTGTCGTGCGCGTTGGCGAGATAATCGAGGTTACTTTTGCGTTCGAGTGTTGGCTGGGTATCGATCAGTATACGATCTCGCTGGCCGTCCACAGCCGTGACGGAAAGGCATACGACTGGCTGGATGCCGCGCTATTTCTTAAAGTCACGAGCATGATCGTGATTGAAGGAATCGCCAACCTTAATGCAAGCGTAACATTGCGCAATCGTGTGCTCAGTGTTAATGCTCGGGAGCATCAGAGTGTCAAGGCCACTTCCAATCGAGAGAGTGTTAGCTATGGCTGAAACGGAAGTCGAAAGCATTCTGAGAGAGATACGTGAGCGAGTCCTTTCCCGCGAGCGCGCCAGCGAAGACGTTGCGGCGGCGACTCGCTCCGGACCGGCGATTGGAACAAATGGAAGCAGTGGCCAGCAAGGACTCAGTGAAACGATAGCCGCGGAAAATCTGGCCCTCATCAACTCTTATCTGACCACCACGGCACGAGCGTGGGACCGGTTACCTCCACTAGTCAGCAATCGCAGTGGATTCGCTGCCAGGATCGAACTCTGGCTCAAGCGGCGACTTAGAGCCTGGACCCGCTGGTTTACCTGGGAGCAGTTGAACTTCAACGCCGCCGTCCATCACGGGCTTCGCGACATGCTCCAGGTGCTGACGACTTACGAGCAGAACCTGACAAGATTGCGCGCGCGGATTGACGCTGATGCGGAAGCTTGGCGACTTGAGCTTGAGCAGCACCGCACTGAGCTAAGCGCTCAACTCGCGCAACTTCGCGCTGAGTTTGAAACGCAAAGGCTTGCAGCAGCGCAAAGAGCTCAAGGGGATGCGCGACTCGCCGAACTGATTAAGGAGTTACGCGAACGCGATGAGCATCTGCGGGAGGAACAACGCGTCTGCTTCAAGCAACTCTCGCTTGAAGCGAGCGAGGCCGCAGTGCGTGAGGATCGCGCGCGCCGCAGGACCGAATCCCTATTGGAAGAGCTAAGACGCCGCATTGAGCAATTGGAAGCTCGTTAATAGTAAATCGTGAATAGATGCGGCATCTCCCTTCCAGCAATCCAGTCGAGTCTCGGGAGGTCTTAGCTATTCACGATTTACGATTCACTATTCACTTCTTATATGCCGTCAGCTAAAGAAAACTTGTACGCTCGTGCCGGCATTACCGACATCGCGGAGTTTTATCGCACTAAGTTCCTTTCCGAAGAGGTGCTCGACGCGCGCTACTTCAAAGCGCTCGATCGTTTCGATATTCGCTTGGCGCGGACGATGTGGGTTTACGACAGTGTGCGCGCCGGCTCAACCGTGCTCGAGCTTGGCTGCGGGGTGGGCATGCTCGCGTTGTTGAAACGCAAAGGCATCATCCTCACCGGCGTTGACCTATCAAACGAATGCGCGCTGGCCGCGCGACACAACGGCTACGACTCAGCTTTCACCGCCGAACTTTCTCGTTTGCCCTTTTCCGACGCCAGCTTCGATTACGTAGTAAGTCTCGACGTGCTGGGCCACGTTGAGGCAGAGAAAAAAGACGCGGTCCTCGCAGAAGTAAAGCGAGTGCTGCGCCCCAGGGGTGTCACGCTCCACGGCATCGAGTGTACCGATCGCTCGGCGCAGAAGAGTTACGATGAAATGAGCGCGGAAGAACTGCGCCGCTTCATCGAAGTCGACGGCCACGTCGGTCTGGAGGAAGAGCAGGAACATGCTGACAGATTCCGTAAATTCTTTCCACACGTCGCCTGGGAGCCACGCTATGCGCTTTGCCTCAGCACCGAAGAGTTTCTCAAGCAGGCTGAAAAGTATGGACTGCCTTTTGAGGACGATTTTCTCGACTACCTGCGCAGCCTTTCTTTCAAAGAGCGCCGCGCTTTCGACATGGCGATGGGCTACGTGTTTGCCAAGGTCTCCGATCTGAACCTGCATCTGCCGAAGGCCGGCCTCTATGTTTTCCTCAAAGCTTCAGATGCACCGCTTGGTCCTTTTTATAACGAACATCGAGACCGTCGTGGTCTCTTCGGCAACGCTTCGGTTGACCAAAATGATGAAACCGGTCGCGTGGTGAGCCTGGATCGTAGCAGCGATGTCGCCTTCGACGATGGCTGGTTCGAACCGAACATGTTGCCGCCGGTTGCACGATGGATGGGTCGGCGCGCGCGCGTAAACTTCCGTGCGTCCAGGGTCGCTGAAATTCGCCTGGACGTGACCACGCATCTGCCCGAGTTGAGGGCACGTCCGCTGGGACTCGAGCTCTTCCTGAACGGCGAGAGACTATGCGCCTTCTCGCTTTGGCGCCACGGGTGGCTCGAGTTGCGCGTTACGGTTCCTGAGAGTTTAGGTTCCGACCCAACTGGTGAGTTCGAATTCGAAATCCGTGCCAACCGCACCTGGCAACCACGCCCGGTGGCAGGCGAGACTCGCGACGACCGCGAGTTGTCAATCGCCGTTTGCAATCTTGTTATTCAGTAAAGACTGTCAGTAGTTTGTTGTTAGTGGTCAGTGGTCAGTCGTTGCTTCCGGCCTTGGGTCTTGGGTCTTGGGTCTTTGGCCTTGGGTCTTTGGCCTTGGGTCTTTGAGCTTTGATCTTTGTCTTTGTCTTGGGTCTTGGGCTTTGGGCTCTGTTTTCAAATTTGAAATCTCAAATCTCAGATCTCAGATATCACTAGCAAGGAGCAAAACCCAAAGCCCGAAGCCCAAAGACCCAAGACCTAAAACCAAAGACCAAAAGTAACGACTGACTACCACTGACCCTTTCCAAATGATCCGTAACATTCTCATTTGCACGACTCAAGTTCCCTTCACTACGGGCGGCGCGGAGTCGCACGTCGAGGGACTGAGACGCTCGTTGGTTAAGGCGGGCTACAATGCTGAAGTTGTGGCGCTGCCATTTAAGTGGTACCCACCGGCAGAAATCATGCGCAGCGCGCTGGCCTGGCGCCTACTCGACTTAAGTGAAGCTAACGGTAGGCCCGTCGATCTGGTAATCGGAATGAAGTTTCCTGCTTACCTGGTTGCGCATGAACGCAAGGTGTTATGGATCATGCACCAACACCGCTCGGCCTATAATCTCTGGGGCACGCCCTTCGACGATCTCTCGACTTACCCGGACGGGGCGGAGGTGCGCGAGTGGATCCGCAAAGCGGATAATCGTCTCATACCCCAGGCGAAGAAAGTCTTCGCGAACTCAAAAACTGTCGCCGACCGCCTTCTTAGTTACAACAGAATCGAAAGCCAGCCGCTTTATCATCCGCCGCCGCGCGCCGAAAGTCTGCGGTGCAGCGAGCAGGGCGACTACATCTTTTATCCGAGCCGGCTTGAACCACAGAAGCGCCAGGAACTCTTGATCGAAGCGGCGCAGCATCTGCGCACGCCATTGAAGATAATTCTTGCCGGCGGTTCGCACGATCCGAAACGTTATGAATCCCTGGTTAAGAAGTATGACGTGAAGGATCGTGTTTGCCTGCGCGGCTTCGTTCAGGAGTCGGAGGTGATTGAGCTCTACGCCAACGCACTCGGCGTTTGTTACTTGCCTTTTGATGAGGATTACGGTTACGTAACGCTCGAAGGAATGCTTGCAGGTAAACCGGTAGTGGTCGCGAGCGATGGCGGCGGCGCAACAGAGTTTATCGAACACGGCAGCGAGGGCCTGATTGTCGAGCCGGAGCCGCGGGCGATCGCCGAAAGTTTGGATTCTCTTCATGCTGATCGGGCTAGGGCACGCGCAATGGGCCAACGCGGGCGAGAAAAGTTAAAGGCGATGAATCTCTGCTGGGAAAACGTCGTCGAAAGCTTGATTAATGGCGCCGCATGATGGGAAGTACAAGGTGGCACCAAAGAAAAATTGGCGGCAATACCACGCTGAAGCTTTGGTACCAATAACGTCGCGCCTCGACATTTCGCGCTACGCAGTTTTTCTAACCAAAGTTTAATTTCCCGGCCAGCCTCAGATGAAACCTGCGCAACTTAATCGCCTCGAGTTGCTGTTGCTGGGCATCAGTATCTTTGTAGCCTTCACCTACTTTGCAGGCGTGCCGAAGAATCCGCCGGGCTTCTTCATTGACGAAGCTTCAATTGCCTACAACGCCCATACCATCTCGCGGCACGGTATAGATGAACATGGGCAAAGCTTTCCCCTCTACTTTCGAGCTTTTGGCGAATACAAGAGTCCGGTCTACATCTACGTGCTGGCGGCAGTGTTTCGAATTACGGGACCGAGCATAGGCGCCGCGCGAATATTAAGTGCCATCCTCGGGCTAACGGCTGCGCTGTTGCTCGGCATACTAGCTTTTCAAATGACGCACCGGCGCGCTATTGGTTTGATCCTATTCATCGCCGCCGGGCTTACGCCCTGGCTCTTTGAAGTTAGTCGCCTGGTATTCGAGGTGACACTCCTTCCTGCTCTGCTCACGCTTTTCCTTGTTTGTTTGCATCGAGCCTCAGGACAGAAGCAATGGTCCAGGCGGGTCGCGGCCGTTCTCGGAGCGCTGCTCGGACTAGTGGTCTATTCCTACTCGGCCGGACGCTTGCTCGGTCCACTTTTTGCGCTGGGTCTGGTCTTCTTCATGACGCGACAGGTCTGGCGCGGAGTTGTTCTCACCTGGTTCCTATTCGCTTTAACCCTGGCGCCCCTGGCATTTTTCAATGTGCGCCATCCCGGCGCGCTCGGGGAGCGCTTCAAGTATGTCACCTACGTTAAGCCGGGAGATTCGCGTTCTGCCATTGTCGTTCGTTTTCTGAAGAACTACGCTCGCGACTTCAGCCCCCGCAGTTGGCTCATTACGGGAGACCCTGAGCCGCGCCATCATTTGCCGGGCATGGGCAGTCTGCTGGCCGGCGTTGTTATTCTCGGCGCGCTGGGTCTTGCTTTGGTCCTCTCACGGCTTCGGCGCGAGGCGTGGTGGCGTTTCGTTCTTTATGGCCTGTCGGTCTCGCCCATTCCAGCATCGCTCACGCTCGATCATTTCCACACGCTGCGTCTGATAGCTATGCCCGTGTTTCTGCTCGTGCTCGCGGTGCCGGCAATCGAATTTCTCTATACTGAGCGCAGCAGCACGCGACGTACTGCGGCTCACAGCGGAGATCCTAGAAATTCCAGGAGTGTCGAAGGTGGAGATGAGCGGCCGTGGCAAGGTGCAAGGCAAGCGTTGCTCGCGGTAGTGGTCGGGTTGACGGTGGTTCAAGGAGCAATTTTTCAGTGGCAGTTTCATACGGCGCCGCCACGGGTGGACGCTTTTGATAGTTATTACCCGCAAGTGCTCGACGCCGCACTGGCGCGATCTGAACGCCCTATTTACCTTCTCGACAAAACTCAGGCTGCTTACATGTACGCGTTCTGGTACGCGACGCTTCGCGGCCTTGACTTGAATAACTTCCAACGCGCCAACAAGGATGCACCACCGCCAGCCGGCGCTGTGGTCATCAGCCACGAGTTGCCCTGCATAAATTGCGAGATGATTTTTGAGCGCGGGCAGTTCAGGGTGTACCGGCAGAACTAGAATGTGATGAGTAATGAGTGATGAGTGATGAGTTTGAGAGCTTCTTATGGTTATTACTCATTACTCATCTCATCACTCATCACTTGTTCTACGATTCGCTTGCGGTGCAATTCAGGCAGTTCGCGGAACGAAGAGCGCAGGCTGCAAAAGAGGTTGAAGCGAACCACCAGCCAGATTGCAATAAGGCCGTCCTTCATCAGTATTTTCTTTCCTTCTGCGTATGTGCGGCCATAGTAACTGATCGGCACTTCGTAAATTGCTACTTTCAACTTTGCGATCTTGGCCGTGACTTCCACTTCAAATCCGAAGCCGCTGGAAACGATCACCATGTTGCGAATGATCTCGCCGCGAAATACTTTGTAACCGGTTTCGATGTCGGTCATGTTCAGGTTGGTTAGCGCGTTGGAAAGAAAGGTAAGAAACTTGTTGGCGAGGTAGTGATAGAAATAGAGAACACGCGCCGCTCTCCGGACGAGAAAACGGGAACCGAAGACAACATCAGCGTGGCCATCGAGAATCGGCCGAATAAGACCGAAAATGTCCGCCGGGTCATATTCGAGGTCGGCGTCCTGCACGATGACGACCTCTCCGGTAGTGAGTGCGAAACCGGTTTTCAAGGCCGCGGTCTTGCCGGCATTGCGCTCGTGACGAACGAAGCGCACTTGCTCATACATCTCGGCAAGCTGACGCGCCTGTTCTTCGGTTCCATCAGTTGAACAGTCGTCAACGATGATGATTTCGAGGAGACACGGCACTAATAATAACTTGCGAACCACCACACTGAGCGTTGCTTCCTCGTTGTACACCGGAATGACGACGGAAAGGCACGCGGAATTTTTCGACTCTGGCTTTATCAGTTGTTCCTCCAAAAATTTGCCCCACCTAAGTCAGATTGAAAGCTCATAAAAGAACACTTTCACTTCTCACCTTCCTTGATCTTATTGTATTCACCGGACAGCATGAAGGCGCGTGTCACTCGCCCGGGATCGCCGCTCTTTTCCAGTTCTGCACGCCAGTAATTGAAGCCATCCCAACCTTTATCAGGAGGATCATCAGGGTTACGCCTAAGGTAACCGAAATAATGTAGCAGAAGCAGCGCCGTGTTGCGCTCGCGCTGGGTCACCGTTTCCCTTGAAATCACTTTCAACAACACAGAGGCGCGCGTCTCCGCCCCACTCTGGAGTCCCTTGACCAGTTCACTTCGCTGAGTCTCGTCAGGCTTCACGCCGGCGTTAGAGAATAGTTGGTCCACATACAGTTCGGCGTTCTTACCAGCGTACGCTTTCTTGAACGCCGACCTTTCCGTCCAGCCTGCGGCAAAAGAGCGGAAGTTGTTCTGTAATTGCTGCTCCCAATCCAGTCTGAACAGCACAACGCCTCGACCGGTTGTTTGGGCGTCCGCGATGAACTCGTCGTATCGTGGAACACGGCCATACGAAACCTTGTAGAAAAGGTAGAGGGGCAAACTCCAGCGCTCAAACTCGGTTACCAACAACGTCGGATCATTGCGCGCTTCCACACTGAGTTCGCGCGGCACTAGGTACGACGGCAGAGCCGTTACAGCCTGCGTGTCTGGTTCCGTCTTGGTTACCGCGAAGAGGTGCGCGCCATCATTGCCATTGATGCCGGTACCGGCGAATTCTCCGATGAAGTGCAAACGTCCGGCTGCTACTCCCCGCGCCAACATATCCCTGGTGGCCGGGCGCGCTTCCGGTGGCAATGAGGAATTGTGGACAACAAGATAAGAGGCCGGAATCTCTTCGAGAAGATCAAAAAAACGGTCAGGGATGGG
>WNFU01013841.1_pt1 | contig 10219 bp, 11 predicted proteins | sample 5400121 | NCBI WGS metagenome assembly WNFU01 (sample SAMN13153360, study PRJNA577476) | soil metagenome | isolation source: 100 cm soil or saprolite under grassland replicate 1 | place: USA:California | collected 2016-06-15
GACCATGGGGACCACCCGAGGGCCCCCGGAAGGGGCCCTCAGAACTCCTCGCCGTCGCCTCCGCCCTCGCCGCCTTCGCCGCCCTTGCCGGGGCCTTTGCCGCCGCCCTCGCCCGCCCTGGCTGCGATGACGTCGTCGATGCGGAGGATCATGACCGCCGCGTCGGCGGCGGAGGAAATCGCCTGGCTGCCGACCCGAATCGGTTCGATCACGTTCTCCTTCTTCATGTCGGAGACCTTGCCCGTGAAGACGTTGATTCCCGCGTACTTGTTGCCCTTCTTGTGCTCCTTCCGGAGCTCGATCAGGATGTCGATCGGGTCCAGGCCGGCGTTCTCTGCCAAGGTCCGCGGGATTGCTTCGACGGCGTCCGCGAAGGCCTCGATCGCAATCTGCTCCCGCCCGCCGACGCTCGACGCGTGGTCGCGCAGGGTCAGGGCGATCTCCGTCGCGCTCGAGCCGCCGCCCGTGATCACCTTGCCGTCCTCGATCGCGACCGCCACGACACTCGTCGCATCCTCGAGGGACCGCTCGACCTCGTCGACGACGTGCTCCGTGCCTCCGCGAATCAGGATCGACATCGCCTTCGGGTTCTTGCAGCCCGTGACGAAGGTCATCTCGTCCTCTCCGATCTTCTTCTCGTAGACGAGCTTGGCGTAGCCGAGATCGTCCTTCGAGAGCTCGTCGAGCTTCGTGACGACCTTGCCGCCCGTCGCCTTCGCGAGCTTCTCCATGTCGGACTTCTTGACGCGGCGCACCGCGTAGATGTTCTCCTTCGCGAGGTAGTGCTGGGCGAGGTCGTCGATGCCTTTCTGGCAGAAGATGACGGTCGCGCCGCTCTTCTTGACGATGTCGACCATTCGCTTCAGCATCGACTCCTCCTCGTTCAGGAAGGCCTGGAGCTGTGCCGGGTCGGTGATCTCGATCTTCGCGTCGATCTCGGTCTTCTTGACCTCGAGCGCCGCGTCGACGAGGGCGATCTTCGCCTCCTTGACTTCGGATGGCATGCCGGGGTGCACGCGCTCCTTGTCGACGATGATCCCGTCGACCAGCTGCGTGTCGGCAATCGAGCCGCCCTGCTTCTTCACGACTTGGATGTTGTCATCGTCCACGAAGTAGGAGTTGTCCGCGCGCTGCTCCGCGACCGTGGAGACGGCCTTCACGGCGATATCGGCGAGAAGCTCCTTGTGCCCACTCGAAGATTTCGAGGACATCGCGGTCATCGCGACCTTCCTCAGGATATCCGCGTCCTTGATCGAGATCTTCATCGCGACCTTTTCGAGGACCTCTCGGGCCTTCTCCGCAGCCTGCCGGTACCCGGACGCGATGACGGTCGGGTGGATGTTCTGCTCGATCAGGTCTTCGGCCTTCTTGAGGAGCTCCCCGGCCAGGATGACGGCCGTCGTCGTACCGTCGCCCGCTTCCTCGTCCTGGGTCTTCGCGACCTCGACGAGCATCTTCGCGGCAGGGTGCTCGATGTCGATCTCCTTGAGGATCGTCACGCCATCGTTCGTGATGACGACGTCCCCGAGGCTGTCGACGAGCATCTTGTCCATCCCCCGCGGCCCGAGGGTCGACCGTACCGCGTCGGCGACCGCTTTGGCGGCCGCGATGTTGTTGAACTGAGCTCCCTTGCCGCGATCCCGGCGCGTGCCTTCTTTCAAAACGAGTATCTGGGTCCCTGCTGGCATCATGGAATTCCTCCGAAATCCGGATTCGGGGTCCGGCCTATGTCGAGACTTCTATATAAGGATAACGAGCCGTGGTTTTGTCCCATCAACGGGGATGCAATTGCCGTCCCGTCGCGGGTGACGGGGTAACTCATGTAGCGAGTCTCGTCGCGCTCTCGCCTCAGATCTTCTAGATGTAGTAGATCGGTCTTCCTCCGACCGTCTCCACCTTTCCTTTGGAGGCCAGGCCGTCGAGTTCCGACACGGTCTCCCAGTAGTCCAAGCCGGTTGCCTCGGAGACCTCGTCGCGTGTAAACGCCTGATCCCGATGGACCCGCAGGAACTCATTGACGCTGATCTTCTTTCCACGCTTTCTCTCTGTGAACTGTTCTCTCGTAATAGGCATTCCTTGGAGTCCCTCCCTCAGCATGGAAGGGAGAACGCCGAACTTAAGTGATTCGCAGCTCGGTCTTGTCCCATCGACGGGGCTGACTGGGTTAGCCGGGACGAACAATCGGAACGAACGCCGAAAAGGGCTAAGTATATGCCTCAGACCTTCCGAAATAGGCGAGGCCGGATCTCTCATGGGTTTTTCGACGGATCAGGAACAACACGACCAAATGCTTCGCGGATGGGTCGAGGCCCTACGCGGAAGGGGATATACGCAAATCTCAGCCGCCTTGCCCGAGACTCCAAACAAACCGCGACAAACCGCCGGCGGATCGATTCCCGATCTCACCGCGCTGGATCCGGGGAGTGCTCGGGTCATGGGCGAAGTGAAGACGTGCGCGGATTTGGACAACGATCACACGCGCGGCCAGTTACGAGACTACGTTAACTCTGGAGTGAAGGTAATGCTGCTCGTGCCGGAAAGTTGCTACGCTGCCGCGCAGAGCGCGCTCGTCCGGTGGGGTTTCACGAGCGTTCAGCCGTGGTACGTTCCAGGGAGCTGAGCCCATCCGCCACTCCAAAACCAAGGGATTGCGAGAGGAGTGGCCGCTTTGGGACATGATTCCTCTTGTCAAACCTTGTGCGCGACAATGTTAAGTATCGACCGCAGCATGCATTTGCTCGCAACCACGTCAAAAAGGAGAGGCGGGCCGGAGGGGATTTGAACCCCCACGCGCCTGGGTACGAACCCAGGGACACTCTCCAAGCTATGTTACCGGCCCGCTTCTCATCGCCTCATTCCACGGGGTCCGGGCTTCGCCCATCCCCCGAACGACATGGGTTAGCAATGTATTTATAGTCTTGGAAGCAGTTCGCTTTCGGTGACGGAAAATGACATCGAAAGAGACACCGAAAGGGGGCGGGCTTTCTTTGGGCGATTTCGATATCGCGAACTACGTTGAACCCCCGGATGAGTCAGCATTCCTTGCAGGGACCCTCAAGCGGCAGGCCAAGGAATCGCTTGGCATGGAACGGGTTCGCCGCGCCCTCTTCGAGCATGGGCGGAACGGGCTCACCCCGCCGGAGGTAGCTGGGCTGGTTCGCTTGTCCGAGCCCACTGTCCGAAAGCACTTGGAACGGCTGTGTTCGATCCGTGAGGCATACGTAGTCATGCGGCAGGCCAACTTGCGCCTGTACTACCCGAACGGCGAACCGTTGCACGGGATGGGTCGGGCTCGAATCGAGGAGGGGCCATACATCATCGAGACTGTTCTCGCAAGGGGGCCTGAGGAGCGATTGTTCATCCATATCACTGAGAAACGATTCTCTGTGCTCGAAGGCGAGAGGACGGAAGGCGGGGTCCTGGTCCCTCTGGACTCAGTGAATGAGCTAATCGAGGAGATGCGGAAACTTAAGGAGAGGGGTGCCGAGATTGTCTCCCGATAAGTCGAAGCCTTTGGACGAGGAACGCGGGCCTGAAGGATCAATCAAGATTGAGAAGAAAGTCGAGGCAGCGGCCAGAGGCAAATGCGTCCTCGTAAAACGTGAGGTTTCCTTCCCCGGGTTCGTGCCTGAGGTGAAAGGTCCGGAGGATTGGCGCGCCGTCATCAGATCGAACCAGGCAGACTCACCGAAGTGGCCAATCATCCTCCCGTCGGGACACTGGGAGGCGCTCATGCGCTCGATCCCAGAAATCCTGAGAGTCTACGAGCCTTCCCTCGCTCAGCTCATCCAGTCGCGGCATTTCATCTTCTACGATCCACCGGAGCTTTTCAGGTTCGTCATGCCTCTGACGCTAATTAGTTTTGGGCTGAGAGCGAGCGTGTCGCAGGCACGTCGTTTTTGGACGCTGGCAATCGAGGAGGACGACAAGGAGTCCGCGCTCGGAATGCTCCCGGAATTTGAGCGGAAGTTTGTCGAGCCGCAATGGGATCTTGCGCTCTGGCAGAAGTACAAACAGCCAAGGATCAAAGAATGGCCATCAGTCAAGAAGCCTGCTAAGCCTGAGTCGACGCCACGGGTGGATGGGGTGTGGGACTCCATCGATCAGGAGTATTTCTCGAAGGTCCAAGAAGCCATGGATGAGGCCTCGATTCTACCGTCCGCCTCTTTCATTCCTCTCGTTCCAGTCCTGAAAGCGTCATCAAGCGAGCAGCGTCGAGCCCAAGTCAGGCAAATGAACCGTGCAGCCGCCTATCTTTCCCGGCAGCGATACAAGCTCGTGAACTGGAGCGGTGGTCAAACAAACGTGGCGTGGCCGTGGCTCTCACTCTACATAGACCCCTCATGTTGTGACGCGGGCTCGGACGATAAGGCGGCGACTGGTGTGGAGAAGATTTCGGAACTCGCCAAGGCTTCTTTTGACTCCAAGGCGCATGTCGGAATCGCCCTGACCGTCTATTCCTTGGGTTCGGCCAAGAAGGATAGTACGCGAAAGGAGAGACTGATTTGGCTTGTGGAGGACCTCGATGAATTTGCCTCCTCACGGGGAGTTCCTATTCTCCTTCCTCGCAGCGGCTACCCCGGTCTAGAGTTGCTCGACTACGGTGTCAGATTCTTCAGCTCGCTGCTCTCTGGAGCTGCGACGTATCCGCATAGCCGCGGGATGTCCGACAGGGAAGAGGACCAGTACGGGAAGACCGCTGTCTACCGAGTCGGGGATTTGTCTTTCGAGGAACTAAAGGACTACCTCACAGCGAACAAAGAACTGCCCCCAGTCAGGGGAGTGCCATCGCGGCCTACCGATCTCATGATGAAGGATCCTCCCACGTTCCGAGCCGAGTTCTCGAAGCCTGCGAGGTTGGGTACTCATGCCCGGGAGCTGGACGAGATTTCTAAAGCGATTGACAAGGGAACTCGTAGACCAGCTCTCCGGTACCTCGAGGACATGGCCTCCGCTGGCGGGAAAAGTTATCTTTAGCCCCCAAGAAAGGGCTTATTGGATGGGATCGCCCGAGCCCGGTCTCGGATAATTGTCGGCTTGTTGGGCCGGATCCGGTAGCCTCTTGGTTATGAAAACATCGAAGAACGGAATCGGGGCGGTGGTCGTAGGTTGCTGCCGGATGGCATAGTCGTTTTTCTCCAGGAAGTCCAGGCCAACGACCTCCACTATTTTGTACGTCTTCCCGACGTTTCTCACGCCTGCGCTATGAAGCGCGATATATGGAACTCCTCTCTCGACAGCGATTTTCACCGCGGCGGCGACAACGCCGACCCTGGAACCAGGATGAATAAAGTAGACATGCTCCGAGAAGCGAACGAGGCTTCGAATTAACTCGTTCAGGCGAACGCTAATCTCACTTCTCTCCCGTACGGATGCGAGGATTGGCTCCAAGTAGTGCTGGAACATGTCGGAAACGTACCCCTTGAGATATAGATTGCAGAGTTTCCTTCCTGCCCTCCCATACTGAAGTCCTACCTGATTCCTGATTTCGTCGCCCCTTTCTCGTTCGTCCTGTTCGTAACGGCTTTTGGCGTACGATGCCAGCCTGAAGATGGACTCGTACTGCGGCGCTATGTACGGAGCGATCCTGCGGAGCAGTTCGTCGTCCTTCTCCAGATGAGCTTGAAAATCGTCTATGTCATCGTGGAAGTCGTTTCTGACCAGCCTGAATTCTGGCTGCTCGCCGGCCTCATGCTTCTGCGGATCGAACTGCTTGGCTATTGCCTCAAGGATTTCCTTCGGAATGACCGGATAGTTCCCAACGTAAAACTCATTCGTCCGCGGGTTCTGAATTATGTATGTATTCTCGACCTTGCTGAATACGTTGGTTTGCCGGGATGACTCGTCCTTCAGCGCTTTTTGATCTTTGGGTCTAATCAGGAATTTGCCTATCTTGGCAAGCGCGGTTGCGAGCCATGCCCAAGCCACACTTCCACCGGCGGGCTAAAGGCCACGCTCAGCGAGGTATTGGGAGAAGCTGGCAATATTCTTCCTGATGAGAACCTCGGACCCTGGTAACGCTGCGGCCACGTCGTCTGCTTTAATCTCGCCACCGTCGATGGAGAGTACACGCTCACCGGTCTCCCTGTCGAGGACGTAACCCTCATCATCAATCTTGTGTCCAAGTTGGCGGATGATGGCGACTAGCTGGTCACGCGTGAGGATGAGGTCGAGCCGCTTCTCTTTGAGCAGATCTTCCCATTTGATTTGATCATATTCCTCAACATTCTCGGGCGTCATTCTCTCCTCCCACTGCCGGTATACCTTGCAGTTCGGTTTAACGCTTCGCCCATGCTGTAATTGCCACCAAGACGCTGGTTTCGGCCGTACTTAGGGATTCTGGGACGGATATCGACCGTGATAGCGGGAGGTACTCTATGTCTCGTGCCGCAGAGTCTGAAGGACCACTCACGATCCTTCCGTATCACGAAAGACCTGTTATCAGTGTTCATATTTCAACATTTCCTGGGAATGGACTATCACCACTTGAGGGTCCGGTATTCATTTGTGGTAGCCCTCAATAGCCCCGCGCGACGAGACATGGGAGTCCCACTCGGGTTGCCTCAAGGTGAACACAACCATGGAATGATATGTCAAACTTTGTCAACGAGGGAACGACCTGAAAGCTGCCCGACGACGTACCCTGAGGATACGGAAAGACCGGATTCATGTCCATCTTAGATTGCGGAACCCGCTGCCTGTCACATGGACATCTTATCCCCCGCGACGGGACGGACGAATCATCCCCCGGCGACGGGACAAAACCCGAGGGACGGCTCCGGCGCGGCGAAGGCCGTTCGCCGCTCTCCCTCCGAGTCCCATAATTCTATATGAAGAGAGGCGGTAGCTCGGCCGGTGAAGGGGCTTCTCCTCGAGGCAGCGGAGGCGGTCCAGCACGCCGTCGAGGCGATGACGGGAAACCCGGCGGAGGTCCTCGGACGGGGGGCGGACGGCGGCCCGAGCGCCCGCATCGACCGGGTCGCAGAAGAAGCAGTCCTCCGCGTGCTCGACTACGAAGAGGCCTCCCTGAACGTCCTGAGCGAGGAGGCCGGCTTCATCGATCGCGGAGGCCAAGCGACTCTCGTCCTCGATCCGATCGACGGGACCCACAACGCGCTTCGCGGAGTCCCCGCCTATTCCGTCTCCCTCGCCATCGGTCACGAGCGCCTGTCCGACGTTCAGGAGGCGCTCGTCCGCGATCTCGTCTCCGGGGCGACGTACTACGCGGCGAAGGGAGGCGGCGCGCTCTTGAACGGGAGCCCGATCCGCGTGCACCCGTACGATCCGGCGGACGTCCTGTTCAGCGTGTACCTCGGCACGAACGCGGCCCCGGATGCGTCGCGGATCGCGGGGCTCGCGCGCCGCGTGCGCGCCCTCGGGGCCGCGTCGCTCGACCTGTGCCTCGTCGCGCGGGGAGCCGCGGACTTGTACTATATGCACAGCGCGACCGTCGAGACGAAGCTGCGGGCGGTCGACATCGCCGGGGGCACGCTCATCGTGCGGGAGGCGGGCGGTCTCGTCCTGGACTTGGAGGGCCGCGACCTCGAGCTGCCCCTCAGCCCGACCGCTCGGACCGACCTCGTGGCGGTGGGCGACCGCCGGGCATGGGAGACCATCCAATGAAATTCGGCATGACAGCGAACCCGCACATCCCGAGCGCGCTCGAAGCGGCGAAGCAGGTCCTCGCCCGGCTCGAGCCGACGCACGACGTCCTCTTGGAATCGGATCTTGGCCAAGCTTTGAACCGCAAAGGGATGCCGCTGGCGCACATGCGCGTCGACGTCGTCCTGGCGATCGGCGGGGACGGCACGATCCTGCGGGCCCTCCAACTTTCCGACACCAAAGTCCTCGGCATCAATTCGGGATCGCTCGGTTTCCTTGCCGAGGTGAATTCGAACGAGGCGGACGCCTACCTGGACCGGGTCGCGCGAGGCGACTACCGGGTTGAGGAGCGGATGCGGCTCAAGGTCACGGTCGATGGCGAGAGGATGTTCGACTGCACGAATGAGGCGGTCGTCCACACGGCGCAGATCGCGAAGATCCGCCACTTCGAAATCCGCCTCGACGACGAGATCGTGGAACGGGTCCGGGCGGATGGAATGATCGTCGCGACCCCGACCGGCTCGACCTCCTACTCGATGTCGGCGGGCGGCCCGATCATCGATCCTCGGGTCGATGCGATCATCGCGACCGCCATCGCGCCCTTCAAGCCGGCGTCCCGCCCGCACGTGTTCCCCGCGACGGCGGCCGTCCACGTGCGGCTCGTGAAGCCGAAGGAGTGCCTGCTGGTGATGGACGGCCAGCACGAGTCCACCCTCAAGGGCACGGAGGACGTCGCCCTCACCGGCTCCCCTCAAGGGCACGGAGGACGTCGCCCTCACCGGCTCTGAGCGGCGGTCGAAACTCGTGCGGTTCCGGGACGACTTCTACCGCCGGATCGAGGAGAAACTGTCCCACCAGTGATGGCATGCCATGAAGCGGGTCGAGGCGATCACAAGAAAGACGCTGCGGATGATCCTCGAGGCGTCCCGCGACATCTACCCGCGGGAGTTCGGCGCGATCCTGCGGGCGGAGCAGGGCGTCATCACGGAGCTCCTCCTGATCCCCGGGACGGTCAGCGGGAACCGCCACGCGATCTTCCAGATCCACATGATCCCAACGGACTTCGCGGTCGTCGGCACGGTTCATTCGCATCCGAGCGGCGTCTACGAGCCGTCCGACGAGGACCTCGCCCTCTTCAACAAGTTCGGCGGCATTCACATCATCACCGGATTTCCATTCTCGGAGAGCACTTGGGCGGCGTGGACGAACAAGGGCGCGCGAATCGGGCTCATGGTCCTTCCGTGACGTCCTACGAGGCATTCGCGATCGACCGGTAGAGCGCCTCGATCTGGTCCGTGACGCGTTCGACGCTGAAGGATGCGACCACCTTCTCCCGGCCGCGCTGCCCCATCTCACGTCGGGCCTCGGGATCCGCGAGGAGCCAGCGGATCTTCTTCGCGAGACCTTGGGGGTTCACCGGATCCGCGAGGAGGCCCTCCTTCCCGTCCTCGATCACCTCTCGGACGCCCGGGATGTCCGCGACGACGACCGCTTTGCCCGTGGCCATCGCCTCGAGCGCTACGATGCCGAACGCCTCCAGCCGGGAGACGCTCGGGAGCACGAAGACGTCGCACGCGGCGTAGAGTTGCGGCAGGCCCGCCTCCGAGACGCGCCCGAGGAATCGGATCCGATCGGCGACGCCGAGCGTCGAGGCGAGGCGTCTCATCGTCGGGACCAGCGAGCCATCGCCCGCGACGAGGAAACGGGCCTCCGGGACGTACCGGGCGGCTTCGACGAAGTGTTCGATGCCCTTGTGCGGCTCGATCCGACCGACGAGCAGCACCACGGGTTCGGTGGGACCGATTCGCAACTTCGCCCGGACCGCCGACGGATCGACGTCCGGATGGAAACGCCGATGGTCCACGGCGTTCGGAATCACGGCGGGATTGTGCCTCCACACCGCCCGGCTCGTCGCGGCATATGTCCGCGTCGTGACGACGACCTTGGTCGCTTGGTCCAGCGTGGAGGCCCCGAAGCTGCGTCGGTACAACGACTCCAGGAGGGCGCCGAGCGCGGAAGGGATCTCGACGTCGCAGTGGTACGTGACCACGGAAGGAGTGCCGCGCTCCGCGGCGACGGACGTCGCATAGTGCGCCGCGAGAGGCGGCGGGAAGTGCCCGTGGAACACGTCCGTCTCGAGCGTGCGCAGGCTCGCCCGCATCTTCGGTGCGATGGGGGTCCTCATGACAATCGCGCGGGGCTTGACCCGGACCACCCGGAATCCGTCCATCGTCTCTTCCTCTGCGAGGGCCGGGTCGTGCCGCGTCGTCACGACGGTCACGTCATGGCCGCGGGCCGCGAGCGCCGCCGAGAGGGCACGCACGTGGCTTTCGACGCCGCCGAGATGCGGATAGAACCACGGGGAAACCTGGGCGATCCGCACGCCCCCCACCTCAGAAAATCCGGCTCCGGGGAGCGATGTTGCCCCGCGCATGGGCGCCGGGCCCGATGAACGACTCCTCGCCGACGATGGTGCCCGCGTCGATCGAGGCGTTGATGCCGACCTTCACGTCGTCCCCCATGATCACGCCGAGCTTCCGCAACCCCGTATCGACCTCGACCCCCCGCCACACCACCTTGATCGGCGCCTCGTCGAGGCGGAGGTTCGCCACCTTCG
>WNFU01010499.1_pt1 | contig 10218 bp, 8 predicted proteins | sample 5400121 | NCBI WGS metagenome assembly WNFU01 (sample SAMN13153360, study PRJNA577476) | soil metagenome | isolation source: 100 cm soil or saprolite under grassland replicate 1 | place: USA:California | collected 2016-06-15
GATCGCCGCGGAGGCGATCGCCGGCATGAAGTCGGCGCGCGACTGGGTGGCGCTCCCGGCCGGGATCTTCACGGACCCCGAGATCGGCATGGTGGGCCTCTCCGAGGAGGACGCGCGCAAGCAGGGGTACGACCCGATCGTGGGGAAGTTCGCCTTCGCAGCGCTCGGTCGCGCGATCGCCATCCAGCACACCGAGGGGTTCGTGAAGGTCGTCGGCGACCGGCAGTCGAAGCTGCTGCTCGGCGTCACGGTGTGCGGCCCGGAGGCGGCGGATCTCATCGCGGAGCCGGCGCTCGCCCTCGAGATGGGCGCCTACCTCGAGGACGTCGCCCTCACGATCCACGCCCACCCCACGCTGCCGGAGGCGTTCATGGAGGCGTGCAAGGCCGCGCTCGGCGAGGCCATCCACGCGCTGAACCGTCCGGAGCGCCCGCGCCGCGCCGAGGCGGGGAGCGCCGCGCGCGCATGAGCGGCCGCGCGCTGCTCGTCCACCGGCTCGGACGCGTCGAGTACGAGGACGGCCTCGCCCTCATGCGGATCGCCGCCGGCGCGGTCCGCGGCGGCGAGCCGGCCGCGACCGACCACCTGTTCCTCGTCGAGCACCCGCCCGTCCTGACCTTCGGGCGGAGCGCCGATCGCGCGAACGTCGTCGCGGCGCCGGAGTGGCTCGCGCGCCAGGGATTCGAGCTGCACGAGACGGACCGCGGCGGCGACGTGACGTACCACGGCCCCGGGCAGATCGTGGGTTACCCCGTGTGCGATCTGTCCGACCGCCCCGACGTCCGGCGCTACGTCGGCGCGCTCGAGGAGGCGATGATCCGCACCTGCGCCGACGAGGGCGTGGACGCGGCGCGCCACGCCGAGCACCGCGGCGCCTGGATCGGGTCGAAGAAGATCGGCGCGGTCGGCGTCCACCTCTCGCGCTGGATCACCTCGCACGGCCTCGCCTTCAACTTCGCCCCCGACCTCGCCCACTTCCGCGCGATCGTCCCATGCGGCATCGCGGACCCGCGCCTGGGCGTCACGAGCCTCGCCGCCGAGCTCGCCGCGCGCGGGCGCCCGGTCCCCGACCGCGCGGCCGTCGAGGGGCGGCTCGCGGCGCACCTCGCCGAGTCGCTCGACCGCCGCCTCGCGCCGTCCGCCGGGCCGGACCTCCGCACCGTGTCGGTCGTCCCGATCGGCTCCGACGGCCGGATCCTGCTCCTCCGGCGGAGCGCGGACCGCGGCGGCTTCTGGCAGCAGGTGACGGGCCGGATCGAGCCCGGCGAGGCGGCGGAGGCCGCGGCGCGCCGGGAGCTCCTCGAGGAGACCGGCGCGGACGTGCCGGTCGAGCCGCTCGGCTACCGGCACGCGTTCGCGCTCGACCCGTCGCTCAACCGCGTCCGGCCTGGCGCCGTCGTGCTCGTCGAGGAGACGGCGTTCGCCGCGCGGCTGCCGCCGTCGTTCGCGCCGGCCATCTCGGACGAGCACGCGGAGCACGCGTGGATGGCGCCCGAGGAGGCGATCGCCCGGCTGGGCTTCCCGGGGCTGCGGAAGGCGGTCCGCCTCGCGGCGGCGCGCTTCCCGGCATAGCAGCGCATACCGCACCGCGCGTCGGAGCGGGAGGTCGAGCGCGGCGCGGTCCTTGCTGAGTCGGCCGGGGATGCGCCGCCGTCTCGCCCTCGCCGCGCTCCTCGCGCTCGTGCTTGCCGCGCGGACGATCCGGGACGCCTTCGAGATCCCGCGCCCGCGGCCCGCGTGCTCGCCGGAGGGGCGCGGGATCCCGCCGCGCCACTGGCTCGGCTGCGCCACGGACCCCGGGCCGGCGCGCGCGCTCGCCGCGGACGAGCGGCTCGTGCTCGGGCTCCCGCTCGATCCGAACACGGCCGGGCCCCGGGAGCTCGCGTTCGTCCCAGGCCTCTCGCGCCGGCTCGCCGCCGAGCTCGTCCTCGACCGGGAGCGCAACGGGCCGTATGCCCACGTCGCGGAGCTCCTACGCGTTCGGGGCATCGGGCCGAAGAAGCTCGCCGCGGCGGCGCCGCACCTCGCGGTCTCCCTGCCGTAGCGAGGGCGACGCCCCTGCGGTAGGCTCTTCCCCTTCGGAGAACGGGAGGAGCCTTGGTCATCCGCTGTGAGCGCTGCTCGACGATGTACGAGCTCGACGAGACGCTGCTCGCGCCCACCGGCTCCGACGTGCAGTGCACGAAGTGCCAGCACGTCTTCACGGCGCTCCCACCCCGGTCCGCGGGCCGCACGCTCGTCGGCGTCCCCGCCGAGGCGGCGTCGCCCGAACCTTCGCGGCCCGCTGCCGCGCCGGCGCCCTCTCGCTCCGCGGCGCGCGCGTCGGGTCCCTTTGCGGGGGCGCCTTCGGCCCGCGGCGAAGGAGCCGCGCCGCGTGGCGTCCGCCCGGGTGCACCTCCGGTCTACCGCCCGCCGGCGGCCGCCTCGGGCGCCGGGTCGGCGCCCGTTGGCCGGGCACCCGTCCTGCGGCGCGACGCCGTCGGCACGTTCGAGGCCCGGCTCCGCTGGGCGGCGCGCTGGCGCTGGCTCGCCCCGCTGCTCGGCGTGGCCCTCGTAGCCGTCGTCGTCGCTGCCTGGCTGCTCCTCCACCGCCACGCCGACGTCGGCGCGGACCAGGCGCACGTCGAGGCGCTCGCGCTCGTCGCCCTCGACGACGCAGCGAGCCTCGACGCCGCGTCCGCGCGGCTCGCCGCCGTGGTCGAGCGGGCGCCGAAGCTCCGCGGCGCGGCCGCGGACCACGCGCTCGCGCAGGTGCTCCGGGCTGCTGCGGTCGCCGACGAGGTCGAGTCGCTCGCCGCGAAGCTCGCGGCGAGCGCTGACGAACGCGAGCGGCTGCGCCGGGAGCAGCCGGTCGGTTGGGAGGCCGCCGAGCGTGCCGCCGCCGCCGAGGCCACCACGCTCGAGCCGGAGGTTCGCGGGCGCGAGGAGAAGGTGCGCGCGCTCGCCGGCGCGGCGCGCGACGAGCTCGCGAGGGTCCAGGGCGAGCTCGGCGACACGGTCGAGGTCGTGCGCGGGCAAGCCGCGCTCCACGCGCTCGCGGGCGAGCGGGACCGCGTGCGCCGGATCGTCCGCGGCCGCGAGAGGGGCCCGCGCGACGCGTGGCTCGACCTCGCAGACGGCTGGAGCGATGCCCGGGATCCGGACCGCGCGGCGCGCGAGCGTGCGCTCGGGAAGCTCCGCGCGCTCGCCTCGACCCGCCCGGACCTCCTGCGCGGCCGCTACCTGCTCGCTCGCGCGCAGGCGTCGCTCGGCCGCAAGGCGGAGGCGCTCGCGACCCTCGACGGCATCCTCGCCGCGAATGGTCGCCACGAAGGGTCGCGCCGCCTGCGGGACGAGCTCACGGCTCCGCCGCCGCCTCCGGTCTCCGTCCCCGGTCCGGTCCAGCCCCCCGCGCCCACTCCACCGGGAAAGGGCCCACCGCTCACGAGAAAGGCGGTTCCACAGCCCGGCGCCGGCGCTTCCGCCGGCCCCGGCGCGTCTGCTCCGTCTCCGGGCGGCGCAGCGGCCGCCCCCGCGTCCGGCGGCGCGCCGTCCGCTCCCGCGCCCGCGCCCGTCGAGCCGAGGCCGTCGGCCGCGGAACCGCCGGCGAGCGCCCCGGCGGCGGCGCCGTCTTCCGACGTGCCGCAGCCCCCGCCCGCAGCTCCCCCGCGCCCTGCGCGGCGCCGTCTGGAGCCCGTGGCCCCCGGACCCACGGACGGGTAGGGCGCAGGCCGCTGGCTCGCGCCTTGCCTCGTCTGCGGCGCGATGCTCGCTGCGCTCGTCTGGCTCTCGCTCGCGCTCGTCGCGTTCAGCTACGTCGGGTACCCGCTCGTGCTCGCCGCGTGGGGGGCGCTCCACGACCTGCGCGGAGCGCTCCAGTTCTTCGGCGGTGGCCCGGATCGCCGCGAGCGCGGCGGACCGCCCGAGTGGCCTCGCCTGTCGCTCCTCCTCGCGGCGCACGACGAGGAGGCCTGCATCCGGGCGAAGATCGAGAACTGCCTCGCGCTCGACTACCCCGCCGACCGGCTCGAGATCGTCGTCGGCTGCGACGGGTGCGGCGATCGGACGGCCGAGCTCGCTCGCGAGGCGGGCCGAGGGCGCGTGCGGGTCGTCGAGCTCGCGCCCCGGGCCGGGAAGGCGAGCGTCCTCGCGCGGCTCGTCCCCGCGGCGGCGGGCGAGCTCGTGGTGCTCACCGACGCGAACACGATGCTCCAACCCGGAGCGCTCCGGGCGCTCGCGCGCCGCTTCCGCGATCCCGCGGTCGGGGCGGTCGTCGGCCGCCTCCGGCTGCGCGAGGCGAAGGGCGGCGCGCTCGGTGAGGGGGTGTACTGGGCGTACGAGACCTTCCTGAAATACCTCGAGGGAAAGCTCGGCTGTGTCCTCGGCGCGAACGGGGGCCTCTACGCGATCCGTCGGATCCTCTTCGGCCCCCTCCCCTGGGACACGATCACCGACGACTTCGTCGTTCCGCTCCGGATCGCGGTGCGCGGCTGGCGCGTCCCGTTCGAGCCGACCGCCGTCGCATACGAGGAGACGACCGCCGACGTGCGGAACGAGTTCGGCCGGCGCGCGCGCATCGGCGCCGGGAACTGGCAGGCGCTCGCGCGCCTCCCGGATCTCCTCGACCCCCGCACGGGGTTCATCGCGTTCGCGTTCGTGTCCCACAAGCTGCTTCGCTGGTCCACGCCGCTCCTGCTCGCGGTCGCGCTCGTCGGGAACGGCGCGCTCGCCGCCGCCCCCGGCGCATGGGGGTACCGTGCGCTCCTCACCGCGCAGGCCGCGTTCTATGCGCTCGCGTTCACGGGCCGGCGCGGAACGGCGGGGCGCCTCGCGCGCGGCGCGCGCTACTTCGTCGAGATGAACGCGGCCCTCGCGGTGGGCTTCTGGCGCTTCGTCCGCGGGACGCAGCGCGCCGCGTGGCACCGGACCGAGCGGCCCGCCGCCCGCGCCGCGTGACTCACCGTCACCGTCGATGCGCAGGAACGGCCGCGGGCTCGTTCACCCGGCGAGCACTCTGATCGTGGTTCATCTACCCGCCCGGGGGTCCCTCGTGGGGCTGAGGCGGTCGTTTTCTTGCCTCGGGAGAGGGCGTGCCCTTGCACGGCTGGTCACCGCACCTAGCTTCAAAGCAGAGGCCACGGGCGGGCAGCGGGCGGGGAGGGGACCGGAAAGGCTCGCGGGGACCCCATGAGCGTCATGGATCGGATCCGCAGGCTCAGCAGGGCGCAGCACGAGGCGCTCGTCGCGATCGACCGCGACGAGCAGAACGCGGTCGAGCTCGAGAACCTCGAGGCCGACCACCTCGCGGCGGAGGAAGCCTACCTCCGGCGCAAGGACCGGCTCCTCGGGCACGAGGTCCCGGACGTCTACCAGGAGATTGCGGCCTCCCGGGCGCTCCTCGCCCAGGTCATCCGCCGCCGGCAGGAGCGGTTCGAGGCGCTCCGCGTCGCCGTCCTGACCGGCCGCGTGGCGGAGTCGGACGGGCCGATGCAGCTCGTCCTCCTGCCGACGTGATCCGCCGCCCGTCGCGCGGCGCCTGATCCTGCGCCGCGCGCCGGCGTGCGGCATGATCCGCCCGTGGCCGACCTGCTCGTCGTCGCTCCCATCCTGACCGGGGATCCGGCGCGCCCGCGCGCGGAGGCGGCGCTCGCCCGCGACGGGATGTTCGCGGCCGTCGGCGCCCGGGCGGAGTGCGAGCGGCTCGCCCGCCGCGGGACGGTCCGGATCGAGGCGGGCGGCGCGGTCGCGGGCCTCGCGGACGCCCACGGGCACCTGGCGCTCCTCGGCAGGTGGCGTGGGGAGGTCCGGCTCGAAGGCGCCGAGGACGAGGAGGCCTGCGCGCGGAGGGTCGCGGAGCGGGCCCGGGCGACGCCTCCCGGGAGGTGGCTCCGCGGGAGCGGCTGGGACCAGAATCGGTGGCCGGGCGCGCGCTTCCCGTCCGAGGCCGCGCTCACCCGCGTCGTCCCGCGCCACCCGGCGGCGCTGTCTCGCGTGGATGGGCATGCGCTCTGGGTGAATGCGCCCGCGCTCGCCGCCGCCGGAATCGGGACGCGGACGCCGGATCCGCCCGGCGGGCGCATCCTCCGGGCGCCCGACGGGAGCCCGTCCGGCGTGCTCGTGGACGCGGCGCAGGACCTCGTGCTCGCGCGCATCCCGCCTCCCGGCTCTTCGGAGCTCGAGGACGCGGTGCGTGCGGCGCTCGCGGAGCTCACCCGCGTCGGACTCACCTCCGTCCACGACGCGGGGGTGACGTCCGACGTGCTCGCGGTGCTGCGGCGGCTCGCCGCCGACGACCGGCTGCCCCTCCGGGTCCACGCGATGCTCGACGGCGAGCGGCCGATCCCGGCGCTCCGCGAGGCGATGGCCGAGGCGCGCGGCGCCCCCGAGGTCGGGCGGCTCGCGGCGGTCCGGACGGTGAAGCTCTTCGCCGACGGCGCGCTCGGCAGCCGCGGCGCCGCGCTCCACGAGGACTACGCCGACGATCCGGGGAACCGCGGGCTCCTCCTCGCCGACTCCGCGGCGCTCGCCGAACGCGTGGCGGCGATCGTCGCGGCGGGGCTGCAGCCCGCGGTGCACGTCATCGGCGATCGGGCGGTCACGGTCGCCCTCGACGCGCTCGAGGCGGCCGCGCGCGCCGCCGACGTCCCCTCGCTCCGACCGCGGCTCGAGCACCTCCAGCTCGTCCTCCCCGGCCACGTGCCGCGGCTCGTCCGCCTGGGCGCCGTCGCGTCGATGCAGCCCGCGCAAGCGGCGAGCGACGGTCCGTGGCTCGCGGCACGGCTCGGCGCCCGGACGGAGCGGCTGCGCGGCGCCTTCGCCTGGCGAACGCTCGTCTCGGCCGGCGTCCCGCTCGCGTTCGGCTCGGACTTCCCGGTCGAGGATCCCGATCCGCGCGCCGGCCTCGCGGCGGCCGAGACGCGGGCCGCCCGCGGCGGGCTGCCGTTCGGGAGCGAGGAGCGGCTCACCCGCGACGAGGCGCTCGCGGCGTTCACGCGCGGCGCGGCGTACGCTGCCTTCGCGGAGCGGCGGCGCGGGATGGTGCGCGAGGGGATGGACGCGGACCTGACGGTGTTCGCGGGTGACGTCGCGTCGTGCCCCGCGGAGGCACTCCGGGAGCTCGCGGTGACGCACACGATCGTGGGCGGGAGGCTCGAGTTCGAGGGGGCGACGGCGCGGTGACGCCGCCCTGCGCGGTCGCTACAGCACCGTCGCGTACGCGACGAGCAGCCGTCCGGCAGGGACGCGCCCCGCGCCGACGAGGAGCACGTCGTTCAGCGCGCGGCCGTCGTCGCGCCGGACCTTCCACGGCTGGCCGCCGTTCACGTGCACCCGCAGGACACCGTGGTCGGTCCGGTGGAGCACGAGCGCGGTGCCGTCCGCCGCGACGGACTCGACGAGACCGACGTGGTCGGGTGGGCCGCCGGGGCGGTCGGCGAGGAACACGAGGTCGCCGGCGGCGGGGCGGCCGCGGCGCACCTGGGAGCGCTCGCGCGCGAACGCGTGGAGCGCGCGCGCGTCGAGCGCGTCGTCGGGGAGCGGGGCGCCCGCCTCGGAGAAGGCGGCGCGGACGAGCGCCGCGCAGCCGTCGCCCCAGCGGACGCCCGCGACGACGATCTCGCGCTGCCCGACGAGGGAAGAGGCGGTCTCGAGGGCGCGGTGCACCGCCTGATCGCGCGGCGGGCGGCGGCCCTGCACCGCTCGTGCGGCGAGCGGCTCGATGCCGGGGGCGCGCTCTTGCGTCGCCCAGCGCGGCGACGACGAACCGGGGGCCGGGCCGGCACCCGGTTCGCGGGTGCCGGCCCGGACCACCGGGGCGGGCGGGGGCAGGCGGTCGCGCCGCTCGGCGTGCGCCCCTCGGGCGCAGGCCATCGCGAGGAACCCGAGCGTGAGGACGCTCGTGCGAAGCGGCGACATCGCCTGCGATGGTACGCAGCGCCGGCCGCCCGTCCAGTTTCCGGCGCGGTGTCGGACCCGGCGGCTAGGCTGGGAACCTCGCCCTCCCATGTCCCGCCGCTACCAGCTGAAGCGCGCCGAGCCCGCCGCGCGCGCCCTGAACTACGAGGGGCTCCTCAACGACCAGCAGATCGCGGTGGTCGAGGCCGGCGACGGGCCGATCCTCGTCATCGCCGGCGCGGGGTCCGGAAAGACGCGCACGCTGACCTGGCGCGTCGCGCGCCTGCTCGCCGACGGCGTCGAGCCGGAGTCGATCCTCCTCCTCACGTTCACGAACAAGGCGGCGCGCGAGATGCTCCGGCGCGTCGAGGAGGTCTGCCGCGTGGACACGCGGCGCCTCCAGGGCGGCACGTTCCACCACGTCGCGCACCAGGTCCTGCGCGAGCACGGGGCCGAGCTCGGGTACGAGCGCGGGTACTCCATCCTCGACCGGGAGGACTCGCGCGACGTGATGGCGGCCGCGATCGCCGACTGCGGCCTCGCGGTCGGGGCGCGCCGGTTCCCGAAGGCGGACGTCCTCATCGACCTCGTCTCGATGGCGGTGAACACGCAGACGCCGCTCGCGGACGTCGTGGCGACCCGCCGGCCGCAGTTCGCGCCGCTCGAGGAGGACCTCCTCCGCGCCGCGCGCCGCTACGCGGTGCGGAAGCACGAGCTGAACGCGATGGACTTCGACGACCTGCTCATGAACTGGAAGATCCTGCTCGCGGAGCGGGAGCCGGTCCGGCGGGCGCTCGCGGCCCGGTGGCGCCACGTCCTCGTGGACGAGTACCAGGACACGAACCGGCTGCAGGGCGACGTCGTGGACCTCGTCGCCGGCGAGCACCGGAACCTCTGCGTCGTGGGCGACGACGCCCAGTCCATCTACGCCTTCCGCGGGGCGCACTTCGCGAACATCCTCGAGTTCGAGAAGCGCTATCCCGACGCGCGCCGGTTCGACCTCACCGTCAACTACCGCTCGACGCCGCAGATCCTGGCGCTCGCGAACGCCTCGATCGCCGCGAACGTGCGGCAGTTCGAGAAGGAGCTCTCGAGCGTCCGGCCGGACGGGACGCTCCCGGCCGTCGTCCCGTGCCGCGACGTCGTGCAGCAGGCGGCGTTCGTCGCGCAGCGCGTGCTGGAGCTGCGCGACGAGGGCATCCCGCTCCCCGAGATCGCGGTGCTCTACCGCGCGCACCACCACGCGATGGAGATCCAGTTCGAGCTCGCGCGGCGCGGGATCCCGTTCGTCGTCCGGAGCGGCGTCCGGTTCTTCGAGGCGGCGCACGTGAAGGACGTCCTCGCGCACCTGCGCTTCGCGCGGAACCCGGGGGACGAGCTCGCGCTGAAGCGCTGCCTGCGCCTCGCGCCGGGGGTCGGCACCGCGACCGCCGAGGGCGTCTGGAGCGCCTTCGTGGCGCGGCGCCGGCGCGGGGCCGGCACGGTTGACGAGCTGCTCGCGCCGGACGTCGCGTCGCAGGTGCCGCCGAAGGGGCGCGCCGGCTACAAGCGGCTCGCGGAGCTCCTGCGCGCGCTCTCCCGCCCGCCCACGGCCGACCTCCCGGGCGAGGCGATCGAGAAGGTGCTCGAGGCGGGGTACGAGGAGTTCCTCCGCGCCGAGTTCCTGAACGCAGACTCCCGCATCGAGGACGTGCAACAGCTCGCGGAGTACGCGAGGAGCTACGAGGACACCGAGGCGTTCCTCTCCGAGATCGCGCTCCTCACCGAGCTCTCGGCGGAGACCGTCTCGGAGGGCGGCGAGCCGGACGAGAAGATGGTCCTCTCCTCCGTCCACCAGGCGAAGGGGCTCGAGTGGCGGGCGGTCCTCGTCGTGTGGCTCGCCGACGGGCGGTTCCCCTCGGCGCAGGCGCTCAAGGACCGCGACGGAGAGGAGGAGGAGCGGCGGCTCTTCTACGTCGCGTGCACGCGGGCGAAGGACGAGCTGTACCTCGCGTACCCGCTCGTCGCGGCGCCGCGCGACCGCGAGCGGATCGTGATGAAGGCGTCGCGCTTCCTCGAGGAGCTCCCGCCAGCCGACCCGGAGCTGTTCGAGCGGTGGCAGCTCGACGACGGCCCTGGCGCGCCGGCGCTTACCTCCGCGTCGGCGCAGGCCCAGCTCGGAGCCGCGCGCGACGCGCGCGTCATCCCGGCGCTCTTCGGGAAGTCGGCGGACCCGGAGGGCGGCGAGGAGGGGGACGGCGGAGGCGAGCCGGGCCCGGGCGAGGACATGTCGCTCTGAGAGCGGTGGAAATCTCCCTCTCCCCCGCGACGCGGGGGAGAGGGTCGGGGTGAGGGGGCTGCGGGATG